>Ga0183097_10095_pt1 | contig 328760 bp, 267 predicted proteins | sample BioMet8_FD_128883 | JGI IMG/M metagenome (GOLD analysis project Ga0183097, IMG submission 128883) | Microbial communities from bioreactor (seeded with sewage sludge) at Lawrence Berkeley National Lab, California, USA - Biofuel... | ecosystem: Engineered > Bioreactor > Anaerobic > Unclassified ... | reverse complement strand
AATTAAAAATATTAAGGTAGCTATAGCATCAGGGTTCCACCTCTTCCCATTCCGAACAGAGAAGTTAAGCCTGATCACGCCGATGGTACTGCGTAACAGTGGGAGAGTAGGTAGCTGCCGTTTTATCAAAGAGTCCTGTTCATGAAGAATGAATGGGACTCTTTTTTTGTATATATGCTCTTACACCCTGATAATCTAATATCGTTGCTTCTTAATTTGCATCTCATCTTATTTAATACTTTTACAAAAAATATCTTCGCCTATTTTACATTTTATCAGCTCCAATATCTTCAGTTTTCTCATATTGTCTCTATCTGTTATTTGAATGCACAGTCACATCCTTCTTGGGGTTCTTGAAATGAATGTATTTGTTGGTAGACTAATTGATGCTTTTACTCAAATATCATTTTTCTTATTTGCTATAATCTTGCTTTATAAACAAACCTGAATAAGTTAAGATATTCTTCATCATAATGATTTTCTTTGTTTTCTTATTATAGTAATGTTATTCTTTATTTGGATTATATTTAACTCTTAATATACGCGTGCACAGATAAATTCATTACACATTAAAATATAATTTGTAATATTGCGTTTTATATTTCAATAAATCTTTTAATAATGATAATTGGGGATAGAATAAAACAAATAAAGATAGTACTAGTGTTGATTGCAATAATAATTGCTTTTTCATCACTAGTTATTTCTCATATATTAATTAAAGATTTGTCGGCAGAGGAGAAAAACAAAATGGAAGTTTGGTCTGAAGCCATGAAGACTTTCAATAATGCAGATGAAACTACAGATTTAACTTTGGTACTTAAGGTGCTGAATGGAAATAATACAATACCAGTAATTGTAGTAGGCAAAAAAGGTGAAATACAAAGCTATAGGAACATTTCAGTTCCTTCCTCAAATTCTGATAAATACTTGCATGATAAGGTTAATAGCTTTGGATATAGTAATCATAAGATAAGGATATATCTAAAGTCTGATGAGAAAATAGGTAAGCAAGCACAAACTGACTATATTGATATTTATTATGATGATTCATTAATGCTTAAACGGCTTGCAACTTATCCGTATGTTCAATTAGGAGTTGTTCTTGTTTTTGTTGTAATTGCTATTTTTGCGCTGCTGAGTTCTAAGAAGGCTGAACAAAACAAAGTCTGGGTTGGACTTTCTAAAGAAACGGCTCATCAGCTTGGCACGCCCATATCTTCATTGATGGCTTGGGTGGAAATATTGAAATCAAGATATGCGAATGATAGTTTGATTTCTGAAATGGATAATGATGTAAATAGATTGCAACTTATTGCTGAACGCTTCTCAAAAATTGGCTCCATGCCCGAGCCTAATCCATGTGAACTGATTTCAATACTTAATAATGTTATAGATTATCTTTCAAAAAGATGCTCTGGGAAAGTTGTCTTTGTTAGAGAATTTGATGATCTACCGATCTGGGTTAAACTAAATTCTCCACTTTTTGAATGGGTTATAGAAAACTTATGCAAAAATGCCATTGATTCGATGGAGGGGCAAGGCATTGTAACATTTTCTATTTTTAATACAGAAAAGAAGGTTGTGATAGATATCTCGGATACAGGAAAAGGAATTCCAAAATCTAAATATAAAACCGTTTTTCAACCAGGATATACAACAAAGAAACGTGGCTGGGGATTAGGTTTATCTCTTGCTAAAAGAATTGTTGAAGAATACCATCATGGAAAGATTTATGTAAAACGTTCTGAAATAAATAAAGGTACAACTTTTAGAATTGAACTGAAAAAATAAAGATTTAACCCTCATTTATATATTATGAGGATTATTATTTGTATCTTTGTCGCCCGAATTGTGTTTAATGGCATGTTCTTAAGGTAAAAATTATGCATTAAACAGGATTGGTTTACACTTTTTTTGTACCTTTGCAAAAATTATAAATTACTAGTTTTGGGAAAGTTCGATAAATATAAAGTTGATTTAAAAGCAATGCAAGCAGATTCATCTTCATTTGAATTTGTGCTTGATAATGTTTTCTTTGCAAATATTGACGGACCCGAAGTTCAAAAAGGCAAAGTCAATGTTACTCTTATCGTTAAAAGAGCTGCGGGAACCTTTGAACTCGCATTCCAAACAGAAGGAGTTGTATTAGTTCCTTGTGATCGTTGTCTTGATGATATGGAGGTACCTGTAACATCTACAGATAAACTGTTTGTCAAATTTGGTAGTGACTATGCTGAGGAAAATAACAATGTGGTTATTATTCCGGAAGATGAGGGATATATCAACGTGGCTTGGTTTATGTACGAGTTTATAGCTTTGGCTATTCCAATGAAACATGTTCATGCTCCTGGTAAATGTAATAAAGGCATGGTAAGCAAACTAAATAAGCATCTTCGAACAACACCTGATGATGAAGAGGGTATTGATGAAATAGATTCTTCAGTTGCTGAGGAAATAGAGGACGTGGAAGAAGATTCTATTGATCCTAGATGGAATGAATTAAAAAAAATATTAGATAATAATTAAAGTTTAAGAAAATGGCACATCCTAAAAGAAAGCAATCAAAAACGAGAACTGCAAAGAGAAGAACTCATGATAAAGCTGTAGCTCCTACATTGGCTATTTGTCCAAATTGCGGTGAATGGCATGTTTATCATACAGTATGTGGAGCTTGCGGTTATTACAGAGGCAAGCTTGCTATCGAAAAAGAAGCTGCTATCTAAGCAGAAAAAGTTCTATACTATTAAAATATAGCCAGGGAGATTACTCCCAGGCTTATTTTGCGGTATAATTACATTAAAATTAAATTAATGGAAAAAATTAATGCAGTAATCACAGGTGTTGGAGGATATGTACCTGATTATATCTTGACTAATGAAGAGATATCTAAGATGGTAGATACCAATGATGAATGGATTATGACGCGTATAGGGGTCAAAGAACGTCGTATTCTTAATGAAGAAGGATTAGGTACTTCTTATATGGCTCGTAAAGCAGCAAAACAATTAATGCAGAAAACTAGTTCTAATCCAGATGATATTGATTTAGTTGTTGTTGCTACAACTACTCCAGATTATCATTTCCCATCAACAGCATCAATACTTTGTGATAAATTAGGGTTGAAAAATGCATTTGCTTTTGACCTTCAAGCTGCTTGTAGTGGTTTCTTATATTTAATGGAAACTGCTGCTGCATTTATTCAGTCTGGTAGATATAAGAAAATTATAATTGTTGGAGCAGATAAGATGTCTTCAATGGTAAACTATACAGATAGAGCTACTTGCCCAATTTTTGGTGATGGAGCGGCTGCTGTTATGGTTGAACCAACTACTGAAGATTATGGAATCATGGACTCTTGCTTACGTACAGATGGTAAAGGTCTTCCTTTCCTTCATATGAAAGCCGGTGGTTCAGTTTGTCCTCCTTCATATTTTACTGTTGATAATAAAATGCATTATCTGTATCAGGAAGGACGAACTGTCTTTAAGTATGCAGTATCTAATATGTCTGATGTAACGGCTCATATTGCAGAAAAAAATAATCTGACAAAAGATAATATTGATTGGGTTGTTCCTCATCAGGCAAATATGCGTATTATCGATGCCGTTGCTAACCGCCTGGAAGTTCCTATCGAGAAAGTTCTCGTAAATATTCAGCGATATGGAAATACAAGTGCTGCAACATTACCTCTTTGTCTTTGGGATTTTGAGAAAAAACTAAAGAAAGGTGACAATATGCTGTTTACGGCGTTTGGAGCTGGTTTCACATGGGGAACCGTTTATGTGAAATGGGGTTATGACGGAGCTGAAAAGTAAACATATAAATAATCTGATATAAAAAACGCATCCCATTTTCGATGCGTTTTTTTGTCTCTTTCAATAATATAAAATATATGCATAAAGCAGGATTTGTAAACATTGTGGGTAACCCTAACGTAGGAAAGTCTACATTGATGAATGTACTAGTTGGAGAGCGTATCTCTATTGCTACCTTTAAAGCGCAAACAACTCGACATCGCATCATGGGTATTTTGAATACTGATGAAATGCAGATTGTGTTTTCAGACACACCGGGCGTTTTGAAGCCTAACTATAAATTGCAGGAATCAATGCTGAATTTTTCAACATCAGCATTATCTGATGCAGATGTACTGCTTTATGTAACAGATGTAATTGAAACAGGAGACAAACATAATGAATTTATTGAAAAAGTTCGTCAACAGTCTTTTCCTGTATTAGTCCTTATTAATAAAATAGATCTTATCGATCAGCAAAAACTGGAAACTCTTGTTGAAGAGTGGAAGGAATTGCTGCCTCAGGCTGAGATTGTGCCTATTTCTGCGATCTCTAAATTTAATGTAGATTATGTGATGCGCAGAATAAAGGAGCTATTGCCTGATTCTCCTCCTTATTTTGATAAGGATCAATGGACTGATAAACCTGCCCGTTTCTTTGTTACAGAAATTATTCGCGAAAAAATATTGCTCTATTATGACAAAGAAATACCTTATGCTGTTGAAGTAGTAGTAGAACAATTTAAAGAAGAACCAAAATTGATTCGCATCAATGCGGTTATTTATGTTGAACGAGATTCCCAAAAGGGCATCATTATTGGCAAACAAGGTAAAGCCTTGAAAAAAGTGGCTACGGAAGCACGCCGCTCATTGGAGAAATTCTTTGGTAAATCTGTTTTTTTGGAAACTTTTGTAAAGGTTGATAAAGACTGGAGAAGTTCTGATAGAGAACTAAAGAATTTTGGCTACCAATTGGATTAGTATTCACCGACTGTGATAGTCGTAAATTAAAGTTGTATTATGGGAAATTTAGTAGCAATTGTAGGTCGTCCTAACGTTGGGAAATCTACGCTTTTTAATCGCTTGACCAAAACGCGTCAGGCTATTGTTAACGACGAGGCAGGAACCACCCGTGACCGTCAATATGGAAAATCGGAATGGTTGGGACAAGAATTCTCGGTTGTTGATACTGGAGGATGGGTTGTTAACTCTGATGATATTTTTGAAGGAGAAATACGTAAACAGGTATTGTTGGCTGTTGATGAAGCTGATGTAATTCTTTTCGTTGTAGATGTAATGAATGGAGTTACCGATTTGGATTTACAAGTTGCACAAATTCTTCGTCGTGCAAAAAGTCCTGTAATCTTAGTCGCTAATAAGACAGACAATGGTGACCTTCAATATAATGCACCTGAATTTTATAGTCTAGGCTTGGGAGATCCTCATTGTATATCTTCCTTGTCAGGAAGTGGAACAGGAGACTTGCTAGATGTTTTGGTTAGTAAGTTTAAGAAAGATACATCGGAAATTTTGGACGATGATATTCCTCGTTTTGCAGTAGTAGGTCGTCCTAATGCAGGAAAATCTTCTATTATCAATGCATTTATCGGTGAAGATAGAAATATTGTAACTGAAATAGCAGGAACAACCCGCGATTCTATCTATACACGTTACGAAAAATTCGGGTTCGATTTTTATCTTGTTGATACTGCTGGTATCAGAAAGAAAGGAAAGGTTAATGAAGACCTGGAATATTATTCGGTAGTACGTTCAATTCGTGCTATTGAAGGATCTGATATTTGTATTTTAATGTTGGATGCTACCAGAGGTATTGAAAGCCAGGATCTAAATATATTTTCTGTAATTCAGAAAAATGCAAAAGGTATCGTTGTTGTTGTTAATAAGTGGGATTTAGTTGAGAATAAAACAGATAAGGTAATGAAGGAATTCGAAAATGCTATTCGAAATCGTTTTGCTCCTTTTGTTGATATTCCTATCATCTTTACTTCAGCTCTTACTAAACAACGCATATTTAAGGTGCTTGAAGCTGCAAGAGAAGTTTATGAAAACAGATCTATTAAGATTTCTACTGCAAGATTAAATGAAGAAATGCTTCCATTAATTGAGGCTTATCCACCACCTTCAACAAAAGGTAAATACATAAAGATAAAATATGTGACTCAATTGCCGAATACTCAGGTTCCTTCTTTTGTATTCTTTGCTAATTTGCCACAGTATGTAAAAGACCCATATAAAAGATTCCTGGAGAATAAGTTACGTGAAAAATGGAATTTGACAGGAACTCCGATAAATATATTTATTAGACAGAAATAAAAACGATAATACAGAGCCGCAAACAAAGTTTTAGCGGCTCTATTCTTTTTATATGTTTGAAGAAAAGGAGTTGTCTAAAAGAAAATTTAGGTTTCAGAGTTTTCAATAACTAAAAATACGTTCTCAGATAAACTCCTATACAGATGTTATAAAAGAAAAGGGGCTGTTCCAACTTCGGACAGCCCCTTGCCTTTTTATAGTATAAATTAATATTCTTCTGACAGATTCTGAACTTCTACTTCTTTCACTTTACGGAAGAAATCAGAAGCAAAGATGAAATCGTTTAATCGCTTATTGTTAACTGTAAAAATCTCATCTTTTGTTCCTTCCCATTCCTTGTTACCCTGATAGATATAATAAATCTTTTCTCCGATACCCATAACAGAGTTCATATCGTGAGTATTAATGATGGTAGTCATGTTATACTCCTTAGTGATGTCCTGAATAAGTTCATCGATAAGAAGAGAAGTCTTTGGATCAAGTCCCGAGTTTGGTTCATCACAAAATAGATACTGAGGATTTAGGGCAATAGCACGGGCAATGGCAACACGCTTTTGCATACCGCCACTTATTTCTCCAGGAAAAGCAGAATGAGCTTCTTTTAGATTTACACGTTCCAAACAAAACATGGCACGCTTAATTCTGTCCTTTACAGAGTCATTAGAGAACATGTTCAATGGAAACAGAACATTATCCAATACGGAAAGGGAATCGAAGAGTGCTGCACTCTGGAAAATCATTCCCATTTCACTCCTTAACAGTTTCTTCTCTTTCTTTCCCATAGTTACGAAATTCCTGTTATCGTAAAGTACTTCTCCTTTTTCCGGAGTAAGCAATCCAACCAGGCATTTCATTAATACGGTTTTACCAGATCCACTTTGTCCGATAATCAAATTGGTTTTTCCATTTTCAAATACGGCATTTATATTTTTTAAAACATCTCTGCCGTCAAATGATTTATATAGTGATTTAACTTCGATCATCCCATTAACAGTTTAGTAAGAATAATATCTGAGAATAAAATTAATGCGCTGCTACAAACAACCGAGTCTGTACTAGCCTTACCTACCGCAATGGAACCACCTTCCACTGTATATCCAAAGAAAGCTGATACAGTAGCAATAATGAAAGCAAAGAATAGCGACTTTATAATACCACACCAAACATACCATTCAACGAATGTGTATTGTAAACCAAACTCGAGATTGGTTGATGTCATTATACCCCCAAACCAACAAGTGGCATAGGCGCCGATAATTCCCGAAAAGATACTGAAGGTTACCAGTACTGGGATAAATATAACCAACGCTGCTATCTTGGGCAGGATGAGGTAGCTGGCTGAATTAACACCCATTATCTCAAGTGCATCAATTTGTTGAGTAACTCGCATAGTTCCTAGTTCGGATGCAATGTTTGAACCTACCTTACCAGCAAGAATTAAACACATAATTGAAGATGAAAACTCCAGCAGCATAATTTCACGGGTAACATAACCTACGGTCCAGCGCGGCATCCAGGGGCTTTCAATATTTAATTTGATTTGGATAGTAATAACCGCTCCGATAAAAAATGAAATCAGTAAAACGATACCAGCTGAGTTTACTCCCAATTGTTCTACTTCTTTTACTAATTGCTTTAAATACATCCTCATACTTTCAGGGCGTGAAAAGATTCGGCCCAATAACATGATGTATCTTCCAAAAGTCCTTAATACTTTGAACATATTATCTTATTTGTGGGCAAATGTACATTAATTTATGCATATTTTTGCTACATTTGCCCCCAAAATAATAGAATAACAATGGCTGAAGAAGGATTTACTGAAAATCAGGTTGAGCTTAATACTGCTGAAACTTTGGTTGAAGAAACTGAAGTTATCTCTAATGAACCACAAGAGGAACCTAAGATGGTTCTTCGTACTGAGAATCTTGTAAAGAAGTACGGGAAGAGAACGGTAGTTAGTCATGTATCAATTGATGTAAAGCAGGGAGAAATTGTAGGATTGCTCGGTCCTAACGGTGCCGGAAAAACCACATCGTTCTATATGACTGTAGGATTGATTACTCCGAATGAAGGCCGCATTTTTCTTGATGATCTGGAAATTACCAAGTATCCGGTATATAAAAGAGCGCAGAATGGAATTGGCTATTTGGCACAGGAGGCTTCTGTTTTCCGGAAAATGAGTGTGGAAGATAATATTATGGCAGTATTGGAGATGACCAATACTTCAAAAGAATATAAAAAAGAAAAGCTCGAAAGCCTGATTGCGGAATTCCGTTTGCAGAAGGTGCGTAAGAATCTGGGAGATCAGCTCTCCGGAGGTGAGCGTCGTCGTACTGAGATTGCCCGTTGCCTTGCCATTAATCCGAAGTTTATCATGCTTGATGAACCATTTGCCGGAGTAGACCCTATTGCGGTGGAAGATATTCAGCACATTGTGTGGAAACTTAAAGATAAGAATATTGGAATCTTGATTACAGACCACAATGTACAGGAAACCTTAAGTATTACAGACCGTGCATACCTTTTGTTTGAAGGGAAAATTCTGTTTCAGGGAACTCCGGAAGAGTTGGCTGAAAATAAGATTGTGCGCGAAAAATATCTTAGTAACAGCTTTGTGCTCCGCAGAAAAGATTTTGAAAATAGAGAATAATAGAGTTCACTATACGAAAAGAAAGCCGAGAATTGAATTAAAATTCCCGGCTTTCTTTTTGTCTTTCAGCTTATTTATTATTCATCTAAAACAGATAGTGCAGATTGTATCTGATAGTACTTCCAGATTCTCCACATACAGAATGTGAAAACAAAGATTCCTGCAACGATGTATCCTATGCTGTTTTGATTGTTGGAAACTATTTTCACCAGTTCGTTTCCTTTATTAAATGCGTTTGGAGTGAAAGTAACGGTTAATGCGTTGTTGATTGCATGTGCAATTACAGGCACCCAAAGGCTTTTGCTCCATATATATAAGTATCCCAGTACCATACCCAATATCATACGTGGTACGAATCCATAAAACTGAAAGTGAATTGCACTGAATATGATGGCAGTGTATAATATGCCAAGATGGATATTTTTTGTCCAGCCAATTAATATTTTCTGAATTACTCCCCTGAACATCAGTTCCTCTCCAATGCCTGCCATTATGGCTATAATTATTATATTCATAAAGAATCCTCCCCAACTATCTGTATTTAGCAGGGTATTAGTTGCTACCTCGGCGGCTTTTTCGGTATTAATCATCCAGTCTTCTATAGACCTCAAAGATTCAGGTAGCTGTAATCCCTGGTTCCATGTACTTAGCACATCAATAAGCGGACTAATTGATATTATAGCCATTACTCCAAGAGCTAGTATGATAAGATTGGGCGTTCTTAGTTGTAAACTCTTCTTTGTGGAATCTTTCCATAGGAAGAATTGTGTAAGCAAAGGGGTTGAAATAAATATTATTAAATCCTGAGTAAAAAGTGTTAGCCTTAATAGATTTCCTTCCTTCATTCCTGAAAAGGATAGCACTTCTAATTTTAAAATGATAGCACAGAATAATGTAAAAAAAATAAATACAAGCGCCAGTAAGGAGATCTTGGCGAATCCGGAGTAATTTTCAAATGTACCTCTTCTCATTTGTTGGCAGGTTAGGTTTTTATTATTTAATAGACAAAGCCTTCCGTCGTAAAAATCGACAGAAGGCTTTACTTAATTTCCTAATATTCTATTTAATTAGAATTTTGGTCTTGCTTCTTTAACAACTAATGCGCGACCCTCAAATTCTGCGCCGTTAAGTTCTGCAATAGCTTTAGCAGCTTCTGCATCGTTAGGCATTTCAATGAAACCAAAGCCTTTTGATTTTCCAGTTTCACGGTCCATAATAACTTTTACAGAAGTTACAGTTCCGTAATCTTCCATAATCTGTTGTAAATCTGCTTCCCTAACTCGGTAGTTAAGGTTTCCTACGTAAATGTTCATAGTTAAACGGGTAATAATAAATAAATAGATAAAACTCTCTAAAAGATGATCTAGATTGTAAGGATTTTAAATGACAGAGAGATTACAAAAGCGCTATTATAACGAAAGTAAAAACCATGTAATCGAAATCGGAAAACTAAATATCATCATTTCATAGCAAAGAAAAACAATTATTTTTAATCGACAATCTTTTTCTTCACATTTTTTGTGCTGGAATGTAATTTTTTGTTAGAAATTTATAAAATAAGATGTCATTATTTTGTTTTAAACAAATATTTGATACCTAACTATCTCTTTTCCCACTTTATAAGGGGGCTTTAGCTGATTTGTCTATAGTGTTAAGGCCTTCTTAGGCGGGAGGTTGTTTTTCCTATTTAGACCATAATTACAAAAGGAGTACTTTATATATAATTAAAGTCTACACGTAATATTTAAAAGGTGTACTTCTTATTTAAAACATCCCGTTACGTTTTCCCTTAGCAAACCTTTAAAATTGTACAAGCTGTTGGCTTAAAAGAATATAACTCCGGAATAATTTATCATATAGAAATTTGATAATTGAAAGATTAACACTAATTTTGCACGCTCTTTAAAAAGATAAAGTATAAATCATATAAATAATTGTCAGAATGAACGTTTCATTGCAAAACATTGACAAAGTAAGCGCGTTGCTTACTGTAAAGCTTGAAAAGGCTGATTACCAAGAACAAGTTGATAAATCGCTGAAGACTTTCCGTCAAAAAGCTAACGTTCCGGGTTTCCGTCCGGGAATGGTTCCAATGGGCCTTGTTAAGAAAATGTATGGAAAAGCTGTTAAGGCTGAAGAAATCAATAAAATCCTTTCAGAAAAGGTATATGGATATATCAAAGAAAATCAAGTAAATATTTTGGGTGAACCTCTTCCAAACGAAGATAAACAACCAGAAATTGACTTCGATACAATGGATGAATTCGATTTCTTGTTCGATATCGCTTTGGCTCCTGAATTTAAAGCAGAACTTTCAGATAAAGATACTGTTGATTACTATACTATCGATGTAACAGACGAAATGGTTGATCAACAAGTTAAATCTTATACTCAACGTGCTGGTAAGTATGACAAAGTAGACGAGTATCAGGATAAAGATATGTTGAAAGGTCTGATTGCTGAACTTGACGAAGAAGGTAATACTAAAGAAGGCGGTATTCAGGTAGAAGGCGCAGTTTTGATGCCTGCTTACATGAAGAACGATGATCAGAAAGCAATCTTCAACGGATGTAAAGTAAATGATGTATTGGTATTCAACCCAAATACAGCTTACGATGGTCACGAAACAGAAATCGCTTCTCTTCTTAAGATTGAAAAAGAAGCAGTTGCAAACTATACAGGCAACTTCAGCTTCCAGGTTGAAGAAGTTACTCGTTTTGTTGAAGCTGAACTTAGCCAGGAAATCTTTGATCAGGTTTATGGTGAAGGAGTAGTTAAAACTGAAGAAGAGTTCCGCGCAAAAATCAAAGAATCTATTGCAGAACAATTTGTTGCTGATAGCGATTATAAGTTCTTACTTGATGTTCGCGATTTCTTGATGAACAAAATTGGTAAATTAGAATTCCCAGAAGCTTTGCTTAAGCGTATCATGTTGCTTAACCACCAGGATAAAGGTGCTGACTTCGTTGAAGAAAACTACGAAAAGAGCATTGAAGAATTAACATGGCACTTAATCAAAGAACAATTAGTTAAGGAAAACGAAATTAAAGTTGAGCAAGAAGACATCGTAAACATTGCAAGAGAAGCTACTAAAGCTCAGTTTGCTCAATACGGTATGTTGAATGTTCCAGAAGATCTTTTGAATAACTACGCTCAGGAAATGTTGAAGAAGAAAGAAAGCGTTGAAGGCTTGGTTAACCGTGCCGTTGAAGCTAAACTTGCTACAGCATTGAAAGCTAAAACTACATTGAACAACAAAACAGTTTCAATGGAAGAATTCAACAAAATGTTCCAGTAAAAACTGGTAGAAAGAAGCATTTAGCTAAATCTTCATAAAAGAGGAGGCTTTTGACTTTAAAAAAGAGCTACTTACTGAAAATAAATAAGATTAGTCTGATTTATTTTTGTAATTTTGTTAGCTCTTATCAAGGATGGTCAAAAGCCTCCTTTCTATGTATTAATTTTAAAATATCAATCATTATGGATGATTTCAGAAAATACGCAACCAAGCACATGGGTATAAGTAGTATGGTTTTGGATGATGTAATCAAATCACAGAACGGCTATTTGAATCCTTATATCCTGGAAGAAAGACAACTAAACGTAACACAACTTGATGTGTTCTCTCGTTTAATGATGGATCGTATCATCTTTCTTGGAACACAGATTGATGACTATACAGCAAATACGCTTCAGGCGCAGCTGCTTTATCTGGATTCTGTAGATCCGGGTAAGGATATCTCTATTTATATCAACTCTCCTGGTGGATCTGTATACGCAGGCCTCGGAATTTACGATACAATGCAGTTTATTTCCAGTGATGTAGCTACTATCTGTACAGGTATGGCAGCATCAATGGCAGCGGTATTACTTGTTGCCGGAGCCGACAAAAAGCGCTCTGCACTTACACACTCTCGCGTGATGATTCATCAGCCTATGGGAGGTGCTCAGGGACAAGCTTCTGATATCGAAATTACTGCCCGCGAAATTCAGAAAATGAAAAAGGAACTTTATACTATTATCGCAGATCATTCTCATACAGAATTTGATAAAGTATGGGCCGATTCTGACCGCGACTACTGGATGACAGCTCAGGAAGCAAAAGATTATGGTATGATCGACGAAGTTCTTATGCGTAAACCTGCGACTATATAATTAAAGGTATAAAAGACTAAAACGAATAACTAACTTTGGAAGATTCAAAACCATCAAAAAATAAAAAGAGATGTAGCTTTTGTGGACGTCCCGAAAGCGAAGTCTCTTTTCTGATTACGGGAATGAATGGTTACATCTGCGATAGTTGTGCCACTCAGGCTTACGAAATCACTCAGGAAGCAATGGGAGCTGGTAAACAATCGGGTGCCGGAAAACCATTAAACCTTAAAGATTTACCTAAACCTATAGATATTAAGAGCTTTCTTGATCAATATGTAATTGGGCAGGATGATGCTAAACGTTATCTTTCGGTTTCGGTTTATAATCACTACAAACGCTTGCTTCAGAAAGATAGCGGAGATGATGTGGAAATAGAAAAGTCTAACATCATAATGGTTGGAAGTACTGGTACAGGCAAAACTCTTTTAGCAAGAACTATTGCTAAATTGCTGCATGTACCTTTTACAATTGTCGATGCTACTGTGTTGACAGAAGCCGGTTATGTTGGAGAAGATATTGAAAGCATTCTAACTCGCTTATTACAAGTTGCAGATTATAATGTGTCTGAAGCTGAAAGAGGTATCGTGTTTATTGATGAAATAGACAAAATAGCTCGAAAGGGAGATAATCCTTCTATTACACGCGACGTAAGTGGTGAAGGTGTTCAGCAGGGATTACTGAAATTGCTGGAAGGTGCTGTTGTTAATGTTCCACCTCAGGGCGGACGTAAGCATCCAGATCAGAAAATGATTCCGGTAAATACCAAGAATATTCTTTTCATCTGCGGCGGTGCATTCGACGGAATTGAAAAGAAAATCGCTCAGCGCTTGAATACACATGTAGTAGGATATAGTGCTTCGAAGGCTACAGCTGTGATCGATAAGAAAAATATGATGCAGTATATTGCTCCTCAGGACTTGAAGTCTTTCGGACTTATCCCTGAAATTATTGGTCGTCTGCCGGTGCTTACTTATTTGAATCCACTGGACAGAACCGCTTTGCGTGCAATTCTAACAGAGCCGAAAAATTCAATTATCAAACAATATGTTAAGCTCTTCGAGATGGACAATATTAAGTTGACTTTCGAGGAAGAAGTCTTTGACTATATTGTAGATAAAGCTGTTGAATATAAACTCGGAGCACGTGGATTGCGTTCAATTGTGGAGACAATAATTACGGATGTTATGTTTGAAATTCCTTCGCAAGGTAAGACAGAATACAACGTAACACTCGAATACTCAAAGCATCAGCTCGAAAAAGCAAATATTGCTCGCTTGCAAACAGCTTAATATCAGAAGTAAAGCAAAAAGAGTAGTGCAAAGCATTATTTTTTTTGAAAAATATTCTGTGGAAAATACGTATTATTTAAGAAGTTGTTTATAACTTTGTTAGAGTTCATTTATATGAATTCGAGTCTTATACGATGAATAGCCAAAAAACAACTTAAAAACAATGGCAGAGAAGAATAATTTAACGGAACAACTAAAAGCGTACTTTGGATTTGATAAATTCAAAGGCAATCAAGAGGCGATTATTAGAAATGTATTGGCCGGCAATGATACGTTTGTACTTATGCCCACAGGTGGAGGTAAGTCGCTTTGTTATCAGTTGCCTTCTTTAGTAATGGAAGGAACGGCTGTCGTTATATCTCCTTTAATTGCCTTGATGAAAAACCAGGTAGATGCCATGCGTAATTTTAGTGAAGAAGATGGGGTAGCTCATTTTATCAATTCTTCATTGAATAAAGCTGCTATCGATCAGGTAAAATCAGATATTCTTTCCGGTAAGACGAAGTTGCTTTATGTGGCTCCTGAATCTTTAACGAAAGAAGAAAACGTAGAGTTCCTTAAAAATGTTAAGATCTCCTTTTATGCTGTTGACGAAGCTCATTGTATTTCAGAGTGGGGGCACGATTTTCGTCCTGAATATAGACGGATTCGTCCTATCATTAATGAAATAGGAAAAGCTCCTCTTATTGCTTTAACAGCAACGGCAACTCCGAAGGTTCAGCATGATATTCAGAAAAATTTAGGGATGGTTGATGCGCAAGTCTATAAGTCTTCGTTTAATCGCCCCAATCTTTACTATGAGGTACGTCCTAAAACAAATAGTATAGATAAAGAAATTATTAAGTTTATTAAAGCAAATAACGGAAAATCGGGAATTATTTACTGTTTAAGCAGAAAGAAAGTTGAGGAGCTGGCAGAGATTTTGCAAGCAAATGGAATTAATGCGCGTGCATATCATGCCGGAATGGATTCTTCAACAAGAACCGAGAATCAAGATGATTTCTTAATGGAAAAAATCGACGTGATAGTTGCGACTATTGCGTTTGGTATGGGAATTGATAAACCTGATGTTCGTTTTGTTATTCATTACGATATCCCAAAAAGTCTGGAAGGCTACTATCAGGAAACTGGTCGTGCTGGACGTGACGGCGGAGAAGGTCAGTGTATTACATTCTATACCAATAAAGACTTGCAGAAACTGGAAAAATTTATGCAAGGCAAACCTGTGGCAGAACAGGAAATAGGCAAGCAGCTTCTGCTCGAAACCGCTGCGTACGCCGAATCTTCCGTATGCCGAAGAAAGTCTTTGTTACATTACTTTGGCGAAGAATTTACGGAAGATAATTGTGGTAATTGTGACAATTGTTTAAACCCTAAGAAACAAGTGGAAGCTCAGGATTCATTATGTGCCGTGATAGAAGCTATCTTGGCAGTAAAAGAAAACTTTAAAGCAGACTATATTATCGATGTGCTACAAGGAAGAGAAACTTCCGAAGTGCAAGCTCATCTGCACGAAGACTTGGAGGTCTTTGGGTCAGGAATGGGTGAAGAAGATAAAACATGGAATGCTGTTATTCGACAGGCTTTAATAGCTGGATATTTAAGTAAAGATGTCGAAAATTATGGACTATTAAAAGTAACGGATGCAGGACGCAAATTCCTGAAACATCCGAAATCATTTAAAATAACAGAGGATAATGACTTTGAAGAAGTAGAAGAAGAAACTCCTATGAGGGGAGGTGCTTCATGTGCGGTAGACCCGGCTCTTTATTCAATGCTGAAGGATTTGAGGAAGAAGCTTTCCAAGAAACTGGATGTTCCGCCTTATGTTATTTTCCAGGACCCATCGCTGGAGGCTATGGCAACAATTTATCCGGTTACATTGGATGAATTGCAGAATATACCAGGTGTGGGTGCAGGAAAAGCTAAACGTTACGGTCAGGAATTCTGTGTTTTGATCAAAAAGCATTGCGAAGAAAATGAGATTGATCGTCCGGAAGATCTTCGTGTACGCACGGTTGCAAATAAATCTAAGTTAAAAGTTTCTATCATTCAAAGTATTGACAGAAAAGTAGCGTTAGACGATATTGCTCTTTCCAAAGGAATTGAGTTTTCCGATTTGCTTGATGAAATTGAAGCAATTGTGTATTCCGGAACAAAACTGAATATTGACTACTTCCTTCATGAAATTATGGATGAAGATCATATGCAGGATATTTACGACTATTTTAAAGAATCAGTTACAGATAAAATTGATGAAGCTGTTGAAGAACTTGGAGGTGATTATTCCGAAGATGAAATTCGTCTGGTGAGAATTAAATTCATCTCTGAAATGGCAAACTAGCAGAAGGAATTTTCTTTTAAGGCGCAGGCTATACAAATTGTTATTAGATTATAATTTCTAATTAATCTGATTAAGTTTGTATATTCTGCGCCTTTTCTTTTTATAATTATTCAAAAAAAATGGGATAATACTCTTACTGAAAAAAGAATTCTTTGTATATTTGCACGCAATAATTTCTAAAAGTAAATCCTATGTCATTTATTGCAGATAAAATTGTCATGGATGGATTAACGTACGACGATGTACTTTTAATCCCTTCATATTCTGAGGTATTACCCCGTAACGTCGATCTCTCGACAAAGTTCTCACGAAACATTGAATTAAAAATTCCTTTTGTAACTGCAGCAATGGATACTGTAACCGAAGCAAAAATGGCTATTGCTATTGCTCGTGAAGGTGGTATCGGTGTTATTCACAAAAACATGTCAATCAAGGCTCAAGCTAAGCAAGTTGCCATTGTGAAACGTGCTGAGAATGGAATGATTTATGATCCTGTAACTATAAAGCAAGGCTCAACCGTGCGTGATGCTTTGTCTTTAATGGCTGAATATAAAATCGGGGGTATTCCGGTGGTTGACGATGATAAAATGTTAGTAGGTATTGTTACGAACCGTGATTTGCGCTTTGAACGTGAAATGGATAAGCGCATTGACGAGGTTATGACAAAGGAAAACTTAATCACTACCAATCAATCAACCGACCTTGAAGCTGCTGCTCAGATTCTTCAGCAACATAAAATCGAAAAATTGCCAGTTGTTGACAAAGACGGTAAGTTAGTAGGTCTGGTTACATATAAAGATATTACTAAGGCTAAAGATAAACCAATGGCATGCAAGGATTCAAAAGGAAGACTTCGTGTTGCTGCGGGTGTAGGTGTAACAGCTGATACATTTGTTCGCATGCAGGCATTGGTTGAAGCTGGAGCTGACGCTATTGTTATCGATACAGCTCATGGTCACTCAAAGGGCGTAATTGATGTTTTGAAAGAAGCCAAAAAACGCTTTACCAGTATTGATATTGTTGTTGGTAATATTGCTACTGCCGATGCTGCTTTGGCACTTGTAGAAGCAGGAGCCGACGGTGTAAAAGTAGGTATTGGCCCAGGTTCAATTTGTACAACCCGTGTTGTTGCCGGTGTTGGTGTTCCTCAGCTATCTGCTGTTTATGATGTAGCAAAAGCACTAAAGAATACAGGTATTCCTTTGATTGCCGATGGTGGTTTAAGATATTCCGGAGATGTTGTAAAAGCATTAGCTGCCGGAGGTTGTTCTGTAATGATCGGCTCATTAGTAGCTGGTGTTGAAGAAAGCCCGGGTGAAACAATTATCTTTAACGGTAGAAAATTCAAATCATATCGTGGTATGGGTTCTCTAGAAGCAATGGAAAATGGTTCAAAAGACCGTTATTTCCAGTCTGGAGAAACAGATGTGAAGAAACTTGTGCCAGAAGGTATTGCTGCTCGTGTACCATATAAAGGAACACTTTTCGAAGTAATTTATCAGCTATGCGGCGGACTTCGTTCGGGTATGGGATATTGTGGTGCTGAAAATATTGACACACTTCACAATGCTAAATTTACTCGTGTAACAAGTGCAGGCGTACTGGAAAGTCATCCACATGATGTTACAATTACAAGTGAGGCGCCAAATTATAGCCGTCCTGAATAAGCAGATAATAATCAGCATAAAGATAAAGGGGAATAACTTCAAACAGAGGTAGTTCCCCTTCTTTATTTAATCAAAGCCTGTGCTATTGCTCTATCAGGAAAAGAATGCTATCGTGGGTTGTTTTTCTTTTTTATTTAACCGTCGTCTTTTTAATGTTAGCCTTTATATTTTCTCACAGAAGATTTCTATTGTTTATTGATTGGTTATTTTCTCTACTGACGATAAAAACAAATGAATTTCATAATAGAATATGCAATTTTTGCGTATTTTCGCCGTTGAATTATTGATTGTTATGCCAATCTGATTTTTATATATATCTAATGAAACACCAATAATGAAAAAAGAGATTATTTTATTTGTAGGTTTAACTCTTAGTACTTGTGCTTTTTCTCAGCAAAAAGATCAAATTCTGATGAGGATAAACAACAAAGATATAACACGATCAGAATTCGAATACATTTATAACAAAAATAATTCAAACAATGAATTGGACAAAAAGTCTTTAGATGAGTATGTCGATTTATTTGTAAACTTCAAGTTGAAGGTTGCTGCTGCTGAGGGTGAAGGAGTAGATACAACAAGAGCTTTTCGTGATGAATTCCTTGGATATCGTCAGCAGTTGGCAAAATCTTATCTTACCGACGAATCGATTGATGAAGCAAATGCCCGAGTTATCTATGAGAGATTAAAAGAAAATGTAGAAGCTTCGCATATATTAATTCGTTGTAAACCCGATGCAACTCCCGAAGATACTCTTGCAGCCTACCGCAAAGCAGAGCGCGCCCGACAGCGAATCCTGAATGGTGAGGACTTTGAAAAAGTAGCTCGTGAGGTTTCAGAAGATCCGTCAGTAAAGCAGAACGGAGGAAATCTGGGGTATTTCACTGCATTGCAAATGGTTGCTCCTTTTGAAGATGCTGCTTATTCATTAAGAAATGGAGAGATCAGTAAACCAGTCCGAACAGAATTTGGCTATCATATTATTAAAACTACTAACCGCCGCCCTGATATGGGCAAAGTGCTGGTTGCACATATCTTTAAGTTCCTTCCGCAAAATGTAACGAAAGAGCAGGAAAAGAAGGTGATGGCACAGATAGATTCTATTTATGGCGCACTGCAGCAAGGAGCAAATTTTGAAGAACTTGCTAAAAAGTGCTCGGACGATAAATCTACTGCGCAACGTGGCGGTGAACTGCCCTGGATTGGTTTCCGCCAAACCGTGAAGGAGTTCGAGAATACCGTTTTTTCATTAGAGAAAAATGAAATATCAAAGCCATTCCGTTCACCAAGTGGTATGCACATTGTGAAACTGATAGACCGTAAGGATATCGAGCCGTTTGAAGAAAAGAAAGATGAAATTATTCGTCGTATGAACCGACAAGGTAGAGGCGGCAAAGGCGTTGAGGCTCTTGTTGAAAGACTGAAAACCGAATATCATTTCGTGTACGATGATAATGGAGTTAATGCTGTTAAGAACCTGATGAAAAATATACAGGCAGGAAAAGATTCACTCACTTCTGCCAATGCGATGAAGCTTTCGGGAGATCTTTTTGTCTTGAATGGTACAAACTACCCGGTGCAAGGTCTTGTAAATTGGGCAAAGAACCGACAAGGAAGTGCGGAAAAACTATTAAAAGAGTATACTCTTAATTCTATTTTGGATTATGAAGATAGTCGCCTAGAACAAAAATATCCCGATTTTGGTCATTTAATGCAAGAGTACCGGGATGGAATTCTGTTGTTCGATGTAAGCAATCGCCGGGTTTGGGATAAAGCTTCCAAAGATGAAAGTGGCCTGGCTACTTTCTTTGAAGAAAACAAAGCAAACTATAAGTGGACTTCTCCTCGTTTCAAAGGAGTGATTGTACACTGCAAAGATAAAAAAACAGCTAAGGCTGTAAAGAAGCTGACTAAAAAGAATCCGGAGGAAGATTGGGTTAACGTTATTCGTAAAACTCTTAATAATGATTCGGTTTCGGTAGTTAAGGTAGAAAAAGGCCTTTTTGCCAAGGGAGATAATAAATATGTTGATAAAGAAAAGTTTAAGGGAGATAATGTTGAACCGCTTAAAGACTATCCTGTGACAATTGTTATCGGTAAAATGTTGAAGAATGGCCCTGAAAGTTACAAAGATGTTCGCGGACCTGTAACTGCCGACTATCAAAATTACCTGGAAGCAGATTGGATTAAAGAATTAAAAGGAAAATATAAGGTTGAAATTAACCAACAGATTTTAAAAACAGTTAATAATCATTGAACGAATTGATTATTACACTATCTTCGCCTTAGATTGTATCTAATAAGTTTTTACGAGATTTTGGGCGTTGTTTTTCATTTGTTTTTTAAAATCAACCGGTCTTGAAATTTATTTGGCAACAAAACAAATACGTTAAACAAAGAGTACTAAACTCTGTTGCTCTCTTGTGTTACTATAAGCGAGTATTATATGAGTGCAGTAGAGAAAGGAATAAAATATTAAATGAAAAGAATGAAAAAGTTAGTGAACTTTAAAACGCTGGTATTACTCTTCGTCTTGTGCACTTCTCAAATTAAAGTGTATGCTCAAGACAATGTAATTGACGAAGTAGTATGGATTGTAGGTGATGAAGCCATTTTAAAATCGGATGTTGAAGAAGAACGTCTGAACGCACAGTATAATGGAGTCAAGTTTGAAGGTGATCCCTATTGTGTTATTCCGGAGCAAATAGCCATCCAGAAGCTTTATCTTCATCAGGCTGCTATCGATAGTGTTGAAGTTACCGACTCGGAAGTTATGCAACAAGTAGAGTGGCAGATTAACAATATCATTCGTCAGATCGGTTCTAAGGAGAAGATGGAGGAATACTTCAACAAGACCTACACCCAGATCAGAGAGACGATGCGTGAAAGTGCTCGCGAAAAACTGACAGTGGAAAGAATGCAGAAGAAGCTGGTGGGCGATATAAAGATTACTCCTGCTGAAGTAAGAAAGTACTTCAAAGAACTGCCTCAGGACAGTGTTCCGTTTATTCCAACGCAGGTTGAAGTTCAGATTATTACCCAGCAACCGAAGATTCCGATTGCCGAAATTGATGATGTAAAGAAACGACTGCGTGAATATTCAGATCGTGTTACTTCTGGAGATACGCCTTTCTCTTCTCTAGCCATTCTTTATTCCGAAGACCCGGGAAGTGCACGCCGAGGTGGTGAACTGGGATTTATGGGAAAAGGAGAATTGTTACCTGAATTTGCTGCCGTAGCGTTTAACCTGAGCGATCCTAAAAAAGTATCTAAGATTGTAGAAACTGAATATGGTTTCCATATTATACAGCTGATAGAAAAACGTGGCGACCGTATTAATTGCCGTCATATTCTCTTGAAGCCAAGAGTGTCTGACAAAGATTTGCAAGCTGCAATGGGCCGTTTGGACTCAGTTGCAAATGATATCCGTAGCAATAAGTTCACCTTCGATCAGGCAGCTTCAGTTATTTCTCACGATAAGGAAACTCGTAATAACAATGGTCTTATGGCAAATTCAAGAACCAGTACTTCTAAATTTGAAATGGATCAGTTGCCACAGGAAGTTGCAAAAGCTGTTGATAAGCTTAATATCGGAGAAATTTCTAAAGCATTTACCATGGTAAATGATAAAGGAAAACAAGTTTGTGCAGTAGTTAAACTAAAATCAAGAATAGATGGTCATAAAGCAACTATTACAGATGACTATCAGAACCTGAAAGAACTTGTTCTTAGTAAAATCAGAGCTCAGAAACTTGATCAGTGGATAAAAGATAAGCAGAAAAAAACATATATCCGCATCAATGAAGGATGGAAAAACTGCGACTTTAAGTATCCGGGTTGGGTAAAGTAAATGAAATGAAGCACAATTTAATATGCTGAAGAATAATAGAAGAAGATATTCAATAAGCAGGCACAGAATACTACTAATGGGTGTTCTGTGCCTGTTTGGTGTTTGTTTGATAGCTGGAAACAAACCTGCTAATAAAAATAAAAAGCAGAAAACTAAGAAAGATATGGTTTATATCCTTAACTCGGATGAAACCATGGGGAACCAATTACTAAGGCCGGATATTACTGTTCTGCAAGGAAATGTAAAGTTGAGGCATAAAGGTATGTATATGTACTGTGATAGTGCGTTCCTTAATGAAAAAACTAATTCCTTTGAGGCTTTTGGTAAGGTTCATATGGAGCAGGGAGATACCTTGTTCGTTTATGGTAACTATCTGAAATATGATGGTTTCAAAGAACTAGCCAATCTTCGCGAAAATGTTAAGCTGGTGAACCGCGGAACAACTTTGCTCACGGATAGTCTCGACTACGACCGTGTGCTCGACAAAGCTTATTATTTTGAAGGCGGAACCATGTTGGATAAGGAAAATGTACTTACTTCAGACTGGGGAGAGTATAGTCCTTCAACAAAGAATGCAGTATTCAACTTTGATGTAAAGTTGGTGAATCCACGTTTTACGCTGAAGACAGATACTTTAAAGTATAATTCGGCTACTGGGATTGCTCATATTGTTGGTCCTTCAAAGATTGACAGTGATAAAAATCACATCGTTTCCAAACGAGGATACTATAATACGCGTGCCGATCAGGCTCAATTGGTAGATCGCTCTGTACTGACCAATGAGGATGGTAAAAGATTAATTGGCGATAGTATTTACTATGATCGCAAGAAGGGTTATGGCGAGGCTTTCAATAATGTGTTTATGTCCGACTCCGTAAATAAGAACTTCCTTAAAGGAGACTATTGTTTTTACGATGAGATAAAAGGAAATGCCGTTGCTACAAAGAGAGCGTTGGCAGTTGACTACTCGCAGGGAGATAGTTTATTTGTTCATGGAGACACGCTTAAGCTGAATACTTTCAATATTAAAACCGATTCAATGTACAGAGAGGTGAGAGCCTTCAATAAAGTACGTATTTTCCGGAAAGATATTCAGGGAGTTTGCGATTCATTGTTCTTCACTTCAAAAGATTCCTGCCTTATAATGTACAAAGATCCTATTCTTTGGAATGAAAATAACCAGTTACTGGGTGAAGAGATAAGGATTTATATGAACGACAGCACAATAGACTGGGCACATATTGTAAACCAGGCATTGAGCGTAGAAAAGAAAGATTCCATTCATTATAATCAGGTAACCGGTAAAGATATCAAGGCTTACTTTCTGAACGGAGAGCTACATAAAGTAGATGTAATTGGAAATGTGCGACTGGTATATTATCCGGAAGAAAAAGATAGTACAATGATGGGGATGAATGTGTCGGAGACCAGTTTGCTAAATATTTATCTGAAAAAGAAGAAGATGGAGAAAATGGTAATGAGTCCTAAGTCAAACGGCACCCTTTACCCTATGTTAATGATTCCACAAGATAAAATGCGATTGACAAACTTCGGTTGGTTCGACTTTATCCGGCCACTCAATAAAGATGACATCTATGAATGGCGGGGCAAAAAAGCCGGGCAGGAATTGAAGAAGAAAGGAAGAAAATCAATACCTTTGCCTAACCATGGAATCGTAAAACAGTAAGTTCCATGTAATTATTTGAAAGATTGTTATGAGTGATATTATTCGTTTGTTGCCCGATTCAGTTGCCAACCAGATTGCTGCCGGCGAGGTAATTCAGCGCCCTGCTTCAGTCTTAAAGGAACTGGTCGAGAATTCTATTGATGCCGGTGCAAAGGAAGTACATATATTGATTACTGATGCAGGGAGAACCTGCTTACAGGTAATAGATGATGGGAAAGGAATGTCAGAGACTGACGCCCGGATTTCCTTTGAACGACATGCTACTTCCAAGATTCGTGATGCAGCGGATTTGTTTGCCCTTACTACTATGGGCTTCAGGGGCGAAGCGTTAGCATCTATTGCCGCAGTGGCACAGGTGGACCTCAAAACACGCCTTGAAAATGAAGAATTGGGTACGATTATTTCCGTGGCCGGTTCAAAGGTTGAGCGCCAGGAAACCATATCCTGCCCCAAGGGAAGTAATTTCTCTGTGAAGAACCTTTTCTTTAATGTGCCTGCTCGTCGCAAATTCCTGAAATCGAACCAGACTGAGTTAAGTAACATATTGTCCGAATTTGAACGTATAGTTCTTGTTCACCCCGAAGTGGCATTCACGCTGCACAGCAATGATGTAGAATTGTTTCACCTTCCGGTTTCGTCTCTTCGCCAGCGCATAATTAACGTATTTGGCAAAAAGCTGAATCAGCAGTTGCTCAATGTAGATGTTAATACTTCGCTGATAAAAGTAAACGGTTATGTAGGCAAACCCGATTCCGCCCGCAAAAAAGGAGCACACCAGTACTTCTTTGTCAATGGCAGATACATGCGTCATCCATACTTCCATAGGGCAGTAATGGAAGCGTATGAAAAACTGGTTCCGGTGGGAGAGCAGATTTCTTATTTCCTTTATTTCGATGTTGATCCGGCTGATATTGATGTGAATATTCACCCAACTAAGACAGAGATTAAGTTCGAGAACGAAGTACCTATCTGGCAAATTCTGGCAGCTTCGGTAAAGGAATCTCTTGGTAAGTTTAACGAAGTGCCTTCTATCGACTTTGATACAGAAGGCATGCCCGATATACCGGCTTATAATGCAGCCGCACCTATTCAGCCGCCGAAATTGAATTTTAATCCTAACTTCAATCCTTTCCAGAAAACGGCTTCAAATTATTCACGCCCTCAGGTGGAATGGGAGAATCTTTATGCTGGAGTTGAAAAAGCAGAGCAAAGATCGGAACCCGATTATGAGCCTGAAGTTATAGAATATCCCGCTTTTCAGGATGATGAAATAGAACCCGAGCAGACTACCTTGTACGACCATGAAACCGTAGCCGAGAAGAGTTCTGTTCAGTTCCAGTTTAAAGGACGGTTTATTCTCACCTCCGTAAAATCCGGACTGATGGTTATTGATCAGCACCGTGCACATATCAGAGTCTTGTTCGACCAATATCTGCAACAGATAAAGAATCACCAGGGAGTTTCTCAAGGGGTTCTTTTCCCTGAAATATTAGAGCTTCCTGCTTCGGAGGCAGTAGTATTGCAGGAAATTTCCGATGATCTTGCCGCTATAGGCTTCGATCTGAGCAATCTGGGTGGAGGGAGTTATGCCATTAACGGTGTTCCTTCGGGCATTGAAGGTTTATCTCCTGTTCAGCTGATAAGGAATATGCTGCATACGGCAATGGAAAAAGGTTGCGATGTGAAAGAAGAGGTGCAAGAGACGTTGGCTCTTACTTTGGCCAAGGCTGCTGCCATTGTTTACGGTCAGGTTCTTGGAAATGACGAGATGACCAAACTTGTGGATTCTCTTTTTGCATGCGCCACACCGAATTATACTCCCGACGGAAAAACTGTATTGTCTTTACTTAAAGAAGATGACATAGAAAAACTCTTCAGGTAACGATTTTAAAATAAAGATCTATGGAATACGCTATTTGTTTTGTTCCCAATAATCCTCTTCGGGTAGATCATGATGAATGCTCGGAGATGCTGACTGAACTCCTTTTTGGAGAAGCTTGCACTGTGACAGAATCATGGGGCAACTGGAGTAAAATTATCAATAAAGCCGAAGGATATGTAGGCTGGGTAACTACAAAGATGCTTACCGAGGTTAGTAAAGAGTACTTTGATGCTTACGAACCGGCAGAGCAAAGAGTTTTAACCACGCTTTTCTCTCAGGCAGTGAGCGAAACTACCGGTGAAAAGATGTTGCTTACAGGTGGAAGTCTGCTTCCCGAATATAAGGAAGACGGAACCTTCAGAGTAAAGAACGACCGTTTCCGCATTAATCCTGCCGATGCTCAACCGTTGACTGAATCATTGCTGGATACAGCTCTTCGTTTCCTGAATACTCCTTATCTGTGGGGTGGTAAGAATGCTATGGGGATGGACTGTTCCGGACTTACACAAGTGGTGATGCGTATGCATGGTATCCATATTCTTCGTAATGCTAGTCACCAGGTTACACAAGGCGAACTGGTTTCTTTCCTTTCAGATGCCCAACCGGGCGACTTGGCTTTCTTTGATCATGCCGATGGAAAGATATCACACGTAGGGATGGTGGCCGAAAAGGGATATATTATTCACTGTTCCGGCTCGGTGCATATCGACAAACTCGACGACCAAGGAATCTTCAGCAAAGATCTGAATAAGTACACACACGATCTCCGGTTAATAAAAAGATATAAGTAACGGGATCTTTATAGATTTCCGTTCAGATATTTTTAGCGACCTGCGCAGCTCGCACAAATGAGTTGCGCAGGTCGTTTCTTTGAGTTGCGCAGCTCATTAAAACGACCTGCGCAGGTCGCTGGGAATATCCCGGCGGATATTGATAAAAATGATTATACTAACTTTAAATTATCACCCGAATGAGCATTTTATTCAAAGCGGCGCCCCTCAATGATGCCCGTAAGAAAGAAGAAACACAACTTTATTATGCTGTTCCTCAACGCAAGGAACTGATAACCATTGACCAACTGAGCACGATGATATCCGGCAGATGCACTGCCACATCGGGCGATGTGAAACTGGTACTGGAGGAGTTTGCCAATACATTGATCAATGAACTGAAAAACGGTAACTCAGTTAAGCTCGATAAGATAGGAACTTTTTCGCTGTCACTCACCTCTAACAAAGTAACCAATCCCGATAAGCTTCGTGTTACGGATGTAAAGGTAGGGCGGTTGCTGCTTCGTCCGGCACCATCATTTATGACAAAGATGAAGGATGCTACTTTTGAGCGGAAAGGATAAAATGGATTGTTGGGAGAAAGAAAAGTTTATAGCAGACGAAACTGCAGAAGCAGCATTTGGGATAAAATGGATTGTTAGTAGAAGGCAATGATGATTGTCTGAACCAACGTACAAAAATGAGAATGCCCCGCTATCTGAATCAAGATAGCGGGGGATTGATTATATAGTGTGATAATTAAATCTCGCGGAATCCGATGATTTCTCTAACTTCCTTCAATGTTTTAGCTGCACTTTCCTGTGCTCTTTCTGCACCTTGTTTAGCAACCTTAGCAAGATATTCAGTGTTTGCAGAATATTCCACAATCTTTTCGCGGATAGGTTCTGTATAAGCCACGATATCTGCAGCAAGTTGTTTTTTCAAATCTCCGTAACGGATAGAACAATCGTTGTACTTCTCGTTGAAATAATCGTAAGTATCTTTAGTAGATACAATATCAAGGAAAGTAAACAGGTTCTGAATAACCTCAGGCTTTTCACTGTTAGGCACAGTTGGTCCGGCATCAGTAACAGCCTTCATCACCTTTTTGCTGATAGTCTTGGCATCATCCATTAGGTAAATACAGTTACCTTCAGATTTTCCCATCTTGCCCGAACCATCCAATCCAGGAACCTTGATAGCCTTTTCTGCCAAAGAGAAAGAAGCTGGTTCAGGGAATAAGTCGGTACCATATATTGTATTGAAACGACGGGCAAACTTACGCGCCATCTCCATATTCTGTTCCTGATCCTTGCCCACCGGTACTTTTTTTGCCTTATGAATAAGAATATCCGCAGCCATAAGAGTAGGGTAAGTAAGAAGTCCGGCATTTACATTATCTGGTTGCTTACGTGCCTTTTCCTTGAAAGAAGTAGTACGTTCCAGTTCGCCCAAGTAAGCATTCATGTTAAGGTACAGATAAAGCTCCAATACCTCCTTCACGTCACTTTGTACATAAATGGTAGCTTTTTCAGGATCAATACCGCAAGCAAGATATTCAGCAAGAATAGTGCGAGCGCTCTGAACTATATCATTAGGTTTTGGGTGAGTAGTAAGGGAATGCCAGTCGGCTATAAAGAAATAACAATTATATTCATTCTGCATTTGCAGAAAACTCTTCACTGCACCAAAGTAGTTGCCCAGATGCAGATTACCTGTTGGGCGAATTCCACTAACAACTGTTTCCATAATTTCTTTGTTTCTAAATAATTTGCCGCAAAGATACTAATTTATCACAAAACATGGTCATAGTTAAAACATTCTCTTTCTTCTTTTTAGAAATTAAAACTAAAAGGAAAATGTCTTTGTAAATGAAGTAAGATTGTAGTTTTTATGCTCTTTTTGCCAGAAAATGCTCCGAAAAGGTGAGGGTAGAGCCCAAAAGTGATGGATTTGGTGATGGTTAATTTGCTATCCCTTACCTTTTAATTTGCTTTTAATCAGGACGTTTTGGGTGGTTGGTGATGGAGTGATGTTAAATTCTAAATTTACAAAATCTAATTGTATTGATTTTTTATATAACTTGCAGTCGTAAATTTATAGTGCTAGTTTTGAATAAACAGATAGAATGCAAATAATAATATCCCCAGCCAAAACAATAAATACTAAAAGCTCACAGAAAGCTCCGGCAAAATCAATACCTCAGTTTGCCGATGAAGCAAAAGAGATTGCACTCCACATGGCACAATATTCTGTGGAGGAATTGGAACGATTACTGAAGATTAGTCCGAAGCTGGCTCTGGAAACATTTAAGCGGTTTGAAACGTTTCATTCCGATGAGGCTCCTTCTCTGCAGGCTTTACTGGCTTATACCGGAATGGTGTTTAAACATATTGCTCCGGCGGATTTCTCGGACGAGGATTTTCTTTATGCTCATGAGCATTTGTGCATCGCTTCTCCGTTTTACGGATTGGTTCGTCCGCTCGATATGATAAAGGCTTACCGGATGGAGTATGATGTGAAGTTGCCCGAACTGGGAAATGTATCAATGGCCGATTTCTGGAAACCGATACTTACTCAACCTTTTATTGAGGACGTGATGAAGAGTGGGGGAGTGTTGGTAAATCTGGCAAGCATGGATATTCAGCCTTCGTTCGACTGGAAACGAGTGGAAAAGGAAGTGCAGGTAATTACTCCCGAATTTAAAATGTGGAAGAAAGGAAAGCTCGATACGGTGACCATTTATGCAAAGATGGCCCGTGGAGAGATGGCCCGGTTTATTCTTAAAAACCGAATAGAAGAACCTGAAGCATTGAAAGCTTTTGCATGGGAGGGATTTAGGTTCGACATTGAACGTTCAGTAGATGATAAACTTGTTTTTATATGCTGATAAAATAGCATTTTCAATTTCTTGTAATTTTAGATAATATGGCAACAGAAAAAGAAAAAATGAGGAGCGGTCAGCTTGCTAATGTTTCCGACCCGGAATTATTTGCCGACCTTTTAAGAGCGAAGGCTTTAATATCCAAAATGAATACGATGTATCTTGGCTCACCCGATTTGCAGGAAGTGCAGAAAGAGCTGCTTCCTAATATTCATCCTACGGCAAAGATCTGTCCGCCTTTCTTTTGCGATTATGGCTATAATGTAGAGTTGGGTGAGCATGCTTTTATTAATTTTAATTGTGTAATCCTCGATGGGGCTCCGGTTAAGATTGGACATCATACATTAATTGGTCCGGCAGTGCAGATATATACTCCGCAACATCCAATGAACTATCTGGAACGTCGTGAAATGGTTGAATCTGCTCATGCCGTGACTATCGGCAATGATTGCTGGATAGGAGGAGGGGCAGTTATTTGTCCGGGAGTAACGATTGGTGATCGTTGCATAATTGGTGCCGGAAGTGTGGTTACGAAAAATGTTCCTGATGATTCGCTTGTAGTGGGTAATCCGGCTGTTATAAAAAGAAGACTTGATTAATAGTAAGGTATATAAAAAGAAAGAAGGAGCGTTTCACAACGTTCCTTCCTCAATAATGAAGCAATAATATTATTTTTTACTACTACTCATAACTCCTGTATCGGTATCTTCGTTATTTAATCGTTTTTGTGAAGACTGATACTTACGTCCGAAATTGAAGTTATATGATAACTTGAATGCAAATAGTCGAGAGCTCTCTTTAACATATTCCCAATTTTTGGAAGGAGCAAATTTATTGCGATTCTCACTACCTACTTTCCAATTGTCGGCAAATGGGTTAAGCATCATGCCTCCTATAGTTAGTTGTTTATGCTTGTACATAATTCCAATCATGTGCCAGTTTTCTCCAATATCAAGAGTCTCGCCAAAGAAATTGTTTCTGTGATTCTGAATACGGAAGAATGCCGACCAGTTTTTATAGTATCCATTTACTTCTGCTCTATAATACCAGTTTGAATATGTGTGAGCATAATTATTTCCTTTACTGTCGAAGTAACTTATCCCAGTCGTAATTTTAGCGATTAAATGATCTTTGAATGGATTTACTGATACTTCCATTTCAGTATTCAACTTCTGCCAATTCTTTTGGTTGTCCTTGGTACGGATGAATTTGTTGTTTTCAATAATGGTTTCCTCCATTATAGGTTTGTTATAGTATCTGTGGCTAACCAATAAACTACCGCTGAATATTCCTTTAGTTATGTCGTAGTTCAATGAATTTACGTATGATATTACCGGTTTCAGAGAGCTGTTTCCTCTTCTTATCTGTAAGGAATCTATTGCTTGTTCTGTATTTCCCAGATCGGACAAAGAAGGAGAATTACTGTAAATATTACCACGATAGCGGATAAACGAGTTCTCGTTAAAGTTATATTTCAGACTTGCTGTGGGGCGGAAGTTGTAATTTTGATATCCTTCTCCTCCCTGGTTGAACCATGAACGTGAGCCTCCTATTCCTAAAGAGTAATTGAACTTATTAATCTTTCCCTGAAATTCTGTATACATGTAAGTGTCGGCCTGTCTCATATCTGTTTTGGATACGGAACTTCCTGTATATTCATTATCGGTGAAACTTTGAGTGTGCTTTATTCCAGTGCTTAATCTACCTGCCTTGAATGTCTTTTCATATATTCCTTCACCAATAATCGAATATTTATTCCCGTCTACATTTGAAAATAGATCGGTTAAGGTTTCTGTATCCTGCATCTCCTTATAATGTCTCTTTGAATTGGAGTCCATATATGTACCTACAACGTTAAGAATTAACGATTGTTGATTTTTAAAATTACGTTGATAGTAAAGGTCGAGCGAAGGTCTGCGCTCCCGGGAAGAAGAACGATCTGTCATGTGTACTCCGTTTGAAGGATTATTGGTAGGGTAAAGATAGCTGTTGAAATTCTGCTTTGGATTACCATTGATATTTGCCCTGAGCGTTGCGTTAAAGAACCATTCTTTTCCTTGTTGATAGTTGTAATTCATTTGCATGTAGTTCCAATTCATGGCCCATTTGTCCGGAGTTCCATCTTCCATACGGGTGAGACTTCTGCCGTCGGGGAAGTTGAATGTTTCTGAATTTTCACGCCACATGTGATCTACAGATCTGTATCCACCGGTGTAGAATAGTCCGAATTCCGATTTCTTGTAATTGAATTTGGCTGTTACGCTGTTATTACCAAAAGCAACATGAGGAGAGGTTTCTGTATCGAATGAGATAAATCCGCCGCTGTTTCTACGGCGTGTAATATAATCAATAACAGCTTCTGCTCCCTCGTAGCGGAGTCCCGGGTCTTCATGATGTTCTATACGCAGAATATCTTCTGGTCGTAATGACATAACTTCCTGAATGCTCGACTTTACTCCATTGATTCTAAGGTCTACTTCTCCTCCACCTGAAGCGGCAATGGTATTTCTCATAACATCAATCTGAATACGCCTTAAGTTTAGTTGTTGCAAGAGATCAAATCCGTTGGTTGCTGCTTTCATTTGTTTTGAAGTTGGCAGTAATATCTTTCGGTCGGCTTCATTAATAACTTTGGCTGCGGTAACAACAACTTCATTTAATGCAATGGCAGCTGAATCAATTTCAATAGTTCCCAAGTCAGTGTCCTTATTGAAATCGCGGATCTCAAGATTTTTGGTCTGGTATCCGAGACTTGAAATCTGTAGGTTATATATTCCTTTCTCAAGATTTTCCATGCTGAACTTACCTTTGGCGTCAGTCATTCCACCATTTACAAATGTGGAGTCGGCTTTTCTTAAAACTACATTTGCAAATTCAATTGGCTGTTTTGCTGTGGAAAGAATAGATCCTTTGATCTGGAAAGATTGGGCTGTTATGGTTTGGCAAAGTATTATAAAAAATAATACGCTAAAAATCTTTTTCATTTCGGTTTAATTTCTACAGGTAATACAATCAAGTTGTCTTTATGTAAGCGCTACAATATTTAGACGTAACCGGGAAAAGAAAGGTTGCAGATAATAGAGTTCTTTGTTGTTTTTTTGTTGGATTAATATGATGTTTGGGTGTCTATAAAAGCGAAGAAGGACCGTTTCGCAACGATCCTCCCTCAGTTAGTAAGTATAATTGTGAAGTTAAACTTTAATTTACTTTTTATTACTACTCATAACTCCTGTATCTGTATCCTGGTTATTTAATCGTTTTTGCGAAGACTGATATTTACGACCGAAGTTAAAGCTATATGATACTTGAATTGCAAATAAGCGTGATGTTTCCTTTATATATACCCAGTTCTTTGAAGGAGCTGAGGCGTTTAGATTTTCACTTCCTGCTTTCCAGTTGTCCACAAACGGATTAATCATCATGGCGCCGAGACTAAGTTGTTTGTGTTTATACATAATTCCGAAGAGGTGATAATTTTCTCCATATCCAAGAGTCTCTCCGAATAAGTTGTTTTTGTGGTTCTGCATTTGGAAAAATGCCGACCAGTTTTTGTAGCTGGCATTTGCTTCTGCACGCATGTACCAGTTTGTATATGTATGATGGTAATTATTCCCTTTGCTATCGAAATAACTCATTCCGGTTACAATCTTTGCTACGAAAATATCTTTGAAGGGATTGATTGATAATTCCATTTCTGTATTAAGTTTCTGCCAGCTTTTCTGATTGTCGGTGGTACGGATAAATTTGTTGTTTTCAACACGGGTCTCTTCCATAATTGGCTTGTTATAGTACCAATGGCCAAGGAACAGACTTCCGCTGAATATACCTTTTGTTATATCATAGTTCAATGAGTTTACGTATGACATAACAGGTTTTAGGTTGCTGTTACCTCTTCTAATCTGCAATGAATCGATTGATTGTTCAATATTTCCTAAATCGGATAATGAAGGCGCTGTGCTGTAAATGTTCCCACGATAACGAAGGAATGAGTTATCATTAAAATTATATTTCAAGCTGGCCGTAGGACGGAAGGTATAGTTATGGTATCCTTCGCCGCCCTGGTTAAACCATGAGCGTGAACCGCCTATTCCCAAAGAATAATTGAACTTGTTAATTTTGCCCTTAAATTCAGTATAAACATAAGTTTCAGACTGCCTCATGTTAGTTTGCGATAAAGAACTTCCGGTGTATTCATTGTTAGTATAACTTTGTGTATGTTTCACTCCGGTGCTTAAACGTCCGGTTTTAAATCCTTTCTCGTATATACCCTCGCCAATTATTGAGTATTTGCTTCCGTCAACATTAGTAAATAGGTCTGTTAATGTCTGTAAACCCTGTATTTCCTTATAATATCTTTGTGAGTTCGAATCAAGATATGTTCCCACAATATTCAGAACTAATGATTGCTGATTTTTTAAATTGCGCTGATAGTAAAGGTCTAAAGATGGAATATGTTCCCATGAAGAAGAACGGTCGGTCATATTTACACCATTTGATGGATTGTTTGTTGGATAAAGATAACTTTTATAGTTTGTTCTGGGGTTATCATTTACATTTGTTCTTAAGGTAGCGTTGAAGAACCAGTCCTGACCTTCCTGATAGTTATAGTTCATCTGCATATAGTGCCAGTTCCTTGCCCACTTATCAGGAGTACCATCTTCCAGGCGGGTAAGAGTTCTTCCGTCAGAGAAGTTAAAAGTCTCTGAGTTTTCTCGCCACATGTGATCCATTTCTCTGTAACCACCATTATAAAATAGCCCAAACTCGGATTTTTTATAGTTGAATTTTGCTGTCACACTATTATCTCCGAAAGGAACATGGGGGGAGTCTGTGAAATCGAAAGCAAGAAAACCACCACTTTCTTTTCTGCGGGTGATATAGTCGATTACTGCTTCTGCTCCTCCATATTTAAGCCCCGGATCGTCGTGATGTTCAATACGCAGGATATCTTCCGGGCGTATTGACATTACTTCCTGAATGCTCGATTTTACTCCATTTATTCTTAGTTGTACTTCGCCACCGCCTGAAGCCGAAATGGTATTTCTTAACACGTCAACCTGAATACGTTTAAGATTTAGCTTCTGTAAGAGGTTGAATCCGTTAGTTGCTGCCTTCATCTGTTTGGAAGTTGGCAGTAATATCTTTCTGTCGGCTTCGTTGATAACTTTGGCGCCTGTAACCACTACTTCATTCAATGCTACTGCTGCAGAATCAATTTCAATATTTCCAAGGTCTACATCTTTATTGAAATCACGTATCTCAAGATTCTTAGTCTGATATCCAAGACTTGAAATCTGAAGGTTGTATATTCCTTTTTCAAGATGTTCCATAATGAACTTACCTTTCATGTCAGTCATTCCGCCTGTTACAAAGGTTGAATCCGACTTCCTAAGAATCACATTAGCAAACTCAATTGGCTGTTTTGTAGCTGTAAGAATGTGTCCTTTTAATTGTAAAGCCTGTGCAAATGTTGCCTGGCATATAAATATCAAAACTAATACACTGAATATTTTTTTCATTTCAATTTTATTGCTTCATTCGTTAATGAATCTGTTATTTTGTAAGCGCTACATCCTTTAGACGCAAGCACCTTGCCAAAAGTTGCAATTGTGTTTAAGTTTATTTTATTGTTTATAAGCTTTTGACTCTTTTAAACTTGTAAATATTTAATCTTAAGTGGTTGAATGTTAGATTATAACCATGCCTTTTCTATGACTCAGATTTAATAGGTAAATAATTAAATTTTAAGAAAAAAATATTCTTGATTCTTTTCTTTTTAGTTTGTTGCGTGTCTTTTTATTATCCGAATGTGAACATAGTGTTCATATTCGGACATTTTATAAAATGATGATACTTTTGGAAGAAATGGATATTAGTTCGCAAAAAAAAATATTCACTCTATTCGTGCTGATAAACAGCACTTTCTGTAATTGACTTTAATTTTGTTTAAAAAATAACTGCAGAAAATTTTGCTAGTTTCAAAGAAAGCTATATCTTTGCATCGCTTTTGAAACGAAAGTGTCTCGGGCGTTTAGCTCAGCTGGTTCAGAGCATCTGCCTTACAAGCAGAGGGTCGGCGGTTCGAATCCGTCAACGCCCACTTCAAAATCCAGAGACTTTCGTTGATAAAACAAGGGCGTTTAGCTCAGCTGGTTCAGAGCATCTGCCTTACAAGCAGAGGGTCGGCGGTTCGAATCCGTCAACGCCCACATTAGATAGGAAGCTTCACAAGTATGTTTGTGAGGCTTTTTTTATTTCTTTACCTCTTTGATACAAACTTTTTCTTATTTGTGTAACTCTCTATTCAAATAAAAGAATTAATTTTGCAGTCTGATAATTATCATTACACTATGAAACTTGATTTACTTACGGCTATATCACCGATTGATGGCCGCTACAGAGGCAAAGCTGAGGCTTTAGCTGCTTATTTTTCTGAATTTGCATTGATTAAATATCGTGTGCAGGTTGAGATTGAGTATTTTATAACCTTGTGCGAACTGCCTTTGCCACAGCTTAAAGGTGTTAGTGAAGATGTTTTTGAGTCTTTAAGAAATATCTATCGAAACTTTTCTGAAGCCGATGCACAACGTATTAAGGATATTGAAAGTGTGACTAACCATGACGTAAAAGCTGTTGAGTATTTCATTAAAGAAGAATTTGATAAGCTTGGTGGTCTTGAAGAATATAAAGAGTTTATACACTTCGGACTTACTTCTCAGGATATTAACAATACATCTATTCCTTTGTCTATAAAGGAAGCGCTGAATAATGTTTATTATCCTTTGATTGAAGAGCTTATTGCACAACTGAAACAATATGCAACAGATTGGGCTAATGTTTCTATGCTTGCAAAAACTCATGGTCAGCCAGCTTCTCCAACTCGTTTGGGAAAAGAAATCATGGTTTTTGCTTACCGATTGGAATGCCAGTTGGCTACGCTAAAAGCTTGCCCGGTAACTGCTAAGTTTGGTGGCGCTACAGGTAATTACAATGCTCATCATGTAGCTTATCCTTCTTATGATTGGAAAGCTTTTGGTAATCGTTTCGTTTCAGAAAAACTTGGATTGGAACGTGAAGAGTATACAACACAAATTTCAAATTATGATAACCTATCAGCTGTTTTCGATGCGATGAAACGTATCAATGTTATCATGATTGACATGAATCGTGATTTCTGGTTATATATTTCTATGGAATATTTCAAGCAGAAAATTAAGGCAGGAGAAGTAGGCTCCAGTGCAATGCCTCACAAAGTAAATCCGATTGATTTTGAAAATGCAGAGGGTAACTTGGGAATAGCAAATTCTATTCTTAATCATTTAGCAGAGAAATTGCCGGTTTCTCGTTTGCAGAGAGATTTAACAGACTCTACCGTTCTTCGTAATATTGGCGTACCTTTTGGTCATGTTGTAATTGCTATTCAGAGTTCTTTGAAAGGACTACGTAAACTGATTTTGAACGAAACTGCTATTTATAATGATTTGGATAATTGTTGGAGTGTAGTTGCTGAAGCTATTCAGACTATTCTTCGTCGTGAAGCTTATCCTAATCCATATGAAGCACTAAAAGCACTGACAAGAACTAATCAGGCTATCACAGAATCTTCAATTAAGGATTTTATTGAAGAGCTGAATGTTAGTGAGGATGTTAAAAAAGAACTTAGATGTATAACTCCACACAGTTATACTGGTATTTAATATATTAATGTTTTTAATAGGCCGCGAGGCCAGAGTTATAATTTTATTCGAATAAAAAATGAGTACAGACAACGAAAATTGGCGAGATTCTAACAATGATAGTAGAGACGCCAGCCGTGATGGTAATAAGTCTTTTAACAGAGAAGGATTTAGCCGTCGTGATGACAGTAGATCTTCTTTTAACAGAGATGGTAAGTTTAACCGTGAAGGACGTTTTAGTCGTGAAGGTGGTGATCGCCCCTCACGCCCTTCTTTTAACAGAGGCGGTAATGACCGTCCAAGTTTTAATCGTCCTTCCCGTCCATATAACAGAGAAGAAGGTGATCGCCCACGCTTCAATCGTGAAGGTGGTGACAGACCACGTCCTTCTTTTAACCGCGAAGGCGGAGATCGTCCACGCCCATCATTTAACCGTGAGGGTGGAGACAGACCACGTCCTTCTTTTAATCGTGAAGGTGGAGATCGTCCACGTCCATCATTCAATCGTGAAGGTGGCGACAGACCGCGTCCATCATTTAATCGTGAAGGTGGTGACAGACCACGTCCATCATTCAACCGTGAGGGTGGTGACAGACCACGTCCTTCTTTTAATCGTGAAGGTGGCGATCGTCCACGTCCATCATTTAACCGTGAAGGCGGTGACAGACCTTATCGTCCGTCGTTTAATCGCGAAGACAAGCCTTGGAGAAGAAACGAAAATCAGGAAGGTGAAGGAGGCGAACGTCCAAGATTCCGTCGCCCGGATAGCAATTATGGCAATCCAACTCTTTCCAGAGAAGGTGGAAGACGTCCAAGATTCTCATCAAATGATTCAAGACCTCAAGGATTTGCACGTCCGGTTCGTAGAAGAAGCGATGATTATGATCCAAATGCTAAGTATAGCGAAAAGAAAAGAATTGAGTATAAAGAACAGTTTACAGACCCAAATGAACCTATTCGTTTAAATAAGTATCTTGCTAATGCAGGTGTTTGTTCTAGACGTGAGGCTGACGAATTTATCACAGCAGGAGTTGTTTCGGTAAATGGTGAAGTTGTTACTGAACTAGGAACAAAAGTTAAACGTACTGACGTAATTAAGTTCCACGAAGAGTCTGTGTCTTTGGAAAGTAAAGTATACGTATTGCTTAATAAACCAAAAGATTGTGTAACTACTTCGGATGATCCTCAGGCTCGTCTTACAGTTATGGACTTAGTGAAAGGTGCATGCAAAGAAAGAATTTATCCTGTTGGACGTCTTGACCGTAATACTACAGGTGTATTGTTGCTTACAAATGATGGAGATTTGGCTTCTAAGCTGACTCATCCTCAGTTCCTTAAAAAGAAAATTTATCATGTTTATTTGGATAAGAATGTCACTAAACATGATATGGAACAAATTGCTGCTGGTATAACATTGGATGATGGAGAAATCCATGCAGATGCTATCAGCTATGCTACTGAAACAGATAAGGATCAGGTAGGAATTGAAATTCACTCTGGTAAGAACCGTATTGTTCGCCGTATATTCGAATCATTGGGATATAAGGTTATAAAACTAGATCGTGTGTTCTTTGCCGGATTAACCAAGAAAGGTCTTCGTCGTGGCGAATGGAGATATCTTACAGAACAAGAAGTAAACATACTTCGAATGGGAGCTTTTGAATAATAAAGAATGGGGGTATATGCAAATATACCCCTACCTTATATAATAATGCATATAAAAGATTTTTATGGAAAAGATTTGTAGAACAAGAATTGTTGATGTTCTGAAGATGGATAGCTTCGGAACAATTGTGAACGTGAAGGGATGGGTTAGAACTCGCCGGGGCAGTAAACAAGTTAACTTTATCGCTTTGAATGACGGTTCTACCATTAATAATATTCAGATTGTAATTGATATAGAGAAATTCGGAGAAGAATACTTGAAACCAATAACTACTGGAGCATGTATTAGTGTAAATGGCGAATTGGTAGAATCGCTAGGACAAGGACAGAAAGCAGAACTTCATGCACGCGAAATCGAAATATTAGGCACTGCTGATCCTAATACTTATCCTTTGCAGAAGAAAGGTCACTCTATGGAGTTCCTTCGTGAAATAGCACACCTTCGTCCTCGTACCAATACTTTTGGTGCTGTATTCCGTATTCGTCATAATATGGCTATTGCTATACATAAATTTTTCCATGAGCGTGGATTTTTCTACTTTCATACCCCTATTATTACAGCTTCAGATTGTGAAGGTGCAGGACAGATGTTCCAGGTAACTACCATGAATCTTTATGATTTGAAGAAAGATGAAGATGGCTCTATCAATTATGATAATGACTTCTTTGGCAAACAAGCCAGTCTGACTGTTTCGGGACAGCTGGAAGGTGAGCTTGCTGCAATGTCTATGGGATCTATTTATACTTTTGGTCCTACTTTCCGTGCAGAAAACTCAAATACTCCACGTCACCTTGCTGAGTTCTGGATGATTGAACCGGAAGTTGCTTTCAATGAGATTGAAGATAATATGCAGTTGGCCGAAGATTTTATTAAGTTCTGTGTAAAATGGGCATTGGATAACTGTATAGAAGATATTCAGTTCCTGAATAATATGTTTGATAAGGAACTTATTGCTCGCTTGCAGTCTGTACTTGAAAATGAATTCGTTCGACTTCCATATACAGAAGGCGTTAAGATTCTTGAAGAAGCAGTGGCTAAAGGACATAAATTTGAATTCCCTATATTCTGGGGAGCCGACCTTGCTTCTGAACATGAGCGCTATTTGGTGGAAGAACATTTTAAACGTCCTGTTATACTTACTGATTATCCGAAAGAAATCAAATCTTTCTATATGAAGCAGAACGAAGATGGAAAAACAGTTCGTGCAATGGATGTTCTATTCCCAAAAATCGGAGAAATTATCGGTGGTTCTCAACGTGAAGAAGATTTTGATAAATTGTCTAGAAGGGCTGCGGAAATGGGTGTACCAACTAAAGATATCTGGTGGTATTTGGATACTCGTCGTTTTGGTACAGCACCTCACTCTGGCTTTGGATTAGGTTTTGAACGCTTATTGCTTTTTGTAACAGGTATGACCAATATTCGTGATGTGATTCCTTTCCCTAGAACTCCTCGTAACTGCGAGTTTTAATTTAAACTTTTTTGTTCTTTATATAAAAGATGACACGACCATAAGTTGTGTCATCTTTCTTATTTTTATGAAATTGATCTAGCAATCTAGCAGTAGGCGTATAACTCTTTGCTAGTGAGTGCGAAACGGGCGCTAGATCAAATAAATTTGTTCTAGCGGTGATCTAGCAATCTAGCGCTTTTAAATCCGCTGCTTTAGCATTTTATTAAAGCTGCGATGAGGTTTCTTTTTTCTCCCGGTTATTCTTGAAAAATTACAGGAATAATATTGTTGTATTCTTGTACAAAAGAAATATATCTTCTGTACAAAAGATTTAATTATTCTGTACAGAAGAATACATTCTTTTGTACAAGAATACAGAAAACTTTCTAATTATATTTTTAAGCAACCCCCAATATTGCTCTATTTCTAGTGTGAGATTTCTAAAATTAACTGGCAATAGTGTAACTAAAATGCTGTATCTCAGATTTTATGCTTTAATGATAGAAGTCTTCTCTCAATTTGCCGATACTATATTCTCGTCAAACCATATTTTATTTCATCTCGTTCAATTTAGTCACTCTAAAATGTGGCATAGAAAACGTATAATGTTCTTATCTAAGGCCTTGAAAAGAGAAAAAATAACTTAAATAGTTTGCCAATTAAAAGAAAAGCAGTACTTTTGCAAGCCGATTATTATCTAAAAGGATAAAAGATTAATTCATAGCTAATTAGGTTCCTTTGTCCGGGGAGCTGTAATCAGTATGAATATTTATGTTTATTAGTAGTTAACAATTTAAAAACAATTAAGCAGTGGATACTTTAAGTTATAAGACCATTTCTGCAAACAAAGCAACAGCAACAAAAGAATGGGTCGTAGTTGATGCGACTGATCAAGTGCTGGGACGCTTAGGTGCAAAAGTTGCCAAGCTGTTGAGAGGAAAGTACAAACCAAACTTTACTCCTCATGTAGACTGTGGTGACAACGTAATTATTATCAATGCCGATAAGGTGAAGTTGACAGGTAACAAATGGAATGACAGAGTTTATTTGTCATATACTGGCTATCCTGGAGGTCAAAGAGAAATCACTCCAGCTCGTTTACAAGCTAGACCTAACGGTGACGACAAGTTATTGAGAAAAGTAGTAAAGGGTATGCTTCCTAAAAACAAATTAGGTGCACAACTATTAGGTAACATGTATGTATACGCAGGAAGCGAACACAAACATGCTGCTCAAAACCCTAAGTCAATTGATATTAACTTACTTAAATAATAAATAATGGAAGTAGTAAATGCATTAGGCAGACGTAAGCGCGCTATTGCTCGCGTATTCGTAAGCGAAGGTACAGGAAAGATTACTATTAACAAGAGAGACCTTGCAACGTACTTTCCATCAACTATTCTTCAATATGTTGTAAAGCAACCATTGAACAAATTAGGTGTAGCTGAGAAGTATGACATCAAAGTTAATTTGGTAGGTGGTGGTTTCACAGGACAATCTCAAGCTTTGCGTTTAGCAATCGCTCGTGCTCTTGTGAAAATCAGCGCAGAAGATAAAAAAGCTCTTCGTTCAGAAGGCTTCATGACACGTGATCCACGTTCTGTTGAACGTAAGAAACCGGGTCAACCAAAAGCTCGTAGAAGATTCCAGTTCAGTAAACGTTAATACTTGCTGGAGAAATCTCTGGAGTAAGCTACGTTTAGTATCTAAACTATCGGGACTCTTTAGTAGGCTACCCGACAGTTGGTTATAAAACAAAAAAGAAAGTAAACGATTAAAAGATTAAAAAAATGTCAAGAACAAATTTTGATAATTTATTGGAAGCCGGTTGCCACTTCGGACACTTAAGAAGAAAGTGGAACCCTGCAATGGCTCCTTATATTTTCATGGAACGCAATGGTATCCACATCATTGACCTCCACAAAACAGTTGCAAAAGTAGAAGAAGCTGCTGAAGCTTTAAAACAAATTGCAAAATCAGGAAAGAAAGTCCTTTTTGTTGCTACTAAAAAACAAGCAAAACAAGTAGTTGCTGACAAAGCAGCTTCTGTTAATATGCCTTATGTAATCGAGCGCTGGCCAGGTGGTATGTTGACTAACTTCCCAACTATCCGTAAGGCTGTTAAGAAGATGGCTACTATCGATAAGTTGACTAACGATGGTACTTATTCTAATCTTTCTAAAAGAGAAGTTCTTCAAATTTCTCGTCAACGTGCTAAGTTAGACAAGAACTTAGGTTCTATTGCCGACTTAACTCGTCTTCCTTCTGCTTTGTTCGTTATCGACGTAATGAAAGAAAACATTGCAGTTCGTGAAGCTAATCGTTTAGGTATTCCAGTATTTGCTATCGTTGATACAAACTCTGATCCTTCAAATATCGATTTCGTTATCCCTGCAAATGATGACGCTACAAAATCAATTGAAGTAATTCTTGAAGCTTGTTGTACAGCTATGAGCGAAGGTCTGGAAGAAAGAAAAGCTGAAAAAATTGATATGGAAGCTGCCGGAGAAGCTCCTGCTAACAAAGGTAAGAGAAAGTCTGCTGCTAAAGCTAGACTTGACAAAAACGACGAGGAAGCAATCAACGCTGCAAAAGCTGCTGCTTTCTTGAAAGATGATGAAGAAGCTTAATTACTATATCAATTAAAAAAATATAAAGACTATGGCTGTAACAATGGCAGATATTACCCACTTGCGCAAAATGACAGGTGCCGGTATGATGGATTGCAAGAATGCTTTGACTGAAGCTGAAGGCGATTTCGATAAAGCAATTGAAATAATTCGTAAAAAAGGACAAGCAGTAGCTGCAAAGCGTTCTGATCGTGAAGCTTCAGAAGGTTGTGTAATTGCTAAGTCAGCAGGCGAATTTGCTGCAGTTATCGCATTGAAATGTGAAACTGACTTCGTTGCTAAGAATGCAGACTTCGTTGCTTTGACTAACGAAATTCTTGATCTTGCTATCGCAAATAAATGTGCTACTATTGAAGACGTGAAAGCTCTTCCTATGGGTAAAGGAACAGTTGCTGATGCTGTTACTGATAGAAGTGGTATCACTGGCGAAAAGATGGAACTTGATGGATACGGAGTTGTAGAAGGTCTTTCTACTGCTATTTATATCCACCCGGGAAATCGTTTGGCTACTGCAGTTTCTTTCAATATTGCAGGCGTTGATGCTCAGGTTTCTCACGAAGTTGCTATGCAGATCGCTGCAATGAACCCTATCGCTGTTAATGAGGAAGGTGTTCCAGCTGACGTATTAGCTCGTGAAAAAGAAATCGCAGCTGACAAAGCTCGCCAGGAAGGTAAACCAGAGAACTTAATTGATCGTATCGCTCAAGGTCGTATCTCTAAGTTCTACAAAGAAGTTTGCTTGTTGGAACAAGAATATGTTAAAGATCCTAAGATTAGTGTTGCTCAGTTCTTGAAGAATACTAACAAAGACTTAACTGTAGTTAACTTCAAACGTTTTACTTTGAACGCTGACTAATTAAGGTCTTTTTAAAGATAATTAAAAGGGTGGTTGAACAATCTGTTTAACCACCCTTTTTTAATTTCCTTTATGTACTCTCTTTTAATTTATTATTCTATAATGAGAATGCATTACCCATATTTTCACCATTGAAATTCAAACTCTTTTTTAATAAACTATCCTCCAGTTGGTTTATCGTTAGTCTTCTTTTGGCACTACTACGGCATCCGCTTTTAAAATAGAACTATCCTCCAACGGATTTGGTCTTTACATATCCTTCTTTCTTTAGTAGCTCGACAACCTTGAGTTTGAAATCTCCTTGAATAATAATTTCTCCATCTTTGGCAGCTCCGCCAACTCCACATTTTGTTTTCAATAGTTTTCCAAGAGTTTTTAAATCCTCCTCTGTGCCTACAAATCCAGTTATTAGTGTTACAACCTTTCCTCCTCTGTTTTTCTTATCAATGGCTACCCGAAGATTCTGTTTTGCTGGCTCCAAAGTTGTCTGTTCTGCATCTTCTTCTATATCATAATTGAAATCGGGGTTGGTTGAATATACCACATTCAATCTCTCTTTCCAGTCATGCTTTTTCATACTTTCTTATTTTATTTGTATCCAAATGTAACAAACTTATAGATATGTACAAAATAATCTTTTTCTTTATGCTCGATTGTTTGGAAAAAATAGTGTATTTTTGCAAATACCAATTTAATAAAATGGGGTTTTATGAGTGATAATGAGCAAAATGTAATAAAAGTACCGGAACCTTCTTTGCGCAGACTTCCATGGTATTTATCGAATGCGAAACTGCTTAAAAATAAAGGAGAACATTTTGTTTCTTCTACGCAGATTTCTAAAGAGATAAATATTGATGCTTCTCAGATAGCGAAGGACCTGTCGTATGTAAATATATCAGGGCGAACAAGGGTAGGTTATGATATAGATGATCTAATTGCTGTTCTGGAAGACTTCCTCGGCTTTACAAATATGCATAAAGCTTTCTTGTTTGGTGTCGGTAGCCTGGGAGGGGCTCTTCTTCGTGACTCCGGTTTGAATCATTTTGGCTTGGAAATAGTTGCAGGTTTTGATGTTAATCCAGAACTTGTAGGCACATTTATTAACGGTATTCCAATCTTTCATTCGGATGATTTTCAGGCAAAGATGCTTGAATATAATGTGAATATTGGAGTATTGACTGTCCCTATTGAAATAGCTCAGAATATTACTGATAAAATGGTTGAAGGAGGCGTAAAGGCTGTATGGAACTTTACTCCTTTACGTATTCGTGTACCCGAAAATATTGTGGTTCAGAATACTTCTTTGTATGCTCATTTAGCTGTAATGTTCAATCGTTTAAATTTTAATCAGATAAAGTAATGAAGATTATTGCCGTAGGAATGAACTACGCCGAACACAATAAAGAACTGCATCCCACGTTAGTAATACCAAAAGAGCCGGTTATCTTTATGAAACCAGATTCTGCTTTACTTAAAAATGGAAAGCCGTTCTTTATTCCTGATTTCTCTGACGAAGTTCACTATGAAACAGAGTTAGTTGTGAAAATAAGTAGATTAGGGAAAAATATAGCTGAACGTTTTGCAAATCGTTATTATGATGAGGTGACTGTTGGTATTGACTTTACAGCCCGAGACCTGCAACGAAAAATCCGTGAGGCAGGTAATCCCTGGGAAATATGTAAAGGATTTGATGATTCTGCTGCAATTGGCGAATTTGTTCCTGTTGATAAGTTTAAGGATATTCAAAACCTGAATTTTCATCTGGATATTGATGGCAAGCAAGTACAGAAAGGAAACACTGCCGACATGTTGTTTAAAGTAGATGAGATAATTGCTTATGTCAGCCGTTTCTTTACGCTGAAAATAGGAGATTTAATATACACTGGAACTCCTGTTGGAGTGGGACCGGTTGCAATAGGCCAACATCTGGAAGGTTATCTGGAAGAAGAGAAGCTGCTCGATTTCTATATTCGATAAGTTATTTGCTTTTTTAAAAGCAAGGAGGGTATATGTGTAGCCGAAACTATATTTTCTTACTTCTTCTTTCTCTGTTTTCCTTGTCTATTTCAGCGCAGAACTTTACTTCGTTGAAGTGGCAGGATTCTTTTGTTTCGGATCAGCTTTTATTTGCAGATGCACATTATGTGGTAAATAGTAAACTCCCCCGCTATATTCAAAATATAGATCTCGGACCGGATTATGATGATTATACTTACAGCGTAAAGATTGAATATCCGGAGTTCCAGGCGTTATCAAAAAGCAATATTTCATTTTTAACGGCTGAAGGAGAACCTCTTTCTTCATATCCGAAGGCTGATACCCGCATATTTGTTTCTGCAAAAAAAGGAATTCTAGAAGTTTCTTTTGTGCCTCTTGTTTATCGCAACGGCGAATATCAACGTATAAATTCTTTCAAACTAACGCTGGAGAAATCTATTGCTAAGCAAAAGCGGGCAAGTTCCGGAACAAATCTTCATCCGTTTGCTTCAAGTTCTATATTATCCACAGGTAAGTGGGTGAAGATACGAGTGGGCGAATCCGGAGTATACAAGATAACTGCAGCCGAACTTCAACAGATGGGATTTACAAATCCTGCAAAGGTGCGGTTGTATGGTTATGGCGGTCGCATTCTTCCTGAAAGTTTTAAGAAATCAAAGATAGATGACTTACCAGAAATCCCGTTATGGCGGGGCAATGGTTATGTCCTTTTTTATGCGAATGGCGTAGTTCGTTGGGATGAGAATTCCGGAGTTACGGGCTTTAAGCATACCGATAATTGCTATTCCAGCTATGGATATTATTTCCTGACTGAAGGAAATGAGTCGCCTCTGACTTTTCCTGCAGAAGAATCTCTGACTTCGGGTAATGCAAAAACTGTGACTACCTTTGATGATTATGCCCTCTACGAAAAGGATGCTTTTAACTGGACTGCTTCTGGTAGAGAGTTATATGATAGTTACGATTTTGTTTCCGGAAACACGAAGAATTATTCCTTTACCTTGCCGGGGATAACAAATGATAAAGCATATTGCACTGTTGCTTTTGCTGCTAAATCGGAGAGCTATACTACGGTTGGAGTTCAGATAGACGGTACAAGCTACGGACAATTCTCTATTGCTTCAGCTCCTATAAGTGATTCGTATTGTAAAGCACAACCAGGTAGTGGAACGGTAGTCTGGGATGGCAATAAAAATGAGAATACCACCGTGACTCTTACACATAACCGTGGAGCAGGAGTATCCGGCAGGCTTAACTATATCCAGCTGAATTACAGAAAAAAGCTTGCACTATATGATTCGTATACAGCTTTCCGTGATTTGCCATCCGTAGGCGATGTTACTACCTATGTGATTGCCGGTGCTAACAGCAATATGAAAGTTTGGGATGTTACCACTCCGGGTAATTATCTGCAAATGAACGGTACATTGACCGATGGCAAATACTCTTTCACTGTTGATAATCCCTCTTTACGAGAATTTGTTGCGGTAGATGTTAACGGGACTAATTTTAAGAAAGTCGAGATTGTAGGAGATGTAAATAATCAGAATCTGCATTCATTGGAACAATGTGATATGGTGATTATCGTGCCCTCCAATGGTGATTTCCTATCTGACGCAGAACGTTTAGCCGAAGCTCACCGTACTAAAGATGGAATGACGGTTCACGTTGTTACGGCAGATCAGGTGTATAATGAATTCTCTTCCGGTACTCCTGATGCTACCGCTTACCGTTGGTTTATGAAGATGTTTTATGATCGTGCCGTTGTTTCAGGAACTGAGAATACAGCCGGTAATAAACTGCCTAGATATCTATTACTCTTTGGTGATTGTGCCTGGGATAACAGAATGATAACCTCTTCCTGGCAGGGATATTCGCCCGATGATTTTTTATTGGGATATCAGTCTAATAACTCTACGTGGGAAACTTACTCTTATGTAACGGATGACTATTTGGGCTTGCTGGATGATGAAGACGGAGCAAGTCTGGAATATGATGGAATGGATATTGGAGTTGGTCGGTTCCCGGTTCGTACAGCTACAGAAGCTAAGCAGATGGTTGATAAAACCATTGCTTATATGCAAAATAAGGAGCTTGCTTCGTGGAAAAATTCAATCTGCTTTGTGGCCGATGATGGAGATAATAACTTGCACATGACTCAGGCTGAAGAGTTGGCTACTAAAGTGGAGGCAAACTATCCGGATTTTTTAGTGAATCGTATTTATGGAGATGCCTATAAGTGGGAAACAACAGCTACCGGACACACTTATAAACAGGCAACCAAACGTTTACTTGAACTGTTCAAGGAGGGTATGTTTATGGTAAACTATACAGGACATGGAGGCCCAAATGGCTGGTCGGCAGAGAATATCCTTGTTTCTTCGGATATAACGGCATTAAGCTCTTCCAGATTACCACTTTGGGTTACTGCCACTTGCGATTTTTGCAGATATGATGATATCTCAACTTCTGCCGGAGAACTTGCTTTCCTGAATAATAAGGGAGGGGCAATAGCGCTGTTCACTACTTCCAGAGTGGTGTATGCACAAAACAATTCCAATCTGAATAAAGTCTTTTGTAAATACGTGTTCAGTAAACAAGACGGCAGCCGATTACGATTGGGAGATATTATGCGTTTATCTAAATGCGACCCTAATCTAAGTGGCGATTTAAATAAACTGAAATTTTCCTTGATTGGCGACCCCGCATTAATGCTTGCCTATCCGGATTACAAAGTTGTGGTTGATAAGTTTAAAGGTGAGGATGCTTCGGCTTCCGATTTAATTATAAAAGCCGGTGGAAAAGTTCAGGTTCAGGGAAGGGTTACCGATACTGATGGAAATACCCTGACCGATTTTAATGGAAAGATTTATCCTACTGTTTTTGATAACAAAGAAACAGTCACTACTTTGAATAATGACGGAACATCTCTGGATGGAGGCTTTACTTTCTCTCAAAGAGAAAAGAAACTCTTTTCGGGCAGCGATTCCATCCGTTCGGGAAATTTCTCTTTTACCTTCCCGGTTCCTAAAGATATTAATTATTCCAACGAGCAGGGTATGCTTAATTTCTATGCTGCCGAATCTGCAACCGGCAGGGAAGCTCAGGGGGCTTATAATAATTTCGTGATTGGAGGAACGGAACAGGGGACGGCAGATACCGATACGCTCGGTCCGAAAATAAACCTTTACCTCAATACTCCTGAATTTGTTTATGGAGGAAAAACAAACGAAACGCCTTACCTTGTTGCAGATCTTGAAGATAGTGATGGCGTAAATACGGTTGGAAATGGTATCGGGCATGATATTGTGGCAATTATAGATAATTCTCCTGTGTATTCTTATGTGCTGAATAACTATTATGAATCTTATTTTGGTGATTACACTAAAGGAACGGTACGATACAGTCTGCCAACTTTGACAGAAGGAAAGCACAAATTATTCTTCCGTGCATGGGATGTTATGAACAACTCTTCCTCAACTTCCCTGGAGTTTGAGGTTGTAAACGGATTGAAGCCCGGATTGTTTGATGTGTATTGCACAAAGAGCCCGGCCAGAGATAATACAACGTTTGTACTTAGTCACGATCGGCCGGAAACTAATCTGGATGTTACACTCTCTGTATACGATTTCTCCGGAAGAGTATTGTGGACCCATACCGAATCTGGCATGAGTGCCAATAACTATTATTACGTAGACTGGGATTTAACCAGCAATGGTGGTCAGCGGCTTGCTTCGGGAGTTTATTTGTTCCGTGCTTCCATTACATCGGGCGGAAGTAAAGAGAGTACCCGTGCAGGAAAAATAGTCATTCTGGCACAATAATAACCCCGATAAAAAGTTTTATATAAACAGATGTTTAAAAAGAAAGTATGAAAGAACTAAAAGTATATATCCTTTTAATCCTTATCCTCTTTGCTAATCATAATTTGCAGGCGCAAGATGTAAAGAACCAGTTTAACCCTGTAAATACAGGTGTAACTTCGCTTTCCATTGCTCCCGATTCAAGAGGTGGTGCGATGGGGGACGTTGGTGCTGCCACCGATCCGGATGTGAACTCACAATTCTGGAACCCGGCTAAGTACCCGTTTACCGTGAGCCGTGCCGGAGTTTCTCTTTCCTATACCCCGTGGCTTCGTCAGTTGGTGAATGATATTGATCTGGCTTATGTGGCAGGTTATTACCGTATTGGTGACTATCAGGCGCTGAGTGCTTCTTTAAGATACTTTTCTCTGGGAGAAGTTACTGTGGGACAAAGTTCGGCCCAAGATATAGGGTATACTATCAACCCGTATGAGATGTCTTTTGATGTGGGATATTCGCGTATGCTTTCCGAGAATTTATCGGCAGCTGTAGCCTTACGTTTTATTTACTCGGATTTGGCTTATAGACAGGATGAAGATGTTAATCCGGGCTCTGCCTTTGCTGCAGATGTGGCCATGTATTACAATCGTTATGTGATGATGGGGCAACGTGAGTGCAACCTTGCTTTTGGTTTGAATATATCCAATATTGGTAGTAAAATATCCTATGACAGTGGTAATACCAGTGAGTTTATTCCTACGAATCTTCGTTTGGGAGGCTCTCTGTTAATGCCAATTGACGAGTATAACACCTTTGCCATCAGCGCAGATGCCAATAAACTGCTGGTTCCTACACGTCCTTTGCAAAAAGATGGTGAGACTGATACAGATTATCAGGACAGACTGCAAAGAGATTACCGCGATATGTCACCCATTAGCGGAATCTTTAAATCCTTTAGCGATGCACCGGGTGGTTTTAAAGAAGAGATGCAGGAAGTTCAGTGGTCGGTTGGTGCTGAATACACCTATCACCAGCAATTCTCAGTGAGAGGTGGTTATCATTATGAAAATCAGAACAAAGGAAACAGGAAATATTTCTCAGTAGGAGCGGGTTTTAAAATGAATGTATTCTCACTGGATGCAGCTTACCTGATATCAACAGCGCAAAGCAATCCGTTGGATCAGACATTGCGATTCTCTCTTTCTTTTGATATGGATGGTATAAAAGATATTTTTGGTAAAAGATGAAAATAAGAGTTGGTTTTGGATTTGACGTTCACGCACTTGTTTCTGAGCGTGAATTATGGCTAGGCGGAATAAAGCTGGAGCATGAAAAAGGATTGTTAGGACATTCGGATGCAGATGTATTGCTTCATGCTGTGTGCGATGCACTATTGGGTGCTGCAAATATGCGTGATATCGGATTTCATTTTCCTGATAATGCCGGAGAATATAAGAATATTGATAGTAAAATACTCCTTGCAAGAACAATGGAACTAATCCGTTCCAAAGGTTATGAGTTGGGAAATATTGATGCTACGGTTTGTGCCGAACGCCCTAAACTGAATCCTCACATTCCGGCCATGAAAAAAGCAATGGCTGCTGTAATGAATGTAGGCGAGGACGATATTTCCATTAAAGCAACTACTACCGAAAAACTGGGTTTTACGGGTAGGGAAGAAGGTATTTCGGCTTATGCCACGGTACTGATAACGAAAGAATAGAAAAACTTATAGATAGAAAAGAAGAGCTTCGGCTCTTTTTTTTATGCCCTTGTACAAAAGATTGCATTCTTTTGTACAAAAGAATTAATTGTTCTGTACAGAAGAAAACAATCTTTTGTACAAGGATTTATTAATTCTTCGCCGCTTATTTTAAATTTAATTCCATAATCCTTTTTATTTCCTGCCATCAATACATATATTTGCATGTATAACTATGTAAAATGATAAAACACATTAGAAAATGAAAAAAGTAAGTTTGATTGCTATCGCCCTTTTACTGGTGGCCGTAGCTCAGGCGAAAGTTACGTATAAGTTTCGAATCAGTCTGACTGATAAAAATAATACTGAATATTCACTTGATAAACCTCAGCAGTTCCTATCCGAAAAGGCTTTACTTCGTCGTGCCAAACAAAAACTGGCCGTAGATTCTACCGACCTTCCTATTCCCGGTAAATATTTAAAAGCTATTCGTGCCACTGGTGCTAAGGTACTTGTAACAAGCAAATGGAACAATACTGTGGCGGTGAGTTGTGCAGATTCATTATTGGTTACTAAAATTGCAAAGCTTCCGTTTGTAGCTGCTACCGAACTGGTTTGGATGGGTGAAGAGCAAACTCAGTCTTCCGACGCCGCACAGAAAGAGGAAGTTACTAACAAGCTGGAAAAAACAGATAACTACTACGGAAGGGCTTTCCATCAGATTGAAGTTCATAACGGACAGAAATTGCATGAGGCTGGTTTCCGTGGACAAGGAATGACAGTGGCCATTATCGATGGTGGGTTTAAAAATGCAAATAAACTAGCAGCATTAAAATCGTTGAAGTTATTAGGAACACGAGATTTTGTGAAACCTAATTCAGATATTTATGAGGAAAACAATCATGGAATGAAAGTGCTTTCATGCATGGCATCCAATGAACCTTATTCCATTGTAGGTACAGCTCCCGAGGCTTCTTATTGGTTGCTTCGCTCAGAAGATACCAGCTCTGAAAACTTAATTGAACAAGATTACTGGGCGGCTGCCATTGAATTTGCCGATAGTGTAGGAGTGGATGTGGTAAATACTTCGCTTGGTTACCGCACTTTCGATGATTCCTCTAAAAATTATACTTATCAGGACCTTAATGGAAAGAAAGCAATGATTTCTCGCTCTGCCGGAATGGCTGCCGACAAAGGTATGGTTTTAGTGTGCAGCGCCGGAAACGAAGGTCGTGGATCTTGGAAAAAAATTACTCCTCCGGCCGATGCATTCAATGTGATAACTGTTGCTGCGGTAGATTCAACACTGAATCTTGCACCATTTTCTTCGGTAGGAAATACTACTGATAACCGTGTTAAACCCGATGTTTCTGCTATTGGCGAGAGAACAATTCTGTTGAATACAAACGGAGAAGTGGGTCATGCAAACGGAACCTCTTTCTCTACACCAACCTTCTGCGGACTTGTTACCTGTTTGTGGCAGGCTTGTCCTCAGCTTACGGCAAAGGAAGTTATTGAATTAGTACGCAAATCATGCAATCATTATGCTTTTCCTGATAATATTTACGGTTATGGTGTGCCCGATATATATAAGGCCTACCTTACCGTTCATCCGGAAATAGCAACAAAATAGAAACCCCATTCATGGAAAAAGAACCATTATCACTTTACGAACTCAATGCTTTGGTAAGGCAGGCATTGAATGAATCACTCCCTGATACCTATTGGATTCAGGCAGAACTAAGCGATGTGCGTTCAAATGCCACCGGACATTGTTATTTGGAGTTTATTCAGAAGGATGCTCGTGGTAACAATCTTATTGCTAAAGCAAGGGGAACCATCTGGGCTAATGTATACCGTATGCTGAAACCTTATTTCGAGGAAAGTACCGGTCAGGCATTCGTTTCGGGAATAAAGGTGATGGTGGAAGTCACTGTGGAGTTTCATGAACTTTACGGTTTCAGTCTTACGGTTGTTGACATTGATCCTACCTATACATTGGGAGATATGGCACGCAAACGGCGTGAAATTCTAAAACAGTTGGAGGAAGAAGGGGTTCTTACTCTCAATAAAGAGCTTGAAATGCCTATGTTGGCTCAGCGAATAGCGGTAATTTCTTCTTCGTCTGCTGCCGGTTACGGAGATTTCTGTCGACAATTAGAAGAGAATCCCTATGAATTTGTGTTCTACCCACGCCTTTTTCCTGCATTGATGCAGGGCAATCAGGTAGAAGAATCGGTTATCAATGCCCTGAATGCAGTAAATGACCATCGGGATGATTTCGATGTTGTGGTAATTATCCGTGGAGGAGGAGCAACATCCGATCTTTCCGGCTTTGATACTTACCTGCTGGCTGCTAACTGCGCACAGTTTCCTTTACCGATAATTACCGGAATAGGGCACGAACGAGATGATACAGTGCTCGACTCTGTGGCTCATACCCGGGTAAAAACGCCGACAGCTGCAGCTCAATTCCTCATAACTCACATGCACGATGCGGCAGTGTCGTTGGAGGAACTGGCTCAAACACTGATATCTTCTGTATCGGTACGCATGGATAAAGAACATTCGCGACTGTCAGAACTTACCAATCGTTTGCCTTTGGTTATTAAAAACCGAACAATTCGCGAAGGCTACTTGTTAGATCAACTTATTCAGCGAATAAATGTGGGAATAGCCCGCAGCCTGACGAACAAACAGCACCGGCTGATGTTGCTGGAGCAACGTGTAAACGACGCTTCTCCTGAGCGCTTATTGAAAAGAGGATTCAGTATAACCCTCAAAGATGGGAAAGCAGTGACAGATAGCGCGCAACTGAAAGCGGGAGATGTAATTACTACACGCCTGGCAAAGGGTGAAGTAACAAGTGAAGTTAAATAATTAATAGACAACTGGATATGGCAGAAAAAAAAGAATCTTATGCTGAGGCTATGGCTAAACTGGAAAAAATAGTATCGGCTGTGGAGAAAGATGAACTGGATATCGACCAGCTGAGCCAGAAGCTTAAAGAAGCTCAGGAATTAGTCAGCTTTTGTAAGGAAAAGCTTTACAAAGCCGATGAAGAAATAAAAAAGATAATGGAAGGTGAAGGTAACTGATTTATATTAAACCCATTTAAAAGATTCCTCTTTCATAATTTTCTTAATCTATTAAGTGGAAATTTGAAATATAAAAGTTACTTTTGCTAATCAATAGAAAACTTACAAAAACATCATATAATAATGGAACAAATAGATTGGTCTAATCTGTCATTTGGCTATATAAAGACAGATTACAACGTTCGGTATAATTACCGCAACGGTGAGTGGGGAGAACTTGAGGTTAGCAGCAGTGAATATATAAATCTTCACATGGCGGCTACATGTTTACACTACGGGCAGGAAGCTTTTGAAGGCTTGAAAGCTTTTAAAGGAAAAGATGGTAAGATTCGTATTTTCCGTCTTGAAGAGAATGCTAAACGCCTGCAATCTTCTTGTGATGGTATTTTGATGGCTAAGCTTCCGGTTGAAAAATTCAAAGAAGCAATATTGAAGGCCGTTAAACTAAACGAACGTTTTGTTCCTCCTTATGAAAGTGGTGCTTCACTTTATATTCGTCCGGTTCTGTTTGGTACAAGTGCTCAGGTAGGTGTTCATCCAGCCAGCGAATATACATTTATTGTTTTTGTTACTCCTGTAGGTCCTTACTTTAAAGGTGGTTTCTCATGTAATCCTTATGTGATTATTCGTGAATTCGACCGTGCTGCTCCGCTTGGAACCGGTACATTTAAGATTGGTGGTAATTATGCTGCTAGCCTTAGAGCTAATAAGAAAGCTCACGATATGGGTTACTCTTCTGAGTTCTATTTGGATGCTAAAGAAAAGAAATATATCGACGAATGCGGTGCTGCCAATTTCTTCGGAATCAGAGATAATACATATATTACTCCGCTGTCAACTTCTGTACTTCCTTCTATAACCAACAGAAGCCTTATCGCATTGGCCGAAAGCTTTGGTTTGAAGGTAGAACGTCGTCCGGTTGCCGAAGAAGAACTTCTTACTTTCGAAGAAGCTGGCGCTTGCGGTACAGCTGCTGTTATCAGTCCTATTGAACGTATTGATGACGTTGAAAAAGGAATATCTTATGTAATAGCAAAAGATGGCAAACCAGGTCCGATAAGTACAAAATTATATAATAAACTTCGTGCAATTCAGTACGGTGACGAACCGGATGAATTTGGATGGATTACTATTGTGGAATAATATTCCATAAAAGTAACGTTCTGAAAGACGGAAGTATATTGCAAAATATTTGTTATAATTAATGCAGAAGGGGTGTGTTATCAAAATAGTCAGTTTACTATGAGATAATATACTCCTTTTTCATTTAAAGGCAAATGCCTGAATTAATTTAATCCGGATGTTATTATGAGCTTTAAAATAACGACTCTTGTTGATAATGTTGTTTATGATCGGGGATTGCAGGCAGAGCATGGACTATCTCTTTTGATTGCTGCAGAAGATAAGGTGATACTGTTTGATACCGGAGCTTCTGATTTGTTTATGAGAAATGCAGAAATTCTGGGCGTAGATTTAAAGAAAGTAGACTATCTGGTTCTCTCTCATGGTCATAGTGATCATACGGGTGGAGTAAAGCAGTTTCTTGAACTCAATACTCAAGCTAAGGTTGTTTGCAAGAAGGAAGCTTTGCAGAAAAAATATAAAGATGCTCGCGAAAATGGTTTTGTAAGTGCCGGACAAGTAGATGAAAACCGGTTATGGCTGGTAGATAGTTTAACAGAAATAGTTCCGGGAGTAACTGTTCTTCCCCAGATTAAAATAGTTGAAAAGGGTGATACTCATTTTGAGCACTTCTTTACTGTGAAAGATGGTAATATTGTACCCGATACTTTTGAAGATGAATTGGCATTGATCTTATCGGATTCGAAAACTATTTCGGTACTTAGCTCTTGCTCACATAGAGGAATTACTAATATTATTCGCTCGGCACTGGAAGCTTTTCCTGAACACACGTTGAATGCGCTGATCGGAGGTTTCCATGTACGTAATGCCGGAGATGATAAGCTTGATCTGATAAGTACTTATCTGGGAAGGAAGTTGCCTAAACGTCTGGGCGTTTGTCATTGTACGGGAATAGATAACTATGCACGTTTCCATCAGGGATTTAGCACACGTGTGTTCTATAACTATACCGGATGGGTGGAAGAAATAAAATAAAAAGATTGAATGGGAAAAAATAAATTACAGAAATTTGCTGATATGCGGAGCTATCCGCACGTATTCGAATATCCGTATTCGGTTGTTGATAATGTTCCTTTTGAAATGCAAGGAAAGTGGGGAAAGGAATTTTTTAAGAATGATAATCCTATTGTACTCGAACTAGGCTGTGGACGAGGAGAATATACAGTTGGACTTGGGCGCATGTTTCCTGATAAAAACTTTATTGGCGTGGACATTAAGGGTTCACGAATGTGGAGTGGTGCTTCCGATTCTCTGAAAGAGGGCCTGAACAATGTAGCTTTCCTACGTACGAATATTGAGATTATCGATCGCTTTTTTGCGAAAGGTGAAGTGAGCGAAATCTGGCTTACTTTCTCTGATCCTCAAATGAAGAAAGCAACCAAGCGATTAACTTCAACTTACTTCATGGAACGTTACCGTAAATTCCTGGTTCCTGATGGAATAATCCATCTGAAGACTGACAGTAACTTCATGTTTACCTATACAAACTACATGGTTCAGGAAAATAAATTCCCGGTACTGTTTGTTACTGAAGATTTATACCATTCTGGCTTGGTAGATGATATTTTAGGAATTCAGACATATTATGAGCAACAATGGCTGGACAGAGGATTGAATATAAAATATCTTAAGTTTACTCTTCCTCTGGAAGGCGCTTTAAAAGAACCTGAACAAGAAATTGAACTTGATACCTATCGTAGCTACAACCGTAGTAAACGAAGCGGTAAAAAGACAACGTTAGCTTTTGAAGATGAACAATTAGAAAATGAATAATAAAATGACACTTTATCCTAAACTTATACTCGACGCGCTAAGTAATGTGCGTTACCCCGGAACAGGCAAGGACATTGTTTCTTCCGGAATGGTGGATGACGATATCCGCATTGAAGGTATGAAGGTTTCTTTCTCTTTGATTTTTGAGAAACCTACTGATCCGTTTATTAAATCGTTAGTGAAATCTGCTGAGGCTGCAATTCTTACTTATGTGAGTAAGGATGTGGAAATAGTAGGTAACATTAGTGTAGTAGCAGTTCAGAAACCTCGTCCTGAGGTGGCAAAGCTTTTACCTAATGTAAAGAATGTGATAGCTATTTCTTCCGGAAAAGGGGGAGTAGGTAAATCTACTGTATCTGCAAACCTTGCTGTTGCCTTGGCAAAACTTGGTTATAAAGTAGGCTTGCTGGATGCCGATATTTTTGGTCCTTCAATGCCAAAGATGTTTCAGGTAGAGGATGCCCGTCCTTTCCTTGAAAGAGTGGAAGGAAGAGATCTAATTATACCTGTAGAAAAGTATGGCGTAAAACTATTATCTATCGGCTTCTTTGTTAATCCCGATCAGGCTACTGTGTGGCGTGGAGGTATGGCAAGTAATGCACTGAAGCAATTAATAGCAGATGCTAACTGGGGTGAACTGGATTATTTCCTTATCGACCTACCTCCGGGGACCAGTGATATTCACCTGACTATTGTTCAAACAGTTGCTTTAACCGGAGCGATTGTGGTTAGCACTCCTCAGGCTGTAGCATTGGCAGATGCCCGTAAAGGTATTGATATGTTTACCAATGATAAGGTAAATGTTCCTATCCTGGGATTGGTAGAAAATATGTCGTGGTTTACTCCTGCTGAGTTACCTGAAAACAAATATTATATCTTCGGAAAAGAAGGTGCCAAGCTATTATCTGAAGAGATGAATATTCCTCTTCTTGGACAGATTCCAATCGTCCAAAGCATTTGTGAAGGTGGAGATAGTGGTGTTCCTGTTGCACTGAATGAAGACTCAATTACCGGTCAGGCATTTCTTGCACTGGCAGAAAATGTAGTGAGTCAGGTAAATATACGTAATGAGAAATTAGCTCCGACCAAGATTGTTGAAATGCATAAGTAATTTGTCTGCATAAATAGACGAAAGGGCTGTAACATCGCGTTACAGCCCTTTTTTCTAAGTATGAAAAGCTACTAAGTCATAGAGATTTATTATAGTATTGCTTGGTTTTTTATGTAATCTATTCTTGATTGAAGTTCTAATATTTTACACAATTAGTTTTTTATTATAAATTATTGTATATTAAATAGATACTTCTGATAGATTAACTTTATAAATAGCTTTTTCCACTCCGTGAAAGCGCTTTATTGATTTTATTTGTAATGTTATATAAATACGATCGAAATTTAGTTCTTTTTTATCCCTCTATATAGTATTTAAAATCAGCCATGAAACACTTTTTAACTCGATCTTTCTATTTCTCAGAGAAACTATAAAGGAAGTTTTCTGACAATCCGTTTTACTTTTTGAGCTAATTAGTTGATTATAAGCTGCGGGCTTTTTTATTTCACCCCGTATATATACAGAAAAAAGAAGAAAAATTCCGCGCATATAAAGAGAGTGTTCAAAAAGTATGATATGCACCCCAAAAATTAAACAAAAAAACTTTTTGAGGGCATATCATTTATTCGTATCTCATATGGAGACTGAAATCAAATATCCGATTCTACAAGGGGATATTTTGATTTCTTAGACACTCTCATTACATTACTGGTTTTTAGTTTCCTGAAGGAGCTCCTCCTCCGGTATTGCTACCTCCACCCTTAACATCATCGTTCTGAATTGATTTTGCGGTTTTCTTCACGGCTGCAGAAAGTTCTCCGATTCTATAGCTGATATTAATTCCAAAACTGCGCATCGGATAAGTAGTCTCGCTGTAATAGCGGAAACTTGGAGTTTCTGTAGTAGAAGTGAATGTAAGGTTCTTGTTAAACAAATTTCGAGCATATACCGAGATTGTCAGTCTCTTATTAAGCATTAACTTATTCAGGCTTATTCCATAATATTTATATCCTGATCTCTTTCCTTGAAGTCCGATGGAAGATCCGCTGCCTCCTCCATTTAAGCTTAATCTCAGGTCGTATGGCAAGTTTTGTTGAATTCCACCGCCGATGTAGTAATTGAATCCATTGTTCGATTGATCCATTTTATCACTCTTAAAGTCGTCATAACTTGTACTTCCATTCATGAATATTCTGGTTTTAGGAGTCATATTCCAGTTTATATAAGATGATAAACGTGTTGATGACCATTTACCAATATTATCAAACGTGTTATTAACAATACCGTCCTTAATGAAAGAATACGATTCTATGCTGTTATTAACAAATGTATGTCCCAAAGAAAGGTTAATATTGAACTTCTGAGAGAAACTGCTATAGTTCAGTCCAAATGAATGGCTTTTTTCACTATCCAGTTTTGAATTACCATAACTGATATTTTTAGGATCGGCATCATTAATAAAAGGATTCAGATACCAAATACCTGGTCGGCTGATTCTCATATTATAAGAAGCCTTTAATGTTTGGGTAGGAGCAATCTGGTACGAGATATTAGCAGATGGGACCAAGTCGCTGAAGCGTTTATTGAAATCTTCTCCTTTAGCGCTATAGTATTTAACATCCATCATAGTATATTCATAACGCAAGCCTGTTTTGAATCCAAAACTCTTATGTTTCAAACTATATCCGGCATAAGCAGCTACAATATCCTGAAGGTGACTGTATTTACTACTTTTATCTTTATTTTCTTTAAAGTCTTCGCTTCCCGAATTTGTAGTGTAATATTTATTATCACTATCACTATTACGGATTATATATTTGGCTCCCAATTCAAGAGTTTGCTCTTTGGTAATAGGATAAGTGTAATCGCATTGGAAAGTATGTTCTGTTGTACTGGGATCTCCTTTTGTGTGCATATCATATAACTGAGATGGGTAGTTTAGAATGTCTTTATAATATGTATATGCATCAGATTTTTGTGGAGAACCATTAAGTTTGTATGATAGAATAAGCAGTTCGTCTTTCTTTTTGAATGTTCGTTGATAATCAAGACTGGCATCAATGCTCATATAGTTGTCTTTACCCGAATTTATAGTGTTGTAGCTGTACATTGAATTAAGATTAGCATCTTCCATTTCTGTATTTCCGGTTGAATTATTTTTGCTGTTTCCTCCGTATAAACTACCAGAGAATGTGATTAATCGTAATGAATCAATTTCATAACTAGCTTCAATATTTCCGGAGTTGTAATTCCCTTTATAATCGGAAACTGATTTATTGGTCAGATATTTATTAGTTGTAGAAGTAATATCTTCACGTTTACTATATGTGTCCACATCACCGGCAGATTTATAATAGTTATAATAGTAGTTTCCTGTAACAGTGAATTTACCCGATTGTACAGTAGAATAGATCCCGGCATTTCTCCCGGTTGTACTTGCACCTGCATTGAATGTAGTGGTGTATCCTTGCATTCCTTTACCGAAAGTAACTATATTTAATATTCCTGCTACTCCTTCGGCATCATATTTAGCTCCTGGATTAGTTATAACTTCTATTGATTTAATAGAGCTTGCCGGCATGCTTTTTAAAACCTCAGTGGGGTTATTGCTTATCATATTGTTTGGCTTACCGTTTACATATACTTTAAACTTACTGCTACCATTAACCTGTATTTTATCTTCGCCATCTACTGTAACCAAAGGTACTTTTCGTAACATTTCCAATGTGCTGCTTGTTTTTGAATCCGGGTCATCTTCGATGTTATAAGCAAGTTTATCTATTTCTGTTTTTACTAAGGGCTTTTGCGCAACGACTTCAACACCTTTTAATTCTTTTGCATTTTCCTTTGTGTAGATAACACCAAGGTCTATAGTTGTTGAATTAGGCTGTACTGAAAACTCTTTATATACAACACTCTTTCCTACGGAAGTAAATGATATAACCAGATTACCTTCTTCGGATATTTTTTGTGTGAATTTTCCATTAAGGTCGGTTGTGAGGACTTTTATTGGTTTATTTGGTGCTGTCTTTTTAAAAATCCGTATGGTAGAGTATGGCTCACCGGTTTTTGAAATAGAATCCAGCAATACTCCTTTTACTGTAAATAATACAGGTTTTTCTGATTGTGCCTTTGCTGCGATACACAATAAAAGTAGTAGTAGAGTTAATAAGTTTTTTTTCATATTATGTGTTTTTTGGCATTAGACGTATATTCGTGAATAAAAATCACGCCTAATATTTATAAATTTATTTTATTTTGTTTAGTTAACATTTATTGAGTAAATGGTGGCTCCATCCAGGTGTAGCAAGGCTGTCCATCCGGGTGTAAGATGTTGGTACACCCGGATGTAAGGAACATCTCCACCTGGGTGTAGGTGATATTTCAACAGTGAATTAAATACGAATTGCCTTTGAAGCTTTATTTATTCTTTTGGGCTAGTTTCTTTTCTTTGAGTTCATCCAGCCTTCTTTTTGCAGATAAGAGATACATCTGATCAACGTCTTTCCCTGTTTTCTCGTATTTGTCTTTTACTCCTTGCTGAATCTTACTGATAAATAATTCCAGATAATATTTCGTGTTCTGCTCGTCTTTCAGTGCAATATCATATATTGAGCCAATCTTGTAGAGTAAAAGTGAATGAGTGGGCATGCGCTTGTAAGCCTCTGATAAAGCAGTTATCTCTTCTTTATATTTTTTCTCAGTATGATAGGCTGTTGAAAGAGTCATATAAAAGTTATAAAGTACGGAGTCTACCTTCTGGGCAATGCAAATACCTTTGTTTAAGTACTCTATTGCTTTAGGAGAATTGAAACATTCCCCATAAGCATTCCCCAGATAGTAAATGTTGCTGAGGCTGGTACTATCTTTTTGATATACCTTCTTGAGGTATTTAATGGCATTGAAATAATTATTATTTCCATAATGACTCATTCCCAGGAAATAATTTGTGTCGTAAGTGCTGTCTGCTGCTTCGATTTTCTGTAATTGCTCAATGGCTTTTGAATATCTGTGCGAAAGACAATAAGCAGCCCCACTAAGCTTATTCATTTGAACATTGAGTGAATCTTGTTTAAGATATTGATTCGTTAAACTGATAACATCTTCCAACTGATCTTTTTTCAGATATAGTTTTGCCAGCTTTTGAGCGGTCACAAAATCTGCCGGATTCTTTTCAATCGTCTTTTTATAATAAACAATGGCAGAATCTTTTTTCCCTTCCTGATCGTAATTTTCTCCCAATAAACGTAGTAATACAGAATTATCAGGAGATAGACTTAATGCGCTTTGAAGACAATTTTCTGATTTTTTATAATCTTCAATCTGTTGATAACAATCGGCCAGTTCTCTTAAGCAATATACATTGGGAGAATATCTGGAAGATATACTTTCAAGCAAAGGTATTGCGCTCGAAAAGTTATTCATCATTTTCAGGCACGTAACTTTTTGCATCTCTAAATCAAAGGTTGGCTTTTCTTTATCAATCAGTTGTATAGCCAACGGATAATTAGATTGTTGTATAGCTTGCTGTATTGAAACCTTTTGTGCGCTAGCATTGAATATATAAATGCTGTATGCTATAAGAAAGAATATCAACCTTTGATTTTTCATATTGTTTATTCTTTAATTTATCTCGAATGTTATTGGAAGATCAATGTAGACTGGAACATTAACGCCATTTTGCTTGCCTGGAATCCATTTGGGTATAATTCTTATTATTCGGATAACTTCTTGGTTGCAAAAATCATCAAGAGGACGTATAATTTTAGGATTCTTTACAGTTCCATCTTCTGTGATAGTAAAACGAACATAAACTTTTCCTTTTACTCCATTTTCCCTGGATATAATTGGATATTTTAGATTTTTAAAAATAAGCTGCATCAAAGCATATTCTCCTCCGGGAAAACGAGGCTTTTCTTGTACGGTTGTATAAGGATAAGGTTCTTCAGGTGCACCATTTTTTGCTAAAGTGTTTTCTGTTGTTATAGTTTTGTTCTTATTAAGTGAGAAGTGAAATGGAATAACGTAATAAACCGATGCGTTTACTCCGTTTTGTTTTCCTGGTTCCCATTTTGGCATACCTTTAATAACCCGAAGAGCTTCTTCGTCACACTCTTTATTTAATGATTTCATGACTGTGGCTTTATCAATATCTCCATCTTCTGTTACGATAAAGCGAATATAGACTTTCCCTTCTATTTTATTTTGTTGTGCTTCAATAGGATACTTTAAATTAGCAGCAAGATATTTTAATAATTCTTGATCGCCACCGGGATATTTAGGCATTTCTTCTACTGCAGTGAAAACATTGCTTTTTTTAGGATTTGCAGAGTCGGTTTCATGTGTTATTGGGGCTGGTGTATAAATTGCAACCTCAGGAGTTAATTCATTTCTAGTCAATGATACATTAACTCCTTTTGTTGATTTACTTGTTACTTTGGCAACGGCTTCAAAGTTGCTTACCAGCATTAGCAAGGCTGCAAGATGAATAAATATTGCATATTTTGTTTTACCGATGTTTCTTGTTCTTTTTTTGTTCATCAAGGTTATTCTGTTTTTTTAGAGGTAATACATTAAAAATGTTATATAAATTTTTTGCAGCCTTTTGATTTGCCAATCCTAATAAATGATGTATGCTGTAATAAAGAATATCAACCGTTCATTTTTTATTGTTTACTAATCTTTTAGAGTAATCAAAATAACGCCATTTACGCCTTTATCTCCGTATATATCAGTAGCAGCCTTATTTTTTAAAACATTAATCGATTGAATGCTGTTAGGGTCTAACTTCTTCATTTCTGCACCAGATATTTCCTTACCATCCAAAATGTAAAGTGGAGGATTGGCACTATTTATTTCGTTTATCGTTGTTTGTGAAGTCTTGATGTTAGAATCAGACTTAGCTCCATAGCCAATTACCGTAACTTGATTCTTTTCAGAAGTGTTTCTCTTTAAATTGGCAGGAGAACCGTCTAACTTGAATAGAATAGGTATGACATAATATACGCTAACATTTTTCCCTTTTTGTTTTCCCGGAATCCACTTTGGCATAGTACTGATTATTCTTTTGGCTTCATTATCTAATAAAGGTGATACACTTCTCAGCACAGTTGGGTCTTTAACATAGCCATTTTCGTTTACGGTAAAACGTATATATACTTTTCCCTCTTCTTTTGCTTTTTGTGCTTCAACAGGATATTTTAGATTAGTTACAATATATTTTAATAAAGCTTGTTCGCCTCCAGGATATCTAGGCATTTCTTCTACAGCGGTGTAAATATTGCTTTTTTTAGGCTTTGCAGAGTCAGTTTCCTGCGTAATTGGGGCTAGTGCGTAAGATGCGGTCTCAGGAGCTGATTCATTTTTAGTCAATGAAACATCAAGATCTTTTGTTAATTTACTTGTTACTCTCGCAACAGCTTCAATGTTGCTAACCAACATTAGTAAGACTGCTAGAGGAATGAATATCGCATACTTTGTTTTACCGATATTCTTTGTTCTTTTTTTGTTCATCATGGTAATTCTGTTTTTAAGAGGTAATACATTAAAACTATTATATAAATTTGCTGCAGCCTTTTGATTTGCCAATCCTAATAAATGGTATTGGTAACTTTTTGTATCGTGTCCGGATAGAATTACATTATCATCCGCCATGTACTCAAGATTGTTACGAATCTCTCTTTTTAGTAACCATACAAATGGGTTTATCCAGCATAAGATGGTTATAATTTCACTGAGAATTACATCGATGGAATGCATTTGTTGTACATGCGTTTCTTCGTGTACCAGAATTTCTTTAGCTTCTTTCTCCGTATGTAATTCCGGTGATATAAATATCCAGCGGAAAAATGAAAAAGGAGCTGAGGCTTTTACAGGTATTCTCACTGTTATTCCGTTGATATTTCTTTTCTTACTGCGTAAAGCCAGAATACAAATGCTGAATAACTGGATTATGAAACGCATAAATAATAACATCACTCCTGAATAGTAAACGTATGGTACTATATTAGTGATTATTTCAGTCCACTTGTCGCTGTTGTCAGGCTTAATCACGATATCGGGTAAAATAGTTTGAGCGTAAATAGTCGCGATCTGGTTTATAGGTTCTTGCTCTTTTACCCAATCCTGGATATTCATTAGAGGGTAGAAGAGAGAAATAACTAGAAAAGATAGCAGTGCATATCTTCGCCACTGGAAAAAGGTGTCGCGATAAAAAAATAAACGATAAAAGGCATAAAACAAAGCTATACCAATATTTATCTTTAAAAAATAGATGAGCTCGGTTGCCATAGTACAATTTATTAATGTGGTTATTCTTTTCCTTTCTCTATCTGATTAATGATCTCTTTCAATTCATCTGCCGAAATTTTATGTTCGCGTGCAAAGAAAGAAACCATTTCCTTGTATGAGTTTTCAAAGTAATTACGAACAACTCCGCTTATGAATGTTTTCTTGTATTCCGTTTCTTTAATAAGAGGAGTGTATTCATAAGTGTTTCCATATCTTTTAGAGGATAGATATTCTTTCCTCTCAAGATTCTTCACTATTGAAGCAATAGTTGTATAAGGAGGATATGGCTCGGGAAACTTTGTAACAATGTCTTTTACATAGCAAGGGCCTATCTCCCAAATGTAGATCATTACTTCTTCTTCCTGATTGGTTAGTTTTTCCATGATTATAAGCTTATTACGATTGTATCGCAAATCTACGAATATTTCGTAATAAGCAATGCGCTGCTTGTGTAAATTATGTTAATTGATGAATTATTTTGATTTTATTAAAGAAGACTAATGAATAAGTAACTCATTTGATATTAAGATGAAGTTTCTGATATTCGAGTTCTGTAAATGGTTTCAGATAGAGAATGGAAGGAAAAAACAAAAAAAATAGGGCTGTTCATTGAACAGCCCATATATAAAGAATTATTCTATTATAGTCTAAATCAGAATCCTTGCATATCACACAAACGTCTGTAATAACCATCTAGCTCGATTAACTCATCATGCTTTCCGCGTTCTACAATTTCACCTTCATGAAGAACACAGATTTCGTCAGCATTCTTAATAGTAGATAAACGGTGAGCGATGGCAATCGTTGTGCGATTCTTCATCAAATTATCAAGTGCTTCTTGTACCATACGTTCAGATTCTGTATCAAGAGCAGAAGTAGCTTCGTCCAGAATCAGGATCGGAGGGTTTTTAAGTATGGCGCGTGCTATACTGATTCGCTGACGTTGTCCACCAGATAGTTTACCTCCGCGGTCGCCAATATTTGTTTCATAGCCTTTTTCACTTGCCATAATAAACTCGTGTGCATTTGCAATCTTAGCAGCTTCAATAACCTGCTCCATTGTTGCATTTTCAACTCCGAAAGCAATATTATGATAGAATGTGTCATTAAACAAAATTGCTTCCTGATTTACATTTCCCATAATGCTTCTTAAATCATACAGTGTGGTATCTTTTACATTCACACCATCAATAAGAATTTCTCCTTCAGTAACATCATAGAAGCGAGGAAGAAGATCAACAAGAGTCGATTTTCCAGAACCAGATTGTCCTACAAGAGCTATTGTTTTACCTTTAGGAATAACAAGATTAATATGCTTTAATACATATTCTGATTCATATTTGAATGATACATCTTTGTATACAATCTTATCTTTTAGATCTTTGATAGGAGTTGGATTCTCTGAAATTTCCATTGAATTTTCCGCCTGCAGAATCTTGTCTACACGTTGCATGGAAGCAAGTCCCTTAGGTACGGAATAGGCTGCTTTCGAAAAATCTTTTAGTGGGTTAATAAGGCTGTAAAGAATTACCAGATAGAAAATAAAAGATGGTGCATCAATAGTTGAAGAGTTTCTTAAAATCAATGTTCCTCCAAACCACAAAACAATTACAATAAGCACTGTACCCAAGAATTCGCTCATTGGGCCCGACATCTGTTGACGAGTATTTACTTTGCTTATTGTATGGCGATATTCGTTATTACAGCGATTAAAGCGATCATCCATTTTATGTTCCGCATTGAATGCTTTAATAATACGAAGTCCACCTAATGTTTCTTCCATCTGAGACATCATATCACTCCATTGGCTCTGTGCTATAAGTGATTTTCTTTTAAGTTTCTTTCCTATAGTTCCCATTAACCAACCCATTCCTGGAAGTACGGCTATTGTAAACAGGGTGAGTTCCCAGCTAATAGCAAGTAATGTTCCGAAATACATAATAATAAGAATAGGATTCTTAAATATCATATCAAGGCTACTCATTATGGAAGTTTCAATTTCCTGAACGTCGCCGCTCATTCTTGCCATGATATCTCCTTTGCGCTCTTCTGAATAGAAACTGAGAGGCAGATTAAGCAGCTTTTTGTAAAACTGACCACGTATATCTCTTACAACTCCGGTTCTGATAGGAATAATAGTTGCAAAGGTTAGTATATAGGTACCTGTTTTCATGAATGTCATAATAGACAGAAAGAGTCCCAGGATAAGCAAGGTCTTGCTAGGTCCGTATGTTTTAATTAACTCTGTTACATAATAGTAGAAGTTATTTAAAGCAATCTTTTTCATGCTCATGTCTGCATCCCACGGAATAAACTTATAAACCTGATCACTGAGTTTGAACAGGATTTGCAGAATCGGAATTATGAGAGAAAAAGAAAAGATATTAAGTATCGCCGAAAGGACATTTGATAGGATATTAAGTATTAAAAACTTTTTGTAAGGAGGTACAAACCTTCTTAAAATCTGGAAAAATTCTTTCATTGTTTTTTATTATAAAGTTTGCGACAAAGATATATATAAAATCTGATACAGCAGTCTGTTACATAAAAAAACGGGAGTAATAACGCTTACTCCCGTCTGTACTATAATAATTTGTTTTACTGTATCTACACAATAAAGTTTAGTCTGTAATTTCTCTGGATGAGAGTTGTTGTTTGGCTTTCATTTCTTTGTATCGATCTAATACATGCTTACGACTGCTCAGTATCTGCCAGCGATAAACCCAGCAAGTGGTAAGAAAATAGACTCCTGCCTGTATCCAGAGGGCTTTATATTCTGTTGAGATTTCATTTAATGATGCCCCCATATTGTTGATTCTTACAAAACCGTTGATCCCAAATGTAGAAGGGAATATGTAAGATACATATTTCCAGAATGCAGGAATAGCTGCTCCCGGCCATGAAATACCAGAAATAAATAATAAAGGAACAGATGTAAATACAAAAATAAGCATGCAGGTTTCTCTGTTACGAATGGCAATGGAAGCAGTCATGGCAAAGAATATGCAAGCGGCCAGATAGGGTAACATAAACAGAGTTAAAGCATCTGGCTGTCCAATCTGGTTTAGACTGAAAATACGTGGAACTACGCAGAGCACATAAACAGAAATAATAGAATATACCATGAAGTAGCTTAAGCCTTTACCCATGACAATTCTTAGCGTTCCGTTATAATGACGATTGATAGGCACCAAGTCCTTAAATCTATTATGTTCGCGTGCAGTTCCTGCTGAAAGTCCAATACCTAACAATAAAGTTTGCTGTATCAATAAAATAAGTACGGCCGGAATAAGGAATGCTGCAAAACCATTTTGTGGATTAAACAAAGCTACATTATCGTAATCTATTGGACGTGCTGTTATTTCATCTTGTCGGTTGGTTGTATTTCCGGCACGGCTGATTTTGATATTCTTATTCATGTCTAAAGATACAGCTGTGGCTGAAAGCAAAATGCCTTTGTAATAAAGTAATCCACTCATATCACAATAGATGCTCACTTTAGTCTGTTTCCCCAGTGCAATGTCTTTACTGAAATTACTTGGAACATATATCAAGCCATAAGCCTTCCTTTCTTTCATCAGCTGTTTTGCTTCTTCCATATTGCTGCAATAAGTCTTTATTTCAACATCGGCAGTAGCATCAACTTTTCGTATAAATTCACGGCTCAATGAAGAATGAGAGTCATCAACAACTATAATCGGAACTTCCCGAACTACTTCATTTGTATATATGAATCCATATATTAATGGATACATAAGTGGTACAAGAATGAAAAAGATCAAAACTCCCTGATCTCTGAAAGTTGTCTGGAATTCCCTTTTCCATATATAAAAAAGGTCATGTATTCCTTCTGATATCTTATCTTTGAAAGTTGCTTCTTTCATTATGGCATATATTTATAATAAATTAAAGCACTCTTTAGTCTTTGCATTACAGCAAATGGTAACATAATAAATAGCAGTAATGCCGTGTAGTTTGTCCAGGAATATACCATACTATATCCATTAAGTGCCTGATCTACATAAATCAAGAAATAATGTCTTAATGGAAATAGATTTGATAGACCCTGAAGTACTGGATGCATGGCCATTACCGGAAATGAGAATCCTGAAATAGAGAAGGAAATAACTCCCCATAGTGAGGCAAAACTCAGTCCCAGGCGCAATGTGGGGAAAGTACCGATCATTACTACTCCGCAGGCTTGCGATGCAAGAACCAGAAGCAGAGAAGCGAAAATCATTGGTAAAATACCACTATTGCAAGGAAAATGCAAGTATCCGTAGAGATAGGTATTATAAAAGATACTCATCACAAAGAACACTATTGTTTGTGGTATCAGCTTTCCTGCTAATGATATATAGATAGAGTTATTGCCTAATCTTAACCATTCTCTGGCGGTTCTGTCTTTAATCTCAACTCCAATAGAATAGACTGTCGTCATAAATATGAGTATCATCAATATTCCAGGAACAAGAGTATTACACAAATAAACAGAGTAATTAAGCCATGGATTATTTAGTGGATGTGTATCAATTAATATTGGTTGTAAAATGGCCATAGCTTGTTCTTCTGTAGCGCCCTTAGCATAAAGTGTGGCACGCGATAAGGCTCCGCCCGCTAGTTCTGACATCATTTTCATGTCTTTGAAAAGCAAAGAACCGGCAATCAGATAAGAATTATTTGTATAAAAAGATATTCTAGGTTGGCGACCGCTTATTGCTTTTGAGGCTAAATCTTCAGGAATATAAAAGAATCCGTAAATATCTCCTCGTTGCATGGCTATTCTTGCATCATCAAAACTTTCATATCTGGCAACAATCTTTGTTTGTTCGAAAGCATCCAGATTCCTAAGAATTGAGCGTGAAGTAGATGAATTGTCTAAATCAACTGCACCAATAGGAAGATCTGTTGGAAGTCCGGATCCCATTAATGTGGTAAAGAAAATATAGCAGAACATGGGTGCTATGACCATACAAAAGAGATAAAGCGGGCGCGACACCAAACGCTTACATTCACGTTTCATGACTTGCCCCAAACTGGTATATTTCTTTTGTTTTGCTTCCATCATATCTATTTCTTAATAATAACAGACATTCCAGGACGAAGATTCTGTATTTTTTCAGTAGGAAGTGCACGAACTTCAAATGTTTTTAAATCGAACTGCCCGGTTGTCTTAGTTGCTTTCCATGCAGCATAAGTACCTAAGTCTTTCATAAAGTTCACTTTCAATTTTACCTCTTTATTATTCATAGAAGGAATAATAGCAGTAAACTCAGTTCCAATATTGAGCCCATTCAGAAGATCTTCACGAACATTGAAAGTAACCCACATGTCGTCCATTTTAGCTACGTTCATAATTGGTGCACCTGTTCCTACTAATTCTCCCATTTCAGGGAATATCTCACTGATTTCACCATCCATCGGAGCTATTAATACCGTTTCTTTTACGTACGATTCAACTTCGGCAACAGCACCTTTTGCTCTATCTACTAATGCCGAAGCTGCAAGTTTATCTTCTCTTTCCGCTCCGTTTTTAGCCATTGAATATTGTGCATGAGCAGCTTTTTCTGTAGCTATGGCAGCATCGCGTTGTGCTGTTAGTTCATCCATTTTTTGAGCAGACATAACACCTTGCTCGAAAAGGTTTTTCACTCTTTTATAAGATTTTTCGGCAATATCAACTCCAGCTTTGGCTTTTTGCCACATTTCATAAGCTGTCTGAATTTGTTCTGAACGTGCTCCCTTGATTGCTTTCTGGTTTTGTGCTTGAGCAGCAGATTCAGCAGCTTGCGCCTGCATCATTTTTGCGGTAACTTCAGGCGCTTCAAGTATGGCCAGTGTATCACCGGCTTTAACTTTATCACCTTCTTTCACTCTGAACTCCAAAATTCTGCCGGGAACTTTACTGGATACTCTATATTCGGTTACTTCAGCCTGTCCTTGAATAATTTCGGGGCCTTTTCTTAGCATAAAGAAACCTACTAAAGCAACGATTGCAATAACCCCAAGTAGGGTAATAAATGCCAGCAGCATATTACTGTTTTGTGATTTTTGTGATGCCATATTATTTATTTTTTATATCATTTTGATAATGTTCCTAATGATTTCTGTAGATATATCTCGGTTAGTTTAACATCAATCTGCGCATCTATTTTTTCTGATTGAGCAGACAACCATGCTGTGTGTGCTTCGAGCACATTACTTGGAGGAATAACACCTTCTTCAAAACCTAAAGTTGCATAGCGTAAATTCTCATTGGCTTTTTCCATGTTCTTTTCGGCCATGGCTAGTTTCTTTGATGCTTCATTTACTTTATATGCCGACTGATTCACTTGTAACTGGATTTTTTCTTTTGCATCTGCTAATTGAAATTGAGCGACACGAGCTTCTGCTTTGGCTGCATTTACTTTATAAGAACCTTCTTTCCAATGCCAAATAGGGATTTTTACCATAACACCTACATTCCATTGTCCACCAAATTTATTTTCAAATCCATTGTATATTGAAGGGTTGCTTACGAGGTAATTTCCTATCAATGCTACCGAAGGAAGGAACTCTGAGCGAGTTATGTTTATTTTCTGATTATAAATATTGGTAGCTAATTCGAGACTTTTAAGTTCTGGACGATTTTTGTAGGCCATATCTATATCGGCAACTCCAACAGATGGGTTGACTGGTAGATTATTAATTGTTTCGTCAGCTAATTTAATTGGTGTTGATAAGTCAATACCACAGATCTGACAGAGCAACATTCTGGAAAGACTTAAACCGTCTTCTACTTTTGTAAGTGTCATTTCGGCTTCGTTAACCTTTACTTTTATAGAAAGTCCGTCAGCCTTTGTTGCAACTCCTTCTGCAATCATTTTGTCTATATCGCTTTCCAGCTTTTTTAGAAGTTCCAGATAACCTTCCGCCAACTTCTTTTTATTCACAAGAGATACCACTTGCCAGTATGCCTGATCTGTGTTTAAAATAACCTCCTGCATCCCTGACTTGTGCTGTGTTTTAGCTAGCTCTTCTGCAAATTTTGTTATTTTATTGTAAGCTCTGATTTTACCACCCATATAAATAGGTTGAGTAAGTGTTATTGCTCCGGCATAAACATTCTTGGTGTCGAACTCAAATTGCTCTTTCGGAATAGTGGTGTATTGTTTCCAAACAAGCTTCTCTGGATTTTTGGTAGGATCGAAAGGAGTGCCACTGGCATCAGTAGGCACCCATTGTCCTGAAGGAAGTTTAATTTCTTGTACTTGTCCCGCACCAGGGGTATATCCAAAGGTTCCACTTGATGTTAATGACCCGATTGGCAGGAACTTATCTTCGCCAAGAAGCGCAATGTTTTTTTGATTGCGCATGTAAGAGCCTGTTGCTGAAATGTTGGGAAGAAAGTTTGTGAATGCAGCTTTTCTCTCATAGTATGCTGCTTTAATTTTTTCATTACCAATTTGCAAGTCTTTGTTGTTGGCAAGAGCTAATGCGCGACAACTATCTAAACTTAGAACTTCTTGCGAACTTAATGAGCAAGTAATACTTAACAGTATAACTAAACTGAGTAACTTTTTCATTGCATCTTAAACATTATGAACGTAATAGTATTCAACTAAAAAACATTTTGTTTTTGTTTATAGTTGCAATTATTTGCAATGCACAATATTATGTGCATAACAAATAATTGCATAAACAACGATGCAAAAATATATTGTTTCTGCGAATTGACAAAAAGATTGAAGCGTTTTTTATAGAAGCTTAATGCTTCTTACTACTCAATAGTAAATCTCTTTGAACCAATGAGATTGCCGTCGGCAAAGATATCGACACCGTAAGAACCTGCATATAAGAATTCTTCAACATCCCAAAATACTGTAACAGATTGTTCTTCACCTGTATATTCTACATACTTCTTAATAGAATAAGTCAGATTTCTGTTTTCATAAGAGAACGTTCCGCCATTTTTAGTTAATACGTCGTTATCTGGCTTAGTTATTCTTATATAGATTGTTTTATTTCCCGCTTCTGCAGTTATATTTTTTACGATAGTAAATCCTATCTGGAATTTAACTATATCTTTAACTTTCTTAGCTTGTTTACCCTTTTTATCTTTTGCTAAAAGAGTTATACCTGTAGCATCTAACTGAGCAGCTAAAGTTACTTTGTTATGTAAGTTCTTCTTTTCTTCAGATAAATTGCTTATTTGTTCTGTAGCACTCAGATATTTTTGTTTAACTTCCTGGTTTTCGGCAGTAAGTGATTTGTTTAGGCGGTTAAGTGAATCAATTTGGTTTACATATCCTACCATAACTTTACGAAGTAAATTCAATTCATTTTTCAACCTTCTTATCTCGGATGCATTTGTTGCTTTTACAGAGCGAAGTTGCTCAAGCAGACGTTGTACTTTTACTTGTTCTTCACTTAAAAGAGTAGACAAAGAATCGTTAGATGTGATAAATTTTAATTCATCATATTGCTTTGCGAATCCGGTATATTCATTTTCCAAATCCTTTTTGTCTAACTCAAAATTCTGAACTAATTCTTTTTTTTCTTTTTCTGAGCGGAGGAATAAGTAAGTGATTCCTGCAATAGCAATTACTAAAATGGTAGTGATTATTGCCACTATCCATGTTGTTTTCTTATTCATATTACTAAAAGCCTATGTTGTAAATATTATGATGTTTTGTAATAAGCTTGCAAAAGTAATGCTTTTAATGTTGAATAGCAAAAACATTAATTGTTTTTATATTCAAAGGTTCCTTTCTAACTAATTAACTAAAATTATTATGGAAATTTTTCCTTAATAGGAATTAAGGTTGTAAATTTGCCGAATATTTAAAGAGAGATATTATTAACTTGTTATAAAAATAAATATTATGTCAAAAGTAACCGTAGTAGGCGCTGGTAATGTAGGCGCTACATGTGCAAACGTACTTGCATTTAATGAAGTGGCAGATGAAGTAGTAATGCTTGACGTTAAGGAAGGTGTTTCTGAAGGTAAAGCAATGGATATGATGCAAACTGCTCAATTGTTGGGTTTCGACACAACAGTTGTTGGTTGTACAAATGATTATGCTAAAACAGCAAATTCAGATGTTGTTGTAATTACTTCAGGTATTCCTCGTAAACCAGGTATGACTCGTGAAGAACTTATCGGTGTTAATGCTGGTATCGTAAAGTCTGTTGCTGGTAACATTTTGAAATATTCTCCAGATGCAATCATTGTAGTTATTTCTAACCCAATGGATACAATGACTTATCTTTCACTTAAATCACTTGGCTTACCAAAGAATAAAATTATTGGTATGGGTGGTGCTTTGGATAGCTCACGCTTCAAATATTTCTTGTCTCAAGCTCTAGGATGCAACGCTAACGAAGTTGAAGGTATGGTAATTGGTGGTCACGGTGACACAACAATGATTCCTTTGGCTCGCTTTGCTACATACAAAGGTCTTCCTGTAAGTAACTTCTTAAGCAAAGAACAAATTGATGAAGTTGTTAAATCTACAATGGTAGGTGGAGCTACTTTGACAGGTCTTCTTGGAACTTCTGCTTGGTATGCACCAGGTGCTGCTGGAGCTTATGTAGTTGAATCTATTATCAAGAACCAAAAGAAGATGATTCCTTCATGTGTCGCTTTGGAAGGTGAATATGGTCAATCTGATATCTGTATTGGTGTTCCTGCAATCATCGGCCGTAACGGTGTTGAAAAGATTGTTGAAATTGAATTGAATGCAGAAGAAAAAGAACTTTTCGAAAAGAGCGCAGCTGCAGTTCGTAAAACAAACGACGTGTTAGCAGAAATGAACGCAATCTAATATTGCTTTCCTATAATAATGGAAGAAGGCGTCCCTAAAGGATGCCTTCTTTTGTTTATTGTAAAGTGCTATTTTGAACGGTTATCAATGCCCCACATCATTTTGGTACGTAATGTGTCGAAAAATATATGGTTATATCGTTTTACGACCCTAATGTTGTAATCAGCTTTTCGAATAGTAAGACGACTTCCTTCACTACATGATTCGCTTCGTCCGTCAATTGCTATAAGAAAATTATGACTGCGGCTTTCAACATCGAGAGTTATTTCCCAATCATCGCGAATTACTATAGGACGAACATTTAAGCTATGCGGTGCAACAGGAGCTATTGCAATGGTGTTAGAATGAGGCACTATTATTGGTCCACCAATGCTTAGTGAATAAGCTGTTGATCCGGTAGGAGTAGAGATAACCAAACCATCGGCTTGATAAGTAGTAAGATATGCTCCATTGATAGTTGTATGGATAGAAATCATAGATGAACTGTCTCTCTTAAGAATTGCAATCTCATTCAAAGCGAAAGGATAACCTTCAAGTTCTTCCAGGTCACTTTTTAATTCTAAAATACTACGTTCTTCCACCTTGAATTGCCCATTGTGTATCTCATTAAAAGTATCGTTTATTTCTTCGGGTGAAACATCAGCAAGGAAACCTAATCTTCCGGTATTTATTCCTAATATGGGAATGTTTTTTCTACCCACTCGGCTTGCAGCCTTAAGGAATGTTCCATCGCCTCCGATACTGATTACCATATCAGCTTCAAAATCATTATCACCAATAAGTCCACTAACCTTTGGAGTGAAATTAAGATCTTTAGTTAGGAATTCATAAAATTCCCAATCTACGTAAATTTCAGCACCATGTTGCTTTAGAATTGCAAATAAGTTCTCCGCATGTAGTGATTTTTTTGCTTGAAAACAGTTCCCGAAAATCGCGAATTTCATCTTATTTTTATTTTAAGTGATTGCTTTTATGAATCTTTTCGATACAAAATATTTAGTATTCGGTAAATACTGTTACTTTTGCAGTCGATACGTTATATGCAAATTTGGGGAATCTTTTTTGTATTATGGCAATATTAGTTGCTAATTTTTTCTTATTTCTTGAAAAAACAAGCGGATTCCTAACAATATAAAAATAGTTATGACTAAATTGAGTGTAAATATCAACAAAGTGGCAACACTTCGTAATGCAAGAGGAGGAAATACTCCCAATGTAACTAAAGTAGCGTTAGACTGTGAAATGTTTGGTGCAGAAGGCATTACTGTCCATCCTCGTCCTGATGAAAGACATATTCGTCGTTCTGATGTGTATGAGATACGTCCGTTGTTGAAAACAGAATTCAATATTGAAGGTTATCCTTCTCCTGAATTTATAGAATTAGTATTGCAGGTAAAACCTAATCAGGTAACTTTGGTACCTGACGACCCTTCGCAGATAACTTCAAATTCCGGATGGGACACTAAAAACAATCTTGCTTTTCTGACTGAAGTTCTCGACAGATTTACTCGTGCCGGAATACGTACGTCTGTATTTGTTGCTGCTGATGTTGAAATGGTGGAGTATGCAGCTAAGGCTGGTGCCGACAGAGTTGAATTGTACACAGAACCTTATGCAACGCTTTATCCCAAAGATCCGGAGGCTGCAATTGCTCCTTTTGTTGAAGCTGCAAAAACTGCTCGCCGTTTAGGATTAGGATTAAATGCCGGTCATGATCTTAGTTTAGTTAATCTGAACTACCTTTATAAAAATATTCCATGGATTGATGAAGTGTCAATAGGGCATGCACTTATAAGCGATGCTCTTTATATGGGACTTGAAAAAGCAATTCATGAATATAAAAATTGTTTGCGATAATGTGATAATGACGCTTTATCTTTTGAAAGCGTGCTAAAAAGAAGTAATAATGGCAAAGGATAATTTAACATCACAAGAATGGTGTGACTTGATATTCCAAGGAAAAAATAAGGAATATGGAGCCTATAGAATGCGACTTGATTCCCCTACAAGGCACAATCGCTCATTCTTTATTATTCTTGTTGTTGTCTTGATTGGATTTAGTTTGCTTAAGATTAGTGAAGTTACCACTCCAAAAGAAGAAGAAAAATTAGTAGAGGTTTCAGCTATTTCTGTGTTGGAAGAGCCAATGCCGGTTGAAAAACCTAAACCAAAATATGGTGAGGCTGCCAGAAAAGGTGGAGGTGAACCTAAACAGCGCATTGTTTCAAAGGAAAAACCGGGAGCTGCTCCTGTTATTAAAGGAGAAGCTATTCCTGTTGGTAATTCTACGAAAGTAAATAATGCTGTAAAGTCTGATCTGATAAAGATTGTGCAACACTTACCGGCTGAAGATGAAAATGAAAAAGCAGAAAAAGCTTCGGCTGCTGCAGCTAATAAACTAGCCTCGAGTGCATTTGGAAGAGCAAAGTCCTTAGGTGGTGTAGGTGCTGGTACAACTGGCACAGGCTTGGGTGATGGTTCCAGAGGAAACTCTGAAACGGGCCGTGGAACAGGGTCGGGAACTGGATACGGTACAGGGAATGGCTCTGGGAACGGATCTTTTGATTTAGATGGACGTTCTTTAGGTTCTGGAGGTTTGCCTCGTCCTAGCTATAATGTAAGAGAAGAAGGCAAAGTTGTAGTTACTATTGTTGTAAATCCTGCTGGTCAGGTAATTAGAACGAGCATTAATAAGATGACTAATACCACTAATCAGGCACTTAGAAAAGCAGCTGAGGAGGCGGCCAAGAAAGCTCATTTTAACTCTGTAAGTGGATTAAATAATCAAACAGGAACAATTACTTATTATTTCAAACTTAAATAATTTGTACTATGGGAACAGTTTATATCTTTTTAGCCGAAGGTTTTGAAGAGATCGAAGCCCTCTCTGTGGTTGATATTTTACGTCGTGCAGGAATAAGTGCAAAGACTGTCTCGGTTGCCGGTAACAATATCGTTGCAGGTGCACACGGAATATCAGTTGTAGCTGACCTGGTTTTTGAAAAAGCTAGTTTTACAGATGCTGCAATGTTGGTTCTTCCGGGTGGAATGCCTGGAGCGTCCGGACTTGATGCTCATAAGGGGTTACGTGAATTGATTCTAAGTTTTGCAAAGGCAAACAAGCCATTGGCTGCTATTTGTGCAGCTCCGCTGGTTTATGGAAATTTAGGTCTGCTCAAAGGAAAGCATGCAACTTGCTATCCGGGATTTGAAAAGTTTCTTGAAGGTGCAATTTTAACCCGCGATAAAGCCGTTGTCAGAGATGGATTATTTATAACAGCCGAAGGTCCTGCTGCAGCTCCTGCTTTCGCTTTAGAAATCGTTGATTATTTCTTAGGAAAAGAAAAAGCAAACGAAATAGCAAAAGGAATGCTTGTCAGAAACTAATAAGTTTCTACCCCAAATAAAAATATAAGCGTCTACCATCTCCCATTTTTCTTCGAAACTTTTGTTGAGAAGCCTTGGGAAATAGTAGATGCTTTTTCTTTCACGTTAAAAGAGAGGCTTAGTTACGCTCTTTAATAATATAATCTAACTAGTAGAAATGATTCACCTTTCTTTTAAATTCATTGGCCAATAAATTTAAGCCATTGATGAATAGATTTTATTTATTGGTGAAGGAATTTAATCAAAATAGTTATTAAGGCTTGCTAAATGTGATAATTGCTCTTTTTTAGATTTAATCTTTTAGATTTAAAAGCAAAGATATTATATTTGTAGGAACGTTTACAGCAAAGGATAATGATGAAAAAGCAATTAATTATAGTAGCAGGCGGAAAAGGCTTGCGTATGGGAGGAGAAATTCCAAAACAATTTCTTCCAGTCAATGGCAAACCTGTGTTAATGTTGACTATTGAAACTTTTCATCGTTTTGATCCGGAAATGAAAATTATTCTTGTTTTGCCTAAGGAACAACAGCCTTACTGGAATGATTTATGCACAGAATATCAATTTAGAATTCCTTATTTATTAGCAGATGGAGGTGAAACTCGTTTTCATTCCGTGAAAAATGGATTAGCTTTGGCTGATGATGATGGATTAATCGGAGTGCACGATGGAGTTCGCCCGTTTGTTTCTCAAGAAGTCATAGCTCGTTGTTTTGATGCTGCTAACATTAATATCGCTGCTATACCTGTAATTGATGTGGTAGAAACTATACGAAAGATAAACGATGGGCAGAGTGAAACTGTAGACCGCAATAACTATAAGCTTGTACAAACTCCGCAAGTGTTTACTACATCATTATTAAAAATGGCCTATGGACAAGAATTTACTCCTTTATTTACTGATGATGCCTCTGTGGTGGAAGCAATGGGAGTAAAAGTTGCACTTGTAGAAGGTAACAGAGAGAATATAAAGATTACTACCCCTTTTGATATGATTATTGCTAAAGCATTAGTGAATGTTTGATATAACTACACGAGATATAAAATACTTGCCCGGAGTAGGACCTCAAAAAGCGGCAATCCTTAATAAAGAACTTGAGATATATTCTTTGCATGATCTGCTTTATTATTTTCCATATAAATATGTGGATAGAAGCAGAGTGTACTATGTGCACGAGATAGATGGCAATATGCCTTACATTCAGCTTAAAGGGCAAATACTTAGTTTTGAGACTTTTGGTGAGGGAAGGCAAAGACGATTAGTTGCACACTTCTCGGATGGTACGGGAGTTGTTGATTTAGTGTGGTTTCAGGGGATTAAATACATTGCAGGCAAATATAAAGCTCATGAAGAATATATAGTTTTTGGTAAACCTACTGTTTATGGGGGACGAATTAATATTGCGCATCCAGATATAGATAATGCTTCGGAGCTTACACTTTCTTCAATGGGTTTGCAGCCGTATTATAATACAACAGAGAAGATGAAGCGTAGCTTTCTCAACTCTACTGCCATGCAAAAGCTTGTTGAAGCTGCATTCCTGCAACTTCAGTCGCCATTGCCAGAGACTCTTACTACTGCTATTATTTCTAAGCATCATTTGATGTCTCTTACTGATGCCCTGAAGAATATTCATTTCCCTAAAAATCCGGATTTGTTGCGTAAAGCACAAATGCGCTTGAAATTTGAGGAACTCTTTTATATACAATTAAATATTCTTCGATACAGTAAGGATCGGCAACAAAAATATCGTGGGTACATATTCGAGCATATAGGAAAGGCCTTCAATGAATTTTATACCAAAAACCTTCCTTTTGAATTAACCGGAGCTCAAAAACGTGTTGTTAAGGAGATACGTAATGATGTTGGGTGTGGCAAGCAAATGAACCGACTTTTGCAAGGAGATGTTGGAAGTGGTAAAACGCTGGTTGCATTAATGAGCATGCTTATTGCTATTGATAATGGATATCAGGCATGCCTGATGGCACCGACTGAAATTCTTGCAAACCAGCATACTGAAACTATAAAGGAACTGCTTTTTGGATTAAATATCCATGTGGAGTTATTAACAGGTTCTGTTAAAGGTAAGAAGCGAGAGAAATTGTTATCCGATCTTATTACGGGAAATATTAATATTCTGATAGGTACACATGCAGTTATAGAAGATAATGTTGCTTTTTCAAAATTAGGATTGGTGGTGATTGACGAACAACACCGTTTTGGAGTAGCCCAACGTGCTAAATTATGGCAAAAAAGCATCTATCCTCCTCATGTGCTGGTTATGACTGCAACCCCAATACCTCGTACGCTTGCTATGACTCTTTATGGCGACTTAGATGTTTCTGTTATTGACGAACTTCCTCCAGGAAGAAAACCAATTGCAACAATGCATCAGTTCGACAACAGAAGGGAAAGCTTATATCTTTCAATTGGTAAGCAAATTGCAGAAGGACGTCAGGTTTATATAGTTTATCCTTTAATAAAAGAAAGTGAGAAAATAGATCTAAAGAACCTGGAAGAAGGTTTTCTCCATATTTGTGAAGCCTTTCCTCAGTATAAGGTTAGCAAATTGCACGGCAAAATGAAAGCTGTAGAGAAAGATGCCGAGATGCAAAGGTTTGTCAGTGGCGAAACACAAATTATGGTAGCTACTACAGTTATTGAAGTGGGAGTAAATGTGCCTAATGCTTCAGTGATGGTGATAGAAAATGCTGAGAGGTTTGGACTTTCTCAATTACACCAGTTACGAGGAAGAGTAGGGCGTGGTGCCGATCAGTCTTATTGTATTTTGGTTACTAATTACAAGCTATCCGAAGATACCCGCAAACGACTTGAAATTATGGTTCGTACAAATGATGGTTTCGAAATAGCAGAGGCCGATTTAAAATTGCGTGGCCCTGGCGATTTAGAAGGTACTCAACAGAGCGGAATAGCTTTTGATCTGAAAATTGCCGATCTTGCCCGAGATGGACAACTTCTTCAATATGTTCGCAATATAGCACAGGAAATTGTGGATAATGACCCTCTAGGCGTTAGTCTAGATAATGAATTACTGTGGAAACAACTCAAATCTTTACGTAAAACTAACGTAAATTGGGCGTCTATAAGTTGAAAATGTTTTTAATATACAGTTAAAATGCAGAATATTATTTAAGTGTATGTTGTATAACATGTATGCTATTGATACGACTTATAGGCGGGGCTTTGCGGGATTCGTTTTTAAAAAAATGAACATTTTAATTCTAAAAAATAGTTAATTGGGTTTTGACTTTTCTCGGAAAAATGCTATCTTTGAGAATATTAAAAATAAAACAGGGCGTAAAACTGATAAAAAATCATTATTCTGCATGGAACAAACGTTGGTCATACTAAAACCTTGTACTCTTCAAAGAGGACTAGTTGGTGAGATAACCAAACGTTTTGAACGGAAAGGTTTGAGACTTGCAGGTATGAAAATGATTCAATTAACAGATGATATTCTAAGTGAGCATTATTCACATCTTAGCACAAAATCATTCTTTCAACGCGTGAAAGATTCAATGATGACTGCTCCTGTTATTGTATGTTGCTATGAAGGTGTGGATGCTATTCAAGTTGTTCGTACGTTGGCTGGACCAACAAATGGACGTTTGGCTGCTCCCGGAACAATTAGAGGTGATTTTAGTATGAGTTTCCAAGAAAACATTATTCATGCTTCCGATTCACCCGAAACTGCGAAAGCAGAGTTAAACAGATTTTTTAAACCCGATGAACTCTTCGAGTATAATGTAGCTACATTTGATTATTTGTATGCTAACGATGAGTTTTAATCGAAAAATAGTACGAATGAATTTTATTTGCGTTAAAACAATGTTAGTAGCTGCCGCGGCAATGGTAAGTCTGAGTTCTTTTTCTCAGGATCTTATTGCGCGTCAGGCTCCTATTGACAGAAAATTAAAGAGTGTTGATTCCTTAGCTTTACAAAAACAGATAAGAGCTGAACAGGCTGCTTATCCTGCTTACAGCTTGTACCCAAGCTGGAATAACGAGTATGTGCATGCTTATGGGAGAAATTCTGAAACTGTTGTACCCGAATCGTTCACAATTGATCTAAGAGGTTTCTACATGCCTACTCCAAGTAGAACAATCACATCTCCATTCGGTCCTCGTTGGAGAAGAATGCATAATGGACTCGATTTGAAAGTTGAAATTGGTGATACAATTCGCGCTGCATTTGACGGAAAAGTACGTATTGTAAAATATGAAGCTCGTGGGTATGGAAAATATATTGTGATACGTCATGCAAACGGACTTGAAACAATTTATGGCCACTTGTCTAAACAATTAGTAGATCCGGATCAAATAGTTAAAGCAGGAGAAGTTATCGGTTTAGGAGGTAATACAGGACATTCAACAGGTTCTCACCTCCATTTTGAAACTCGCTTCTTGGGTATTGCTATAAATCCGGCATTAATGTTCGATTTTCCAAATCAGGATGTTGTAGCTGATACATATACATTTAACAGAAATGGTAGATTTGAACGTAAGGGAGCCACTGCAGTTGCAGCTTCTAATGCCGCTGATGATAATGTTATTAAGTATCACAAGGTCCACAGAGGTGATACACTTGCTAAAATTGCAAAAGAAAGAGGAGTTACTATTGCTGAGCTACGCAAAATGAATGGACTTACAAAGAAATCTAGACTAAAACCAGGTCAGATTATACGTTGTTCATAGATTTTTCAATGATATTTAAAAGAAGAGGATGCTTTAATGTAATTTAGAGCATCCTCTTCTTATTTTTTCTTAATAATTTCTTAACTTTGCACTTTATTTATAATGAAATGAAAGATACTAAGCAACAATTTGAACATGTTATAGCTCTCTGTCGTGATTTGTTTTCTAAGAAGCTTCATGATTATGGACCAGCATGGCGCATTTTACGTCCGGCTTCTGTAACAGATCAGATTTTTATAAAAGCAAATCGTATACGCTCAATCGAGACTAAAGGAGTTTCATTGGTAGATGAAGGAGTTCGGTCTGAATTTATAGCTATTGTAAATTATGGAATAGTAGGATTAATTCAGCTTGAATTAGGATATGCAGAATCTGCAGATATCACTGTTGATGAAGCGATGGTTTTGTATGATAAATATGCTAATTCTGCTTTAGAATTGATGCTGGCTAAAAATCATGATTATGATGAGGCTTGGAGGTCTATGAGAGTAACCTCGTATACAGATCTTATTCTAATGAAGATTTACAGGACTAAACAAATAGAAAGCTTGTCCGGACAGACTTTAGTTTCGGAAGGAATAGATGCCAACTATATGGATATGATTAATTATTCAGTATTTGGTTTGATAAAAATTGAATTTGGAGACAAAGAATCAGCAAAATAGAATTTTGGATGTATGGGTGAATCTTTGTAGATTTCTCCTTGGCATTGTATTTGTTTTCTCGGGTTTCGTGAAAGCTATAGATCCGCTTGGTTCTACCTATAAGATCCAGGATTATGCAGAGGCCTTTGGATTAACTTCACTCATACCAGGTTTTCTTCCTCTTTTTCTCGCTATTTTTCTTGCTGTTTTTGAATTATCAGTGGGAGGATATCTTCTTTTTGGGATTCGGAAAAATACAAGTACTGCATTGGCTCTGTTGATGCTAATCTTTATGACTCCTCTCACATTTTATTTAGCTCTTAAAAATCCAGTTTCTGATTGTGGCTGTTTTGGTGATGCCTTAGTGTTAACTAACTGGCAAACTTTTTATAAAAACATAATATTGCTTATAGCTGCAATTTCCTGCTTTATCTGGAAACCTCGGATTGTAAGACTTGTTAGCGAAAAAACGCAGTGGCTGATTGCTTTATATATTATATTTTTTGGTTTAGTTCTATCTATTTACTGTTATCGGAATCTGCCAATCTTAGATTTTCGCCCTTATAGAATTGGGACTAATATACTTCAGAGTATGTCGATACCTGAAGGAGCGAAGAAAAGTGTTTATGAGAATTTCTTCACCCTTGAAAAAAATGGTGTAAAGAAGGAATTTACATTGGAAAATTATCCTGATAGTACCTGGAAATTTGTTGATTCAAGAACTGTTTTAAAAGAAAAAGGCTACGAACCTCCAATTCACGATTTCTCTATTACTGAGATGGAAACAGGGGAGGATATAACAAATAAGATACTAACAGATAAAGGATATACCTTCTTGTTGATAGCACATCGAATTGAAGAAGCTGATGATAATGATATTGATTTAATCAATGAAATTTATGATTATTGTGTTGAGAATGGCTATTCTTTCTATTGTCTTACCTCTTCTCTAGATGCTCAAATAGAACAGTGGAAAGGTAAAACTGGTGCAGAATATCCTTTCTGTTTTAGTGATGATGTTACTTTAAAAACAATAATTCGTTCTAATCCGGGATTAGTCTTGATTAAGAATGGGGTTATTCTAAATAAATGGCATCATTCAAATTTGCCGGATGAATATGCTCTTTCCGGAAAACTAGATAAGCTTGAAATTGGTCATCAGAAATTGGTTGATGATAAACATACAATAATCTTGGTTATATTATGGTTTATAATCCCTCTGTTATTTGTATTGGGATTAGACTTGTTGGTGATTAAACGTCTGGATAAAAAACGACAAAGGAATTTAATTAACCCTTTAAAAAATAGAAAAATGAGAAAAAACATTGTTGCAGGAAACTGGAAAATGAACAAGACCCTTGCTGAAGGTTTAGCATTGGCAAAAGAGTTAAATGAAGTATTGGCTAACGAAAAGCCAAATTGTGATGTAGTTATCGGTACTCCTTTCATTCATCTTGCATCTGTAGCTGCTGCTATCGATACAAATAAGATTGGTGTTGCTGCTCAGAACTGCGCAGATAAAGAATCAGGTGCTTATACAGGTGAAGTTTCTGCTGCTATGGTTGCATCAACAGGAGCAAAATATGTAATCCTTGGCCACTCAGAACGTCGTGCTTACTATCACGAAACTGCAGAAATTCTTAAAGATAAAGTTGTTTTGGCTTTAGCTAATGGCTTGACTCCAATTTTCTGTATTGGTGAAGTTTTGGAAGAGCGTGAAGCTGGAAAACAAAATGAAGTTGTATACTCTCAGTTGGCAGGTTCTTTATTTGATCTTTCTGCTGAAGATTTCTCTAAAATCGTTTTAGCTTACGAACCAGTTTGGGCTATTGGTACAGGTAAAACTGCTACTGCAGAACAAGCTCAGGAAATCCATGCATACATCCGTTCTACAATTGTTGAAAAATACGGAAAAGAAGTAGCAGACAACACTTCTATTTTGTATGGTGGTAGCTGTAAAGCTTCTAATGCAAAAGAATTGTTTGCTAATCCTGATGTTGATGGTGGTCTTATCGGTGGTGCTTCTTTGAAAGCTGATGACTTCAAAGGTATTATTGATGCTTTTAATGCATAAAAAGTTATAAGCAGAAGGAGGAACTCTCCTCCTTTTGCTTTTTTTATTTTTAGCCATGAAACTTTATCCTGTTTTACTGTTGTTTTTGTTTTGTCTTGTAACAGGCGTTAAAGGACAAAATAATATAATTAAGAGTCTGGAACGTCAGGAACCTGGTTGTGGAACTGTAACAATTCACCAGGATCAACGTTTGGAATCTTTGATTGGATCGCAACATACCAAAGAAACAAAAGTTCTGAAAGAATCAGGATATAGAATTCTTGTTTTTTCTGGCGGTGATTCAAGAGAAGCAAGGAATGCTGCATACGAAATAGAGGGAAAGGTGAAAAGCTATTTTCCGCAATTACCGGTTTATACTATTTTTATTTCGCCAAGATGGTTGTGTCAGGCTGGTGATTATAAAACAATAGAAGAAGCGTATGCAATGATGAAAAAAATGAAGCAAACAGGAGCTTTTAGCGAAGCTTCTATTGTAAGAACGCAAATTATTATACCACTATAGATGATGACTAAGGAAGAAGCTTTGAATTTCCAAATTGAAGAATTAAAGAAAAACTATCATAATATATTAGAAATATTAGGTGAGGACGTAAACAGAGAAGGCTTGTTGAAAACTCCCGAACGAGTAGCCAAGGCTATGATTACTTTAACCAGGGGATATGGAGAAGATCCTCACGAAGTGCTTCGTTCTGCTAAGTTTAAAGAGGACTACAACCAAATGGTGATAGTTAAAGACATCGATTTCTTTTCTCTTTGTGAACATCACATTATTCCTTTTTATGGAAAAGTTCATGTAGCTTATATTCCTAATGGCTATATTACCGGTCTAAGTAAGATTGCCCGTGTAGTTGATATTTTCTCCCATCGTTTACAGGTTCAGGAAAGAATGACTTTGCAGATTAAGGAATGCATTCAGCAAACTCTTAACCCGTTAGGCGTAATGGTGGTTGTTGAAGCAAAGCATATGTGCATGCAGATGAGAGGGGTTGAAAAGCAAAATGCAATTACTACTACTTCTGATTTCTCCGGGGCTTTTAAGAATGCTACAACTCGTAGTGAATTTATGGACCTTATTGCCCATAAATAAAGCTTTATTTTCTTAAAATAACTCTGTCACCAAGTCTTTTGGCCATCATGTCGCGTATGTTCTGAACATCTTTATAGCGCTTCATTATGGCCGTATATTTTTCTTCAGATTTGCTATTCTCAGGATCCTGAAGTGCATACATAATGTGCTTTAGTTCCTCCTCTACAATGGCATTCTTAAAACTAGTCATAAGAGAAGGCACTAATTCGTGTAATCGTTCATCATCAGTTACTATATGCTGCCCTTTGGTGTGATATTTACTTAGTTGATCGCGGTCACTCGAAAGTTCTGCTGCCAGTTTACTGATTAACGGATCTGGATGTGCAATAAAATACCTTGCACAGATAAAATTATTATCTTTTAAATGTGCCCCTGCTTCAGATAGAATCTTTCGATGAATTGGATTGTGGAATTTTAAATCGTCCTGTTTTAAGTCATTGGTAATATATTCAATAACTGTGGTCGGAGTTTCTTCTCCCTCTTCAGTTGCCATATTGCACATTACTTTCTCGCCATATCTTACAAGTGCACTCATGATAAGACGTTCGTACTGATAAAATTCGCTTCCTTCTTTTCCTTCAGCCGGAATAAATGACTGATAAATCTCTTCAGGAATTATTTCTTCTACAGGAGGAGGGAACTGAGCTTCGTTGTATACAGGTTTGTTATTCTTTTCCTGTTGCTTCTCAATTAATTTCCCCATCTCAATCTGGAGCAGTTTCTCCTCAACTCTTAGCAATTGACTGCACTCTCTGATGTATACTGATCTTACTATCGCCTCCGGTATTACAGATATACTTCTTACAACATCCGAAATAAGCTCTGCGCGCTTCATTGGATCTTTTCCGGCTTCATCAATTAACAGATTAGCTTTAAATCTGATAAAATCTACTTCATGCTCATTGATATATGCCTGGAAATCTGTTGCGTTATGCTTTCTGGCGAAAGAATCCGGGTCATCTCCGTCTGGTAACAATACTACCTTAATGTTCATTCCTTCTTCCAGAAGCATGTCAATACCTCTTATTGAGGCTTTAATTCCGGCCATATCTCCGTCGTAAAGCACGGTGATATTATTTGTAAAACGATGAATTAATCTGATTTGCCCTGATGTTAGGGATGTACCGGACGATGCTACTACGTTTTCAATACCGGACTGATGCATGGAGATAACGTCAGTATAACCTTCTACAAGAAAGCATCTGTCTTGTTTAACGATTGCTTGCTTGGCGAAATATATACCGTATAGCTCGCTACTTTTGTGATATATTTCAGATTCAGGCGAATTAACGTATTTGGCAACTTTTTTGTCTGTAGTAAGAATTCGACCTCCGAAGGCTACAACTTTTCCGGATAAAGTATGAACCGGAAAAATAACTCTTCCTCTGAAACGGTCACTTAAGGAATGGTCATCGCGTTCATAGCATAGTCCGGTTTTTAGTAGAAATTCTTTTTGATATCCTTTTCTTTGTGCCTCCTGTACCAAGGCATCACGTACATCTATACTAAACCCAAGTTGGAATTTTTTTATAATATCGTCGCGAAACCCTCTCTGTCTGAAATAGGCCATACCAATAGCTTTTCCATCTATATGATTCACAAGAATATCTTGAAAATAATCTCTGGCAAAGCCATTTACAATAAACATACTTTCTCTGGCATTCTGAGCTTGCTTCTCTTTGTTGCTTAGCTCTCTCTCCTTTATCTCAATGTTGTATTTTTTTGCCAGAAATTTCAGAGCTTCATAATAAGATAATTGTTCATGCTCCATGATAAAATGAACAGCGTTTCCACCTTTTCCGCAACTGAAACATTTGCATAATCCTTTAGATGGAGATACACTGAAAGATGGCGTTTTTTCATTATGAAAAGGACAGAGCCCGACATAATTCACACCTCTTTTGCGTAAGGTTACAAATTCAGATACTACATCTACAATTTGTGCCGCATCAATAATTCTATCTACAGTAGCTTGATCAATCATTTTATTTTCTTTCGAATCTCTGCAAAATTACGAAAACTATCTTTCAAAACAACATTAAAAGAATTCTATATCATGGAATTTATTTTATCTAGATTGATAAAGAACCTCCTATACTGGAAAAGATTACTTTTCTACCGAAAAATAATAAAAAACTTCATCATCATCTGCTACCTGCTACAAAATAGAGTTTATAGAGCTGATTTATAGATATTTACTTTGGTTGGAGATGAAAAAGTAATACATTTCATCTCCCACTAAATGCATTTATCTGCCACTGCCGGTTTTAATTTCTTCAATAATCGTTGCGATAGAATTCCTGAATAGATCTTGTTCGTGTTCTAATTATAGGGTATGCGTACGTAAAAACTAACCTCACGGAATACTTTCGTGTTGTATCCTGAGTTTAATCTAGTAAGCACTTATCGTCCAGGTGCTTACTATAATGTATTCTTTGTGTTCTATCCAGGTTTTAAACACTTTTATTTGGATACAATAGTGAGTCATTAAAAATACAACCCTTTATATTTGGGGGTTTTTACTCTCATTTAGATGTATATAATTGGTTTTAGAGACATCCTCCTCATTTTTTTTAATCTATTCACTTTTATATCGTTGCAATGGCCAAACTTTATTTCATTGTATTATCTTCCATTTTCAGTAATGCCTGTTTCAGAATAACAATAATATAATAATCCAATCTTATTAATAACGGTAAAATCAGCAAGTCAATTCCATGAAAGATCACCTCCGGTTTAATTTCTTCCAATTCTCTCCGGCTTTTTAGCAAACACTCGCCATCTTTTTAAAATCCTCCTATACATCTTTATGTATTCTTGTACAAAAGAATGCAATCTTTTGTACAGAAAAATGCATTCTTTTGTACAGAAGAAAACAATGTTTTGTACAAGAATTAATAAATACTCTTCGTGAGAAATAAAATCTCCCGAGGGATCATTAAAAATGTCCGGCCTGCTTTTATAAATAAGTAGTGTGGTTGATTTAGTGAGAGATAAAATCATCTAGTGGGAGATGATTTGTATTGAGTTTTTATCTTCCACTAATCTAAATAGCTGATATACAATAACTAATGCCTGTTTAGTGGCAGATAGGGGAGATAGAACCGTACTTTTTATTTTTTTTCGTGAGAAACTTACGAAAAGTAACTTTAAAGCTTTTCCAACGTAAAGTGAATCTTAAAGCTTTTCGGCACCTCCTTACGCGCGCACGTAAATTAATAATGTATATACAGAAGTACCTTTTCTTAAAGCTTCTTGCAAAGAAGAAAAAATATGTTCTGTAACACGTTTGTAATTCAGTGAGTTATCTATTAATTGCAAAAAAAATAAGAAAAAAGAGTTAGATATATTTGGATTGGTAGTATTAAAGTTCTACTTTTGCACCCGCTTTGTAAGAGAGACAGAGCTTACGCAGTTGACATAATGTAAGATAACCGGTGCATACATCGAGGTTTTAGAGAAAAAGAATTTAAAAAATATTCTCGAAAACATTTGGAGGTTAAAATTAAAAGTTCTACCTTTGCATCCGCTTACGAAAATAGCGTAACAAAAAGAAATCGTTCTTTGAATAGATTATAAATAAACGAAACAAGTAGTACAAGAGCATTAAGTGCGTGTATTGTTACATGTACTTGGTAAATAAAAAATGCGAACCGTCAATTAAGATAAACGGAATCCTGATCAGAATTTAAATGAAACTTTTACAATGAAGAGTTTGATCCTGGCTCAGGATGAACGCTAGCTACAGGCTTAACACATGCAAGTCGAGGGGTAGCAGGGTAGCAATACCGCTGACGACCGGCGCACGGGTGAGTAACACGTATCCAACCTTCCCATAACTCGGGGATAGCCTTTCGAAAGAAAGATTAATACCCGATGGTACTTATATAAGGCATCTTAAATAAGTTAAAGATTTATTGGTTATGGATGGGGATGCGTTCCATTAGATAGTTGGTGAGGTAACGGCTCACCAAGTCTTCGATGGATAGGGGTTCTGAGAGGAAGGTCCCCCACATTGGTACTGAGACACGGACCAAACTCCTACGGGAGGCAGCAGTGAGGAATATTGGTCAATGGGCGAGAGCCTGAACCAGCCAAGTAGCGTGAAGGATGAAGGTCCTATGGATTGTAAACTTCTTTTATAGTAGAATAAAGTGACCCACGTGTGGGTTTTTGTATGTATACTATGAATAAGGATCGGCTAACTCCGTGCCAGCAGCCGCGGTAATACGGAGGATCCGAGCGTTATCCGGATTTATTGGGTTTAAAGGGTGCGTAGGCGGAATAATAAGTCAGTTGTGAAAGTTTGCGGCTCAACCGTAAAATTGCAGTTGATACTGTTATTCTTGAGTGTACATAAGGTAGGCGGAATTCGTGGTGTAGCGGTGAAATGCTTAGATATCACGAAGAACTCCAATTGCGAAGGCAGCTTACCGGGGTACAACTGACGCTGAGGCACGAAAGTGTGGGTATCAAACAGGATTAGATACCCTGGTAGTCCACACAGTAAACGATGAATACTCGCTGTTTGCGATATACCGCAAGCGGCCAAGCGAAAGCATTAAGTATTCCACCTGGGGAGTACGCCGGCAACGGTGAAACTCAAAGGAATTGACGGGGGCCCGCACAAGCGGAGGAACATGTGGTTTAATTCGATGATACGCGAGGAACCTTACCCAGGCTTAAATTGCAGATGAATATAGTGGAAACATTATAGCCTTCGGGCATCTGTGAAGGTGCTGCATGGTTGTCGTCAGCTCGTGCCGTGAGGTGTCGGCTTAAGTGCCATAACGAGCGCAACCCTTATTGATAGTTACTAACAGGTTAAGCTGAGGACTCTATCGAGACTGCCGTCGTAAGATGCGAGGAAGGTGGGGATGACGTCAAATCAGCACGGCCCTTACGTCTGGGGCTACACACGTGTTACAATGGGGGGTACAGAAGGTCGCTACCTGGCAACAGGATGCTAATCCCAAAAGCCTCTCTCAGTTCGGATTGGAGTCTGCAACCCGACTCCATGAAGCTGGATTCGCTAGTAATCGCGCATCAGCCACGGCGCGGTGAATACGTTCCCGGGCCTTGTACACACCGCCCGTCAAGCCATGGGAGCCGGGGGTACCTGAAGTACGTAACCGCAAGGAGCGTCCTAGGGTAAAACTGGTGACTGGGGCTAAGTCGTAACAAGGTAGCCGTACCGGAAGGTGCGGCTGGAACACCTCCTTTCTGGAGTGATTCCATTTATCTGGTTCGCTTTTTATTGTACTACTGGTTTTTGTTTATTCTATATATGAAATAAGAGATTAGAAAGAAGCCGAGCCGAAAGGTAAGAGGTTTTGAACGACAGTCCTATAGCTCAGTTGGTTAGAGCGCTACACTGATAATGTAGAGGTCGGCAGTTCAACTCTGCCTGGGACTACGCGAAAAAGAGGAGCAAAACGGATTAACCATCCATAACAATCGCTTCTTATAATTTCGGGGGATTAGCTCAGCTGGCTAGAGCACCTGCCTTGCACGCAGGGGGTCAACGGTTCGAATCCGTTATTCTCCACTATCAGGCTAACGCTTGAAACGATCTTTGACATGATGTACAAAAGCAATAAAGTAAGTAATTTTTAGAGATAAAAAGAGCTAAAGTATATATCGAACCATATGGTAAACAAAAACGTATTTTTACGCATAGTTTACAGTGTTTGAAGAAAGTAAGCAAGGGCGCATGGCGGATGCCTTGGCTCTCGGAGGCGATGAAGGACGTGATAAGCTGCGATAAGCTTCGGGTAGGTGCAAATGACCATTGATCCGAAGATTTCCGAATGGGACAACCCAATATCCTGAAGGGATATTATCCATCTTCGATGGAGGCGAACGCAGGGAACTGAAACATCTTAGTACCTGTAGGAGAAGAAAATAATTGAATGATTCCGTAAGTAGTGGCGAGCGAACGCGGATTAGCCCAAACCATTCATGTTACGGCATGACTGGGGTTGTAGGACCATAACATAGGACTTATATTGGAGAATGGAAGACTCTGGAAAGTGTCACCATAGAGCATGATAGTTGCGTACATGAATCCAGTATATACCTTCTTGGTATCCTGAGTAGTGCGGAGCACGAGGAATTCTGCATGAATCTGCCGGGACCATCCGGTAAGGCTAAATACTCCCGAGAGACCGATAGTGAACCAGTACTGTGAAGGAAAGGTGAAAAGAACTTCGAATAGAAGAGTGAAATAGTCCCTGAAACCATGCGCTTACAAGCGGTCGGAGCAGCTTCGTGCTGTGACGGCGTGCCTTTTGCATAATGAACCTACGAGTTACTGTCACTGGCAAGGTTAAGAAATTAAGTTTTGCAGCCGAAGCGAAAGCGAGTCTGAACAGGGCGATTTAGTCAGTGGTAGTAGACGCGAAACCAAGTGATCTACCCATGGTCAGGTTGAAGGTTAGGTAACACTAACTGGAGGACCGAACCGATAAGCGTTGAAAAGCTTCCGGATGAACTGTGGGTGGGGGTGAAAGGCTAATCAAACTTGGAGATAGCTCGTACTCCCCGAAATGCATTTAGGTGCAGCCTTGATAATTACTAATGTGAGGTAGAGCGACTGATAAGATGCGAGGGCTTCACCGCCTATCAAGTCTTGATAAACTCCGAATGCGCATTAGTTTGATATCAGGAGTGAGGGCATGGGTGCTAAGGTCCGTGCCCGAGAGGAGAAGAATCCAGACCATCAGCTAAGGTCCCGAAATAATTGCTAAGTTGAACTAACGAAGTCAGATTGCTAAGACAGCTAGGATGTTGGCTTGGAAGCAGCCATTCATTTAAAGAGTGCGTAACAGCTCACTAGTCGAGGAGTTTGGCGTGGATAATAATCGGGCATAAGCAATTTACCGAAGCTATGGAACCAGTAATGGTTGGTAGGGGAGCATTCCACTCAGCGTTGAATGTGGAGCGTGAGCTCTGCTGGAGCGTGTGGAAAAGCAAATGTAGGTATAAGTAACGATAAAGGGGGTGAGAAACCCCCTCGCCGAAAGACTAAGGTTTCCTGATCAACGCTAATCGGATCAGGGTTAGTCGGGTCCTAAGGCTCAGCCGAACGGCGAGGCCGATGGCAGAAAGGGTTAATATTCCCTTACTACCTTAAAGAGTGATGTGGAGACGGAGCAGTGACAATACCGCCGGCTGACGGAATAGCCGGTTGAAGGGTGTAGATATTAGTTTTCCAGGCAAATCCGGAAGACTAGTCGAACCTGATAGTACCGAGAGCCCTTGTGGTGATTGGATAGTGTATGTAAGCATACTCCCAAGAAAATCCGCTAAACTTAATCTTTAAGGTACCCGTACCGTAAACGGACACACGTAGTCGGGTTGAATATACTAAGGCGCTTGAGTGAATCACGGTTAAGGAACTAGGCAAATTGACCCTGTAACTTCGGAATAAAGGGTCCCTCAGTGATGGGGGCGCAGAGAATAGGTCCAGGCAACTGTTTAACAAAAACACAGGGCTATGCAAAATTGAAAGATCAAGTATATAGCCTGACACCTGCCCGGTGCTGGAAGGTTAAGAGGAGATGTCATCGCAAGAGAAGCATTGAATTGAAGCCCCAGTAAACGGCGGCCGTAACTATAACGGTCCTAAGGTAGCGAAATTCCTTGTCGGGTAAGTTCCGACCTGCACGAATGGTGTAATGATCTGGACACTGTCTCAACCGTGAGCTCAGTGAAATTGTAGTATCGGTGAAGATGCCGATTACCCGCGATGGGACGAAAAGACCCCGTGAACCTTTACTATAGCTTAACATTGAATTTGGGTAATTGATGTGTAGGATAGGCCGGAGGCTTTGAAGCAGGTACGCCAGTATTTGTGGAGCCGCTGTTGAAATACGGCCCTTTGATTATTTGAGTTCTAACTCGCGTATGTGAGGACACTGTTTGGTGGGTAGTTTGACTGGGGTGGTCGCCTCCAAAAGTGTAACGGAGGCTTCTAAAGGTACCCTCAGGACGATTGGTAACCGTCCGCAGAGTGTAATGGCATAAGGGTGCTTGACTGGGAGACCGACAAGTCGATCAGGTAGGAAACTAGAGCATAGTGATCCGGTGTTTCCGTATGGAAGGGACATCGCTCAAAGGATAAAAGGTACTCCGGGGATAACAGGCTGATCGCTCCCAAGAGCTCATATCGACGGAGCGGTTTGGCACCTCGATGTCGGCTCGTCACATCCTGGGGCTGGAGAAGGTCCCAAGGGTTGGGCTGTTCGCCCATTAAAGTGGCACGCGAGCTGGGTTCAGAACGTCGTGAGACAGTTCGGTCTCTATCTATCGTGGGCGTATGAAATTTGCGTGGCTCTGACACTAGTACGAGAGGACCGTGTTGGACTGACCGCTGGTTTACCGGTTGTGCCGCCAGGTGCATTGCCGGGTATCTAAGTCGGGATTGGATAAGTGCTGAAAGCATCTAAGTACGAAGCCAGCCACAAGATTAGATTTCTTAGGGTCGTTGAAGACGACAACGTTGATAGGCTGCAGGTGTAAAGACAGTAATGTCAAAGCCGAGCAGTACTAATTGCCCGTACACTTTCTTCTTTCCATATATGGTTGGCTAGATAGTTTGGCTCTTGAAAATCAAATAAAAAGAGCTTGTTTTATTGCTTTTACATTGTGTTTATCTTAATATAAAATTAAGAAATTAAAAATATTAAGGTAGCTATAGCATCAGGGTTCCACCTCTTCCCATTCCGAACAGAGAAGTTAAGCCTGATCACGCCGATGGTACTGCGTAACAGTGGGAGAGTAGGTAGCTGCCGTTTTATCTAAGAGTCCTGTTCATGAAGAATGAATGGGACTCTTTTTTGTATACACCATGCAGGGTGTATAACTTCAAGGTGTGTATCCATGGGCAGTAATATCTATTTCATCTACTTTTATATTTATCTTTGTCAATGTAACTCTCCTCTTCTGGAATAACGTGAGCTTTTCTTATTAATGTAAATAAAGTGTCTTAGCTTATGCTTCTTAAAAAATGCTATATAACCTAGCATTTTAAGTAAAACTGAAATATCTTTGAATGGCTTATAAATTTCCTCATCTAACTAAGGCTTCATCAGATCTAATATTACCATTTTTTTATTATATAATCTTATTTGATAATCTATTTCATCTCATATCTTTTATTGGGATATGTCTTGAATGGCTTTTTTTGTGTTTTTAGTGAGTCTTATAAACTCTATTACTCATATTTTCTGATTCCTTTGCTGTATTCATTTATATATTTGATATTGGAATTTAATATTACATTATAAGTAAACCAATTGATCTTAATTTCATGTGAAAACCAAAATTAATTTCTTTTTTATGCAGTATTATCCAATTAGTTTCATTTTAGTATAAAAAGATATATAACTTTAAATACATGCTATATGATAAAACGAATATTGATATTCAGCTTGTTTGTATGGATAGGCCTCTTATCTACCTATGCTCAAACGGAAGCACCAGTTGTAAATTATCCCCAATTTGAGAAGGGGTATGTATACCTTAAAAATGGTGAGATAATTAAAGGTAAATATATTTATTCTGTCAATCTTGATAAAATAAGAGTCGTATCTGGAAATGTTTCAAAGGTAATAGATGTATCAGAAATTGAAATGATTTCTAAATCGAAAAAATTGACGAATGAAGATAAAATGGAAAAAGGCTCATCAAATTTTGTTCCTTCGGCTAAGAAATTTTTTAATCTAACAGAAATGGGGTTACTTATTGGAAACTCTGATAATAAGAAAGATGCTCCTCTTGTTTTTCGTACTTTTTTTGATTATAATATTAATAAAAATGTTGCTGCTGGCTTAGGTCTTGGAATTGATTTTCTGAATGAAACGTATATGCCTGTAACTGCTAATGTTATTTATAAATTCAGAAATGAAAAGTATTCTCCTTATATTATGCTTCAGGGCGGATATGAAATCCCAATTGATGATTCTCAATTAGCATATAATGATATTGTTCCTAATAATGTAATCAATTATAATTCATACTATTGGTCGGCAAATAAGAAACTTGATCCTAAAGGTGGCTTTTTATTTAGTCCGTCGATGGGATTACTTGTTCATCTGAAGTCTCAGTTCGGATTGAATATGTCTGTCGGATATCAGTATCACAGGCAGCATTATACATCTTCTGATGATTATAAGCTTGATATTGATTACAACCGTCTGTTAATAAAACTAGGTATCACTATTTATTAAATCTAATGATATGAAAACCAAATACTATATATTACTTTTATTGTCTATGCTCTCTTTAACTGCATGCATGGATAAATATACTGAGACTTCAACTGTAAACTCTCCCATATATATGAGTTATGAGACTTTAAGAAGTGCAGTAAAATCAACTTCACCTCAAACTTTGGCAAATCCAGGAAAAATATATTTTAAAGACAATTATTTATTTGTTGTAGAAAAGCTTAGAGGTATACATATTCTGGATCTTACTACTCCTGCAAATCCAAAGAATATAGGTTTTATAGAAGTCCCTGGATGTATTGACTTAGCAATAAAGAATAATATTTTGTTCGCTGATAGTTATGTTGATCTGGTTGCGATTGATGTTTCGGATATTAGCAAAATTAAAGAAGTAAACAGAGTAAAGAATGCTTTAGCTTATACAGTTCCTCAGATAAATGACAAATATCGGGTAAAAGAAGTGGATAAAGAGAAAGGAGTTGTTATTGGTTGGGAATTAGTAACAGAAAAGCGTGAACTTGAATATAATGAGACTCCTATTTATCCAATGTGGGATAAATATTATACTTCAAATAGTTATGCTGAACTGAATGCTGCTGCAGGTGGTATTTCCGGGAGTGGTTTTGGAAAAGGTGGCTCAATGGCACGCTTTGGATTGTATGATAAATATTTGTATGTCGTTGATAATAGTCAACTAACAATGTTTGATGTTGGAACTCCTGGTTCTCCGGTAAATATTGGAAAGCAAACAGTGGGATGGAGTATAGAAACGATGTTTATTTATGACGATCATCTCTTTTTTGGAACTACAAATGGAATGTTAGTTTATAGTCTTAATGTTCCAACAGTTCCGGCTTATGTCAGTATGTTCTCTCATGCAACAAGCTGCGATCCTGTTGTTATTCAGAACGGATACGCATACATCACTCTTCGCGGAGGACAAGCTTGTCATGGAGATATAAACCGTTTGGATGTCGTTAAGCTTTCGTCCGATTATAAAACCAATCAATTGGTGGGTTCATTTAATATGACCAAACCTTATGGAGTGGGTATTGAAGGAAATACTTTGTTTGTTTGCGATGGAGAGGCAGGACTTAAAATATATAATGCTGCTGATAAGACAAAGATTACTGATAATTTGATTGCTGCTTTCCCAGGAATTAAGACTTATGATGTGATTCCTGTTAACGGATACTTATTTATGATAGGAGAAGGCGGCTTTTATTTATATGATTATTCAAATATAAATGATATCAAGCAGATTAGTAAAATTCCTGTAACACCATTCTATGCCGACTGATAATGTTCTGAATAGATAGGATTTGCATATATGATTCTAATAAGCTCCCTTTGTTTAGTAATACCCCGATTACTAAGCGAAGGGAACTTGGTATTTAAATATGCATAAACGAATTTATTTGCAGACTGACAAACCTTTAATTGGATACAATTTCTTCTACTAGCTTGAAAACAGCTGTTACAGATTCAGCATTTGCCGGTAATAAATTCGATTTTTGACTATAGATTCTTTTTGCCCGTTCAATAGCAAGATCCTGTCGAGACCTTTTTGTTGCAGGATCTTTGGATTGTAATATTTCAAATAAATGTTCAGTAACAATTTTACTACCTTTACCGGCGTAACTTGCACCAAATATCTTGATATGTTTGTTGATTATTTCATTGTATTCATTTCTGTGTAGCAGCCCACCGTGATGATCTACAAAATGCAATATAAGCCAATATTCAAAGGCTTGATTTGAATAAGCGCAGAAAAAGTTATGTTCGTTTGCCATTGAGATGGCCTGACTAAACATTTTGTTTGTGAAATCGTCTTTATCAAACACACACCACACTTCATCCGGCTTATCTCCATCAGATTTTGAAGAGTAAATCTCAATGGCCTTATGGACCAAAGAGACCGTATTGTAACCAAGACCCACAGTTTCAATAGCTACATTAGGCCTTCTGAATTGGTTGAAATAAGACGTCTCAGTATTTTTACCCTCACATACTATAAGAAACTTCTTTAATGTAGATCGGGTAGGAGCTTTTCTTATTAAATCGGGTGTTTCACCTCTTCTCCGTCTAAGCGATGTTTGCGGTTCGTGCTGATCGTTGTCAAGAGAAATGTGTTTTATTCCATCTCTAATCTCTATTTTCATTATCTTCTTCTTTTTTAGAGGTGAATGATTTATTCATGTTTTTCAGATAAGGAACCGCTCCAAATCTTCCTTCCAGATATTTTTTCTGCAGATTTGCTCCCGGTCTCAACATGAAATCGGCAGCAGACGTTAGAGATGCTTCTCCGTATCTGTTTTTTGATACGAAATAAATCTGGTCTTTTCTGAAAAGATCACTCGATAATAAATTAGTATTTTGCGTATTGAATATCAATTGTGCATTATGTGGATTTGTTTCTTCTGAATGAAATAACTTAAGAAGAGCAACGATAAGATCGTGATGCAAACCGGAATCAAGTTCGTCAATCATTAATATTTTGCCTCTGTCCAGTGTATCGAGAATAGGGGCAGTTAATGAAAGAAAATGAATAGTACCGTTCGATTCATCTTCGAGCATGAAAGGCGTTTCGTTCACCCTTAGTTTATTCTCGTCGTATACAGTATGCAGTGTCTGAATTTCGTCTTTGTTTATTGGATGGCGCACAAAGTCATTAATGCTGAAATCGGCATCTTTCATCAGACGAACAATCTTTTGCTTCATCGGAGTGGTGAGTTTGTCAAGCGTATAGCTTTGCACATTGCTTCCATCCGCAGATAACATATTTACATGATGAAACCATTTCACTATTTTCTGAGAAAGCTGATCGTTAAACTGAGCCAATACAGTTAGCAGAAGGCTATCTTCACGTATCATGTCTTCTTCTACCAGACTTTTAACTCGTTTCAGCTCAGAAGAATCATATTCAATGACTTTCCCTTCACGATAGAATAGTTCTTTTTCTTTCTTTTCTTTTTTGTACAGCCATTCTGCCAAAATATTCTTTTTGGTCAGTTCGAATCCGTACCGATATTGTATTTCATCTAGAATAAATACAACTTCGAAGAAGCTTGGGCTTTCTTTAGATTCTGTACTTAGTCTGAAGTTATCTATGCTAAACCCTCTGTCTACAGCATTATTGGTAGATCTTTCAACCATTAAGCGCATAAACTGGAAAGCATTTAGCAGCTTTGTTTTTCCACTGGCATTTGGACCGTAAATTACAACAGATTTAAGAAGATTAATATTATCTGTCTTGATAACATTATCTACATTATCCTTGATATGATTGGATGCTACCAAACTCAATTTAGTCTCATCTTTAAAGCATTTGAAGTTTTCAAAATGAAATTGTACTAACATAATTTTAGGTATTAGTTCTACAAATATAATAATTGTGGGGTACTACTGGTTTATAAACGGCTATTTATTTTTTATTGGTCAATAGTTTTAATTTATTCATGAATAAATTAAAATCATTGGCGAATAGATTGAAATTATTGACCAATGAATTTTAGCTATTTTTACAACACATATTCAGTCTGTGTTAAATAAAGGAAAATAAGATTATATATATAATAACCTTCAGGCCGAAGCAGTCAAAATTCAAACAATTGCTCTTTCTGGTTTGTTTTTTAATATATGAGATGGATGAACGTTTAATGAAATTATTGAACCATTTATTTAAAAAATCAGATTATGAAAGATTCAAGCAAATCAAAAGAAGAAGTAGCTGAAATCATTAAAAGAATAATGAAGAAACTAGAGAAACATGAAATCACTATTGAAGAAGCTAAAAGACTTTCAAAGAAAGCTAAAGAAGAAATTGATAAAAATGTTGATGAATTGGAGTCTTTAATTTCAAAAGCTATAGATGCTTATAAAAAAGAGTGCGATGAACGCATGAATGAGTTTGATGAGCCTTGTAAAAATGCTACTATCATAGGGCAAAAATATGTTCATCTATATAATAAAGAGCGATTGCTTGCAAAATATGATATGTTTTCCGGTGAAGTTATTCTTTCATAAAGTGAAACTAATTCTTTGATGAGTGTTTATGAAAAAGCAAAGCCGACCCTAACAAAGAGTCGGCTTTATTAATATATTGAAATTTCTATTATCTACTTGTGCCTATCCAAGTCAGTTTATGCCAAACTCCTTCCAACACTCCATACCGATGATCTTTTTGCCAGTATTTACAGAATGTCCATTGAATAATCATAAGCATTAAGCCAATTAAAAGAGAATAAGTAGCTCCTGTATATTGGTATAAACCTAATCCAAATCCATAATAAATGCACGAACCTAAAATAGATTGCATAACGTAATTACTCATACTCATACGTCCTAAAACCGAAAATTTATCAAGCGCATTTCTTAAATTAGTATTTTCGTACAGTAGCACAAATCCTGAAACAAGGAAGACCAGAAAGGCAAAATTGGTCCATGATTTTGTAATTAACTCCAAAGATCTAAATACTGCTGTATTAGTAATTGATTGGCTTGTTACACTTTTACTCACGAAATATAAAGGTATAAATAGTATTAATGAATATATTAATGCCTTTGTCCAGAATTTATTGTTTTCGGGAGATTTAACGAATTTCTGTGTTCTTCCCAATAACATACCAAACATAAACAATGCCGGAGTCTGAAATACTCGTCCAGCTTCCCACGTCCACAAATAAACGGCTGTTTTACCATTCGTTAAGTTTCCGTAAATGGTATCTATAAACGAATTTTTTGGAATATATTCACCCATTTTACCAAAATATTCCCAGGATGCCGGATTTGGAATTGCTTGTTGTGGATGTATAATAGCTGATAATACTTTTATCCATTCATATGGTTGGAGAATAAGTATAACTGCAATAAAAAGAACTGTTTTGGTATTTAACTTTGCTACCGGAATAAGAGTGAAACCTAAAATGGCATATATTGTCAATATATCGCCTTGATAGAAGCTTGAATTAATCATACCGAATCCGTATAGTAATACTAGTCGCCATGCAAAACGTGCACGAAAATCTTTTCCTTTTAATTCCTGATTATGTTGTTGGATATAAAAAGTAAGACCAAACAACAAGGCAAATATTCCGTAAGCTTTTCCCGCAAAAAGAAAGAACATTGTATCCCAAATAGTTTTATCGAGACTCACTAACCATGCCGGTAAACCTGTGGGTAAAAAGTAATAATCAAAATGCTCAAGATTGTGTAACAATAATATTGCTACAATAGCAAAACCGCGTAAAGCATCAACGCTTTGAATTCGTGGAGATTTAAGGGATGTCATAAGTGTTTGTGTGTTTTTAAATTGTAAATTAATAGTGCGCAATTTACAAAAAGATGTTGAATGGACAACTAATTTTTACTTGCAAATTCGCATAATATTAAAAAGTAGCTTTTGTGTTTTAGTATAGACTTTCGTTTTTTTTGAATTCTTTTAATTTGTTTTTAATTTAATTATGAAATAACATCCTATTCCCTTGCATCATAAGTCTAATTCAAGTATTTTCGTGACTTAAATTTATGTATAAAAACGGAATTATATGAGTGGTTTTTTTGGCAGTATTTCAAAAGTTGATTGTGTAGCCGACGTATTTTATGGCACAGATTATCATTCTCATTTAGGGACGAAAAGGGCTGGTTTAGCTTTTTTGTCTAAGGAAAAAGGTATTCAAAGAGCGATCCATAGTCTTGAAGACGGATATTTCAGAAATAAATTTGAAAATGATATTAAGAACTTTTCCGGCAACAGTGGAATTGGTGTAATTAGCGATACCGAGGCGCAACCTATTGTGGTAAATTCACATTTGGGACGATTTGCTGTGGTTACAGTATGTAAAATAGTAAATTACGATGAACTGGAAAAATATTTTCTGGATAAACATCATACCTTTTCCGAGACTAGTCAGGGTACAGTAAATCCTACTGAATTAGTGGCTATGCTCATTGCAGAAGGGGATAATTTTCTATCGGGAATCGAGAATGTTTATAAACGAGTGAAAGGATCTTGCTCAATGTTAGTTCTAACGGAAGAAGGTATTCTGGCAGCTCGAGATAAACTAGGCCGTACACCAATTATTCTCGGGAAAAAAGAAGATGCTTATGCAGCTGCATTCGAAACTTGTTCTTTCTCAAATCTTGGATATGAAATTGATAAATTTATGGGACCCGGCGAGGTTGTTCGTATTACTGCTGATGGATATGAGCAACTACGCAAACCAAATGAAAAAATGCAGGTTTGCGCCTTCCTTTGGGTTTATTATGGGTACCCACCTTCATTTTACGAAGGAATAAATGTAGATGAATGCAGATACCGTTGTGGCGCTGCACTTGCAGAGAATGATGATGTTAAAGCAGATTTTGTAGCAGGTATTCCCGATTCTGGTATTGGACATGCAATGGGATATAGCCACAAAACAGGAATCCCTCTCAAACGTCCGTACTCAAAATATACACCTACATGGCCTCGTAGCTTTATGCCTCAAAGCCAGAATATGCGTGAATTAGTGGCAAAGATGAAACTGATTCCCAATAAATCAATTATTTATGGAAAAAGCGGAGTGTTCCTTGACGACTCTATTGTGCGTGGTACGCAATTAAAAGATAATGTGCACGATTTACATGAAGCTGGAATTAAAGAGGTTAATATGAGAATTGCTTGTCCTCCATTAACTTATCCTTGCGAGTTCCTTAATTTTAGTCGTTCACGCTCAAGTCTTGAATTGGCTACTCATAAAGCAATAAAGAAACTAGAAGGTAATGAGGGCGTTGCTTTTAAAGAATATTCGGATAGTAATAGCGAAAAATACAAAGCTATGGTCGATGTAATAAGAGAGGAACTTGGACTAACAACACTTACTTTCCAAACACTGGACGATTTGGTGAAAGCAATTGGACTTCCAAAAGAAAGGTTATGTACGCATTGTTTTGATGGTTCTAGTTACTTTGAATAGTTATTAAAAAAGTAAGAAAAGTCTGCAAAATGCAGACTTTTCTTACTTTTCTTCTATTATATTTGAAAAATAGTTCCACCCTTCAGCATTGGAATAATCATCGTATGTGCCATTCGGAATATAAAGCCTGCACATGGATGCATCTATTCCTTTAAATGTATCAGTTCCGCTTACTTTAGGAGAAACAGAACTATTACAGTATATTTTTTGTAATCCGCTACAACCAGTAAAAGCATACTCACCTATAAAAGAAACATTGCTTGGCATAATAAATGAAGTCAATCCATAACATCCGGTAAATCCATAATTCCCGATTGATGTAATGCCGTTTGGTATTGATATTGACTTCAGACCAAAGCATCCTGCAAAAGCAAAATTTCCAATGGCTGTAACATTTTTCGGTACGATAAATGTAGTCAGGCTGAAACATCCAGAAAAAGCTCCATTACAGATTGAATTTATATTGTTTGGTATAACCAGTTTCGTTAGTTTGAATAGCTCTGCAAACATATAATCTGTAATCGAACTATCTTTTGTCAGAAAGTCATTGAAATATTTATCGCCACCTTCAACAATATTAGCATTAGCCAAATCAAGTTTGGTTAGCATGCCTTCAGTCTTAATGCTTTTTAGACTCCCGCCTCCGGCCATTTCTCTAATAAAGGTAATATCTGTACCATTCAGATTGCCCGACAATGTGAGATCAGTAATTGAATATTTATTTTTTGACTTTATCAGGGTAGACAATGTTCCAGCTTTCTCTACATGAATAATTACTTGTGAATCATCTTGCGCACGGAATTTGAAGCTTAAAAACAAGCAGATAGTTATTAGTAATGAAATTGTAATTACTAATAATTGCCTAAAAGTTGAACTTGGTTTCATAATCAATCAACAGCTAAGGATTAATATTGAAAAACGTGTGCATTTTATATAACAATTAATACTATTATTTGTTTTTAATGTATATTACATGCTTTTTATATGGCTGTGATTTATTATTAACCAAAAAAAGATATAAACATGCAAAACTTTAAATTAATCGATGAAATAGTGCAGGAATTAAAGCAGAACTATCCTGCATTGTCCGACTATGAGTTATTGTCTATTGCTATCCAAAAGCAACGCAATGACATATTGATTGCAGGCTTAAGTGTTTGCCAAGATAGTGGTTATCCATCTGGCATAGAATCAATAGCTGCCCAATTAGGACTAAAAGCCAGATATAGAGATAATGATGATTTGAGTGAACTTAATCTGGATATTCTTGACTAAGTATAATTGCAATTTAAAAGCGATTTATATTTCTGTCCTTATAAAAAATTATGCACTGAATATATGTTTTTAACAGAGTGTTAGTTTTAAATAAAAGTATCGCACTTATATAAAAGTATTAATCTTTAAAATTTAGGAACAAGATGAGAAATGATAGTTCTGTTGCAACCTTGCTCTTTATTGTAATAGCAGTAATAGGAGCACTTTTGGCATTTGCTGTAGATAGTGAATTCAAGTCCGGAATAAGTCAGACTATATTGGTTCTGTTTTTCTTTGCTGCCGTGTTTACAGCATGGTCAACAAAAGTTGCAACTCAGTGGAACAGAGCTGTTGTATTGCGTCTTGGTAAATTTCAGTCATTAAGAGGACCTGGAATATTCTTTATTATTCCAATAATAGATTCTATACCTTACTGGATTGATATTCGTGTTATAAGTTCTGCCTTTAAAGCAGAAAAGACATTGACCAAAGATACTGTCCCCGTTGATGTAGATGCTGTGCTTTTCTGGAAAGTAGTTGATCCCAAAAAAGCAGCTTTGGATGTAGCTGAATATAATAGCGCAATAGCCTGGGCTTCACAAACGGCACTTCGGGATGTAATTGGTAAAACAATGCTTGCGGATATGCTCGAAGGACGTGATAAAATTAGTGCTATATTGCAAACTATTATTGATGAAAGAACTGAGCCTTGGGGTATTAATGTAATCTCTGTTGAAGTGAAGGATGTACTTATCCCTCAAGGATTAGAAGCTGCCATGTCTATGCAGGCACAAGCAGAACGAGAACGCCAGGCCAGAGTTATCTTAGGCGATTCTGAACGCCAGATTGCAGATAAGTTTGTTGAAGCAGCTAATACTTATGCCGATAATCCAGATGCATTCCATCTTCGTGCAATGAATATGCTATACGAAGGGTTGAAAACAAATGCAACCATTGTTGTAGTGCCTAGTACGGCTGTAGAGAGTATGGGACTTGGCGGTTTAGCTGGAACTGTAGCTTTAGCAGATGTCGTTAAAAAGGAAAAGGCAAAGCCGAAATATACCCCACGATCAGATGATTGATTATAATGAAAGAGTAATTGTTTAAATTAGAATAAAGAGTGAATATGGAAATTTTTTCTTATTTAAAACGTTATGTTTTTCTAGAATATATAGTTAAAAAGATTCTTTTGGCAACGGATATATCTATTTATCGATATATTTGTCAGGAGAATCTTTTAATATTTGTTTAATATAAAAGTTTAGAGTATGAGAAAACTGAATTTTGGATATAATGCAATTGCTGTTGTTTGTTTGTCATTTATGATTGGTGGTTGTAGTAATATGGCCAAAACAAGCAGGTATACAGAAATCTATAAACAGAATGTTGCTTCAACAAATGTTTCTGGATTAGGTGAATATGCTCAGGATAAGGCGGCTGAGAGAAAAATAGATATGTCGCAGTTTAAAGCAACAGAATTGGATATCCCTTATGCTTTTGGTGGTAGAACAAATCCTGCTCAACGCTTAGATATTATATATCCGTCAGTAGGAGAGGCTCCATATAAAGTAATAATAGTGTTTCATGGTGGTGGATGGGCATATGGTAATAAAGATTCAGAAACGATATCTTCTATTATGCTAGCTACTACTCAAGGTTATGCAGTTGTATCTGTAAATTATCGTCTTTCTAATCAGGCTGTTTGGCCAGCACCACTTTTTGATGCAAAAGCAGCTGTACGCTTTATTCGTGCAAATGCCGAGAAGTATAAATTAGATGCTACAAATATTGTTGTTTGGGGGAACTCTGCAGGCGGCCATCTTGCTGAAATGTTAGGTGCTACAAATGGAATACCTCAATATGAAGACCTAGCAATGGGTAGTGCAAAGTCTTCATCAGATGTGCAAGGAATTGTTTCTTGGTATGGAGTAGCTGATATGAGTGATTTTCCTACGTTAAAGGAACCTGCAAATCAGGAAATGGGATTTAATACTCAGATACCTGAATATAAAGAAAAAGCTCAAAAAGCAAGCCCGCTTTATCTTGTAACAAAGAATTTTCCTCCAATCCTTCTTGTGCATGGAACGAATGATCAGGTTGTTCCTTATCGTCAATCTGTTAAATTGCTAGAAGCTATAAAAAAGGTATGTAATGATGATCGTGCTTCACTGAAAACATTTGATGGAGCAGGACATGGAGATGCAGTTATAAAAACCTGGGACAATGTAATGGATAATTTGAATTTTGTTGATAAGGTATTATGGCCTTATGGAGTAAATCCTTTCAGAAATGATAATAAAATTGATATAAAGGTTTTATAATACATAAATCCGTTCTTGGATATTATATCCTCATGCTTTTACTCAATAAAGCATGAGGATTTCTTTTTTTATAGAAAAATAATGAAAGAATTTGAATTGTAACTTATTCTTTATTGTTTGTAGAGAATAACAATAATTCCTCAATTTTTTATTGTATACATACTATATGTTTTTAGAATAAAGAATCATTTTGTTATATTTATCTATAAAAACATGCAGATATATTTATTAAATATTTATCTTTACTTGTATATAATACGTATAATCTTATTTGGTTAAACGTTAATATTCTGTAATTTATAGTACTATGTATAACAAAGTACCTTGCGATTATATATATTTGTATCGTCAAATAAAAGTAAGACTATGAATGCAGACAATGTTAAATCGCAAATGCGCAAAGGGATGCTGGAATATTGCATCTTATTATTGGTGCATAAGGAGCCTGCCTATGCTTCTGATATTATTCAGAAACTGAAAGAGGCAAAGCTGATAGTGGTAGAGGGAACACTTTATCCGTTGCTCACTCGGCTGAAAAATGATGATTTGCTTGAATATGAATGGGTGGAGTCTACTCAAGGGCCACCACGTAAATATTATAAGCTAACTTCTAAAGGAGAAGTTTTTTTAGGTGAACTTGAAACAGCCTGGAAAGAACTAAATGAAACTGTAAATCATATAACATTAAACGAATCGATAATAGAATGAAAAAAACATTGACTGTGAATTTAGGAGGCACGGTTTTCCACATTGATGAAGACGCGTACCATTTGTTGGATAAATATCTGGCTAATCTTAAAGTGCATTTTCGTAAAGAAGTTGGGGCTGAAGAGATTGTGAAAGATATGGAGCTTAGAATCTCGGAGCTTTTTACTGAAAAAGTAAATTCAGGCGTTCAGGTAATCACTGTAGAATATGTTGAGGAAGTTATTAAACGTATGGGGAAACCTGAAGAACTTTCCGATGAAGAAGTGAAAGAAGAAAAGGTTTCAGGCGAACCTCGTCAGGAGCCATATTCAAGTGGTGAATCTGATCAGACCCGCCGTCGTTTCTATCGTAATCCTGATGATAAGATATTAGGTGGTTTAGCCTCTGGGTTAGCAGCATATATGGGATGGGATCCTACTTTGGTTCGATTACTTCTAATCGTATTGGTATTCTTTGGAGTAGGAGTTGTTATTCCTATATATATAGTATGCTGGATTGTAGTTCCTGAGGCACATACTGCAGCAGAAAAACTAGCCATGAGAGGAGAGAAGGTTACAGTTGAGAATATTGGCAAAACAGTTACTGATGGATTTGAAAAAGTTGCTGGAGGAGTAAATGATTATGTGAATTCAGGCAAACCGCGTACGGCTTTACAAAAGTTAGGAGATGCATTTGTGCAAGTTGTAGGAGTCTTTATTAAGGTATTGCTTGTATTGCTGGCAATTGTATTCTGTCCCGTACTATTTGTTTTGATTATAGTTCTTTTCGCTCTTATAATAGCAGCTTTTTCAATAGTTTTGGGTGGTGGAGCTGCTTTTATAAGTTGGCTTCCTTTTATTAATGATTGGAATTTAATTTCAACCTCACCGGTTAATATTGTTTTGGCATGCATTACAGGTATAGCATTAGTCGGTATTCCTTTAGCTGGATTAGTTTTTTCAATCTTCCGTAAATTGCTCGATTGGAAACCTATGTCTCCAACTGTAAAAACCATATTGGTTATACTTTGGGTAATAAGTTTGATTGCATCCATTATATTATTCCCTATTATTGGCATTCCATATTGGAATCATCACATTTACACAATCACGATTTAATTAGAGTAGTACGTTAAATAATAGTTTAGCAGGCAGCTATTTTTGATTTAGTAATCATTAATAGTTGCCTGCTTAGTTTATATAATATGTGCTATTTTTCTGATTTTATGATTCTTATTGGAATGTTGTGCACGATAATAAAAATGAAAATTGTGTTTTCTGAACTAAAAAATCGCTAAAAAAAACAGTGTGTAACATTTTGTTCTTATCTTTGTGATTATGTAAAAGAGTTCTTAAAACAAAGAATAGTAACTAAATAAATTATAAAACATATAGCTTATGTCACAGATAATAGGGCATATCTCACAAGTAATTGGTCCGGTAGTGGATGTATTCTTTGAGAGTACGGGTGAAAAGGTTAAATTGCCTAGCATCCATGATGCCATGGAAATTAAGCGTAAGAATGGAAAAACGCTTATCGTTGAAGTTCAGCAACATATTGGTGAGAATACAGTTCGTACAGTAGCTATGGATAGTACTGACGGATTGCAAAGAGGATTAGAAGTTATTGCTTTGGGAACCCCAATTACAATGCCTATCGGTGATCAGGTAAAAGGACGCTTGATGAATGTGATAGGAGAGGCTGTTGATGGTATGGAAGAATTGAATAAGAGTGGTTCGTATCCTATTCACCGCGAACCTCCTAAATTTGATGAATTAACAACATCAAGAGAAGTACTATACACAGGTATTAAGGTAATCGACCTATTGGAACCTTATTCAAAAGGTGGTAAGATTGGTTTGTTCGGTGGTGCCGGTGTAGGAAAGACTGTATTGATTATGGAGTTAATCAATAATATCGCAAAAAAAGGAAATGGTTTCTCTGTATTTGCCGGTGTTGGAGAACGTACTCGTGAAGGTAACGATTTGCTTCGTGAAATGATTGAGTCTGGTGTTATCCGGTATGGCGAAAAGTTCAAGGAATCAATGGCTGAAGGAAATTGGGATTTATCTTTAGTTGATAAAGATGAAATGGCAAAATCTCAGGCTACATTGGTATATGGACAGATGAATGAACCTCCAGGTGCACGTTCTTCTGTTGCTCTTTCCGGTCTATCTGTAGCAGAATCTTTCCGTGATTCAGGTGCTTCTGATGGAGTACAAAAAGATATCTTGTTATTTATTGATAATATTTTCCGTTTTACTCAGGCTGGTTCTGAGGTGTCTGCATTGTTAGGACGTATGCCATCTGCTGTAGGATACCAACCAACATTGGCTACTGAAATGGGTGCTATGCAGGAACGTATTACTTCAACAAAGAATGGTTCAATTACTTCTGTTCAGGCTGTTTATGTACCTGCTGATGACTTGACCGACCCTGCTCCGGCAACAACATTCTCTCACTTGGATGCAACTACCGTACTAAGCCGTAAGATTACAGAGTTGGGTATCTATCCGGCTGTAGATCCATTAGAATCTACATCACGTATTCTGGATCCATTAGTTGTTGGTCAGGAACATTATGATACTGCTCAACGAGTAAAACAGATTCTGCAACGTAATAAGGAACTTCAGGATATTATTGCCATTCTTGGTATGGAAGAATTGTCTGACGAAGACCGATTAACAGTAAATCGTGCCCGTCGTGTACAACGTTTCTTATCCCAACCATTTACTGTGGCTGAACAGTTTACCGGAGTACAAGGTGTTATGGTTTCTATCGAAGATACTATTAAAGGATTCAAGATGATTATGGATGGTGAAGTTGACTATCTTCCAGAACCAGCATTCCTGAATGTGGGTACAATTGAAGAAGCTATTGAGAAAGGTAAGAAACTTTTGGCTCAGGCTAAATAATTGCCATGTTAGAACTTGGCAAACTAGTATATAAGAATTTATGAAATTAGAAATATTATCGCCGGAACGGACACTTTACAAAGGTGATGTAGATGTTGTAACTTTACCAGGAACTCTTGGTAGATTTACAATTCTGCAGGACCATGCCCCGATGATTTCTTCTTTAAAAGAGGGAATAATAAGGATAAAACCTTATGAAGGGGAAGAGGTGGAACTTTCCATAAAAGGAGGATTTGTAGAAGTCAAACGGAATGAAGTATCCGTTTGCGTAGAATAGAAATAGAACGCACAAACCTTTAAATCTTAATCTTATGAAAGTATTGCGGAAAAGATTCCTTGAAGTATTAACCGTAGTAATGGGAATTGCAACAATTATAGGCGCTGTAGTGACTTATTTTGTATTTCCAAGAGAGCTTTTTCTATGGTATTTCGGCATACCGTTGTTTTACTATTTAGTAGGATTGGGCTTTGGAGAAGTATTAAGAAGAATAAATAGAGAGTCAAACGAAAGGCTCTTAAATATCTACTTAATGGTTAAGATTGCAAAGATTATTATTACTATTTTTTTCATGGCGCTTTCCATGATGTTAGTAGATAATAGGTACGATAAAGAGTTTGTGGTTACTATCGGAATATTCTATATGGTTTACCTGATATTGGAATCCAAGTTCTATTTTGATTTTGAAAAGAGTTTAAAAAGAAAAAAGACGAATGAAAAGCTTAAAGTATAATATAAGGAGATATACATGGTTGTTGCTATTAATGTTTATACCCGTGTTGTCAATCTCTGCCAATGAGTCAAAAGGTGAAGGCGGAGTAGATGTGAAAGAAATTGTATTCGGTCACATCGGCGATTCTTACGAATGGCACATCACTACATGGGGAGAAACTCATATATCTATTCCGTTACCTGTTATTGTAATGGGGAATAACGGTCAATGGCACATGTTTTTTTCTTCTGAATTCCATCATTCTCCAACAGGCGAACATGAAGGCTTTTATATAGCTAAAGAAGGACAATATAAAGGTAAAATTGTAGAAAAAGACGCTACTGGTACTGAAATCAGACCTATAGACTTGTCTATTACCAAAACAGCTTTTGCTATTATTTTAAACAGTGTTCTTCTTTGTATAGTAATACTTAGTGTGGCTCGTTGGTCAAAAAGGAGTTCAAATCAAGCTCCTAAAGGATTTATCGGTTTTATGGAAATGTTTATCATGGATATAAACGATAATGTGATAAAGGCTTGTATTGGAAAGGGATATGAACGTTATGCACCATATTTGCTAACAGTATTTTTCTTTATATTCTTTAATAACTTAATGGGGTTGATACCTATATTCCCGGGAGGAGCAAATGTTACCGGTAATATTGCAATAACACTTACATTAGCTTGTTGCACATTATTGGCTGTTAATCTTTTTGGTACTAAAGAATATTGGAAAGAAATATTTTGGCCAGATGTTCCATTAGCATTGAAGCCTATTATGATTCCTATCGAAATAGTAGGTATATTAACAAAGCCATTTGCTTTGATGATTCGTCTCTTTGCTAATATGATGGCAGGCCACTCAGTTATTCTCAGTCTAGTATGTTTGGTATTCATTACAGCTGTGATGGGACCAGTTCTTAATGGCTCTATGACTGTTTTATCTGTCTTTTTTGGAATCTTTATGAATATCCTTGAACTTTTGGTTGCATATATCCAGGCATATGTATTTACTATGCTTTCTGCAGTATTTATTGGATTATCTCAGGTTCATGGTCATCACGCAAAATAAAAACAAATATAAATTTAATATAAACCATTAAAAATAAAAAATTATGTTAGGAACAGTATTATTACAGGCAGCAGCTGCCGGTTTGGGATTAGGTAAATTAGGTGCAGCAATTGGTGCAGGTATTGCAGCAGTAGGAGCTGGTATTGGTATTGGTAAAATTGGTAGCTCAGCTATGGAAGCTATTGCTCGCCAACCTGAATCTGCCGGTGATATTCGTATGAATATGATTATTATTGCTGCCTTGGTTGAAGGTGTTGCATTATTCGCAGTTGTTGTTTGTTTCTTAGCTCTATAATAATATGTCATTATTACAACCTGAATTTGGACTTCTATTCTGGATGCTCCTCTCTTTCGTGGTGGTATTTATCATCCTTGCTAAGTTTGGTTTTCCTATTATCACTAAGATGGTGGAAGACCGCAAGCAATTTATTGATAAATCACTGGAGGCTGCAAAAACTGCTAATGAACAATTGGCGGGTATTAAAGCAGATGGAGAAGCAATGCTGGCTGAAGCTCGTGAAGAACAGGTGAAAATCTTGAATGATGCAGCTGCTATTCGCGATAAAATTATCAGCGAAGCAAAAGTCACTGCTCAATTAGAAGCCAAAAAACAATTGGACGAAGTAAGACTTCAGATACAGGCAGAGAAAGAAGAAGCTATCCGTGATGTACGTCGCCAGATTGCAGTTCTATCTGTTGATATTGCTGAAAAAGTAATACGTACTAGTCTGAAGAAAGACAAAGAGCAGATGGATATGATTGATCGTTTGTTGGATGAAGTGACAGTATCAAAATCATAAGCAATGAATATAGGTATTATTCCCATGCGTTATGCTAAAGCGTTATTTGCTTTTGCACAGGACAAAGGTTTGGAAGAGAAAGTATATGCTGAAATGAGCACATTGTCTCAAAGCTTTGCTGAACACTCTTCTCTTAAAACCGTGCTTGATAATCCTGTGTTGAAAAACAAAGATAAACATAAGCTGATATGCACTGCGGCCGGTACTCAGGTGAGCGATGTCTATGCTCGTTTCATTGAATTGGTTTTGCATCATAAAAGAGAAAAGCACCTGCAATCCATTGCTTTGATGTATCAGGATTTATACCGTAAAGCTAAAAAAATCTCTATCGGATCATTGGTCACAGCATCTCCTTTGAGTGCTGAAACAGAAGATCGGATGAAGGAAATGCTGATGAAAGATAAGGAAGGAACTCTGGAATTTAAAACTGCTGTTGATCCTGAAATTCTTGGTGGATTTATCTTTGGTATTGATACCTATCGTTTGGATGCTAGTGTGGCAACACAACTTAAACGGGTGAAGACTCAGTTTATGGATAAGAATAGAAAAAGTATATAAATAAAGAATTATGTCCGAAAATATAAAAGCAAGTGAAGTTTCCGAAGTGTTGCGTATGCAACTTGAAGGAATTGATACCAGCCTTCAGTTCGATGAAGTGGGGACAGTACTTCAAGTAAGTGACGGTGTTGTCCGCATTTATGGCCTGAGGAATGCTGAAGCTAACGAGCTGCTGGAGTTCGACAATGGCATTAAAGCCGTTGTAATGAACCTCGAGGAGGATAATGTAGGAGCTGTATTACTTGGTCCTACAGATCAGATTAAAGAAGGATATATAGTAAAACGTACAGGAAGAATTGCTTCTATCAATGTTGGTGAAGGAATGCTTGGACGTGTAATCAATCCGCTGGGAGAGCCACTTGATGGTAAAGGGGAAATTGCTGGTGAACGCTTTGAAATGCCATTGGAACGTAAAGCTCCGGGGGTAATTTTCCGTCAACCTGTAAATCAGCCTTTGCAAACAGGTTTGAAAGCTGTTGATGCTATGATTCCTATCGGTCGCGGCCAACGTGAGTTAATCATTGGCGACCGTCAGACTGGTAAGACCTCTATTGCGATTGATACTATTATCAACCAAAGAAGTAATTTTGAAGCCGGAGACCCTGTATATTGTATCTATGTTGCCATAGGACAGAAGGGATCTACTGTTGCTACTATCGTAAATACACTGAAAGAAAAAGGTGCGCTGGATTATACTATTGTAGTATCTGCAACAGCATCCGATCCTGCCGCTTTACAATATTTTGCACCGTTTGCAGGTGCTGCTATCGGTGAGTATTTCCGTGATAGCGGACGTCATGCATTGGTAGTATATGATGACTTGTCTAAACAGGCAGTTGCATATCGTGAGGTATCTTTGATTCTTAAGCGTCCTTCCGGACGTGAAGCATATCCTGGTGATATCTTCTATTTGCACTCTCGTTTGCTGGAACGTTCTGCTAAGATTATCAATCAGCAGGAAGTTGCTAGTCAGATGAATGACCTTCCTGAAAGTATGAAAGGTAAAGTAAAAGGTGGTGGTTCCTTAACTGCTCTTCCAATTATTGAAACTCAGGCTGGTGACGTTGCTGCATATATCCCAACCAACGTAATTTCTATTACAGATGGTCAGATATTCCTTGATACAGACTTGTTCAATCAAGGTAACCGTCCGGCTATCAATGTAGGTATTTCTGTATCTCGTGTTGGTGGTAATGCGCAGATCAAGGCAATGAAGAAAGTTGCCGGTACATTGAAGATTGACCAGGCTCAGTTCCGCGAACTGGAAGCATTTACCAAATTTGGTGGAGATATGGACCCTGTAACCGCTTTGACTATTAATAAAGGTCAGAAGAATACCCGATTACTGGTTCAGCCTCAGTACACTCCAATGCCGGTTGAGCAACAAATTGCAATCTTGTATTGTGGTACACACGGTTTGCTTAAGTCTGTTAAACTGGATAAAGTTCATGAGTTTGAGAAGAATTTCTTATTAGATCTTCAGAACAATCACCAGGAAGATGTGCTTGATGTACTGAAAAAAGGTATTATCAACGATGAAGTATCTGCAATTATAGAAAAAGTTGCAGAATCTATTGCGAAGGTCTATAGTAAATAGGAGGAAATATGGCATCACTAAAAGAAGTAAAAGGAAGAATAGCGTCGGTAAACAGTACCAGAAAAATTACGTCTGCCATGAAAATGGTAGCTTCTGCTAAGTTGCACCGTGCGCAGAGTTCAATTTCGAATATGCTTCCTTACGAGACGAAGCTGCATGCCATGCTAACGGCTTTCCTCTCAAATGAAGCCGATATTCGATCACCTTATATGGAAGTGCGCCCGGTAAAACGGGTGGCAATTGTTGCGTTCTCGTCCAATTCATCTCTTTGCGGGGCATACAATGCAAATGTTGCCCGTCAGTTAAACCTGATGGTTGATGGATATGCATCTCAGATTGGCAAGGAAAATGTTCTGATTTTTGCTATAGGTAAGAAAATAGCTCATGCAGCCAAAAATGAAGGACTGAATATACAGGATGTGCTTTTGGAAGTTGCAGATAAACCATCTTACCAGGGAACTTCTGATTTGGCTAATAAACTGATGAAGATGTATGCTGATAAGGAAATTGATAAAGTAGAATTGCTTTATCATCACTTTAAAAATACAGCTTCACAAATACTTACCCGTGAGGATTATCTTCCTGTAAGTTTGCCGGAACCTGAAGAAGCTCCTGTAGATCATAATTGGGCGTTGGATTATATATTTGAACCTTCAAAAGCTGATTTGCTTAAAACTTTGGTACCGCAGGTTCTTGGTTTAAGAATGTATACTGCATTACTTGATTCAAATACATCGGAGCATGCGGCGCGAACAATGGCAATGCAGATTGCTACAGATAATGCGAATGATCTGATTCAGGATTTGACGGTGTTATATAACAAATCCCGTCAGCAGGCCATTACAAACGAATTGCTTGATATTATCGGTGGTACAATGAAATAGATATTTAGATAAACTTTATAGAAAAAGGCTAGGTTATTAACCTAGCCTTTTTCTGTTTTCAATAAAATCTCTATCTCATAATATTAAAATTCAAAATTGATCTAGCAATCTAGCACTTGCTGTTTAACTCGCTATAAATAAATAAGATAGATCTGCTAGATTAATATAATTTGATCTAGCAGTAATCTAGCAGTCTAGCGCTTAATCAATTCCAACGACTTTACTACGTCTTTCTAGTTGGGCAACATCGCGCCATTTATTGTCCATCTTGCCTAGTCGTTCTTTGATTCCTATAGTTCTGAATCCGTGGTTATGGTGTAATTTCAAGCTACCTGTATTCTCGGGAAAGATTCCAGCTTGAAGGGTCCAAATGCCATTTGCTTCTGATTCCTGTATCAGTACTTCCATTAATTTATTACCGATACCTTTGCCTCTGAAGGCTGAATCAACATAGACACTAACCTCAGCCACTCCTGCATATACACATCTACTTGATACGTTTGACAATGCTGTCCAGCCTACTATTTTGCCATTGATGGTAGCTACGAGTCGACAGTCTTGTCTGTGTGCCTTGTCCCAGGAATCCCAATCGGGAGCTTCTGTTTGGAATGTTGCATTTTTTGTTGCAATGCCCGATTCATATATACGGGCTACATCGGTCCATGATTTTTCTGTCATGGTTTCAATTTTAATTTCGTTCATAGATCTATATATGTATTTAAGTAGTGCTTTATTTATTGCTTTTCATTTTGCTCTCTTGCCTTAATGCAAACTTAACAAGAAGAATTAGAACTGGTACTTCAATAAGTGGACCAATAACCGCAGCGAAGGCTACTCCTGAATTGATACCAAATATGGCGATGGCTACTGCTATAGCAAGTTCGAAGTTATTACCTGTGGCTGTGAAGGCTACCGACGTTGTTTTCTCATAATCAGCTCCCGATTTTTTTGTGATCCAGAATGAGAAAAAGAACATTATTGCAAAGTAAGCCATCAATGGCAGAGCTATGAGCAATACATCGAAAGGTAGCTTAACGATATATTCACCTTTATATGAGAACATAACGATAATAGTAAACAGTAGAGCTATTAGCGTTAGCGGACTTATTCTGGGAATAAATTTGGTATAGTACCATTGTTCGCTTTTTGCACGGATAAGAATATATCTGGAGAGGAATCCGGCTATAAATGGTATTCCAAGATAGATGAAAACGCTATGGGCAATTTCTCCAATTGTAATATTCTCAACGGCATTTGTGGTTGGTAAACCAAACCATCCTGGAAGTACTGCAATAAAAATGTAGGCATAGAAAGAGAAGAATAACACCTGGAATATACTGTTAAGTGCCACTAGTCCTGCTGCATATTCCGAACTTCCTTTTGCCAAATGGTTCCATACCAGCACCATTGCTATGCAACGTGCAAGACCAATCATTATGATACCATACATGTATTCGGGATAGTTTTGAAGAAAGATTATTCCAAGAATAAACATTAATATGGGGCCTACTATCCAGTTAAGCAATAATGATATGGAAAGTATTTTCCTGTTAGAAAATACTTTGCCTAGTTCTTCGTATTTAACTTTGGCCAATGGTGGATACATCATAACAATGAGACCGATGGCTAAAGGTATATTGGTGGTTCCCGATTCAAACCGTTGCCAGAAATCTGTGATTCCGGGATTGATATATCCTATGAATACTCCGATGAACATCGCAAGGAATATCCACAGCGTAAGGTATCTGTCAAGAAACTTAAGTTTTGTTTTCATATTAGAAACTTGAATTCAATAAATCTCGTTGATATAAAACTGATAAAAACCTCTTTTTATCTCATCACGCACACGGATAAATTCACTCCATATAAATTCATCGGTTCCTGTTGCATGTGAAGGATCATCAAACCCGATATGGATTCTGTGATTTACTTTCCCTGTAAATGTTGGGCAGCTTTCATTAGCTCCTCCACATACAGTGATTACGTAATCCCATTCTTCATTCAGGTAGCGATCCACATTTTTAGGGTAATGGTTGCTGATGTCTATTCCGGCTTCGGCCATTACTTTGACTGCTTTTGGGTTGACTCTTGGTGCCGGCTCTGTTCCGGCAGAATGTACATCCAGCGATTTATCGAATGACTGAAGCCATCCGTGAGCCATCTGACTACGACAGCTATTACCGGTACAAAGAATTAATATTTTCATAAACGTTTAAAATAACAGATTAAACAAATATCCTACAATCATTATTCCTGTAGCTACAACTCCTACAAATGTAAGTATCAGCGGCAACTTCAGTACTTTTTTAAGAATAATCATCTCTGGCAGTGAAAGACCTACAACAGCCATCATAAATGCCAGTGAGGTGCCCAGTGCAGCTCCTTTTTCAATGAGAACAGATACAATTGGAATAATACCTGCAGCATTCGAATAAAGAGGCACTCCAATAAGGACTGACAAAGGAACGCTGAACCAGGCTGATTTTCCCATTAGTGAAACCATAAAATCTTCGGGTACATAGCCATGAGCTCCTGCACCTACCGCAATTCCAACGACAACATAGATCCAGACTTTTCCAACAATCTCTTTCACAGAATCAAATCCCAAACGGATGCGGTCAGAGAAAGTAAGACCATTCTCCTCATCTCCGGTGTTACCCATTTGAGTTTGATAAACCCAATCCTGCACCCAATGTTCTAGTTTTAGTTTGCCGATAATCCATCCGGCTGTGATGGCTATAATAAGTCCAGTGATCACATATATCAGAGCTGTTTTCCAACCAAACAAACCCAGCAGCAGAATTACGGCAACTTCATTAATCATGGGAGCGGCAATCAGGAATGAGAAAGTAACGCCTAATGGCACTCCAGATTCTACAAATCCAAGAAATAACGGAATGGCAGAACATGAACAGAAAGGAGTAACAATACCCAGCATGGAAGCAAGTACATTTCCGGCAAAGGTAGATTTACCTTCGAGCATCTTCCGGGTGCGATCTGCTGAAAAGTAAGTACGGATAATGCCTACGATAAAGATTATCAGCGCAAGCAACATCAGCACCTTTGGAACTTCAAAAATAAAGAACCGTATGGCTTCCGTGAGGTGATCGCCTTTCTGCATTCCTATAACAGAATCAACAATCCAGTCGCTGATTGGCTGAAGGTAATGGTATATTAGGTACCACATTGGCAGAATAGCAATAAGACCAATCAGATTTTTGCGATTCATTTTGATTATTTCTGTTGAAATACTACTTAAAAAGTTATGTTTCATATTTCTGTTTTCTAGTTTAGGAAGTAAATGGTTGCATAGTAAAAACCCGCAAGAATAAATGTAACGGCAATAACACGCCTGAACCAAAGTTCAAAAACCTTTATCCTATTATACAGTTTACCTACATTGCCCACAGCAAATGCCAGCAGCCACGCAAAAATGATAACCGGAAGTCCGGTGGCAATGGCAAACAACACTGGCAGATACAATCCGCTTGCACTGGTAATAGTTATAGGAATAAGCATAGCGAAGTAAAGTACTCCGCTATATGGGCAGAAAGCCAAAGCAAAGATCATTCCCAATAGGAGTGAACTCAGGTAACTTCCTTTGTTCTTTTCTCCAATCTTTTCGGTCAATCTGGAGAATCCGGGGAAATTGATCTTTATTATGCCGAGCATAAACAGTCCGATGATAATGAGTAACGGTCCGAGAACCTTTTCGCCCCATCCCTGGAAAATCATGGATACGTTCATCTGATTAGCTCCCAGATAAAGCACTACCGCAAGAAGCGTATAGCTTACAGCTCTTCCAAGGGTGTAGATAAGTCCGTTAAGGAATACTTTTTTGCTATTTTCTATATCCTTGCTGATAAAACCTATAGCAGTTATATTAGTGGCAAGAGGGCAGGGGCTGATGGCGGTCATCAGTCCCAGGATGATTGCTGTAAGAAAGGAGTACTGCGAATTATCAAGAATATTTTGAAGGAACTCCATCTTAATAACTTATTTAGAACCCAGCAGAGGGTCGATAGTTGATTTTATTTTCTGTTTAAACTTGTCGGGAGTGTTGCGGGCATACATGAATCCTTCTGAAGTGAGGTCTGTTCTTTTTTTACCGCTGATAACCAAAAGACTTTGACCGGAAGCCTGACATTTCTTTGCAATAGATTCACTACTCTTTTCATCAAGATTAATGCTCTTGAATGTAATCATCCCTTTCTTGAATTGTTCTGGATACAGAATACTAAGATCTTTTTTAGATTCAGACTCTACAGCCATACAAGTAGGGCATCGGCGGGTAAAATGGAAGTAATAGACTTCGATTTTCTGAGCCGCTGTTTTTGCTGTAGCCGGCTTTTTATTATTCTGTGCATTACACACAAAGCTTCCCAACATCATCAACATTGCGAAGCTCATCATCATTATACGTTTCATAGTTGCCGGATTTATTTTGTTAGCGCTTCTTTAATCTCTTCAGAGGAAGGAACACGTCCTTTGATCATCACTTTGCCATCGACTACCAATGCCGGTGTTGCCATAACTCCGTATTTCATGATTTCCATAATATCTTCAACCTTAGATATTGAAGCATCGATACCGTTTTGATCTACAACTTCGCGTGTTAGTTTTTCAAGTGTTTTGCATTTAGAACAACCTGAACCAAGAATTTTAATTTCCATATTAATTATTTATTTAATGATTAATTGTAATTCGTAAATCAACGAACAATATGCGCAAAAAAATATTATCCGCAACAGTTTTTCTTTATATCTTTCTTATTAAAGAAGTCTCCCAAAAGCTTTTGAGCCTTAGCCCAATTCTCTTTATCTATGCAGTATCTTACTTTAGGAGCTTCAATTTCACCTTGAATAAGTCCGGCATCTTTAAGCTCTTTCAAGTGTTGAGACACGGTTGCTTTTGCAATAGGCAATTCATCGTGAATATCTCCAAAGAAACAACTATCCTGCGATGCAAGAAAATCGAGTATCGCTATTCGTGCCGGATGTCCCATTGCTTTGGCAAAACGGGCAATCTGTTCTTGTTCTGCTGTATATTCTTTAACTTTTTCCATATATTGTTCGCAAATATACGAACAGTTTTAAATAAAACAAATAAGCTGTCAAAAAAATATTGCTCATTTTTAAAAATGAAGAAAGATTTATTTTTCAGTCTAAACCATACAATAAATAAAAATGAGAGCACCTTAATTATCTTTAGGTACTCTCATTCAAATTATAAAAGTCGATCTTTGTATTCTTTAGCAAACAATATCTTCAAGTTGAAGCATAAAGCAATTTATCTGCCGGTTGCCTGCAGATACTTGGTTTTTCTGACTAAGTAATCAACGCTTGCTTCTGTTTTCTGATCGCGGCTTTGCTGCATAAGAGTCTCGGCATCCAGCAAATCCTTCAGGGCAACTGTTCCGGCTTTGTAGAAGTCATTGTTTAACCTTAGGTTTTCTGTAGACGACTGAACAGATTTCTCTGCAAGTTGTACTTGTTTGTACGACTCTTCCAAATCGTTCCATAGTTGTTGCATCTGTATCATCAGCAGTTCGCTTGAGTTTTGCTTTGTATTCTCTGCCATTTTTTCGTTCAGCTTTTGCTTTTTAATTGCATGAGAACCGCCCCACCATCCGGAAATAGGGACGGCTACTGTTGCATACACCATACCAAAACTGCGTCCTTTATCCATTAAGTCGTGATACATATACCCCGCACCTACAGCTGCTGACGGCATATATTCTCCGATTTTCATTTTTGTCTGAAGGCGATTGGCCTCTACATTCTTATCCAGTAACTTGTATTCTGTGCGGTTACGTAAGGCCTCGTCGTGGTTCACTTTATATTCCAGTGGAGAAACAAGTGACTTGAACTCGGTAGTGTCCATTACAAAATCTTTCGATGTAATGCCCATATATTGGCAAATAGCTAGTTTTGACAGTGAAAGACCGTTTTCCAGTTTTAATTTAGTGCTGGCAATCTCATTCTGTTTCAATTCCACCTTCAAAACATCGTTTTTAGTCGTTGTTCCGGCATAATAAGCTGCAGTAACATCCTTATGAAGATTGTTGAGCATCTTTTCTACCATCTCAATGGTTCTCATTTTTTCCTGCAGGGAAACAATTTGCCAGTAATACTGTTCGGCAGTAACCGAAACTTCATCTTCGGAAAGTTTCATCTGATATCCGCTTACCTCTGAGCCAAGCTTAGCCAGTTTGTTTCCATTCACTATTCTTCCGCCAACAAAGACCGGCTGTGTGGCAGTTACCCCGCCAACAACACCGTTTTTCATCATCGACATGCTCATGCCCATAATATCAATGGCTGCCATTCCCTTATTAGCATTGAATCCACCGCCAATGGCACTTACGGTAGGGAAGTAGTTTGTAAATGCCTCTTTCTTTGTTTCGTTGGAAGCGCTCTGATCCAATCGGGCATTCTTGATTTTTACGTTGTTCTCCAAAGCCAGCTTCTTACATTGCTCCAGCGTAAGAACCTCCTGAGCGGAGATAGTTAATCCGCTTAAAAGGAAAAGACTTAAGAGTGCTATATTTCTCTTTTTCATTTGATTATATTATCTTGAAAATTAAACCTGAATAATTTTAATTTATTCACCAATGATTTTTATTTATTGACCAATAATTGTGGGTTTATTCCTCAATAAATAAAATCCATTGAGGAATAAATTTTTAGCATTACTCGGGCGAAACGATTCCTTTGTGGTTGCCTCTGAAAATAATCCAGTATGCAACAGGTAATACCGTTACAACCAATACCATTGATATCAATGTTCCGAAGCAGATAACCGTTCCCATTGGTCCCCATAGCGGACTGTTGCTTATAATCATCGGGATTACGCCCATTGATGCTGCGGCAGATGTCAGGAAGATAGGGCGCATACGTCTTTTTCCTGCCTCAAGAGCTGCATCGTATACAGGAAGATTGTGCTTGTGTCTCAGTTCTTCTGCATAATCTAGCATGATAATTCCGTTTCTTACGAGGATACCCATCAAACTCACAATACCTAGAATACCTGTCATACTAACATCCTGTCCCATAATAAGCACACCAATTGCTGCTCCGAAGACCGTTAACGACATTGAGACAAGGATTAGCAATGCCAGATTTATCTTTCTGAAATGGAACAATAAGATGAAGAATATAATCACAATGGCAATAAGTAAAGCTCCTATAATTTGTGGAAGAGCTTCTCCATCCGATTCCTTCTGACCTCCCATGCTTAAAGTAACTCCTTTGGGAAGAGATACATTTTTAAGTTTCTTTTCTACTTTGGCAGTCATTGCGGTTGTGTTCATACCTCTTTTTACATCCGCATTGATGGAAAGAGTTCTCACTCCATTTCTGCGGACAATCTGTCCTTCGGTCCAGTCGGGAGTTATGTTAGCTATTTGGCGAAGAGGTACAGATACTCCGGGAACTATAGATTGGACATATTCATTGCCCAGATCTTCAAAGTTAGGATCTGTTTTTCTTTCAGCTTTTAGCTTAACTTGCATAGGGTAATCTCCGTCCCACAAGGTGGTAAGTGGAATTCCCGAGCCGAAGCGCATAGCCATATTTGCTGCTACGAGAGATTTGGTAATACCAAGACGATTAGCTTCATCATTATTAATATGTATCATAGCACCCGGAGTCTGTTCTTCAAAATTAGGACGTACCAAAGACAAACCGTCCATATTTCTTAGTGTAAGCAGAACCTTTTCTCCAGCTTTATTCAAGTCTTTCAGGCTATCGCCGCTAAGTCTAACCTCGATAGGTGATCGTGCATCCGAATAATCCAGCTGTTTAAAGCGGATATATGTATTTGGGAAATAGTTCGAATACTTGTCTGTCAGTTCATCCAGCAATTCTACAGTCGCTTCCGGCGAAACGGTGTTTACAATATACTGAGCATAATTACTTCCAGGCATATTGGGAGCGTATGAAGTGTGAAAACGAGGAGACCCTTCACCAACAAACGAGGTAATAGAGACTATCCGCTTATCTTTCTTCATGATGCCTTCAAGTTGATTAACCACAGAAGCTGTTTGCTCTATAGCTGTTCCCTTAGGCAAATAGAATTCCACGGCAAACTGATTACGTTCTGCTATAGGCATTAGTCGTTGCGGCAATGTGCTGAACAATAAACATCCGGCAACGATGGTTACAACTCCAAAGCTTAATGTAACCCATGGATGCTTGAAACATTTATTGAGCAGTATTTCATACTTTTCCTGCATCAGATCTAGCAAATTCCTCTTCTTTTTCTTTTTCTCTTCTGCATGCTTTAATCCTTTGGTAATAAAGAAATATTGCATATAAGGAACCATCAGCATGGCTACCACTAAAGATATGCCTAGGATAATACTGATTGACCACGGGAATACCTTGAGGAAGTCATTATACATTCCGGTAGTGGTAACAAGGAACGGGAAGAATGTGATACTGATAGCCAGTGTGGCAGAGAAGATGGATTTGAATAGCTTCATGGCACTCATAATGGAAGCATGCCAGCGAGACATTCCCTCATCCAGATGTTCCAGATAGCTATCTATTATCACTATCGAATTATCTACAATCATTCCCAACGTAACGATCAATGCAGCAAGAGTTACCGTATTTAGCTCAATGCCAAATGCGTAAAACAATCCCAATGATATGAATATGGATATAGGAATGGTGGATGCAGCAACGGAAGCAACACGCATTGGGAGTAGGGCCATAATAACAATAATAACAGCTCCAATAGCAATCATCAGTTCCTTAAGGAAATTGAATACAGAATCTCCAACTACTTTCGACTGATCGGCTATCCGGTACATGCTTACACTCTTAGGTAATTCCTTCTGATATGACTCTAAAACTTCGTTTACATCTTTCCCAAACTGAACTATGTTATTACCTGTCCGCATCTCCATAGACAGCAGAATACATTTCTTTCCGTTATTCTTTATATAAGAATCAGGGTCGGGATATTCGCGAACCACACGAGCTACATCCTTCAATCGGATAACATGACCTGTTGGATCAGAATAAATAATCTGTTCGGCTACATCCCTTTCCGTTTTATATGTTTCGGAAATATGTATTGGTGCCACAAAATTCTTATTGTCAACCGATCCGCTCATGGTTGTAAAGCCCTGAGAGAACAGGTTAGCGGCAAGGGTAGTGGAGCTGATGCCATAAGCAGCCAGCTTTTCCTGTTCTATATAAATGCTGATTTGTTCTTTTTGCAATCCATAACTGCGAAGATTGGATACTGCGTCAATACGACGTAATCTGTTCTGCAATTCCTCCAGATATTTCTCCAGTTCACGGTAAGTCTTATCCTCAGACTCTAATGTAATGAGGATTGCCGATGTATCACCAAAGTCATCATTAGCCATCAAAGCAAGAACTCCGGATGGCAACTGAGATTTGAATCCTTCCAGTCCGTGTTTAAATTTAGACCAGAACTCATCCTTGTTCTTCACATCATCATTCAACTCTACATTAACGATAACCATTCCGTCTTTGGATACGGAATAAGTCTTTTTCTTCTTTACCTCTTTATAAGTGAAGATGAATTTCTCCAAAGGCTTAGCCAGTTGCTCTTCAACCTCGGCCGATGTGGCACCGGGATAAACACCGATAACCAATCCCTGACGGATAGTGAAAACGGGGAATTCCTGTTTGGGCATTACTGTAAGGGAATAAACCCCGAACATCACGAGCAACGACGCAATCAGAATAACGATTTGTCGGTGCCTCATGGCCAATTCTACTATATTTATTTTTCTTTTACTCATTTCACTGTAATTTTCATTCCTTCACTCACTTTCTGATTTCCTTCAATGATAACCTGATCGCCGGACGATAATCCGCTGGTAACCACAACTCCCTGGTTGGTCAGTGCACCGGTTCCCACGATTTTTCTTGTGGCTTTGCCATTCTTTGCCAGCCAAACAAACCGTTCGCCAGAATCAAGAATCTGAATGGCGCTGTTTGGAACAAGGATGCCACCTTGCTGCTGGTCGGGCGATGAAATATATACCTCGCATACCATTCCAGGCATTAGCTCTCGATGAGGATTATTGAGTTTAACTTTAACTTCGTATGTATGTGAAAGAGGGTTGGCTATTACTCCTTTTTCGTCTATCTTGCCTTCAAACGATTTATGATCAAGCGCAGCAACATCAACCTGGGCTGTTGCTCCCTTCTTAACACGTGCAATTTCGTTTTCCGGAACAGAGACCTTTACGTTTACCTTATCTATAGTAACCAGTTTAATGGATTCAAATCCTGGAACAACGTTCATTCCCGGATCAATGGATTTTCTTGCAATTACACCGCTAAATGGAGCATACAGATTGCAATCTCTCAGATTCTTTTTTGCAATACTTTCTGCTGCCTCTGCTTGTTGCAATTGAGTTTGAATTTCTACGTACTTAATTTCCGGCAAACTACCACTTTCATGCAACTGAGTCAGACGCTTGTATGCATCCTGAGCTTGTTTTAATGAAGAATGAGCCGCATTATAGGTATTCATTAATGTGGCTTTATTAAGAACAGCAAGCAATTGTCCTTTTGATACACTTTGTCCTTCAGTCACCAATACCTTTTCTACTGTACCCATTACTGAAAAGCTAAGAGACGAACCAGTGTTTTCCTCAACTGTTCCCACATAGTTATGTTCTCCTGTAGCAGTGGTCGTGGATACTGTTTCCACCTTTACCGGAATAGCTTCGTCAGCCGTAGCTTCTTCCTTTTTACCCTTACAACTAACAACCAAAAATAGCAACGCCAATGCGTATACTTGTTCTCTTTTTTTCATACCATATAATTTATTATACTATTGATTCTAAATCCGTTGCAAAGTTGAGGAGATAAGTTAATGCTTGAAAGTTCTGTATTCCCCCTTAATTGTTCTGTATGTCGCATTACGTGCCTTAATATCATATTTTTATTTTATATTTGTGCCAAAATGAGACATATGGAACAATTTTCAAAAAAAGGAATACTACGACTTGATCTTACAACTTTAGATAAAGTTCCCGAAGCGGATTATATAGAAAATGATTTTGCGATATTCAATAATATTGATAATGTACCTATTTTCGATTATCCAACAAGGTTAGATCTTGCCGTACTGGCTATTGTCACTAATGGTCATTCAAAAATTGGTATTAATCTGAAAGATTATTATCTGAAAAAAAACGATTTGGTTATTATATTGCCTGATCAGATAATTCAGATATATGATAAGACAGATGACTTCTCTGGGATATTTTTTGTTCTTTCACGCTCATTTACAGATGAAATTACCGTGAATCTGGATAGAATTTTACCAATATTTTTCTATATAAAAGATAATTCATCTATTACATTAAACGATGAAGAAGTTGCTTCTGTAATAAAGTATCACTCTTTTTTATGGGAAAAAGTGCGAAATACAAATAATACATATCGAAAGGATATTGCTAAAAACATAATTCGTGCCTTAGTTTTCGAGATGTATAGTGTTTTTGAAACTCATATACCGGAAAAAAGATATAAATCCAGAAAAGAAGAACTTTTTGAATCGTTTCTACTGTCTGTCAGTACAAACTTTATTAAGGAAAGAAGCGTGTCTTATTATGCTGACCAGCTATTCCTTACTCCCAAACATCTTTCGAGGGTGATAAAGGAGGTTAGCGGACGTTCGGCAGGAGAATGGATTGACGAACAGGTTGTTTTGGAAGCTAAAGCCAGATTAAAAACCTTGTCTCTGACTGTACAAGAAATATCAGATCAGCTTGGATTCCCTAACCAGTCATTCTTTGGTAAATATTTTAAGAGGCACGTAGGTATGTCGCCAAGCGATTATCGTAAGAAGTAATATAAATTGTTATTTGTATAGGATAAACAAAATACAATGCAATTTTATGGATGGCTTTGCGGCAATGTCGCTCTTTGTATTTTGGTTTCAGATCTCATGAACAATATCTCTACTTTATTGGGAGTCAATAGAGTAGGTGTGAAATAAAATTTCAAGCCAATCTTTTATGCAACAGAATTGTTATTTTAAGGATTTTTTTGTTTAAAATATACACTTGGCAGGATGCTTCATGCATGCAATTTTCCTATCTTTGCGGCCAAATTGATACTCTTAACAAAAAAATATATGAATAGAATTATTTTAAATGAAACTTCTTACTTCGGAGCCGGTTGCCGAAGTGTAATTGCTGTTGAGGCTGCACGTCGTGGTTTTAAAAAAGCTTTTTTTGTAACTGACAAAGATCTTATCAAGTTTGGTGTTGCCGCCGAAATTACAAAAGTACTAGAAAACGCTAATATTCCTTATCAACTTTACAGTGATGTAAAAGCAAACCCAACTATTGCTAATGTGCAAAATGGTGTTGCTGCTTTCAAAGAATCGGGTGCCGATTTTATTATTGCTCTTGGTGGTGGTTCTTCTATTGATACAGCTAAGGGTATTGGTATTGTAGTTAACAATCCTGAATTTGCTGATATTAAGTCTTTGGAAGGTGTGGCTGATACAAAGAACAAAGCTGTTCCTACTTTTGCATTGCCTACTACTGCAGGAACTGCTGCTGAGGTAACCATCAATTATGTGATTATTGATGAGGATGCAAAAAAGAAAATGGTATGTGTAGATCCTAACGATATCCCTTCTGTTGCTATCGTTGACCCGGAATTGATGTATTCTATGCCTAAAGGTTTGACTGCTGCAACAGGTATGGACGCTTTAACTCACGCAATTGAAAGTTATATTACTCCAGGTGCATGGGCTATGAGCGATATGTTCGAAATCAAAGCAATTGAAATGATTGCTCAGAACCTGAAAGCTGCTGTTGATAATGGTAAGGATACTGTTGCTCGCGAAGCTATGTCTCAGGCACAATACATTGCAGGTATGGGATTCTCAAACGTAGGTTTGGGTATTGTTCACTCAATGGCTCACCCTTTAGGTGCTTTCTATGATACTCCTCACGGTGTTGCTAATGCATTGTTATTGCCTTACGTTATGGAATACAACGCAGAATCTCCAGCTGCTTCAAAATACAAAGATATTGCTAAGGCAATGGGTGTAAATGTAGAAGGTATGACTTGCGAAGAAGGCGTGAAGGCTGCTGTTGATGCAGTAAAAGCTTTGTCTATCAGCATTAATATTCCTCAGAAACTTAATGAAATAGGAGTGAAGGAAGAAGATATTCCTGCTCTTGCTGTTGCTGCATTCAATGATGTTTGTACAGGAGGAAACCCACGTACAACTTCAATCGAAGATATTGAAAAGATCTATCGTAAGGCTTTCTAATTACTATAGATTCTTTCTAATAATATAACATTTTTATTATTCAGCCTTTAAATGGTATTTAGTTACTGTTTAAAGGCTGTTTTTTCGTGCCTGTCTTTTTATTAAATAATTAATTTAGTTTTGCTGCATAATTCTATCTTTTATAATAAATGCGCTTTTGTTACCTTTTGTTTTTAAATTATATTATTAATAATATCCTTAATTATATTATATTTGTACTGTTAATTAATAATAGTAAAGAGAAACAAATGAATTTAATAAAAACAGTTACTGGAGTTATGGCTTGTGGATTTCTGCTTAATTCGGGATTGAATGCACAGGAAATAATGTTGCAACCTCGTCCGCAAGAGATGAAAATCTCAGGTCAGTCTTTAACTTTGCCTGAGCATGTGCAATTAATAGGAGCGGACAATGCAGATATCGATGCCGTTAATATTCTGAAGAATTTATTTGCCGGGAGAATGGCCAAAAAAGGTTTTAAGGTTATTATCGGTGAAAAAGGTGATAAGGCAGTGAAGAAATATGCACGCTTGGTTCCTCAAAAACCGGAAGCGTATTACTTGAGCATTGATGATAAGAAACTTGTTTTGGTTGGCTCGGATGAACGCGGTACTTTCTATGGTATGCAGACAGTATCCCAGCTTCTCAAAGAAGGAAATCTTCCTCAGATTAATATCACAGACTATCCTGATATTCGTTACCGCGGAGTTGTTGAAGGGTTTTATGGCAAACCATGGAGTTATGAAGATCGCGTAAGTCAGCTGAAGTTTTACGGAGCTAATAAATTAAATACATATATCTACGGCCCCAAGAATGATCCTTTTCATAGTTCGCCAAACTGGAGAAAGCCTTATCCACAGGAAGAGGCTGCACGGATGGCAGAACTGGTGAAGTTGGCAAAGAGTAACAAGGTGGACTTTGTCTGGGCCATTCATCCGGGACAGGATATTCGTTGGAATGATGAGGACCGCGAATTGCTTTTACAGAAGTTTGGTCAGATGTATGATCTGGGCATACGTTCTTTTGCAGTGTTTTTTGATGATATTTCGGGCGAAGGAACAGACCCGTTGAAGCAGGCTGAATTGCTGAATTATATCGACGATGAGTTCGTGAAGGTTAAGAAGGATGTAACTCCATTGGTGATGTGTCCTACTGAATATAATAAGAGTTGGGCAAATCTGGAGAAAGGTTATCTTAGAACTTTAGGCGAGAAGCTGAATCCTTCTATTCAGATAATGTGGACCGGCGATCGTGTGGTGGCCGATATTCATCGTGATGGTATGGACTGGATCAACTCTCAGATTAAAAGACCGGCATATATATGGTGGAATTTCCCGGTAACGGATTATGTAAGAGATCATTTGCTGATGGGACCGGTTTATGGTAACGATACAGATATTGCTCAAACAATGTCGGGCTTTGTTGCAAACCCAATGGAGCATGCCGAAGCCTCCAAAGTTGCTATTTATGGTGTGGCAGATTATACCTGGAACATGGAGAAATATGATCCTAATGCCGCATGGCAAGGTTCACTTAAGGCAATTATGCCAACCAATTACGAAGCTTTGCGTGTTTTTGCATCACACAATTCAGATCTTGGCGTTAACGGTCATAAATACCGTAGGGAGGAATCTGTAATAATCAAACCCGTAACAGAAAGATTTCTGAGTGCTTTTCAATCTGAAGGAACATATCCGAAAGATGATTTTACTACGCTGGAACGTGAATTTAAAAGCATTGTTGCAGCATCCGATGTTCTTTTGAGAAGTAAGGACAATGATCTCCTGATTAAAGATATTAATCCCTGGATAAAACAATTTGGATTGCTAGGACAAACAGGGGCGACAGTAATGGATATGCTTCGCGATCTGGAAGCATCTGATAAAGAGAGCTTCAAACTCGACTATTATCGCGTAAAGGAGCTGAAAGAACAGATGTTCGAGCTTGATGCCACCAATAATATTAATCCATGGCAACCAGGGGTGAAGGTTGGATCACTAGTCTTGGTGCCATTCGTGAATAATCTGTATGCTCAGGCAACAGAACGTTATAACAAACAATTTGGCGAGAATCTTGCAGTAGTCTATGATTATTGCCCTCATACTTTGCTAAGCAATATTTCTCAGGTGAAATCTTTGCCTTTGCAATTGAAGGAAAAAACAGTGAGTCTATCTCCTTCAAATGAAGTAATCAAAGCAGATAAAGATGCATTCATAACGATTCAACTATTGAAGGCAACGAAGCTTCGTTCGATAGAATTTAATGCTGGAAAAGCTAATCTCTTGCAATGGGGAGAGCTTCAGTTTACTACTGATGGTGAAAACTGGCAAGCTCTTGCTTGTGAACAGGATGGCGAACTGCTCAAGGCAACTATGGGCAAAGAGTCAGTAAAAGCCGTCCGCTTCCTTAATAAGAGCGGTGAGCCTCAGGAATTCTATTTGCGGAAATTCACGTTGGGACTATAACGTAAAGAAACAGTATGATTGAATAAACAATTGAAAGATTGTACCTATATTATATATGTAAAGGCTGTCAGGTAAAACACCGGGCAGCTTTTTTTATTTCTTCCGTTAAGTTCTCTAATTATGATGTACATCAAACGTATGCTTTGATATACATCTAACACATGCTTTGATGTATATCAAAATATGCATTCAATGTACATCTAAAGAGAAATGTTACTTTGAATAAATGTTAATTAGTGGCCAGATATGCAATTTATCTCTTTTACATTTTGCCATTATGCTTGCATTACTTCTTGATTCCCTCAATTTTGATTATTCAGATTTCGTTTTTTCTATTAAATTTATAATATGAGGACCGTTATTATATATATTTGTAATATATAGTCGATATATATTCATTTTTTCATTATTTGTCATTCCCATTCGTTCTTTATTGTTAATTTTGCATTCTAAACGAATATATATGAAGACAGATATTGAAATAGCAAGAAGCGTTGAGCTAGACAAAATAAAGAAAGTAGCATGTAATGTGGGCATTCCTGTTGAAGAGGTCGAGAATTATGGCCGTTACATTGCGAAAGTTCCTGTACATTTAATAAACGAAGATAAGGTAAAGAACAGTAATCTGATTCTTGTAACCGCTATTACTCCTACAAAAGCCGGTATTGGTAAAACTACAGTTTCAATAGGTCTTGCATTGGGATTAAATAAAATAGGCAAGAAAGCAATCGTGGCGTTGCGCGAACCATCTCTTGGCCCATGTTTCGGTATGAAAGGTGGAGCAGCAGGTGGAGGATATGCGCAGGTGCTTCCAATGGAGAATATAAATCTACATTTTACGGGAGACTTCCATGCTATCACTTCGGCGCATAACATGATCACTGCTTTACTCGATAATTATCTTTATCAGAATCAGGCATCGGGATTTGGACTAAAAGAAATTCTTTGGAAGCGAGTTCTTGATGTAAACGATCGTACTCTTCGGGATATAGTTACAGGTATTGGAGGAAAGGCAAACGGCATAACTCGTGAAGCCGGATTTGATATTACTCCTGCTTCCGAAATTATGGCTATCCTTTGTCTGGCAAGAGATTTAAAAGATCTTCGCCGTCGCATTGAGAATATCCTCCTTGGATACACTTACAACGATAAACCTTTTACAGTTAAAGATCTTGGGGTAGCAGGTGCCATTACCGTACTTTTAAAAGATACAATTCATCCCAACTTGGTTCAGACTACAGAAAATACAGCAGCCTTTGTACATGGCGGTCCTTTTGCTAATATTGCTCATGGTTGCAACTCTATTGTTGCAACAAAAATGGCTATGTCTTTTGGCGATTATGTAATTACCGAAGCCGGCTTCGGTGCCGATCTTGGTGCTGAGAAGTTCTTCAATATCAAGTGTCGTAAATCCGGATTACAACCAAAACTGACAGTAATTGTAGCCACTGCTCAGGGGTTGAAAATGCATGGTGGAGTGAGCCTCGATAAAATCAAAGAGCCTAATCTGAACGGGCTGTGTGAGGGATTAAAGAATCTGGATAAGCATATCAATAATATTCGCTCTTTTCATCAGAATGTAGTGGTTGCTTTTAATAAGTATAGCACAGACTCAGAAGAAGAAATAGCAATGGTACGTGAGTATTGTGAATGGGCAGGTGTGGGTTTTGCCGTAAACAACGCGTTTACCGACGGCGGTGAAGGTGCTGTTGAGCTGGCAGAACTTGTAGCTCGTACTATTCAGGAAAAACCTTCTGCACCACTTACCTTTACTTATAAGGATGAAGATTCAGTACCTGAAAAGATTGAGAAAGTTGCTAAGAATATTTATGGTGCAAAAATGGTAACTTTCAGCAGTCAGGCAAATAAGATGCTGAAGCTTATAAAAGACATGGGCATTTCAGATTATCCTATCTGTATTGCAAAAACTCAGTATTCTTTCTCTGCAGATGATAAAGCTTATGGAGTTGCCACTGATTTTGAATTGCACATCCGCGATATTGTTATAAATAATGGCGCAGAGATGATTGTTGCTATTGCCGGAGACATAATGCGTATGCCGGGCTTGCCAAAAGATCCTCAAGCAATACGGATAGATATTGTAAATGGCTTTATTGATGGATTGAGCTAACCAACATCAATTTCCGAATATAAAACAGCATAATGGGTGCAAATATTGAAGATTGGTCTTCATATATTTGCACCCATTAATTATTTAATACATGAAAATGAAAGGCAAGTTTATATGGATTCTTTCATTTTTAATTTCTTTAGGTGCTTTGGCTCAAAATAAGCCAGATACTTTTAAGGATTTTAAAAAGAAAGATGTTTCAAAATTCTGTAAGTCTCTTGTACCTATGGGAAGAATTCTTGAAACGGAAGATTACTATGTGTGGTGCGTAGCTCCAATTTATGGACCAGATGGAAGGGTGCATGTGTTTTATTCACGCTGGCCGGCTAAATATGGAATGGGAGGGTGGATTCATAAATCGGAAATTGCTCATGCAGTGGCCGATCGTCCTGAAGGACCGTATACTTATTTGGAGACAGTACTTGCGCCTCGCCCCGGATATTGGGATGCCACTACTTGTCATAATCCTCATATCGAATACGTTGACGGCAAATATTGCCTTTTTTATATGGGTAATAGTAATGGAAAAACTAATACTAAGCGCATTGGATTAGCTACGGCTCCTACATTAAACGGCCCCTGGACCAGGAGTGATAAACCCCTGTTGGAAGCTGGCTCTGAAGGATCATGGGACGATCATTGTACGACAAATCCTGCATTTATCAAACATCCAAATGGAGAGTATTGGCTTTATTACAAATCCTGGAATAATGTAGATTATACTCAGGAGAAGAACGGTGTTAAAGGAAATCGTAAATATGGCCTGGCAATAGCAAAGAAGCTTGAAGGCCCTTATGTACGATACGAAGGAAATCCGCTGATTGACTTTTCTGTATACGGAAAAAATCAACAAGTGGAGGATGCTTTTATATGGTATCAGAAAGGTAAATTCAAAATGCTAATGCGAGATATGGGATTCTATAATCATACTGTCGGTCTTTATCTTGAATCGAAAGATGGGATTCATTGGGGAAAACCTCAGATTGGCTGGTACGGAGCGGATGCATATCTGCAAGAACCTCCTGCACCCAAACATCTTACCCGTTACGGAAGGTTTGAAAGACCACAGATATTATTCAAAAACGGTAAACCAGCCTATATGTTTAATGCAATGCAAGGAGGGAAGTATATGACTGCTTCTGGCTTTGTGTTTAAGATTAAGTAGAATCTTTATATTGCTTCTTAGTACAATATTTCCATTAAAGAATGTTTCGAGAAGATTCTGTTTTATCAGTAACATCTATTGTTTAATCCCGAATTGGGAATTGCAGATTGCTTGATTATTATAGTCGCCCCTTAATAATTCAGAAATCAAAAATAAAGAGTTGACTATTAATCAGAGGTATAATCACTTTTAAAAGACAACTATTTTATAATGACAAAAAAGAGGTTGGCCAAAAAGCAAAATTAAGTCTCTGAGAATTGAATATTTGAAAGCGGTTTCATAGCTATCCCACAGAAAAGGAATAAAAAAAAGGTTGTTCGAAGTGAACAACCCTTTTTAATATAATTAGAAGCGGATAATCATTAATAAGCAAATAATGGATATTTAGCCATTGTTTTGTTTACTCTTTCGCGAACTGAAGTAATAACTTCTTCATTTTCTACGTTAGAAAGAACTGTTTCAATCATTTCAGCAATTTCAATCATCAAGTCTTCCTTAGCACCACGAGTTGTGATAGCAGGAGTTCCTAAACGGATACCTGAAGTTTGGAAAGCAGAACGAGAATCGAATGGAACCATATTCTTGTTAACTGTGATATCTGCAGAAACTAAAGCTTTTTCTGCAACTTTACCAGTTAAATCAGGATATTTTTCACGTAAATCAACCAACATAGAGTGGTTATCTGTTCCACCTGAAATAATAGTGAAGCCTCTATCAATTAAAGCCTGTGCTAAAACAGCAGCATTCTTCTTTACTTGTTTTTGGTATTCTTTGTATTCTGGTTGCAAGCATTCTCCAAAAGCAACAGCTTTAGCAGCGATTACGTGTTCTAGTGGACCGCCCTGGATTCCTGGGAATACAGCAGAATCAAGTAATTGAGACATCATTTTGATTTCTCCCTTTGGAGTTTTCTTTCCCCATGGATTAGGGAAATCTTCGCCCATTAAAATAACACCACCACGAGGACCGCGAAGAGTCTTATGTGTAGTAGAAGTTACAATGTGAGCCCATTTTAATGGATTTTCCAATAAACCAGCAGCAATAAGACCAGCAGGGTGAGCCATGTCGATCATTAAGATAGCTCCGATTTTATCAGCAATCTGACGCATACGTTTGTAATCCCATTCACGAGAATATGCAGAACCACCACCAATAATCATCTTAGGTTTTTCACGAAGTGCTACTTCTTCCATCTGATCATAGTCTACGCGACCAGTTTCTTTGTTTACATTATATTCGCAAGGAGTATAAATTAAACCAGAAGTATTCACTAAAGAACCGTGAGAAAGGTGACCGCCGTGTGCCAGATTTAATCCCATAAACTTATCTCCAGGGTTCAATACAGCAAGGAATACGGCAGCATTAGCCTGAGCTCCTGAGTGTGGTTGAACATTTGCCCATTCAGCCCCAAAGATTTCTTTTAATCTGTCAATAGCCACTTGTTCGCTTTGGTCAACTACTTCACAACCGCCATAATAACGTTTGCCAGGATAGCCTTCTGCGTACTTATTTGTTAGGCAAGATCCCATTGCTTGCATAACCTGGTCACTAACAAAATTTTCTGATGCAATCAGCTCGATACCTTTGAGCTGTCTTTGATGCTCTTTTTCGATAATATCGAAAATTAAATCGTCTCTTTTCATTCTAAGTATGATGATAATAAGTGTTTTTACTCGAGATTCTTTATTAAGCGCACAAAATTAGCCAAAAAAAAGAGAAATTAAAAGTTTATAGCGATAAAAAAAAGAAGATTAAAAGATTACTCCTAGCGAAAAACTGAGTAAATTACTTCTTCTTTTGAAAATTATATTGGCTACTTCTTCTGTTCCATCAGAGTTTGATTCTATGTAAGTGACAGATTTAGAGATGTTTCTTAATCCTACTTCATATCTGAAATCAAAGAATATATTTGAAATATTCACTCCAACTCCGGCAACAGCATTCATGTTTACAGGATAAAGCTTCTCTTTAATCCCTTCCTGGTCGAAATTGGTAAACTCCAGTTTACTTTTACTGTTCAATATATATTTGAATTTTGGTCCAAAAAAGAATGCCATGCCGTAAGGTCCCTCTTTTATAAAATTGTATCCGTAAAGCAGTGGCATTTCAATAGTGTGGATGGTAGAATTTACACTGGCATAATCTGGTTCAATATCTGGATGTTGAGAACCTCTTTTATCAAAAGAAATCTCGGATTTACTCACATGATAAGAAAGTTCGGGCTCTATGAAATGCTTTTTCATGTTTATTCTAAGAAATATGGCTCCAAAATGCCCTACCTTATAATTATTCTGGACTTCGTTGATTGTTATGTCTTTTATTTTAAACTCATCAATATAGTACATTGATGCATTAAAACCTCCTTTTATACCAAAGTTGACTTTATTTTCATGCGTATTTTTTACGTCTTCCTGTGCAAAGCAAGAAAAACTCCATCCTAAAACAAATAAAAATAAGGCTATTTTCTTCATGCTTATTTCTTTTTCTCAACGGACCAGCCGAATTTGCCTAAATTCTCTCCCAGATCAAAATAATTGCCGTGTACATAAACCAAAGGATTGCTTTTTGAAAACTCAAATTTACCAGTTTTATCATTCAAGTATTTCTCATCAGCCTTTACATTCACAACTTCGGATATAAACATATCATGCGACCCCAGAGATATAATTTCCTTAACCCTGCATTCAATACAAAGGGGAGATTCTTCAATGATTGGAGCGTTAACCACGGATGCTTTTCCTGGAGTAAGTTTCATTTCCGAGAACTTATTGAAATTCTTTCCGGAGCGAACTCCACACCAGTCGGTTGCAAAAGCCATGTCCTTTGTAGTTAGATTAATGACAAATTCCATGTTCTTCTTTAGTATGGGATAGGAGTGGCGTTCTGGACGAACAGAAATATAGCACATAGGTGGATTAGTACAAATAGTACCAACCCATGCAACTGTAATAATGTTATATTCACTTTCCTCGCTGCCACAGCTAACCAATACTGCTGGTAACGGATAAATCATTGTTCCCGGTTTCCAGTCCTGCTTCATTATAATGTTCTACGTTGCAATAATACAATATCTTCTTTCTTCAGCTCTTTTTCGCAATAATGGCATTTGAAAACTCCATTTTCTTTATTTACCATTTTAAAAAGAGTTGGCATAGGTTCATTGTTGGTAATGCACTTTGGATTTGCACACTTTACAATACCTTTCAGTTCATCGGGCATATTAACTTCCTTCTTTTCAACTACTTCATAATTGCGGATTATGTTCAGTTTAACATGAGGTGCAACCACTGATATGCGGTTAACTTCTTCATCATCAAAGAACTTATCTGCTATTTTTATAATCCCTTTCTTTCCTAGCTTGTTACTATTCAGATTATAACCAATGGTGATCTTGCTATCCATCTGTTCTAGTCCTAATAATGAAACAACAGTAAATAGTTTATTTGTTGGAATATGATCTATTACAGTGCCGTTCTTCAGAGCTGCTACCTGTAGTGCTTGTCTTATTTCGCTCATTGAATTAAATGATTGATTAATAATAAAAAATTAATAAATGATGATACAGACTCTATTCTTTAATATCATCCAAAGTAATGCCAAGAACGTCGCATATAATAGCCTGACGGGCAAATAATCCGTTGCGGGCCTGTTGGAAATAATATGCTTTTTCATTGTCATCCACATCATAAGCAATCTCGTTTACTCTAGGAAGTGGGTGAAGAATACGAAGATTAGGACGTGTCTTTTCAAGCATTTTATTTCTTAAAATATATACGTTCTTCACACGTTCATACTCCATTAAGTCTGTAAATCGCTCACGCTGAACACGAGTCATATATAAAATGTCGGCATCTGCAATAATATCTTCAGTAAAATCTGTATGCTCTACATATTTAATGTTGTTCTCATTGCAATAAATTTTATATTCTTCAGGCATTTTCAATTCATCAGGAGCAATGAAATGGAAAGTAGGATTAAAGTGGCGCATAGCCATCAGTAATGAGTGAACGGTGCGCCCGTATTTTAAATCACCTACCAGGAATATATTCAGGTTTTCTAATGTTCCCTGAGTCTTTTGGATGGAGTAAAGATCCAACATTGTTTGGGAAGGATGTTGATTAGCTCCGTCACCAGCATTTATAATAGGTATAGGAGCAACTTCGCTTGCATATCTGGCAGCTCCTTCCAGATGATGACGCATTATTATCAGGTCGGCATAGTTGCTAACCATCATTATTGTGTCTTTTAGTGTTTCGCCTTTCGAAGAACTTGTAGTTGAAGCATCTGAAAATCCAATAACACGTCCTCCAAGTCTGTTTACAGCAGTTTCAAAACTCAATCTGGTACGAGTAGATGGCTCAAAAAAAAGGGTTGCTACAACTTTTCCATCCAGTATTTTTCGGTTTGGATTGTTCTCGAACTGCTTTGCCATCTCTAGAAGGTAGAGGATTTTCTCTTTTGAATGCTCGGCAATAGTCACTAAACTTCTATTTTCCATATTCTTATCTATTTATCATTGAATGTACAATACGGAGCGTAAAGGTAGAGAAAAAAATGATTATTGGAAAGTTCTTTTAATTAAAAGATTTATTATAATTTTGCGCTGAAACTTATATATTGAAAAAATGAATCAAGGCGAAGTAAAAAGTACTCCGAGATCTATAAAAAGGCTTGTCCGATGGCTGTGGATAGCGTTCGGAACATTTGTGGTTTTATGTTCTGTTCTCTTTTGTTTTATTGCTTGGGGATGGATTGGTTATATGCCCGAAGTTGATGAATTAGAAAATCCTAATTATAAATTTGCTTCAGAAATTCTTTCGAGTGATGGAAAAACTCTTGGAACATGGTCTTTGAGTAAGGAAAATAGAGTCTATGTTGGCTATAAAGATATGTCGCACTCGCTGATAGATGCTTTAATTGCTACCGAAGATGTTCGTTTCGAAGAACATTCCGGTATTGATATCCGAGCATTGGGACGCGCTATAGTAAAACGTGGAATCTTTTTGCAGAAAAATGCTGGTGGAGGTAGTACCATTACTCAGCAACTGTCCAAACAACTTTACTCTCCGGGTGCCGGAAACTTTATGGAACGTTTGTTTCAGAAACCTATTGAGTGGGTTATAGCAGTAAAGCTGGAACGTTACTATACAAAAGAAGAGCTTCTTACTATGTATTTTAATAAGTATGATTTTGGTAATAACGCTGTAGGTATTAAAACGGCTGCGAATACTTATTTCTCAAAAGATCCTGCAGATCTGACAATTGAAGAAGCTGCTACCTTGGTGGGTATGTGTAAAAACTCATCTCTATTCAATCCTGTGCGTCGCAGAGAACTTGTAGAGCAACGTAGAAATGTGGTGCTTGATCAGATGAGAAAGGCTGATTATATTACTGAGGAAGAAAGAGATTCTTTAATGCAAATCCCTTTAAGGCTTAAATTTCATCGTGTAGACCATAAAGAAGGTCTGGCAACTTACTTCCGTGAATATCTTCGAATAATAATGACGGCAAAAGAGCCTCACAGAGAAGATTATGCATCATGGCAAACTCAGAAGTTTTATGAAGACTCTTTAGCTTGGGAAAATAATCCTCTTTACGGATGGTGCTCTAAGAATAGAAAGAAAGATGGAACCAGCTATAATATTTATACGGATGGTTTAAAGATCTATACTACAATTGATTCTCATATGCAACAGTATGCTGAAGAAGCTGTAGAAGAACATGTAGGACATTATTTGCAACCACTTTTCTTTAAAGAAAAAAGAGGGAAAAGTACTGCTCCATTCACAAATCAGTTGACAAGGGAACAGGTGAAAGATATTATGATGCGCTCTGTGCGACAGTCGGAACGATATAACACAATGAGAAATGCAGGATATTCAGAAAGTGATATCCTTAAAGCATTTAAAACTCCGGAACAAATGTCTGTGTTTACCTGGCATGGAGTGAAAGATACTGTGATGACTCCTATGGATTCAATCAAATATTATAAATTCTTCCTGAGAGCCGGATTTATGTCGATGGATCCAACTTCAGGAGCGGTGAAAGCTTATGTTGGTGGACCGAATTATGCATTCTTCCAATATGACATGGCTGAAGTAGGACGTCGTCAGGTTGGATCAACAATTAAACCTTTCCTTTACGCACTTGCTATGGAAAATGGTTTCACTCCTTGCGATGTTACCCGTAATGTACCTCAAACTCTAATTACTGCTGCTGGAGAATCATGGACTCCACGTAATACTTCCAGCAAGAGATATGGAGAGATGGTTACTCTTAAATGGGGACTTGCAAATTCAAATAACTGGATTTCTGCTTATCTTATGAGTAGATTAAACGCTTCTTCTTTAGTACGTTTAATTCATCGTTTTGGGGTTAAGAACCGTAATATAGTAGCTAGTCCTTCTCTTTGTTTAGGACCTTGTGAAATATCTGTTGGAGAAATGGTAAGCGCTTATACCGCTTTTGTAAATAACGGACTTCGCTGTGAACCTATGTTAGTTACTAAAATAGAAGATAATGAAGGCAATGTGATAGCAACATTCCATCCGCAAATGGAGGAAGTAATTAGTGCATCCAGTGCATCTAAAATGTTGACTATGTTGCGTGCGGTTATTAATGAAGGTACAGGTATGAGAGTGCGTCGTTATACTAGTGCAGATGTAGGGGGTAAAACAGGAACAACTCAACGTAACTCAGATGGATGGTTCGTAGGGTTTACTCCAAAGCTTGTTACCGGATGTTGGGTAGGAGGTGAAGATCGTGATATTCACTTCGATACAATGTTCTATGGACAAGGAGCTGCAATGGCACTTCCTATTTGGGGTATTTTCATGAAAAAGGTATTTGCAGATAAGTCTTTAGGATATTCAGAATCGGATGTTTTCCCGTATTTAAACAATAATGTTTGCGGTAATGACTCTATTCCTGCAAACTCTCCGGGAGGTATTGATAGTATATTCTCTGAATAAGGATTAGTTCTAAATAACAGTTACAGGTTTCTGTGACAAAAAATAAATCGAGTAGGAAGAAAATGAAATAGTTTTCTTTCTATTCGATTACTTTTTTAGACATATATCTGAGATCCTTTTTTAATATTCAAATCTAAAAGGTCTGATTTTACTTTCTGATTTTTCTTTTTATAACCCAAAACGATTAAAAGAAAGTTGATTAAAGTTCGAACTCTTTTAATCCTTCAATAATAAAATCTTTCTTCATATCGTTTTCCTTCAGTACTAGATTATCATAGATCAGTAAATCAATATCCAACTTAATTATCCCATCTATTTTATCAGCAGGCAAACGACCGGCTTGAGATTCAATTTTCTTAAAGATATTTTTCACTTCATCAATTGATAATGTAGTAGAGCATTTAGCCAGTTGGTTTGTGAAATGAGCTGGGTTCGACATTCCAATGGGAATTGTATCTTGTTCTTTCCCTAAATATATATCCTGGAAATGAATGGATAATTCTTTTTGTGCTAGTTTGATATTAACATCTCTATTTGTGTTAGAACCAATGGATATAAGGCATCTATGTTGTTTCATAACTTTCATTTTGGAGACAAAATAACAGTAAAAAGAGTGTATTACCAAATAATTTTGTACTTTTGAAACTTTGAACAGATTTAAAAGGATATATCATAATGAAATATATTGGAATAATACCGGCAAGATATGCTTCTACTCGTTTCCCCGGTAAACCTTTGGCCATATTAGGCGGCAAAACAGTTATTCAAAGAGTATATGAACAAGTACGCGACTGTCTGGATGAAGCTTATGTTGCAACTGATGATGAAAGGATAGAACAGGCTGTAAAAGATTTTGGCGGTAAAGTTGTTATGACGTCAGATCAGCATAAGAGTGGGACAGATCGTTGTTATGAAGCTTTCACTAAAGTTGGCGTAGGATTCGATGTTGTAGTTAATATTCAAGGAGATGAACCATTTATACAACCTTCTCAACTGGAATCTATAAAAGCTTGTTTTGATGATGCTTCTACTCACATTGCCACACTGGTTAAACCATTTTCATCTGATGATGAATTTCAGATTTTGGAGAATGTGAATTCGCCTAAAGTTGTGGTAAACAAGAACTGGAATGCTTTATATTTCAGTCGTTCAATTATTCCATTTACCAGAAATCACGATAAGACTGATTGGTTGAAACATCATACTTATTATAAACACATTGGTTTATATGCTTATCGTGCAGACGTTTTGAAAGAAATCACCTCTTTGCCTCAGTCATCACTTGAATTAGCTGAGTCTTTGGAACAACTTCGCTGGCTGGAAAATGGTTATACCATTAAAGTTGGTATTACAGATGTTGAAACCATTGGAATAGATACACCTGAGGATTTAATGAAAGCTGAATTATTTTTAAAGAAACAAAATGCTGAATAGAAAGATTCAACCAGAGATAAAAGCTATAGAACAGATATCTATTGCTGTTCCTCAGAGAAAAACAATGTCGAATGGTATACCTCTTAATGTAATTGAAGCAGGTAATCAGGATGTTGTAAGAGTCGATATACTTATTGGTGCAGGTAAATGGCATCAAACTCAGTTGTTGCAGACACTCTTTACAAACAGAATGTTAAGAGAAGGTACTAAGCGTTTTACCTCAGCTGAAATAGCAGAGAAGTTAGATTATTATGGAGCCTGGCTCGAGCTATCTACTTCTATGGAGTATTCTTACATAACATTGTACTCTCTGAATAAGTACTTTGCCAATACATTGGAAATTGTTGAGTCTATAGTAAAAGAACCGGTTTTTCCTGAGAAGGAACTGAGTACGGTTGTTGAAACCAATAAACACCAATTTCTTATTAATAGCACAAAAGTTGAATACCTGGCTCAAAAAAGCTTTGCAAGTTCAATCTTTGGTGAAGAGCACCCCTGTGGTCGTTTTGCTATGGAGGCAGATTATGATAAAGTTAATTCTGCGTGTCTCAAGGAATTCTATGATCAGTATTACCATTCGGGGAATTGTAGCATTTATATTTCAGGAAAGGTTACAGATGAAATATTAAATCTGTTAGAGAACAGTTTTGGTAAAGAGTCTTGGGGGAAGATTGAGAACAAAGTGCTTACATTGCCTGCAGAAATTAAAACAACCTCTTTAAAACGAGTTTTCACGGAACAGGATTCTGCGATGCAAAGTTCAATAAAAATGGGAAAGGTGATGATTCAAAGAACTCATCCGGATTATTATAAAATGAGAGTTCTGATCACAATCTTTGGAGGATATTTTGGCAGTAGACTTATGTCTAATATTCGTGAAGATAAAGGGTATACGTATGGTATCTCTTCGGGAATAGCTTCATATCCTGATGCCGGGGTTTTTGTTGTTTCCACTGAGGCAGCTAATGAGTATGCTGAAGATATTATTAAAGAGGTTTATAATGAAATGAAAACCTTGCAGACTGAATTAGTTCCCGCATCTGAACTAGAAATGGTTAGGAATTATATGTTGGGGGAAATGTGTCGCAGTTATGAAGGTCCATTCTCTTTATCGGATGCTTGGATGTTTATTCAGACTTCACATTTATCCGATTCTTATTTTGAAGAATCGCTAAAAGCTGTTCAAAATGTTACAGCTGAAGAACTTAGATCTTTGGCTCAAAGATATTTTAATCAGGAAAATATGATAGAAGTTGTTTCTGGCAAAAAACTTTAAAATTATAACAAAACCTAATAAATAGTATCTCTTCGTTGTATAATTATTATATTTGTCTGATGTAATTAAATAAAACACCTATCTACTATGCGTAAATATATATATATATCTTTCTTTTTTTTCTCTGTAGCTACAACTTCTCAGGCACAGGGAGTTGGTGGTTTTTTCTCTAAAATAAAGGAAGCTATAGCTCCTTCATCTGAAATAAAGATTGGCAATTTTACTTTTAAGGATGGTTCCGTTTATACTGGTGAACTTCAAAAAGGGAAGCCTAATGGAAAAGGTAAAACAGTTTTCAAGAATGGAGATGTATATGAAGGTGAGTATGTAAACGGAAGGCGTCAGGGATATGGCGTTTATTCTTTTGTTGATGGTGAAAAATATGAAGGACAATGGTTTCAGGATCAACAACACGGGAAAGGAACTTATTATTTTATGAATAATAACCGTTACGAAGGAATGTGGTATACCGATTATCAGCAAGGTGATGGAACTATGTACTACTATAATGGTGATGTTTATACAGGAAACTGGGCTAATGATAAACGTGATGGTAAGGGAGTTTATACCTGGAAGAACGGAGCTAAATATGAAGGTGACTGGAAAGCTGACAAGAAAAACGGTAAAGGTACTTTAGTTTGGGAAGATAAATCTAAATATGAAGGCGACTGGAAAGATAATGTACGTTGGGGAACCGGGACTTATTATTACCCTACTGGCGATAAATATTCGGGTGATTGGGTAAATGATATTCAGGATGGCCATGGAACCTATTTTTTTCATAGCGGAGAAAAATATGAAGGTGATTATTTAAAAGGAGAACGTACTGGAAAAGGAGTATTTACCCTTGCAAATGGTGATAAGTACGAAGGTGATTTTAAAGAAGGTATGCAACACGGACAAGGAACTTTTACCTGGAGCAATGGAGCAGTATACACCGGACAGTGGCTCAATAATCAAAGAAACGGACGAGGTACGTATATTTGGGGTAATGGAGATAAGTATGAAGGCGACTGGAAAAATAACATCTACGATGGGCAAGGAGTACTAATATTAAAAGATGGTACTAAGTATAAAGGTGGATTTGTTAGAGGAATGCAAGAAGGATCGGGTGTGCAGGAAGATAAAGACGGGAACCGTTACGAAGGCTTCTTTAGACAAGGAAAAAAAGATGGTCCTTTTGTGGAATTCGATAAAGACGGAAATGTTCTAAGACGAGGATCTTATAAATTTGGTGTGATAGATAACGTAGAAAAGAAGTAAATTCTAAAAGAATAAAATAAGAAATGCCGATGTGAGGATAATCAACACATCGGCATTTTATTTTATAGATATATCTTATTTATCAGATAATATACTGTGAACTGATAGATTGGTTGTTGTATACTCTACGGATTGTGTTAGCAAACATATCAGCGATTGATAACTGTCTTACTTTTACACCTCCCTTAGTATATGGAATACTGTTTGTGAAAACCATTTCTGTAAGGGCTGAGCTTTGTACACGATCTGTTGCAGGACCAGACATTACACAGTGGCTGGCAATAGCACGAACAGAAAGAGCTCCGGCTTCTAACATAATATCGGCAGCTTTGGTAATAGTTCCGGCCGTATCTACAATGTCGTCAATCAGAATAACGTTCTTACCTTTTACATCACCAATAATCTGCATAGAGGCTACTTCGTTGGCTTTGATACGTGACTTGTTACACAATACCAGTGGCACACCTAAATATTTTGAGTAGGAGCTTGCTCTCTTAGAACCGCCAACATCTGGAGTTGCGATAACTAATTCGTCAAGATCTAAAGACTCAATGTAAGGTAAAAAGACTCCTGATGCATACAAGTGGTCAACTGGTACGTCAAAGAAACCTTGAATTTGATCTGCATGCAAATCCATAGTTATCAGACGGTCGATGCCGGCTACAGTTAACATGTCGGCTACTAGTTTTGCTCCGATTGCAACACGTGGTTTATCTTTTCTATCTTGGCGGGCCCATCCAAAATAAGGAATTACAGCAACAATGCTTTTTGCTGATGCACGTTTAGCTGCATCAATCATTAGCAATAGTTCCATTAAGTTGTCTGAGTTTGGGAAGGTAGATTGTACTAGAAAGAGATGTGAACCTCTAATGGATTCTTCGTAAGAAACAGAAAATTCCCCATCTGCAAAGTGGGTAATATTCATTTTTCCGAGAGGGCAGCCGAGGCTTTCACAAATTTTCTCTGCTAGGTATCTGGAATTGGTGCCAGAAAATACCATAAAAGGTGCTTTTTCGCTCATTTTGTAATTGAATTACCTTTGTATTAATTTGCTTGCAAAGGTATGAATTATCGGCGCAAAATAAAAGACTTATTGTATAAAATGTGTTCTCTTCTGGATAAAATTCCGAATAATTCCTTAGCTTTGCCTTTAAATATGCTTTGGAATATGCTAAAAATCAGAATGTTATTGCTATTAATTATTTTTTTATTTAATGTGGCATATTGCCCGGCTCAGATTTATAAATTAGGTGATTCATCATTGCTAAATAGCTTAATGGAGAATGATGACTTCTTTAAACCTTACTTAAACGATGCCGAAAAATATGAAATTCAGATTATCTACACGCAGATTGATCGTGATAGCCAGCAACGTCCTACCTTTACCCAATATAGTTATCAGTTGGATAGTAAACGATTCTTTAATCCGGCTAGTCTGGTTAAATGGCCTTTAATCTTATTAGGAATGGAGAAGGTCAATAATCTGAATCGGGATTATGGGACTACCATTTATAATAAAGTAGAGTTTACTGGAAATCCAGACAGTATAGCAAATATAAAGACCGATTATCTGGCTCCCGATAAGACGCCCCGGTTGGCTAACTATATTAAGGAAATGATTCTGGTTAGTGATAATGATGCTTATAATCGTATGTATGACTTCTTAGGACAGGAATACATCAATAAGCGTTTGTTGGAAATGGGGTATGATTCTATTCGGGTTATGCTAAGGTTCGACAATAGTAATCGTGAGCAAAACAGAACAACTCCTTCGGTTCAGTTTTATAATGATAAAGATTCGCTTATCTATAAACAACCGGCTGCTACTAATCCTGTTCAGTTGTCGAATCCTTTAGGAGCAATTATAAAAGGTGGGAGAGACTATTCTTATTTTAATAACGTTCCTTTGCAGGATGTTAATGATATGATGCTTTATGTATTCTTTAGAGATGTTGCTCCAATTAATAAACGCTTTAATTTAACAGAAAAGGATTACGAGTTATTGTATAAATACACGGCAATGTATCCACGCGAAAGCGAGTTTCCTTTATTTAAGAAAAACAAGCGTAAATATCCGGTTCACCTCAAAAAGTACCTTTATTATGGAAAGAATTCCGTTTTGCCTGATTTACCGGGACTTAAAATTCACAATATGGTAGGGGAGTCTCACGGTACATTATCTGATGTGGCTTATTTTGTGAATACAAAAACCGGTATTGAATTTATGCTTTCGGCAGTTATTAATACTTGTGATGGGAAAATTACTCCGGCAAACTATCATTATAAAGATATCGGACAGCCTTTTCTCAGAAAACTAGGCCGTACTATATATGAATATGAAATGCAAAGACGTAAGCATTGACCAGTTTAAGTGAGTATTATTTCTATAATTTTCAGAAACAAACCTTATATTATGGTGTTTTATGAAATTACATACTTCTTCTTTTTAATAAATAGCGTATTTTTGCAGCATGAATATGAAACAAGAACTAATAGAACAAGCTCTTAAGAGTTTAAAGATAGAGCATCTAAACCCGATGCAGGAAGCCTCTCTAAGGGCAAATAGTCAGGGGAAGGACGTTATTTTACTGTCTCCAACCGGATCCGGAAAGACATTGGCGTATTTGCTTCCTTTACTACAAGAGTTAAAACCCGAAAATAATACGATACAGAGTCTGGTACTCGTGCCTTCTCGCGAACTAGCTTTGCAGATTGAAACGGTTTTCAAATCAATGAATACTGGATTTAAAACCTGTTGTTGTTATGGCGGGCACACAATTTCGGATGAAAAGAAAAGCATTCTGGGCAATCATCCGGCTATTATCATTGGTACACCCGGACGTATTAATGACCATTTGAATAAAGGAAACTTTAATCCGGATACAATCCATACATTGGTAATTGATGAGTTCGATAAGTCTCTGGAATATGGTTTTCATGACGAGATGGCTGAGATTATAGCTCAATTGCCCGGATTGAAAAAACGAATACTTCTTTCGGCTACAGATGCAGAAGAAATTCCAGATTTTACTGGACTGAATGAAACTATTAAACTAGATTTCCTTGTTCCTGAAGATGACTCTGTTCGCCTTAAGATGATGAAAGTGCTTTCTCCCGATAAGGATAAGCTGGAAACTTTGTTCCGTCTGCTTTGTACAATGGGAAGCAGTTCTACAATTGTTTTCTGCAACCATCGTGATGCGGTAGAAAGAGTCAGTGACTATCTATATTCAAAAGGACTTTATAATGAATATTTCCACGGAGGAATGGAGCAACCCGATCGTGAACGAGCTTTGTATAAGTTCCGAAACGGTAGTTGTCATGTGTTTGTCTCAACAGACTTGGCTTCGCGTGGACTGGATATTCCGGAAATAGAAAATATTATTCACTATCATATTCCTATAAACGAAGATGCTTTTATCCATCGCAATGGTAGAACTGCCCGCTGGGATGCTGAAGGTACTTCATATATAATACTGAATGAAGATGAAACTCTTCCTGCTTATGTAACAGATGAACCCGAAGTTTTTGAATTACCGGCAAAAACAGCCCGTCCTGCTCAGCCGCTTTGGGTTACCTTATATATAGGTAAAGGGAAAAAAGATAAAGTGAACAAAATTGATATTGTTGGTTTTCTTTATAAGAAAGGTAAGCTGACGAAAGAAGATGTAGGTCAGATAGACGTAAAAGAGCATTTTGCCTTTGTTGCTATCCGTCGTTCAAAGCTGAACCAGACTCTTAACCTTATTCAGGGAGAGAAAATAAAGGGCATGAAAACCAAGATTGAAGAAGCAGATTAATTTTATCTGAATCCTTTATTTTTCCTATATACAAAACAAGAGGGTGTCAAAAAGTCTTTGGCACCCTCAATTTATTTGTATTCCTAATGAAGGCTGAAATCAATTATCCGATTCCACAAGGGGGTATTTAAACTTCTTAGGCACTTTCTTGTTTTGCATAGAAGAATGCAATCTTTTGTGCAACGCTGAATTAGGTATTCCTTTTATCTATTTCTTCTTTCTAAAGTAACGGTGCAGTATCCAGTTTGCTACGGTTACAATAACGCTGAACATTATTACGGTACCTAAACTGGTAACAGAGAAACTATCCATAAACCAGTCCACCATAACAAGTATACCCCCGTTAATTATCAGCAAGAATAGTAATATGGTAAGTAGGGTGGGAATAATTGAAAGAAGTTCAAGAGCCGGCTTCACAATAATGTTGAATATACCCAAAAGTATCGCCAGTAAAATACCAGTCCAGATGCTTCCAACTTCTATACCGGGCAAAAGTATAAGTACCAAATAGGTTACTATTACTGATGAAAAAAAGTTCATAGTCATTTTCATTGCTTGTCTCCTTTCTAATAAAAAAAACGAATATCTATAAGCAATTGTTCAACAGAATATCGATATTGCATTTTATTGCATGATATATAACAAAATGTTGTTTAACATATATCGCAACGAATAAATAGAAAGCAAAAAGGGGGATCAAAGCTTTATTTTTATATCAAATCGTTTGTTTCCCCGAAAAAAAACTGTAATTTCGCGGTGTCTTAAAATTATAGTTATTTTTATTGTATAATTAAAACAAACTTCAAATGAAAAAGCATAATTTCAATGCCGGACCATCAATTCTTCCACAATCAACAATAGAGAATACTGCGAAAGCTATTTTAGATTTCAACGGTTCTGGACTTTCTTTGATGGAAATTAGTCATCGCGCAAAAGATTTTCAACCAGTGGTTGACGAGGCTGTTGCGTTGTTCAAAGAACTTTTAAATATACCCGAAGGCTATTCGGTTCTTTTCCTTGGTGGCGGCGCAAGTTTGGAATTCTGTATGGTTCCTTTTAACTTCTTAGAAAAGAAAGCTGCTTATCTAAACACTGGTGTTTGGGCTAAGAAAGCAATGAAGGAAGCGAAAGCTTTTGGTGAAGTTGTAGAGGTAGCTTCTTCTGCAGATGCAAATTATACATTTGTTCCTAAAGATTACACAATTCCTGCTGATGCGGATTATTTCCATATTACAACGAATAATACTATTTATGGTACAGAAATCCGTACTGATATTGATTCTCCTGTTCCATTGATTGCTGACGCATCTTCTGATATTTTCTCTCGTCCAATGGATGTTTCAAAATATGTAATGATCTACGGTGGAGCTCAAAAGAATCTAGCTCCTGCTGGTCTTACTTTCGTTATTATTAAAAACGATGCTCTGGGTAAAGTTTCTCGTTATATTCCTACAATGCTTAATTACCAGACTCATATTGATAACGGTTCTATGTTCAATACTCCTCCTGTAGTGCCTATCTATGCTGCACTTCAAACTCTTCGCTGGATCAAAGAACAGGGTGGCGTAAAAGAAATGGAAAGAAGAGCTATTGAAAAAGCAGACTTGCTATATAATGAAATTGATCGTAACAAATTATTCGTTGGAACAGCTAATAAAGAAGACCGTTCATTAATGAATATCTGTTTCGTAATGAAAGACGAATATAAAGATATTGAAGCTGACTTCCAGAAATTTGCTACAGAAAAAGGTATGGTAGGTATCAAAGGTCACCGTTCAGTAGGCGGTTTCCGTGCTTCTTGTTATAATGCATTGCCAAAAGAAAGCGTAGAAGCTTTGGTTGCATGCATGCAAGAATTCGAAAAACAACATTAATTAAGAAACTATTCACCACAGGTTGCGCCGGTTTCATAGATTCTATAGTCTATGAAATCTGCGCAATCTGTGGTGAAACTTTTAAATACATAACACTATGAAAGTATTAATCGCAACAGACAAACCGTTTGCTAAAATAGCAGTAGACGGTATTCGTAAAGAGATTGAAGCTGCAGGCTATGAACTGGCCTTATTAGAAAAGTACACAGAAAAGAAACAATTATTAGATGCCGTTAAAGATGCTAACGCAATCATTATCCGTAGTGATATTATTGATGCTGAAGTTCTTGATGCTGCTAAGGATTTGAAGATTGTTGTTCGTGCAGGTGCAGGATATGACAATGTAGATCTTGATGCCGCTACAGCTCATGGCGTATGTGTAATGAATACTCCGGGACAGAATTCAAATGCTGTAGCTGAGCTTGCTCTTGGCCTTATGGTATTTGCTGTTCGTAACTTCTATAACGGAACTTCGGGAACCGAACTTATGGGAAAGAAACTTGGTATCCACGCTTATGGTAACGTAGGACGTAATGTTGCTCGTGTTGCCAGAGGATTTGGCATGGAAATCTATGCTTACGATGCTTTCTGCCCAAAAGAAGTTATCGAGAAAGATGGTGCTAAAGCTGTAGATTCTGCAGAAGAATTATATGCTACTTGCGATGTTGTCTCTCTTCATATTCCTGCAACTGCAGAAACAAAGAATTCTATTAACTATGCTCTTCTTAATAAAATGCCTAAGGGTGCAATGCTTGTAAACACTGCCCGTAAGGAAGTTATTAATGAAGCAGAACTTATTAAGTTAATGGAAGACCGTGCCGACTTTAAATATGTAACAGATATTATGCCTTCTGCTCATGCAGAACTTGCAGAAAAGTTTGCTGCACGTTATTTCTCAACTCCTAAGAAGATGGGTGCTCAGACTGCTGAAGCTAATATCAATGCAGGTATTGCTGCTGCTCAGCAAATAGTAGGGTTCTTTAAGGATGGTTGCGAGAAATTCAGAGTAAACAAGTAACTGATTCTAAATACATACTACCATGCGCAGTAGGATATTTAAATATGAAATTATGATAGGCTATTCAATTGGTTTGCTTACTTTTTCATTAAGTAGCATATTCAGAAATAGTCTGTCTGATTTTGCCAAAGGATTTTGCGAGGGCTTTTCTCTTGTTACTATTCTTGCTGGTTCTATTTACATGTGCTGGTGTTTTATTAAGAAGAAAAACCCTTATAAGATTTAATTTATGGCAATAATAAAACCTTTTAAAGGCATTCGCCCACCACAAAATTTAGTTGAAGAGGTAGCATCTCGTCCTTATGACGTTTTAAACTCGGAAGAGGCACGTCAGGAAGCTGCCGGCAATGAGAAATCATTGTATCACATCATAAAGCCGGAGATTGATTTCCCGGTAGGAACAGACGAACACGACGAAAAAGTTTATTTGAAAGCTGCTGAAAACTTCCAGATGTTTCAGGACAAAGGATGGTTGCTTCAGGATAATAAAGAGCAATACTATGTTTACGCTCAGACAATGAACGGTAAAACTCAGTATGGTCTTGTTGTTTGTGCTTACGTTGAAGATTACCTTAATGGAATAATCAAGAAGCATGAGTTGACTCGCCGTGATAAAGAAGAAGACAGAATGAAGCATGTTCGTGTGAACAATGCAAATATCGAACCTGTATTCTTTGCTTATCCTGATAATGATGTGCTGGATGCTATCGTAAAGAAGTATACTTCAAACAAACCAGTTAATGAGTTTATTGCTCCGGGAGATGGCTTTGGCCACCAGTTCTGGATTATTGATGAAGAAGCTGATATAGCTACAATTACAAAGCAATTCGAAGCAATGCCTGCTTTATACATAGCCGATGGTCATCACCGTTCTGCTGCTGCAGCTTTGGTAGGTGCTGAGAAAGCTAAGCAGAATCCTAATCATAAAGGTGATGAGGAATATAACTTCTTTATGGCTGTTTGCTTCCCTGCAAATCAACTGACTATTATTGATTATAACCGTGTGGTGAAAGATCTTAATGGTCTGTCTGCAGAGGCTTTCCTTGCTGCATTGGAAAAGAATTTTATTGTGGAAGAAAAGGGAGCAGAGATTTACAAGCCAAACGCTTTGCATAATTTCGCTGTTTATCTTGAAGGAAAATGGTATAGCCTTACAGCAAAACAAGGTACATATAATGATAATGACCCAATTGGTGTACTCGACGTTACTATCTCTTCTAACTTAATCCTTGACGAAGTTCTTGGTATTAAAGATCTTCGTTCCGACAAACGTATCGACTTTGTTGGAGGTATCCGTGGATTAGGAGAACTTAGCAAAAGAGTAGACAGTGGTGAGATGAAAGTTGCTCTTGCATTATATCCAGTTTCAATGAAACAATTGATGGATATTGCAGACAGTGGTAATATCATGCCTCCTAAAACAACATGGTTTGAACCTAAACTTCGTTCTGGATTAGTTATCCATAAACTGAGTTAAATTATACTTGCACCACAGATTATGTGGATCATAACGTCTCTTGCGTAGGGATAGAAATTTATGATACCAGATAATCTGTGGTGTTTTTTATTTCATTACTTTTGTGCATCATTTCTGATTTATGGCGATAGAAGATACATATAAAACAATAACAGAACTTTCGGAAGGCATTTACACGGAGAAGCGTAGTAAATTTATTGCTATAGCCATCCCCGTACGTAATGTTGAGGAAATAAAAGGTTATATTGAGCAATATCAGAAAAAGTATTATGATGCCCGTCACGTCTGTTATGCCTACATGCTAGGTCATGAAAGGAAAGATTTCCGTGCAAACGACAATGGAGAACCTTCGGGTACTGCCGGTAAACCTATTCTCGGCCAAATAAATTCCAACGAACTGACTGATATCCTTATTATTGTAGTTCGCTACTTTGGAGGAATAAAGCTAGGTACCAGCGGATTGATTGTTGCTTATAAAGCTGCTGCAGCAGAAGTCATTGCTAATGCCACAATTATTGAAAAAACTGTAGATGAAGATATAACTGTTTCTTTTGAATATCCGTTTATGAACGATATTATGCGAATTGTTAAGGAAGAAGAACCGGAAATTCTTAGCCAGACTTTCGATATGGATTGTGTTATGACATTACGCATAAGAAAGTCTGCCATGCCAAAGATGAGGGCTCGGTTGGAAAAGGTGGAAACTGCAAGAATTATCGAAGAGGAAGATCAGGAAGAGGTAGAGATTTAAAATATAGATTTGAATCATTTTAATAAGAACCAGTATGGAAAGAATAGAACCAAACAAACTTACAGAAAACTTTTTCGAGAATATCAGTAACGAATGGATGCTTATCACTGCAGGTGATAAGGAGAAATTTAATACCATGACTGCCAGTTGGGGTGGAATAGGCTTTCTTTGGAACAAACCAGTTGCGTTCATCTTTGTCCGTCCGGAGAGATACACATTTGAATTTCTTGAAAAAGGAGATTACTTCACCGTTTCTTTCTTAGGCATGGAGAATAAGGATATTCATAAAATCTGTGGTAAAAAGTCTGGCCGTGATATTGATAAAGTAAAAGAAACCGGATTAGTTCCTCACTTCACAGAAATGGGTAATGTATGTTTCGAACAATCACGAATCACTTTAGAATGCAAGAAACTGTATACAGACCAAATAAAGAAAGAAGGATTTGCTGATCCTGAATATATTGACAGATGGTACAATACTCATGGCAACTTCCACCAGATGTATGTTGCCGAGATTGTGAATGCCTGGATCTAAATATTGGTAATACCTGAGGATATAGTTATCTGTCTGTTATACTTCACAGATAACTATATTCTTTTTATAGAAGAATCTCTTATTTGCAACTGCGTAGGGATTACAACCTGCTTTATATCCTCTCCGTTTTTTAATTGATTGAGTAGTAAATTACACGCAGCTTCCCCCATTTTATACGTCTGGTGAGTAACGGCTGTAAGGTTTGGCTCCACATAGCAGGCGTGCATTTCGTCAGTATATCCCACTAATGCTACATCTTCCGGAATTCTAAGTCCGCGTTGCTTTATCTCTTTCATGGCAGCAAACGCAAGTGTGTCGTTCATGGCTACAATAGCGTCGGGTGGATTAGGGAGACAGAGTAGTTTCTTTGTAGCCTCCATTCCTTCATCGTAAGTCATTTTTTCGCAGACCACCAGTTCTCTTTCGATTGGGATTCCTTTTTCTCTTAGCGCTTCCAGATAACCATGTTTTCGTTGTTTTACAATATCCAGGTGATTGGAACCTCCAATGAATCCTATGCGTTTGGATTCGTTATTCAGTAAATGCAGGGTTACTTGCCGGGCTGATTCGCTGTTGTCGGCAACTACAGACGAGAACATGTCCGTGAGACACACTCTGTCGAAAAGGATAATTGGTGTATTGGCATTTGCCAGGTCCTCAAAATGGCTGAAGTTCTTTGTTTCCTGAGACAGACAGGCTATTATTCCCTCAACCCTTATATTAATTAGATGATCTACACATTGCTTTTCACGCTCGTATTGCTCATACGAGGAAGTAATAATGGCAAAATAACCGTTCTGAGTAGCCACATCTTCTATTCCGCTGATAATGGAAGAGTAGAAGTGAGTCACAATATCGGGCACAATAATGCCGATAATTCGTGGAGTATCTTTCAATAAACTAATGGCAAACGGGTTTGGACGGTAGTTCATTTCTTTGGCTAAAGCCTTTACACGGTCAATCATCTCCTGACTAATCTCAGGACTGCCTTTCAGTGCTCTCGATACCGTAGATATTGAAACGCCCAGCTCTTCTGCTAATTGCTTGAGTGATACGTGCTTCTTCTTGTTTGTTGAACTCATTACCGTGCTTATATTTGAATACCATTAATTAAATCAGGGTTCAAATTTACTAAATATTAGTTTTACGCAAAGCTTTGCGTTGCTTTTTAATAGCAAAGCTTATACACATCATCAATAAACATCTATTTTTGATTCAAAATAAACTTTATAAATTAAAACCATGGATTACAAGGAAATAGGAAAGACCGGAATGAAAGTTTCCAGTCTTAGTTTTGGAGCTTCGTCTCTAGGTGGTGTGTTTCACGATATTCGCGAAGCCGAAGGTATTAAAGCTGTATTTACAGCAGTAGAAAATGGATTGAATTTTATCGATGTATCTCCTTATTACGGTCACTATAAAGCAGAAACTGTTTTAGGAAAAGCATTAAAGGATATGAACCGTGCCGACTATTACCTTTCTACAAAGGTGGGTCGTTATGGTGAGAACGGAGTAAACACTTGGGATTATTCCGGAAAGAAAGCTACTGAAAGTGTTTACGAAAGTCTGGAACGTCTTCACATTGATTATATTGATTTGATCAACGTTCACGATATTGAATTCTCTGATATGAATCAGGTGGTTAACGAAACACTTCCTGCTTTAGTAGAATTACGTGAAAAAGGTGTAGTAAAGCATGTAGGTATCACCGACCTTCAGCTGGAAAACCTGAAATGGGTTATCGACCGTGTGCCCGAAGGAACAGTAGAAAGTGTTCTAAACTTCTGCCACTATTGCCTTAACGATGATAAACTGGCTGATTTCCTTGATTACTTTGAATCTAAGAACGTGGGTGTAATCAACGCTTCTCCGCTGTCAATGGGATTACTTTCTAAACGTGGCGTACCTGCATGGCATCCGGCTCCTGCTTCTTTGGTTGAAGCTTGTGCTAAGGCTGCTCAACACTGTGAATCAAAGAACTATCCAATCGAGAAGCTGGCTATTCAATACTCTGTTAGCAATCCTCGTATTGCAAGTACTTTGTTCAGTTCTGCTAATCCTGATAATGTTCTTAAGAATATAGAATTCGTTAATGAACCAATCGACTGGAAACTAGTAGAAGAAGTTCAGGACATTATTGGTGATCAGAAACGTGTAAGCTGGGCTAACTCTTAGTTTTTTGAGTTGATTATGGATTTTAAATTAGATTTTAAAATAATAGATGCTCACAGTCATCTGTGGCTGAAACAGGATACTGTGGTCAACGGATTGCCCATCTATACCATGGAAAACGGACGTTCATTCTTCATGGATGAAGTCCGCCAGATGGTTCCTCCGTTTATGATTGACGGTAAAAATAGTGCCGAGGTATTCCTATCGAACATGGATTACGCTCAGGTGTCGGCTGCTGTAGTAACTCAGGAGTATATCGATGGTATACAAAACGATTACTTGTTGAAGGTGGCCCATAAGTATCCCGATCGTTTCTTTGTTTGCGGAATGTGTGAGTTTCGTCGCCCTGGATATTTTGCTCAGGCTCGGGAATTAATAGCTTCGGGTTTTAAAGCAATCAAGATTCCGGCACAAAGACTGCTACTGAAAGAGGGTAGAGTATACCTCAATTGTGAAGAGATGATGAAGATGTTTCACTATATGGAGGAACATGGAATTATCCTGTCTATAGATTTGGCTGACGGTGCAATACAAACCGGAGAGCTGGAAGAGGTGATAAAGGAATGCCCTAATTTGAAAGTAGCTATCGGACACTTTGCAATGGTTACCATGCCCGACTGGTTGGAACAGGTTAAACTTGCCCGATATCCGAACGTAATGATTGAATCGGGTGGTATAACCTGGCTTTTCAATGATGAGTTCTATCCTTTCAATGAAGCAGTGAAGGCTATTAAGGAAGCGGCAGATCTTGTAGGAATGGAAAAATTAATGTGGGGATCGGATTATCCTCGTACCATTACAGCCATCACTTATAAGATGTCTTACGACTTTGTGCTGAAATCTAACGAACTCTCTGCTCACGAAAAGGCTCTTTTCCTTGGAAAGAATGCCGAGAAGTTCTATGGATTCAAAGATCTTGTAGATTTGCCTTACATTAAAAACATGTCTGAATAGAAAAACACAATTAAATATAATATGAAATTAGATAAAAAAAATAGCGCGCTGCCTTTAGCCCTTATCTTTAGTTTATTCTTTCTTTGGGCTATCAGTAGTAATCTTTTGCCAACCATGATCCGTCAGTTGATGAAGACTTGCGAGTTGAGTACGTTTCAGGCTTCATTTACTGAAACAGCTTACTGGCTTGCTTACTTCATCTTCCCTATACCTATTGCTATGTTTATGAAAAAGTATAGCTATAAGTCGGGTATTATTCTGGGGCTTATGCTGGCTGCATTCGGAGGATTGCTTTTCTTCCCGGCTGCCATAATCAAGGAATATTGGGCATATCTTACCATTTTCTTTATTATCGCCACTGGTATGTGTTTTCTTGAGACAGCTGCCAATCCTTACGTTACAGCGTTGGGAAATCCGGCCACAGCTTCCAGACGATTGAACCTGGCTCAGTCATTCAACGGTTTGGGTGCTTTTATCTCTGCCATGTTTCTTAGTAAACTGGTGTTGAGTGGAAATCATTACACCCGCGAATCTCTTCCTACTGATTATGTAGGCGGATGGGAAGGTTATATTCAGACTGAGACTGACGCAATGAAATTGCCTTATCTTATTCTGGCTGCTGCACTGATTATTATTGCTGTTGTTTTCGTATTCTCTCACTTGCCTAAAATTAAAGAAGGAAACAGTGTGGAAGGCGAAACTAAAACAGGTAAACTGATAGATTTTGGTGTTTTAAAGCGTTCGCATCTTCGTTGGGGAGTTATTGCTCAGTTCTTTTACAACGGCGGACAGACAGCTATTAATAGTCTGTTCCTTGTGTATTGCTGTACATACGCTGGAATACCGGAAGGACAAGCTACAACATTCTTCGGATTGTACATGTTGTGTTTCCTTAGCGGTAGATGGATTGGTACATTCCTGATGGCAAGATTCCGTCCGCAAAACATGCTTACCGTATATGCGCTTGTAAATGTATGCCTATGCGTAGTGATTATGTGCTACGGAGGAATGATTGGTCTTTATGCAATGTTGGCCATATCTTTCTTTATGTCAATTATTTACCCAACACAATTCTCATTGGCGCTTAAAGATTTAGGCTCAAACACAAAGAGTGGTTCAGCCTTTTTGGTAATGGCCATTGTTGGTAACGCTTGTTTGCCACAGTTTACAGCATACGTTATGCAGCTTAACTCAAACATATACCATGTTGCGTATGTTATTCCGTTAGTATGCTTCCTTTTCTGTGCTTATTACGGCTGGAAAGGATATAAAGTTATTGATTAAATAAGAGTTTTTTAAATTAAAATAGATTATGAAAGCGATTCAGATTACAGCCCCCGGAGAACTAAAGGTGGTGGAAGTGAACAAACCAGTCATGAAAGATGACGAGATCTTGATTAAAATTAAGTACGTAGGTTTCTGCGGTTCCGACTTAAATACTTTTTTAGGTAAGAACCCTATGGTTAAACTTCCTATTATCCCGGGTCATGAAGTGGGTGCGGTAATAGAAAGCATAGGTAAGGATGTTCCGGCCGGATTTGAAGTTGGAATGAGTGTAACTGTAAATCCTTACACAAACTGCGGCAAGTGTGCTTCTTGCCGTAACGGAAGAGTAAACGCCTGCGAACACAACGAAACATTTGGTGTGCAGCGTAATGGTGCAATGGGAGAGTATCTTGCCCTTCCATGGTCCAAAGTAATTCCTGCAGCAGATACTACTCCAAGAGACTGCGCACTTATTGAACCAATGAGTGTAGGTTTCCACGCAGTGTCTCGTGCTCAGGTAACTGACATCGATGTTGTGATGGTTATTGGCTGTGGAATGATTGGCATGGGTGCTATCGTGAGAGCTTCATTACGTGGAGCAACAGTGATTGCTGTTGACCTTGACGATGAAAAGCTTGCTTTGGCAAAACAAGTAGGTGCGGCTTACGGCATCAACTCAGGAACAGAAAACCTTCACGAACGCCTTCTTGAACTTACTGGTGGTCTTGGACCTGATGTAGTGATTGAAGCTGTAGGTAGTCCTTTTACTTACAGATGTGCTGTTGATGAAGTGGCATTTACAGGTCGTGTAGTTTGCATTGGTTACGCTAAGAGTGAAGTTTCTTTCCAGACAAAATACTTTGTTCAGAAGGAGCTTGATATCCGTGGCTCACGTAACGCTATGCCTGCCGACTTCCGCGCTGTGGCAAAATACCTGCAACAAGGAACTTGTCCTAAGGATGAACTTATTTCTAAGATTGTAACTCCTGAAAATGCACTGAGTGCAATGGAAGAATGGGCTGCAAACCCTGGAAAGGTATTCAGAATTCTTGTGGAATTTTAAATATTAAACTGTAAAAAGAGCCATCAGGAAGTTTGTCCTCGATGGCTCTTTTTTATTACCATTTCTCGTAATGTACAATCTCTTTCAGTAGTTTTCTGGGTCTGTAATTAGGTGCTTCATCCGGATAACCTACCGTAGTCTGTAAACTACCTTTCTATTATTGATTATTACAATATATACATTTTGTATTGCAGTACTACCTTTTAAGATACAAAACTATTTGTACTTAATCCGGAAACTTTTCTTTCAGTAAATCTTCCAGTTTGATAAGCTCATCCCTGTATTGAGCTGCTTCAAGGAACTCGAGCTTCTTGGCAGCATCGCGCATTTGCTTTTTAACCTTTTCGATATTCTTTTCCAGTTGAGGCCTGTTCATGTACTGAACAATAGGATCGGCAGCAATGTTGGTACCGGTTGGTTCCACATATGCTTTTGGAACTTTGGTGAATTCTTTTCCTTCTCCACCACCAAATACCGACATCTTTAGTGCTTTCTTAATCTGTTGCGGAACAATTCCATTCGCTTCGTTGTAAGCTAGCTGCTTTTCACGGCGACGGTTTGTCTCGTCTATTGTTTTCTGCATACTATCCGTAATCTTGTCGGCATACATAATTACCCGTCCGTTCACATTACGAGCAGCACGTCCGGCTGTCTGAGTAAGAGATCGGTGGGAGCGTAGGAACCCTTCCTTGTCGGCATCAAGAATAGCTACTAGCGAAACCTCAGGAAGGTCGAGTCCTTCACGCAGAAGGTTTACGCCGATAAGCACATCGTATACACCGGTACGAAGATCTTCCATAATCTTCACGCGATCCATTGTGTCTACATCACTGTGGATGTAGTTACATTTAACTCCATTGCCCAGTAGGAAGTCCGTCAGCTCTTCTGCCATTCGTTTGGTTAGGGTAGTTACAAGAACACGCTCTTCCCGCTCAATACGCAGTTGAATCTCTTCCATAAGATCATCAATCTGATTCATACTTGGACGAACATCAATAATAGGATCAAGGAGTCCGGTCGGTCTGATAACCTGTTCCACTACGATTCCTTCGCTCTTAACAAGCTCATAATCGGCCGGAGTAGCACTTACATATATTACTTGTTTAGCCAGAGTTTCAAACTCTTCGAACTTCAGCGGACGGTTGTCCATAGCTGCAGGGAGACGGAATCCATATTCCACCAGATTTATTTTACGGGCACGGTCGCCTCCATACATGGCTCTGATCTGAGGTACGCTCACGTGACTCTCGTCTATCACGATAAGGAAGTCGTCTGGAAAGAAATCCAGCAGACAGTAAGGACGAGTACCCGGCTCTCTACCGTCGAAGTAACGTGAGTAATTCTCAATACCCGAACAATGCCCCAGTTCACGAATCATCTCCATATCGTAAGTCACACGCTCGTAAATACGTTTGGCTTCGTAAGGCTTACCTTCCTTCTCAAAGAATGCCACCTGCTTGGTAAGGTCATCTTCAATCTCATGAATGGCCTTCATTGTGCTTTCCTTGGTTGTCATAAAGAGATTTGCCGGATATATCTTATAACTCTCGAAAGAAGTTATTCGTACGCCGGACAGCGGATCAATCTCATCTATGGAATCAATCTCATCTCCCCAGAACGAGATTCTCAATATACATTCCGAGTATGCAAGGAAAACATCAATTGTATCACCTTTCACCCTGAAGTTACCACGATTCAGATCCACATCGTTACGCGAATAGAGACTATCTACCAACTTGCGGAGAATAACATTCATACTGTAAGTACGTCCGCGCTCTATCTCGATTACATTTTCATAGAAGTCGGCAGGATTTCCCATACCGTAAATACAGGAAACTGAAGAGACAACCACAACATCTTTACGGCCGGAAAGGAGGGCAGAAGTAGCAGCAAGTCGTAACTTGTCAATCTCATCATTGATAGCTAAATCCTTTTCAATATATGTGTCAGTGCTGGGCAGATAAGCTTCCGGCTGGTAATAATCGTAGTAAGAAACGTAGTACTCAACAGCATTATGAGGGAAAAAACTCTTGAATTCACCGTAAAGCTGAGCCGCCAACGTTTTGTTATGACTCAAAATTAAAGTCGGCTTATTAATGTTCTTAATTACATTGGCAATTGTAAACGTTTTACCCGATCCCGTTACTCCAAGAAGAGTCTGAGCCGGAAGTCCGCTGTTGAGGCCTTCCGTAAGCTGAGCGATAGCTTCCGGTTGGTCACCCGTAGGCTGATAGTCTGATGTTAGTTCAAAGTCCATCGTATATTCTTCAATTAAAGACCGTAAAGTTACACAATTTGGTAAAGAAACATATGCATAAGGCCGTAATTTTAAAAATCAAAAGCGGAGATTAAAAAAACTCTTCCAATAGTTATTATTTCCTTGTACAAAACAATTAATTCTTTTGTACAGAAGAATGATTTGTTTTGTACAAAAGAAAACAATCTTTTGTACAAGATATTTTTGATATTCCTTTTTGTTTCTAAAAAACACAGTGAATCTTTGAAAAATGACTAATCGATAGAATCTCAATATTCATCGGTTTTGCTTAATAATCTAACTGTAAATAATAGTTTTTCCAATTTATTTTGTTACTTTGCGACAGATTATCACAAAAAGAGGTATAAAACTATAAAAAGCATAGCTAAGAAAGATGATTTGGAACGAGAGTATCGAATGCATGGATCGCGAAGGGCTTCGCAAAATTCAGAGCATCAGATTGAAGAAAATGGTGGAATATGTATATCACAACACACCATTCTACCGTAAAAAAATGCAGGAATTGGGTCTTACTCCGGATGATATAAACGGAATAGAAGACATTTCCAAACTTCCATTTACCACAAAAACAGATTTAAGAGACAATTATCCATTCGGACTTTGTGCCGTACCTATGTCACAAATCGTGAGAATTCACGGTTCATCTGGTACAACAGGTAAACCAACCGTTGTGGGATATACACGAAAGGATCTTTCTTTGTGGACCGAATGTCTTTCACGCTGCTTTACCGCTTACGGAGCCGATAACAAAGATATATTCCAGATAGCTTACGGCTACGGACTTTTTACCGGTGGGCTAGGAGCTCATTACGGTGCCGAAAACATTGGTGCTTCTGTTATTCCAATGTCCAGCGGAAATACCGATAAACAAATTCAGTTGATGCACGATTTCGGAACTACCGTGTTATGCTGTACTCCGTCATACGCACTATTTATTGCCGATGCCATTAAGGACTCGGGTATTCCGAGAGAAGATTTCAAGCTCAAGGCAGGTGTGTTTGGTGCAGAACCATGGACTGAAAGTATGCGTAAGGAGATTGAAGAAAAACTGGCTATCAAGGCTTATGATATCTATGGATTGAGTGAAATATCCGGCCCTGGAGTAGGCTTTGAATGCGATCATCAGAATGGAACTCACCTTAACGAAGATCATTTCTTCCCTGAAATTGTAGATCCTCACACCTTGCAACCAGTAGAACCCGGTCAGCAGGGAGAATTGGTATTTACTCACTTAACCAAGGAAGGTATGCCGCTTCTACGTTACCGCACAAAAGACCTTACAGCCCTTCACTACGAGAAATGTGATTGTGGCCGTACATTGGTTCGCATGGACAGAATTCTTGGTAGAAGTGACGATATGCTTATTATTCGTGGGGTAAATGTTTTCCCAACTCAAATAGAATCTGTAATTTTGGAGCTGCCGGAATTTGAACCGCACTATCTGCTTACTGTAGATCGTGTGAACAATACCGATAGAATGGAACTAAAAGTAGAGGCTCGTCCTGAGTTTTACTCTGACGAGATAAATAAGATGCTTGCATTGAAGAAGAAGATTACTTCACGTTTGCAGAGCGTTCTTGGGTTAGGAGTTGATGTTAAAATCGTTGAGCCACGAAGCATCGAAAGAAGTGTTGGTAAAGCAAAACGAGTAATTGATAACAGAAAACTTTAATTAATCTGAATATTGATCTGATCATAATTATTATATTATAAATCAAAACGTTATGATAGCAAAACAATTGTCGATTTTTTTGGAGAACAAATTTGGCCGACTAACAGAGGTTACTGAAATTTTAGCAAAAGAGGGTATTAACCTTTCAGCTTTATGTATCGCCGAGAATGCGGATTTCGGCATCCTTCGTGGCATTGTTTCCGATCCGGACAAAGCATATAAGGTTTTAAAGGAAAATCATTTTGCCGTTAATATAACAGACGTAGTGGGCATTAACTGTCCTAACGTTCCCGGAGCGCTTGCCAAAGTGCTTAACTATCTTTCTGAGGCAGGAGTGTTTATTGAATATATGTATTCCTTTGCAAACAACGACTCGGCTAATGTAATTATACGCCCCAGTGATATGGAAACCTGTATCAAGGTTTTAACAGAAAAGAAGGTAGAACTTTTAGCTGCAAGTGATTTGTACAGACTATAAAAAGAGAATTCTATATTTGTAATCATAATTTTTGTATTAAAAAACATTGAAAAATTGTGTATTATTCAAAGGGAATCAGTAACTTTGCGCATTATTTTGAATGAAATGAAAAGAAATATCATCCTTACAATACTTATAGCTGGAGCTCTATCATCTTGTGGAGAATATAACAAAATATTGAAAAGTACTGATTATGAGTACAAATACGAGGCTGCAAAGAATTACTTTGCCAATGGTAAGTACTCAAAATCTGCCACATTGCTGGAAGATATGCTTATTCAGCTAAAGGGAACTGATAAAGCTGAGGAATCTTTGTATATGCTTGCAATGAGTTATTATAATCAGGAGGATTATAGTACATCTTCTCATTATTTTACGACATATTACAATACATATCCAAAAGGTCAGTTTACTGAATTAGCTCGTTTCCATGCCGGAAAGTCATTGGGTCTGGATACTCCGGAACCTCGTTTAGACCAGTCTGGAACATACAAAGCAATTCAGGAATTGCAGATGTTTATGGAGTACTTCCCACAAAGCTCAAAGAAGCAGGAAGCTCAGGATATGATTTTTGCTTTGCAAGATAAGCTTGTGCAAAAAGAATATTTAGCTGCAAAGCTTTATTTTGATTTGGGAAATTATATGGGTAACAACTATCAGTCTTGTGTAATCACTGCACAAAATGCTTTAAAGGATTATCCGTATGCTAAGCTTCGTGAAGACCTTTCAATCCTAGTACTTCGATCTAAATATCAGATGGCAGTTCAAAGTATTCAAGAAAAGAAAGTAGAACGTTTCCGCGATGCAGTAGATGAATATTACGCATTCAAAAACGAATTCCCGGATAGTAAATACTCAAAAGAGGTAGAAAAGATATTTAAAGAATCAAGCAAAGAGTTTAAAGATTAATTACAAAATAGAATTATGGATTACAAAAAAACAAATGCTCCAACAAATACCATTACACGTGACATGATGGATCTATGTTCCGATACTGGTAATGTTTATGAAACAGTTTCTATTATTGGGAAACGTGCCAATCAGATTGCTGTTGAAATTAAAGGCGATCTTTCTAAGAAATTGCAGGAGTTTGCTTCATATACAGATAATATGGAGGAAGTATTTGAAAATAGAGAGCAGATTGAAATCTCTCGCTATTATGAAAAATTGCCTAAGCCTGACTTAATTGCTGCTCAGGAATACCTTGAAGGAAAGGTTTATTACAGAAATCCATCAAAGGAAAAAGATAAATTGCAATAAAAAGTCTTCAGGTAGGCCGTTTCTTTACTGAGGCGGCCTTTCTTTTTTATATGTTAAACAACCGAATTTAAAATAATTATGATACAACGCATTCAAAGTATTTATTTATTGCTTGTAACAGCTCTGCTTACATCAAATATCTTCTTACCGATTGCTTCTTTTGTTGATAGTAAAGGAGTGACCTATCCGCTTACTCCGTTTCATGTTTCTTTTCCTGAAGCAGGGTTAAACTATACTCCATGGGGACAATTGGCGTTACTTATTCTGGGTGCTTTAATTGCATTTGCTTCTATCTTCCTATATAAGAATAGAAAACTTCAGATAAGAATGAGTGTTTTTAATCTGCTTATCATGGCTGGTTTTTATAGTGTAGTTCTCGTATCTGTTATATTCTTAAAGAATAGCAGTAAGGCTGAACTTAATCCGTCATTCGGTCTTTGTTTGCCGCTAATTGCTATGATTCTTAATTATCTTGCAATACGTGCTATCCGCAAAGATGATGAGATGGTAAGAGCTGCTGATAGAATCAGATAAATAGATCAGAAGATTTTGAGTAATGAAAATCAAGGGGGTATAACTGTAGATTAAATCAGATGAATACTTTCTGGTTTGAATAAATTGAACTCTTTGAGTTCTGAATATATAATCAGTCTTTAATTATCGTTCCAGATTTTTGTGACAAAAGATACAAGAAAGGGGTTGTTCTGTAAAGTTAGAACAACCCCTTTCTTATGCCTTATCCTTTAGGTTTCTCTTCGCTCTAAGGAAAGCTTCTTTGTGCAACCTCTATCATACATCTTTTTCTTTTGATTTCTGTCAATCTTTGAAGTTGCTTTATACATTCAATTCTCAAAGAACTGAAATCTAATCTCTTTTATTTCTTTACTTCTTCGATAAGATTTAAAAACTCGTGCAACTTATATTGAAAGTCATATTGGGAATCTAATATCTTTTAGTTCTTCGTCGTTAATATTGCTTCATGCAGCGGAAGCATTCCTTGAGCCTATCTTCTTACACCTTATTCTTGCTCCCTTTCATGCTTAGCAGGAAAACAGCGATCTTATTTCGTGAGATCAAACAAGTAAGTCAGTCTTACGGAGATAGTGTTGTGTGATGACTTATCGAAGTTGTTCACGTTAGAATTATCATTTTTGAATATATCACCCAGTCCAAAGTAATAACGTCCTTCCAGCAAGAAATGTCCTACTTTTGAATTTATATCAAAACCGGCTCCTCCTACAAGTCCATAATCTAACTTATTATCAGCCTTTTTGTTATATTGGTAATTAACCTTGTTTGGACGGTTGCTGGCATCCCAGTCGCTGCTGAAGTTCTCTTTCTCACTTAGCAAGAAAGCCACCTGTGGGCCCAGATTGACAAAGAACTGCGTACCTTGTTCCTTTCCAAATCCCAGATGAGCAAGGAATGGCATTTCAATATAGTTCATGGTGCGGCTGTATGTGTTTGTGTTATCCTCAATCATCTCTTCCCAACCACGTTGAGAGAAATTTAGTTCTACTTGAGTACCACATATTATGGAAAAATACTTCTCTGAAAGATAACGCGCTGTTAATCCTCCTACGTAGGCCATATATCCCTTCTGTTTGATAGTTGGATTGAATGATATGCTATTGTTATTTACACCGGCGTTGAACCCAACAGATAAATTGTTTCTTTGAGCTCCCAACTGAGCTGATGCCGGAACTGATAAAGCCGCAAATAGTAGTGATATAATGTATTTATTCATGATCTTATTCGAAATCATATTTAATTAGTTCATTGTTCTTGGAGAAGTTTACGAAGAAAACCTTCTTATTGATAAATCCTCCCCAGTTATTTACACGTTGAAAATTAAAACCGGTTTGTATAGGATGGAAAGAATTTTGAGAAAGATGCTTTTCGAATCCTGTGCCATATTCAGACAGAGCATTCAGGAAGAAATATCCCAGATCAAATCCCAGCATTCCAAACTTTGGGTATGTGTTTATCATATCCTTGCTATACCATTTCCGGTATGAAGATATGAATTTAACCGTTTCTGGTAATAGATTGTTGGTATAAAACGAAGAATAAAAATAAGTATCCAGTTCGTAGAACTTTTCCAAATGATCTTGCGTGTATGTCTGCCATTCTGGGTAACCAAACAAATGGATAGATGTTGCAGGATTCTCTCTTGCCAACAATTGCAATTGTGGTAGTAATCTTATCAGAGTTACATTAGAGCCCGAAGTAGGAATAAATACATTCTCTTTCGTGCTACTTAGTGCTGCGCTTAAAACGGCTGCATCATGCGAAGCCTTAAGTTCTTTAAAAGTAATATTGTTGCTTAAAAGCTCATGCTTGAATCCGTTTATAAACTCCTTCTTTTCTCCGTTTTTGTCCTCTGCATCCAGGAATATAATATTAGGTGAAGTAAACTTGCGGATAAAGTGCTCGTATACCTCAGAATATAAATAAGACTGCGGAGTGTTGATCTGGAATACAGACGGATTATTAAACACCTCATTATCTTTAGAGCTAAAAGGAATAACAAGCTTTATATTGTTCTCTTTAGCAAAGGCAGCCAATGGCTTTATCTGACTATTGTATAACGGTCCGAAAATAATATTCATTCCCTTTAATTCCTCTTTAGCAAGAATTGCATTGATAGAGGCAGGTGAATTGCCGGAATCGTATGTGTAGATATCCAGAGATGTTCCTTTTCTCTTTAAACTGTCTGCAGCCATAAGAAAACCTTCGTAAAACTCTACCATACGAGCCGATTCTGCTTTCTTGCCAGCATCGAGCATGAATGGTAAAATCACTGCAGCCTTTATTACAGAAAGTTTTTTATCTCTGTTTTTTTTAGCGTTGAATAGCTCCGTATCGCTAGGAATTACTTTTGCTTCTACTTTAGGAGTAGGATAGGGAATACAAATAAATTCTCCCTTTTTCAGCCCTTTTTTTATTTCCGGATTAGCAGCAATCAATTCCTCCTGCGTAACGCCGTATTCCTGACTGATACTAAAGATTGTTTCTTTCCTTTTAACCTTATGCATATCCTTGCATTTTGGTTCTACGGCTGGGCGAATAGCAGGCTGAGATTTAGTTGTTTTTACCTTCTCGCTATCTATTGTGGAATTAGCAGGCAACACAATAACCTGTCCCACTTTAAAGTTCTCGGCACTTAATCCAGGATTTACTTCACAAATATCCTCAGCAGTTACATTGTACTTTACAGTCAGCCCGTAAAGAGTTTCTCCGCTTTGTATTGTATGAAATTGTCTGGATTGTTTCTTTGTCTTGCTTTGAGGAATACGAAGTTTTTGTCCGGCAATCAGCTTCTCACTACATCCGGGATTCAACTTGATAATGTCCACTGTGGCAACGTTATATGTGCTGGCAATTGAATAAAGGCTTTGTCCCTTTTCAATGGTATGAAGAAAAAATGAATTACTTTCCTGTGCTATTACCGTGTTCCAGGAAAAGCCTGTAAACAGCAAAGCTATGTATAGTGATTTAAGTGAATTCATGTATTTAAATATCATTTTTATTTTGTCCTTCAAAACGAAAAGCAAAGGTACAAAAATCTGTTATATTCACATTATATAATCAGTTAAGAAAATAATATTCCCTTTTTTAATTAAATATTTCAGTAGGAAACATTAATTTTGCAAATATCACGTTAGGTATATATCTGTAACGAGAAATGATATAATTGTTCCCATGAATTCAGAACATAGTAAAAAGAAGGATACTTTAGCCGCTAACAAGCTTTATATGGTTCTGTTATGCTTTTCTTTATCTCTTTTCCTGTTTCCGTTAAACGGTCAGGCACAAGAGATTAAGGCAAGTCCTGTAGCCAAGCAATTGTCAGAAAATGGTACGGCTGCTGATGGTGAAACTATTGAACCAGGCGGCCAATTTACCGGTTCTGCACCCATGGAAGTAGAATTTACATCCAATGTGGCAGATGCATCATCAACGTTGAGATATGAGTGGAAGTTCTCTGATAAGGCAGATTTCTCTTCCATACTTTTAAGTCGATATGATGAAGTGGTAACATATACATTTACTACTTCCGGAACATATTATATAAAGCTATATATCACTGATACAGCGTCGAGCGTAACGTATGAGTCCGATGCTTTTACAGTGATAATCAGTGAGTCGGAATTGAAAGTTCCTAACGCATTCTCACCAAACGGAGACGGTGTGAATGATGTGTTTAAAGTAAAACATAAGTCATTGGTAAAATTCAATGCAGTTGTGTTTAACAGATGGGGGCAAGAACTGTATAAATGGAATAATCCCGAAGAGGGGTGGGATGGAACATCCCATGGTAAAGCCGTGAAAGACGGAGTTTACTTTATTGTTGTAAACGCTGTTGGATCGGATGGAATTAAGTATAATCACAAAGGAGATATAAATATTCTGCGTGGTTTCGGTAGTGGTACTACAGGAACAACAGGAGAATAAATTAAAGATATGGCTGAAGAAAAAGATCAGGTAAGTGTGTACGGTGCGCGTGTGCACAATTTAAAGAATATAGATGTAAGTATACCTCGTAATAGTTTAACGGTTATTACAGGACTAAGCGGAAGCGGAAAGTCTTCATTGGCATTTGATACAATCTTTGCTGAAGGACAGCGTAGATACATTGAAACGTTTTCTACCTATGCCCGAAACTTTTTAGGAAATATGGAGCGTCCGGATGTAGATAAAATCACCGGACTGAGCCCTGTTATTTCCATCGAGCAAAAAACAACGAACAAGAATCCCCGTTCTACGGTGGGAACTACCACCGAAGTGTATGATTACCTGCGTTTGCTTTATGCAAGAGCCGGAGAAGCATACTCGTACCTTTCGGGAGAGAAGATGGTGAAATATACAGAAGAGCAGATTCTTGATCTGATACTTCATGATTATAAAGGCAAAAAAATCTATTTGCTAGCACCGCTTGTAAAGGCTAGAAAAGGCCATTACAAGGAGCTTTTCGAGCAGATCAGAAAAAAGGGCTATCTCAATGTTCGTGTTGATGGCGATATCAGAGAAATCATGCACGGCATGAAACTCGATCGTTATAAGAATCACGATATAGAAGTGGTTATCGACAAGATGATTGTTGGTGATAAAGACGATAAACGCCTCAAGCAAAGTGTTGCTACAGCCATGCAGCAAGGCGATGGATTGCTGATGATACTCGATGCGCAGACACTAAGCGTACGCCATTACAGTAAACGATTGATGTGCCCTGTTACCGGTTTGGCTTATCGCGAACCAGCTCCTCATAATTTCTCATTCAATTCCCCTCAGGGAGCTTGTCCTAAGTGTAAAGGCCTTGGAGTTATCAATCGGATTGATATAGATAAGATCATTCCCGATCGTAACCTTTCAATTCACGAAGGAGGTATAGTTCCACTCGGTAAGCATAGGAATATTATGATATTCTGGCAGATTATTTCTATTCTTGAGAGGTACGAAGCCAAACTGAAAACGCCAATCAAAGATCTTCCCGATGATGCCATCGAAGAAATATTATACGGATCAGATGAAAGAGTAAGGCTAGACCACACTCTGATAGGCTCTTCATCCGATTATTTTGTAACCTTCGAGGGAGTGATAAAGTACATTATGATGATGCAGGAAAAGGATGTGTCGGCTACTGCACAGAAGTGGGCCGAACAATTCTCTGTAACAACAGAATGTCCTGAGTGTAAAGGCGCAAAACTCAATAAAGAAGCACTGTATTACCGTATTCACGATAAGAATATTGATGAGTTGTCGTCTATGGATCTGTCTGAGCTTTATGAATGGCTCAGCAATGTGGATCAGTTCCTTAGCGACAAGCAAAGGATGATTGCAACAGAGATATTAAAAGAAATACGTACCCGACTGAAATTCCTGCTCGATGTAGGTTTGGAATATCTTTCACTTAAACGAACCTCGGCAACATTATCAGGTGGTGAGAGCCAGCGAATTCGCCTTGCTACCCAGATTGGTTCTCAGCTGGTAAACGTGTTATATATTCTCGATGAGCCTAGTATCGGATTGCATCAGCGAGATAATGAGAAGCTAATCAAATCATTGATGGCTTTGCGAGATTCTGGTAACTCCGTTATTGTAGTAGAGCACGACAGAGACATGATGCTTGCTGCCGATTACGTTGTAGATATGGGTCCTAAGGCCGGAAGACTGGGAGGAGAGGTTGTCTTTGCAGGAACTCCTGCCGAGATGCTTAAAACTAAGACCCTGACTTCCATGTACCTCAATGGACTGAAGAGAATAGAAATACCTGAAAAAAGAAGAGAAGGCAACGGACTTACCTTAACCCTGAAAGGAGCCAAAGGTAATAACCTGAAAGGGGTAGATGTTGATTTCCCTCTCGGAAAGCTTATTTGTGTAACCGGAGTATCGGGTAGTGGTAAATCATCATTGATAAACAATACACTGCAGCCTATTCTTTCGCAGAAATTCTATCACTCATTGCAAGATCCATTGCCATACGATGCAATAGAAGGACTCGAAAACATAGATAAGGTGGTAAATGTAGACCAGTCACCACTGGGAAGAACTCCTCGTTCAAATCCGGCAACTTATACCGGAGTGTTCTCGGACATTCGTTCCCTGTTTGTAGGACTACCCGAAGCCAAGATCAGAGGTTACAAAGCCGGACGATTCTCTTTCAATGTATCCGGCGGACGATGCGAAACCTGCTCGGGTAACGGATATAAAACCATAGAGATGAACTTCCTGCCCGATGTATATGTACCATGCGAAATATGTCACGGTAAACGATACAACAGAGAAACCCTCGAGGTTCGTTTCAAAGGAAAATCCATTGCCGATGTGCTCGATATGACCATCAGTCGTGCCGTAGAATTCTTCGAGAACGTTCCGCAGATTCTTAACAAGATAAAGGTGCTCGAGGAAGTGGGTCTAGGATACATACGCCTGGGACAACCTTCAACCACCCTTTCCGGTGGAGAAAGTCAGCGTGTGAAGCTTGCCACTGAGCTTGCCAAGAGAGATACAGGCAAAACACTTTATATACTCGATGAACCAACTACCGGACTTCATTTCGAGGATATCCGCGTACTGATGGGAGTACTTAATAAACTGGTCGATAAAGGAAATACAATCATTGTCATCGAGCACAACCTGGACGTTATCAAGATGGCCGATTACATTATTGATATGGGCCCAGAAGGCGGTAAAGGCGGCGGGCAGCTTCTTTGCTGTGGAACTCCCGAAGAGGTAGCCAAATGTGATAAAGGCTACACACCTAAGTTTTTGAAAAATGAATTAGAGTATGAGTACGAAAATAAATAAAACCAATGCAGCACGTCTGCTCGACAAAGCTAAAATAGCATACCAACTGATACCTTACGAAGTAGACGAAAGCGATTTAAGTGCCGTACATGTGGCAGCCGAGTTAGGAGAGAACGTAGATCAGGTTTTTAAAACATTAGTCCTGCACGGAGATAAAACCGGTCATTTTGTTTGTATCGTTCCTGGTGACAGAGAAGTAAACCTTAAACTGGCTGCAAAAGTATCCGGTAATAAGAGTTGCGACATGATTCCCATGAAGGAATTGCTTCCCACAACCGGATATATCCGTGGTGCATGTTCTCCTATAGGAATGAAGAAACATTTTCCTACCTACATTCATAACACCTGTCTGGATTTCCCGTACATATACGTTAGTGCCGGGCAGAGAGGATTGCAGTTAAAAGTCGATCCCAAAGAACTTATTAATGAAGTGCGTGCAGAAGTCTGCATACTTTTTACTGAAGAAGAATAATTAATTTAATCATAAAAAACAATTTAAACAAAACCGATGAAAAAACTACTTTTACTTGCTGCCGTTCTTTGTGTGCAAGGCAATGTTATGGACATCAATGCCCAAACCAAAGGAACAAAAGTTAAACAAAAGAATAAAACTACAGAGAAACAAGTTAAACTTGAAGTTGCTAAAACAGTAAAGCCAGTTGTTATTAAGAATCAGATGGATTCCCTTGCCTACACAATGGGTATGGCACAAACACAAGGTCTGAGAGACTATCTAACCGGTAAAATGGAGATGGATACAGCTTACTTCGACGACTTTATCCGCGGTCTTAAAGAAGTGGCTACATCAACCGATAAGAAACAAAATGCCTATCATTTAGGAATCCTTATTGGTCAGCAACTCAATAGCCAAATGCTGAAAGGCGTTAACGAAGAGATCTTTGGCAAAGAAACAACACAAAGCATAGACAAAGACCTTTACCTTGAAGGCTTCATTGCCGGAACAATGGGTAAAGGAGGCATTATAAGCGTAGATGCTGCACAGAAATATGTTCAGGAAAATATGGAGAAAATCAAAGACAAGAATCTTGAACAACAATACGGCGCAAATAAAGAAGCCGGAATTAAATTCCTTGCCGAAAACAAAACCAAAGAAGGCGTAGTAACTACAGCCAGCGGTTTGCAGTATAAGATTATAACCAAAGGAACAGGCGAAATTCCTACAGCAGATAGTAAAGTGAAAGTTCACTATAAAGGAACCTTGCTTGATGGAACAGAGTTCGACAGTTCATACAAACGTAACGAACCAGCTACATTCGGTGCCGGTCAGGTAATCAAAGGATGGACAGAAGCCCTAACACTTATGCCTGTTGGTTCAAAATGGGAACTTTATATCCCTTACGAACTTGCTTACGGTTCAAGAGATGCTGGTCCTATCAAACCATTCTCAACCCTTATTTTTGAAGTAGAATTACTTGGTATCGAAAAATAATATTATCCATTAAATAAATTTATATGTTAAAAGGACATCCCAAAGGATTATTTGTTCTTGCCCTTGCAAACATGGGCGAGAGATTTGGTTACTACACCATGTTGGCTATCTTCGTACTCTTTATCCAGGCCAAGTTTGGTTTTGATAAGAATGCATCCAGCGAAATATTTTCTAATTTCTTAGCCTTGGTTTACTTTCTTCCGTTATTGGGAGGTATTGTAGCCGACCGTTTCCTTGGATATGGAAAAACAGTTATAACAGGAGTTGTTGTTATGTTTATTGGATATCTGCTGCTGGCTATGCCTTCAGGAGTCGATACAGCTGCCAAATATATGATGTACGGTGCTTTAGGACTAATTTCTATTGGTACCGGACTTTTTAAAGGTAATATACAAGCTTTGGTTGGTAATTTGTATGATGATCCAAAATATAACTCAAAGCGCGATATGGCTTTCAGTATATTTTATATGTGTATCAATATTGGTGCATTCTTTGCTCCTTCGGCTGCAGGTGCGGTATATAACTTCTTCCTGAAAAGAGCCGGACTCTTTTACGAAGCAAAGATCCCTGCATTGGCTCATCAGTTAGCTAACGGAACTATTACTCCAGAAGGTTTGGCTAGCTTTAAACAACTTGCAGAAGCTCAGACTCCGGGTGCAAGTGCCAATCTTCAAGCTTTCGGAGCTAATTATATTGAAAAGCTTTCAGAAGGATATAACTACGGCTTTGGTGTAGCTTGTGTTTCTCTGGTAATCTCTATTCTTATATTTGCTTTGTTCCGTAAATATTATAAAGCTGCCGATGTTACTGCACGTCAACAACAAAAAGCAGATGTTGCATCAGGACAAACAAATCATGTAGAAGAACTTTCGGGTGCCGAGACAAAGCAAAGACTTATAGCCTTGTGTCTTGTGTTTGCAGTAGTAATCTTCTTCTGGATGGCATTCCATCAGAACGGATTAACACTAACCTGGTTTGCCCGCGACTATACCAATAGTGCTGTTGGCGGACTAACGAGAATAGGTTTCGGTTTGCCTACCATGGTAATGATGATTGTTGCTTTCTATGGTATTCTTGGTTTTATTCAGGCAAAAAGCAATAATGCAAAAGTAATATCAGCCATAGCATTCCTTATTGGAGCAGGCGGAGCATATGCCTACTACGTTGGTATGCCGGAGATATTAACCATCACTCCTGAAATATTCCAGCAGTTCAACCCATTCTTCATCGTTATTCTTACTCCTGTATCAGTAGCATTCTTTTCTATGCTCAATAGTAAGGATAAAGAGCCATCGGCTCCGCGTAAGATTGGAATAGGTATGTTTATTGCAGCTTTTGCCTTTATAATGATGGCAATAGGTTCACTAGGCCTTCCTAATCCGGATGCAATAGCATCTACCGGTGGAGTAAGTGATGTTTTAGTTTCACCAAACATGCTTATTGGAACCTACTTCATGCTAACCATTGCCGAATTGTTCCTTAGTCCGATGGGACTAAGCTTTGTTTCCCGTGTAGCTCCTCCCAAATATAAAGGTTTGATGCAGGGTGGATGGCTTGCAGCCACAGCTATAGGTAACAAATGTGTAGCAATCATTGGTTATTTATGGGGAATTGAATTATGGATTATGTGGGGCGTTCTTGTAGTGCTTTGTATTATCTCAGGAACATTCATTTTCTCAATCATGAAAAAGCTCGAAGCCGTTTCAAAATAAGAAACAGATCAAGTTCTGTATAAATAGCAATAGCCTTTCTTCATCCCGAAGAAAGGCTATTTTCATATAAAGATGCCTCAATCAGCATCCAGGTGTTAAGCAAATTATTTAGTACACAATATGTGTTTTTCCATGTATAGTTTTGTTGTTGTATAACTCTGCCAACTGATTAATAAAATCAGTTTTAGCTTCTTCCGTGAGTTTATTTAGGCCCGTAATTATAGTTTCCAGTTGCATATCATTCCCGGCTGTAACAGCTTTTACTGAATACGAATCAAAAAAATCAGGGTCAGTATCTTTCATTACATAAATTCCTCTATAATTACCGGTCTCAATTACTGCTGTGTGGATTCCATCACACTGTTCGTGTGGTTTGGAATTTTTATGTTCAAATGTAATTTCTATAATCATATTATTTGGAATATATTATTTCTATATAAAACAGATTAATGGATAAAAATACTGCTTATTAAAATATACAATTTACATAAAATGTTCATCGTTTTATATAAAACATTATCCGTGACAGAAAAAACATTAAATGTTTTGCTGATGAGGTGAAATATTCTCTATTAATAGCATATTTACATTGTTTTAAATTATATGTTAAAAATAATGAATAGAGTGATTAGCGTCAATTATAATTATCTATATTTAGAAAATCATAATTTATTATCTATTATACTATGAAAAGATGTACAAATCTGAAATTTTTACTTGTAACAATTAGTCTGTTTCTATCCTTAAGTTTGCAAGCGCAGGGAGCCTCTACGGTCAAGGTCTGTACAGATACAGCCGATACATTATCAACTCCAATACCGGCAAATGATAAGTCGCTAATTGCAGAGATAACCTTACCTGGTAACTTAAACGGAACAGATATACAATGCATTTGCGGGATGGCGGATGGAGTTCTCTTGAAAGAAAATTATGCTGTTGTAACCAAGGATAGCCTGGCGTCCTCCCAATCAATTATTATCGATCATGATGCTTTAGCAAAAAGATACAAGCGTAAATCTACAAATTACGGAATTGCAGCAGTAGTTTTTGGGGTAGGAGTCGTTGGCTGTTCTAAGTATATTTATGACCATTTTTCTTCTCATAGAGCCGTTAATGCATTGGCTATTGGTGCTGTCTGTTTGGGAGCAACTATTGGATGTGCCATTGCATCAATTGTATACCATCACAAGGCAGGAAAACAACTTAAATTATCAGTAAAAGGTACAACAGCCAGTCTGGTTTATACTTTCTGATTAGGAATTCAATATTATCTATTATCTAATAAGAGGGCGTTCCAATTATTCTACGTCAGATTTAGATGTAAGACTTGATAACTTTGCTAAGAATATTAAATAATTGTCACAACTCACCAAGTAGTTTCTTCCAGACTTCAACCTTACTTTTTGTACTATATATCTTTTTTCGCTACAAGTGTAATAAAAATAGTTCAAATTAATAACTATATTGTTGTTTTTTAGCAATGGTGAGATAGCGATTGTTTTACCATTATTTTATTTAAAATGCCGTAATTCTGTTTTTTTGTGCCGTAACTATTTCCTGTCCTTGCACCCTGTAGCAAAATCTTTGTTTTATTTATATTTGCATATATATACACAATATAAAAGAAAAATGTATTATATATTGTTGCAAGTATTATCAAGCAGTAATGAAGGGTTATTGTAAAAGAATAGAAGAGTGGTAATACTCTTCTATCCTTTTCTGGTTAGGGATAATAGGGAATTTATAATACCTTTAATGGTGTTTTGTTTCGTTTGTTATGCAAATGTATCTATTTATTTTTTTATTTGCAAAAAAATTACATCCAATTTTATAAATTATATTACAATTATCTTGCCTGCTTCAACAGCTACTCCATAGGCGGTGTGTAATCGGCAATCTTGGTCATACTCTTGTTGTGCGAGAAATACACATTGCCCGTTTCCCCGTTACGGTGCTTGGCAATACTGAGAATGCCCAGCCCTTCAGTAGGGTAGCCACTTTCCTTGTCGGTTGCAACTTTGTATAAAGCTGGGCGACCATTTTCCTGAAGAAGCAATGCGTTTTCCCTACAGTCCAGTTGAATAATTTTGCCCGCGAAGGAAATGAAAGGAGTGATTGGCCACGTTTGCACATTAGTTTATCTCCGTTTATAGCAACCTCTATATCTGCGAAATTTATAATGGCCAATACAGTAAGAAAAGCCTCCATGTATGACATGCTGGTATCTCTGTTATTGAAATTATACGTAAGCAACTTTTTAGGAATAAGCACATACCCGCTGGTAAGAGCCTCGAAAGGTAGATGATCATTTTGCATAAGTGTTATTTTTGGCATTAAAATTTGTAAGAGTTAAAGCGTTGTTGTTTGTTTTTCGTGGGGCAAAAGTAAGTGCAGATGCAATAGTTTCCAAATAGCTAATATCGTTTTGAGCAAAAAATGCACTTTTATGCAGAAATTTCACTATTTGTCACTATTTTACATTTATTTATTGGTGAATAACAGCTTGTATATGTCTTGATTTAGTAAAAATAAATATGCCGATAAAAGTACCGATGGTTAATGCTTGTAAGTGGCTGTTTTGTAGAGAGGTATAAAAGCAAATATGTTTCTTTGGTGCCGATGAAAGCGCACCAAAGAAACACATTAGAATTAGATTTATATTACATATAAATCCTGTGGTGTTTTGTTTTTAAGAGAAAAGAAAAAGACGCATATAGCGTTAAGCATTGCTTTTGCCAGTAGGCTTTTCGTTCCTGCAGCTGTTAATCAGAAAATCATCCGGGTAGCCCCATCTATTGACTATCACTGTAATCTGTTTGGGTTTAAAAATTTCGTTATCAAATGAGAACCCTGCTTTCTGAAGCTCTGCATGCAGCTCTTTATCTTCTTCTATAGCAGTAATAAACATTTTTTTTGCCATATTGGCACGTGAACAGTATCGGAAATACATAACAGTCATTTTGGCTATACGAACACATCCTTTGAGCTTATGCTCATAAGCATTATTTGTTATAGTCATTAAGTATTTGATTTTTATTATTAATAAATGATATTTATTGAAAAATAAATCGATTTAACTTCTATGAATGTGAGTGTAGATATTTATTCCTGAAACATGAATTGAATATATTTTTAATATTATATCTCGCGATATGCTAAAATTACAATTATTTTTTTTGCTGTCTACAAAGTGAATTGTTTTTAATTGATTTTTGTGCGGATTATTTACCTTAAAATTTATTGGCGAATGGATGAGGAATTATTGGTTAATGGTTGTGTGGTTATTGGGCAATGGATTTTTTTTATTGGTGAATGGACTTTTTTGTTGGAAGGGGTGGGGAGAGAAGTGAGTGGAATTTGGTCTTATTTTGAGGGTTATTTTTGTTGGTTATAGGGTTTAAATTGAGAATATCTCTGTTTATGTTATAAAGTAATATTTCTTATTATGATATGCCATTTTTACTTGTCTAAACTCAATTAAATAGCTATATTTGTCTATTGATTGTAATTTAATATAAACAAGTATAGATGGCACACGACAAAATAATACGGCTTTATCGCAATACATTATGTGTATATTCAAATATTGCAGCAGATAATATTGATAAATGGCTTCACAAGCAAAAACCAAGTAAAAAAGCAACATTTGAGGAGCAGACTAAAATAGTAAATGCGGCATATAAAAATATCTACTTTGTAGAGTGGGCCATCAATAATGGTGTATTCTTTCTTCCTGATAGCAATGATAGTAGTGAACAAGAGAAAGCAATAAAAGAAAATTATTGCAGACTGTTAGGAGTTATTCAGCTACTGGATAACGTGCGTAACTATTGGTCGCATCTGAAACACAATAAAACGATTATTGCAGCCAATCTGGACGGGAAAAATAATGAAACAGTAAAAAATAAATCGGAAAATTCAAATAATGAAGATACGTGTAATGCTGTATTAAGCGGATTAAAAGATTTTATTACTCAGGCGTATGTAGCTGCCTGTTCAGAAACAGGCGTGAAGATTCCCGATAAATACAAAGCGAGTGAAGGACTATTCGCTTGTGTGAAGAAACCTGAGGAAGACTATAAAGTAATAAAGCTAACGAGTGAATTTACTATTACCGGATTTGTTTTCTATATCTGTTTGTTCCTTGACGGGCAGCAGATTAACGAATTTCTGGAGGCAATGGAGCAAAGCGTTTATAACTTTGATGAATTGGCTGACAGGCAGAATTTCAGACTTACTCATCCCAAGGAGAAATATCCGGAAAGTTTATCGAAAAAGATTAAAGACTTTTTTTATGCCAGAGATGTGTATACTTATTGGCGGGTAAGGGGGCATCGTGATAACATTCTTGAGGACAAAACGCTGGATGATAAAGAAGATTACTATTCTCTGCTTGAATATCTAAAGCGTTGTCCTAAAGAACGTTTGGAGTTGGTTGAGGAATCTCCATCGGGCAAAAAGGAATTTGTAATTGATAATGTATCTTACGATGTTCGTGAAAAGAATAAATTCATGGAATGGGGGCTTGAATTCTGGGATAATGAAATAGAACGTTTGATGAAAATCTATCCTGATTCTAAACTGGATATGTGGAAGTGGGGGCATCACCAGACTGCCGATTATAAACACAACATAAAACTCGAGTTGAAGCAGCAGGCTGAAGAGCAAGGCAGACCTTATCAATTTCCCCGCTATGAGAAAGTTATTTTCGATTTACCCGAAACTGAAGAGGAGCGTAGAAACTACAGAAACGATGAACATGGATTCACTTATTATCTGCTGAAAGATGATTCTAATACTTTTTCTCAGGCTATGTTCAGCTATCAGTTTCTTAATGGGAAGAAGGTTATAGGACTTATGGGAAGCCGGATGCTTTGTTCCATCTTAGAATATTATCTTTGGAAGTATCCTGTTACAGATACAGATAAGAATACGGAAAATAAGAAACGTGATTTTTTTGTAAATCTGTTTAAGTCCTGTTATTATTTCATCAGCAAATTTGAGAAACCAAAGAAAGAAAAGCTTGTTGCTACCAGTGAAAAGATAAAACAGCGAATCTTATTCCTGAATAAGCAGTATAGCGCAATAGCTAACGATGAAAATATACGCAGCCACACAAAAATAAAATTTATTCTCGATACATGGAACCAAATGCTTACTTACGGACAACCCACAAACCTTGCTCATGCCAATGATGGCAAAGGAATAACAGGTGGAAAAAATGGCAATCAGGAGCTAATGCGTTTATTGGTGAAGATGGACGATCTGGAGTTGAAAAGAAAGCCGGCTCACGAAGAGCTTATTCGCAAACTCAAAGTACTGGGTGCAGATAAGACAGGCAAATCTTATTATGAAGTGATTAATAAGTCTTTTCAGCAGAAAAATGTTTCAAACAAGCTACGCACTTTAGACTCTATTTTGGATATAGACGATCTTTTTTCTTATTGTAAGAAGTATCGAGAAGCAATGCTTGAAAGATTTTCAAAGGCTCTTGATGATTTTTCGCCTGACGATTTCAGACCAAGGTATGAAATGCGTTGGCTGGGGTTGAGTGATGCAAGAACCCACGAAGCGAGTCAGCAAACAAAGCCTTCGGTAAGCCGTAAATTGGAAACAAACATTATAAATGTGGATAACAAAACATACTCAGCAGTTGGATTGCCACGCGATATAAGGAATCTCGACGAACTTAAAAACTATATTGATGCGGAAAACTTAGAGAAAGTACATTCTAAAATTTATCCGTCACCAAATGGTTGTACTTTGCTTATTCCTGAATTCTTTACGAAGAATGGAGTTGAGTTGGGAGAACTTAGAGGAAATCAGCATGTGCGCAAACGTCTGTTCCTTATCCGCAGACAAGATACCGTACTGGCACATATCGCTTACCAGAAAGGAGTGAGGTTTGAAGGTAAAGCTCTATCTACTATTGAATTGGCAAAAACAAACTTTCAGGAGATTGACATGTCACTGCCCATTGAAGATAACGGCGAATTGTTACTTTGCATACGCTTCTATTACCGTTATTTTAAGCAAAACAGGTACCAACTTCCTATGAAGTTAACTAAAACTCTTTGCAAATTACTAACTTCAAAAGGGATTGTTTCTAAAGGTGGTGTCCTCAACTTTAATAGGTTAACACCTATACCAAAAGAAGAAATGACATTTGAAGAAAAGCTTTCTCATCTATCAGAGGAAGAACAAAATCTTCCCGAAGAAGAAAGAAATAATTTGGTGGAACAAAAGTTCGCTGCAATAAAGCCGTATGTGTTTAGAGCTTTAGAAAACGATGATTCATTTTATATGGATGAATTGTTGAGCAGTTATACTATTTGCCGGAGGGCAATAGTTGAAAAATTATTCAAGCTGGAGAAGAGAGTTTTAGGTTGCAGTAAAATGGAGATTGTTACAGGGAAAGATTTTATAGATTTTCCCCCAATAGCTCAGTGGTTATTAAAAGAAGGATTAATCAATAATGAGCAAAATAAGTTGATTATAAATATCAGAAACTCTGCACTTCATTGTGATATCCCCGATTCTGCATTTTCTTTATCGAAAGATGAGCTATTACAAAAAACAAAACAAAGAGGAGAAAAGAATAAAAAGCAAAAAGTTTTTCTCGATATATTCAGTCAGGGGCTTAAGCTTACAAATGAAATTTTAGATAAATTAGATGCAAAATATCCTGTAAAATGATGCTTTTATTGAAAAATTATTCATCTAAACTATTGATTTTTAGTAAGATATTGAATTTGAGCTGGTAACACTAGTATTTTTGCTGGTATTCACAGCTAGATACACTAGATTGGTTTGTATAGATGTGCTGGTAACACTAGTATTTTTGCTGGTATTCACAGCTTGTCACCTGAATCTAAAAACTATTTTATGCTGGTAACACTAGTATTTTTGCTGGTATTCACAGCATAGATGGAATTGAATACATAAGAAGCGAAGCTGGTAACACTAGTATTTTTGCTGGTATTCACAGCATGGCTTTACGTATGTGCCAATAATTCGGAGCTGGTAACACTAGTATTTTTGCTGGTAATCACAGCAAATTGTTTGATGAGAATTAAGAAGAAAAAGTATCAATTTTTAAATGATAAAATGATTATGAAGAAAACGAACCATGTAGAAATACAAATTGAAGAACTAAAAGAAGCTTGCAAAGCATTTAAATTAGATGAAACTCAGGAAAGTTACTATATATCATACATTGAGTTTCTGGAGCATTTCAAGAAGATCAACGAATTTGGAAAGCATGATGTAATTATTGGTATTCACTTAATCTATGGATGGATGCCAACAATCTGTCACCTCAAATCAAAGGCATTTGATGAAGCAGCCAAGATATTGAATAAAGTAAAAAAGGATAATCAACTACTACTAAAGAAAACAGATTTGGATACCCTCAAGAAATTGTTTAATGAATCCATTGTTGGCACGTCTAAGCTTCTCCACTTTATATCTCCCGAGACATATCCAATTTGGGACAGTAAAGTTTGCCATTATTTAGGACTTCCGGCAAATGCGGTGAATGACACTTCTGTTTATTTGGGCTATATTGAAGCATGCAGAAACATTATAGGAGAGGGGCAGATTGATCTTAGTACAGTTAAAGGAATATTGAAAGATTATAAGATATCCGATATGCGAGCTATTGAACTGGTGATGTTTACCAGTGAAAAAAAGGGAGGCAAGTCTCAAGATCAATTAGTTGATGACTCTATAGACTAGCAATAGATTATTTCTTTTAGTAGTTTAGATATATTAATCCAATTATCCTCCCAGAAAGCATGTACTAAAAACATCTATGGAACAGACCCGTAGAGCATAAAAGCACCCGTTAGAATCGCCCATGTAAATTACTCCATTGGCAATGCAAGCAGTAGAAAGAATGGACCCCAACCCAAGTATTTGTTTCTCGGATGCAACATAATCGATGCCATATAGTTTAAAGTTGGCTCTGAATGTTCCATCTTCATTGTACACCAATGGGGCTAAGAAATTATTTTAATAAAAAAGTATTGTCGTCATGCAAGATTTTGAATAAATTTTCATTTAATAATAAACACGATCAGTAATTTAAATTATTAAAATATGAAAGGCTTTAAATTTAATTTTGGACTACTTTTAGTCATTTTCTCTGTACTTGGTATTACGGGTTGTTCTGATAAAGAAGACGAATCGTTGTATTCGGAATGGGAAACTTGTTTGGATAATCATACTGGTAATTATGTATTTGACAATCAAGGCAGGTGCTTTGGAGATGGTGGCGGAATTAGTCAGGAGAATTTTGAGAAGATGGTTACAGGGCATGGATGGAAAAACTATGGAACCTGGGAGATTGACGAGAGTGGGAAAAGGCTTCCTGACGATTTTTATAAGAATGTTTATGGAATTTATCCTGCTAATTTCTATTTTGCAGAGGGGAATAAAATTACAACTTATCGAAAAGATGACTCTAAAGCAAACTCTATGCTTTCCGATACTCAGTCATACACATTTAACGGTAGATATGAGGGGACGCCAAGAAGTGTGATATCGCTAGTAGATGGTTCTTATATGCAAATAACAGGCTGGGATTTAGGTGCACATCCCTCTTTCTGTGCAGTCTATCCATTAGGCTTAAAACGTAATAACAAAGATGTTTATGGCGTTTCTATTTTTGTGCAAATGACAGATAAAGAGTTGAAGGAATTTCAAGATGCCAATAAATTATAAAATAATACATCTAAGGAGCAGACACCCGTAGTGCATAGAAGCACCCGTTAGAATCGCCCAGGTAAATCATTCCATTGGCTATGCAAGGGGTAGAAAGAATGGAGCCCAAGCCAAGTATTTGTTTCTCGGATGCAACATAGTCGTTACCATATAGTTTAAAGTCGGCTCTGAATGTTCCATCTTCATTGTACACACTATGATAATTCAGTTTGCTACCATCCGTCTGAAATACTTCCCGGATAGTGTTCAAAGCAAGATTTACCTGATATAATTTACCGTTAAAACAGCCAAATAGTACCTGATTGCGTAACAAAACAGCTTCGGCATATACTCTCATATTCAATGGAAAGGTTGTTTTTATCTCTCCGGTTGCAGCCGTCATAAGCTGAAAGTGGTGTGAGTCCGACGTTCCGTAGCACAGCAAACCATCAACCAATAGTGGTGCAGCAATAATCCAGCTATTGTTTTCTTCCTTACTCCAGTTGAGTTTGCCCGATTCGATGTTTAGCGAATACATAAAGTAATCTCTGCATCCAAACACAACCGACTGGTTGTAGAGAGTTGCTCCCTTCTGAATTTCGCCTATAGGGAAATATTTGTTTCCCTTTGTCTTAAATTTCCAGATCAAACTACCATCCGACAGATTCAGCGCATAAAAATAGCCGTTGAAACTGCCTACAAAAACTTTATCGTGAACAACTAGGGGGGTAGCATGGACTATGCCTCCTGTTTGAAATTTCCAACACAAATTACCCGACTGAGGATTCAATGCATAAATACAACCGTCGCCGCTACCTACAATCACTTTATTGTGGGCAAAAACAGGTGAAGATAAATAGTAATCCCATATATCGAGTTTTTTCTCGCCAGCAGTTTGCACTTTCCAGTTTTGGCGTGCTGTGCGTTTATTAATGGAATAAATAAAACCATCTGTGCTATTAAAAATGAGGTTTCCTTTGTAGACAAGCGGTTTGGACTTAATTTCTCCGCTGGTTTTAAATTTCCAGTTAAGTTTACCCTCTTGCGCATTCAGGGAATACATGCAAGAATCATTAGACCCAACAAATACGGCATTGCCATCAACTACTGGAGATGAATAAATACCGCTTTGAGTGGTATATTTCCATTGCAAGCTATATTGAGCCATGCCATTGAGCGAAAAGACGCTCAACAAAGCTACAATAGCATAAGTTTTAAATTTAAGATCAGTATGCATTACTTTATTTTATAAAAACAATTCACAGCAGTTGTAAAATTGTATGTTTTTCCTGATTGTTGTTGCTTGTATAGCAAAGGTATAATTTTGAAAGCAATTCACAACTATTTAATTAATAATAATTTAGGCACAAAGTTGTTGTATGCATTCTAAAAATCTTGTTTTTGATCTGTTAATTTGCCAATCAAATATTGATAAACCATGTTTTCTGTGCAACTTTGCAAAAACAAGCAATGTGAACCGATGAAAGAAAAAATATTCAGACAACTGGAAATATATCCGGCAGATACGAGTAAAATGCTCGAGATTCCGTTTGTTGGTAATATAAAAGCGGGATTCCCTTCGCCTGCGGATGATTTTGTGGCTGCGTCTATCGACCTGAATAATATTCTTATAAAGAATCCGGAGGCTACCTTTTTTGCACGGGCAAATGGTACTTCGATGGAATCCGATCTGAGTGATGGGGATCTGTTTATTATTGATAAGAGCTTACCACCTGCTGATGGGAAAATGGCTGTGTGCTTTGTGGATGGTGAGTTTACCGTGAAGCGGATTAAGATTGAGAAGACTCGGTGCATGCTTATTCCTTCGAACGCTGATTTCCCTGTTATTGAAGTGAATGAGAATAATAATTTTATGATTTGGGGTATTGTTACTTACGCTATTAGGAAGATGTGATGTTTGCTCTGGTTGACTGCAATAATTTTTATGCCAGCTGTGAAAGGGTGTTTAACCCGGCTCTTATTGGCAGGCCTGTTGTTGTTCTCAGCAATAACGACGGGTGTGTTATTGCACGAAGTAATGAAGCCAAGGCTTTGGGTATTCCCATGGGGGCGCCTGCCTATCAGTATCAGTACACTTTCGAGCAACACAACATTGCGGTGTTCTCTGCCAATTTCACTCTTTACGGTGATATGAGTCACCGGGTGATGAGCATTCTTTCGGGCTATTCGCCGGAACAGGAGGTGTATAGCATTGACGAATGTTTTCTGAACTTAGCCGGCATTGAAGAAGATTTGCATGCTTACGGGGTGAAGATGCGGAAACAGGTGCTTCAGTGGACGGGCATTCCGGTTAGCGTGGGCGTGGCTCCTACAAAGGCTTTGGCCAAACTGGCAAACAGGATAGCAAAGAAGTATCCCGACAGGACGGAGGGCAGTTATGTGATAGACTCTGAAGAGAAGCGGATGAAGGCTTTGAAATGGATTGCTGTTGAGGACGTGTGGGGCATAGGACGTAGAAATGCTAAGAAGCTGAGGGCAATAGGGGTAAACACGGGGCTTGATTTTGCTATGCTAGACAGGGGATGGGTGCTAAGGAATATGACGATTGTGGGGCTTAGGTTGCTCGATGAACTGAATGGTATATCTCGCATTGATATGGAACCTGCAGAGAATAAGCAGAGTATTGCCACAACACGAACTTTTGAGCATGAGTATAGAACTTTTGATGAGGTGAATGAACGCATTGCTACATTTACTGTGATAAGTGCTGAGAAGTTAAGAAAGCAGTGCTCTATGTGTCAGGCCATCGTTGTGTTTATTGAAACAAGTAGGTTCCGGGAACCGTTTGAGCGATATAACAATAGCATTGTGGTGAAATTGCCTTTTCCTACATCTTCTTCATTGGAGTTGGTTAAATTTGCGAGTGAAGGATTAAAAAAGATATTTAAGCAAGGTTTTCTTTATAAAAGGGCAGGGGTGGTGCTCATGGATTTTGTTCAGGAAGCTAATCTTCAAAGGTCGCTCTTCTTTAACTCGGATCCTAAACATGAACCTTTAATGAAAGCTATAGATACATTGAACACTAAATATGGCTCTCGGAAAATACATCTGGCTGCTCAGGATACTAAAGTATGGAAGATGAAGCAGGAGAAGCTTTCGAAAAGCTTTACTACTGATATCAATGATATTCTGGACGTGAATGTTGATTGACCGCAGCAACTAATAGCCGGGAAGAAACAATAAAAGCCTCTCTTAGCTATAAAGAGAGGCTCTTGTAATTAGACTATCAATAAAGTTTATCTTTTATACTGGCAGCAGCTTGGCAGAGCTTTGTAAGCCTCTGGAGTTGCTTTAACAGTTCCGGCATCGTGACCGGCTTTGGCGACAGCTTGCATTACTTTTTTAGGAGTAGCTACTGCTGGGTCATATTGCAAATGTAATGTCTGACTTTTTTGTTCCCACATTGCCATTTTTACTCCTTTTACACTCTTGGCAGCCTTTTCAATACGTGCTTTACACAGCTCACAGTTCCCTTTAACAGGAATCTGCACGTGTTTAGTTTTGGCAGCCGGAGCTGTTACGGTAGTCTTTGCTTTATTGGGACTTTGAACTGTTGCTTTAACTGGTAAAGCTGTTACAATAGCTAAAATAAGAGTAGCTAAACTCAATTTAATCATTCTTGTTTTCATATTCTTTATCATTTAATTGGTAAATAACTTACTGATTCTTATTACATGTCCATTCCTGGCATGCTGTTACTCTTTTTATTCTCTGGTTTATCTTGATTCATCATGCTTTGCTTGCCATTAAGCTGGGCACTGGCATCGATGGCAAAAGCACCGTTGGTAACTATTTCTTCGCCCGTTGCTAGTCCGCTGAGCACTACATAGGCACCCGAAAGCGACGGACCTAATTCTATTTCCCTCAGGGTAAAGGTAGGTACGGAGGTACCAGGTGTTTTAACGTAAACTACAGAACGCTTACCGGTCCACAATACTGCCGATTGCGGAATAACCAGTTGGTCTTTGCTCTTAGCCAATGAGGTCTTTACATTGCCGGTTGCAAACATCTCCGGCTTTAGTTTGCCGTCGCTATTGTTTAGCTCCACTCTTATGCCTGCTGTGCGGGTAGAGGGATTGATTACCGGATCGATAAAAGATACCTTTCCGGAAAAAACTTTCCCAGGAATAGCCTGGAGGGTGAAATCGATCTTGTTTCCTGGTTTAAGGAATGGCAGATCTCCTTCATAGGCTTGAAAAACAGCCCATACACGAGATAAATCGGCTATCTGGAAAAGTACGGAACCTTGATTGATGTAATCGCCCTTATTTACTTGCTTTGCGATAACCTTGCCACTTGTGGTTGCTTTTATCTCTACGAAAGGAGAGGTTTTTCCAGATTTCTCTATAGCAGCAATCTGTTGATCTGTAAGATTCCACAAACGCAGTTTCTCTCTTGCAGCATCAAGCAAATAGGCCTTCTGCTGAGAGTTACTCATCCGTGCAGTCTCCAGTAATTCTTGCTGGGCTGTGTAAATTTCCGGAGAGTAGACGGAAGCAAGCGTTTGTCCTTTTCTGACAGATTCTCCTGTGAAATTTACCCAAAGGCGCTCCACACGACCACTTACCGTTGCTGTTTGCGATTGCATCAGTCGCTCATCCGGTTGAATTTTACCGTAAAGACGTAAATCTTTCGCCCTGTTATCATTGCCAACAATCGAAGTCTGCACATTAGCCAGTGCCAAAGCCTCTTCGGATAATTGTACGGCATTAGGATCAATGGTAGCACTGCTGTCACTGGAAGAGCCGCTATCTTTCAAAGGGATTAGATCCATACCGCAAATAGGGCACTGGCCGGGTTTATCCATTTTAATCTGTGGATGCATGGAGCAGGTCCAGATGGTATGTTTATGCTCATGCACCTCTTTCTTTGCAGTGGTTTCTGCCTTATCCTTACTGTCGGATGAATGGAAGAACAGCCATCCTAATGCTAGTCCTGCAAATAAAATTAGCAGGTATTTCAAGTAGCTTCTTTGCAAAGCTTCATTGATCCATTCTTTATATTGCTTTTTCATCTTTTTCTTTATTTATTAGTTGTAATCAAATCGTCCTTAGCTATAATCTTCTCAAATTCGGCAACTGCAGTGTTGTATTCCACAACGGACTCTACCTGTTTTAAGCTGTAATTCAACAATTCACGCTGCACTTGCAACACATCTGTGAGGCTTACACTTGATGCCGCAAATTCACGGAGCATCAGTTGGAATGTGGTTTGTGTAAGCTGACGTTGCTTCTCGTAAAGTGCTATTTTTCTTGAAGCATCGGCAATGCGCAGGTTAATAGCAACGAAGCTTGCCTCGAGCTCATTCTGGGTATTTTGATATTGAAGTTCTGCAGACTGTTGCATTAGTTTGCTGTCTTTAACCTGAGCTTTATACTTCTTTCTGTAAATTGGCAACGTAAACTTAACCATAGGCATTATCATGTCCATACCATTCATATTGTTCATGGTGTTCATATCCTCGGGCTTCTTTACGTTAATCATGTATTCCAGTCCGATGCCTATCATGGGGTAGCCCATCTTTTTTGCCATTTCTCCTTTAGCCTCATAGGAAGCACTTTCTGCCTTCCACATAGCAAGCATTGGGTTCTGGGTAACAACGGCTTCCCATGCTGCAGCATCATTAGCTATAAATGGTTTTTGCAGCAAAGTATCGGGCACACTGACAGTTGAAGCAGACGGACGTCCCAGCAAAGCATTGAACGCTGCTACGGCTGCTGTAAACTGCGATTGTGTAGTTTCGAGCGAGTTTTCCAGTTCGGCTCTTTCAATCTGTATACGCAGTACGTCGGACATGCCACCGCTGCCACCACTCATGGACGAGGAAGACATGCTGCTCGCCATAGAGCCCGACTGGTTTGCTGTCATTGCCGAAGAGGATGGTGAACTAACAGATGAAGTTCCGCCCATTCCTGCCATTCCTCCACCTGTAGAGAGCGGCGTTCCCGATGATACCTGAGCTGCAGTTGAAGGGCCGGAAGAGTATGAAGAAGAACCGGTAGCTATGCCTTTTCCACTCGGGGACTTATATCTGTAAAGAGCAATTTCCTCCAATGATTTCAGTAGTTTAATGTTCTCTCTGATATTTGTAAGCTGTGCCTGAATGCTGTTTAGCTTATACCATTGAGACTGAACGTTATAAATTACTTCATAACTGCTCTCTCTGAACTTCTCGTAAGATGCCTTTGCCATCCACGACATTTCTGATTTGGCAGCTTTCAGCGTTCCGAACCATGGAAACATTTGCATCAGACTCAGTGTTCCTATCTCTTTGCCATTTACCTGCTCCATAGATTTCAGGTAAAAACTGAATCCTAGCTCTGGGTCTGGCAACGATCCGGCAGGGACTACACGCTGCATGGAAGCCTCGTAGGCTGCAAAGTCGGCACGAATCTTCGGATTGTTTTTAAGTGCCTGTTGCACGTAGACGGCAATACTATCCTGTGCTTTAATCTGGCTATAGTTTGTTGTGAGCAGTACTACTACCAACAAACAAACATATCTATATATCATTTTCCTTTTCATTTGATTGGTTTAAATAGTTAGTTTCAATTTGTTCGGGTAATCGGTTGTGTTTCACTGCATTTTCTCTCCACCAGCACTGAAGAACAGGAACAACAAACATTGTCATGGTTTGAATCAGCATTCCTCCGAAAGTAGGGATGGCCATTGGTACCATAATGTCTGAACCCTTTCCGGTAGAAGTAAGCACAGGCAGCAAAGCTATTAACGTTGCAGCAGTTGTCATTGAAGCTGCACGTACCCTTTTTAGCCCGGCTTTCACTACTGCTTCACGAATCTCGTCCTTATCGGAAGGCTTTTCGTCAAGGAACATCTGATGTATATAGGTTCCCATTAAAACACCGTCGTTGGTAGCAATACCGAAGAGAGCAATGAATCCTACCCACACTGCTACACTCAGGTTGATGGTATGCATCTGAAACATATCACGCATATTCATCCCTGCAATACTAAAGTTAAGGAACCATTCCTGCCCGTATAACCAGATGAGGATAAAACCTCCGGCAAAGGCAACAAATACACCTGAGAAATGAATGAACGATGCTGTTACTGACTTGAAACGGAAATAGAGAATCAGTAAGATTAGTATCAAACTGATAGGTATTACAATCAGTAATCTGTTTGTGGCCCGCACCTGCTGTTCGTAGTTTCCGGCAAATTTGTATGTTACTCCTTTGGGGAGTTCTATTTTCCTGTCTTTTATGCTGCTATCCAGTATTTTACTGGCTTCGTTTACCACATCTACTTCTGCTTTATCTGCTTGCTTATCAAAGATAACATATCCTACAAGGAAGGTGTTTTCACTCTGTATCATCTGAGCACCTTTAGCATAGCTGATATCTGCCAATTCGTTCAAAGGAACCTGTGCACCGTTAGAAACTGGAATCAGTATCTGTCCCAAAGATTCAGGATTATCTCTCAATTCCCGGGCATAACGTAAGCGGATAGGGAAGCGTTCACGACCTTCTACGGAGGTAGAAAGCTTCATTCCACCTACGGCAGCACCAATAACCTCTTGTAAATCGGAAACCTTAACGCCATACCGAGCCATGTTTTCCCGGTTCAGCTTAATCTCCAAATAAGGAGCGCCTACTGCACGATCATAAAAAACGGATGCTGGCAGTACGGAAGGAACTTTTTTCAAAGCTTGTTCCATTGCCTTTCCTGCTTTCTCAATGGATTCCAGATCCGGACCATAGATTTTCAGTCCCATAGGGGCTCGCATTCCGGTGGAAAGCATCACCATACGCGTGGCAATAGGCTGTAGTTTGGGTGCAGAGGTTAGTCCGGGAAGATTGGTTACCTTCACTATTTCATTCCAGATATCATTTTTATTTTTTATCTCAGGACGCCATTGACGGTAATATTCTCCGTATCTGTAAGGTATCAGACTATCTCTAGGGATAACTCTGAATTCCTTTTCTGGATCGTATGTTTTGCCACCTAAGAGCACAAACCGCCCTTTCCTGTCCACTTTAAATCGTTCCCGTTGTCCGTCTTCATTCAACATATACTCCGGACGATAATTAATTGTATTCTCGTACATTTGAATGGGAGCAGGGTCGAGAGCCGAATTTGCACGTCCCCATTTGCCTACAGCCAGTTCTACTTCAGGAATACCTTTTAATCGCCTGTCCAGCTTTTCAATGTTCTGAAGATTCTGCTCTACACCCGAGTGTGGCATGCTGGTAGGCATCAACAGATAAGAACCTTCATCCAGACTAGGCATAAACTCTTTTCCTATACCTGGAAACTCTTTGCTGGCACTACTCCAGAAAGTGGTTTTCCTGAAGGAATTCCAACCTATTGTTTCGAACCCTTTGGCCACAAAACCAAATGTTTTATCGAAACCTATCCATATTACTGAACCAAACAGTAGAGTAAAGATAGGGATAGCCATAAATTTCCATCTGTGGGCAAGACACCAGCGAAGTATCTTCTCGTAATAAATTACCAATGACCAGAGCATAGTAAGGATTACGGCTATTATACCTGCCACAAACAGCATATTGAGCAGAATTCCATTCTGTGGCCCCAAAGGAAGCCATTCCGACGATAGGAAATAGACTGTAGTAAGCAATGTAATGCCTATATTTATATAGTTGGTATAATGCTTCTTTTCCTGCTTCCATTTGTATGCGAGCAGATTATTTACTCCAATGGCTGTTAGTGCTAATGCCGGAATTGAACCACTGAAAGCAAACAACAATATGCCTGCTACAATAAGCAGTATATTGGCTACTCTGCGATAGCTGTGTTTAGGTATGCGCAAAGAGAATATCCAGTAGGCAAGGGTGGGCAGTAAAATGAGTCCCAGGATAAAGGCCGAAACCAAAGCAAACGTTTTGGTATAAGCCAACGGATGAAACATTTTTCCCTCCTGAGCCTGCATGGCAAACACTGGAATAAAGCTGATGATGGTAGTAAGCATTGCCGTACTGATGGCTCCGGATACTTCTGTTACGGAGGTATAGATCAGTGATACAAGATACTCTCCGTGTGCTTTCCCTCTATTCTCAGGGAAATCGAGATGCCGCACTACATTCTCCATGAATACAACTCCTACATCTACCATAACTCCAATAGCAATAGCAATACCCGACAGAGCTACAATGTTGGCTTCGATACCCAGATTACTCATGATAATGAAAGTACTTAATACGGCTAAAGGCAGCATACCGGCAATAACAATGGATGCACGTAGATTTATAACCAGTACAATAACAACGATGATACAGATTAGAATTTCATGATCTAATGCACTTTCCAATGTTCCAATAGTCTCTTTTATAAGCTGGGTACGGTCATAGAACGGAACAACCGTAACTTTCGATACTCTTCCATCGGGTAGAACCTTCTGAGGCATACCGGCCTCTGTCTCTTTAATCTTTGCCTTTACATTATTGATAACATCCATCGGATTAGAACCATATCTTGCCACCACAACAGCACCAACAGCTTCCATACCTTCCTTGTCCAATCCTCCGCGACGAGTAGCCGGACCGTAGTTAACGGTTGCCACATCTTTTATTCTGACTGGAACACCATTTCGCGAAGTAATAGCAGCATTTTCAAGATCGGATAGGTTCTTTATATATCCTAATCCCCTGATCAGGTATTCAACCTTGTTAATTTCAATGGTTTCGGCTCCAATATCGAGATTACTCTTCTTAACAGCATCCATAACGTCCATTATAGATACACCAAACGAACGCATGGCCTCGGGATTCAAATCTACCTGAAATTCCTTCACATAACCTCCCACGGAGGCGACTTCGGATACACCTTCGGCACTCGAAAGAGAGTACTTTACATAATAATCCTGAATGGTACGTAACTCTTGAGGATCCCATCCTCCGGTAGGTTTTCCTGTTTTAGGATCACGGCCTTCGAGCGTGTACCAGAATATTTGTCCCAACGCTGTAGCATCGGGTCCCAGAGTAGGTTGAACACCTTCGGGTAATGTACCTGCAGGTAATGAATTTAGTTTCTCAAGAATACGTGAACGACTCCAGTAGAACTCTACATTATCATTAAATATAATGTAGATAAATGACATTCCAAACATAGAGGTACTACGTATGGTTTTAACGCCCGGAATGCCTAAAAGTGATGTTGTTAAAGGATAAGTTATCTGATCCTGAATATCCTTTGGTGACCTTCCCATCCATTCTGTTGCAACAATCTGCTGATTATCGCCTACATCGGGAATGGCATCTACTGCAACTGGATTGCGCGGAAGTAAACCTCCGTGCCAGTTAAACGGAGTAGTAGCTAGTCCCCAGACTATGATAACAATTAATAGAATTGATGTAACAAGCCTGTTTTTAAGAAAATAGTTGATTATTTTATTTAGCATATTTCTTGTTATTTATATAATTCACCAATTATCAGTTTAGCCAGTATATAGGACTAAACTAATAGTAAATTTCGTAATACCAAAAACAAATTGCATTTTTTATTATACAACTCCTCATTAATTAAAGTAATTGATAATAAGTGATTTGTATGGTACGGTAATAACTAGTCTAAGCTAAAAATGGAGGCGCACGATCTCCTCCTGAACTAATAAAAACAGGTTCGTGATAATGTGAAATATAGGGTTTATATTGAATCGTTATAGAATCAATATTTCCCTCGAATCCTGTAATATTAGGATACAGGCAAAACAAGTCCGAAAGAAAACTAAGGTGTGAATCTGGATTAATTTGTAAAATCTCTCCCTGAGTATATTCATTCTGAATTTTATAAAAATGCGATTCATTTTTGCAGCAACCGCTACACTTCCGCATTCCCTTGCAGCAGGATTTTACTTCATGACTGATGGAAACAGACACAAGCTTTGCTCCACAATAATGGCTGGAGATAGGTACACCTATGGTACTTATCATTAAAAGTAAAACAGCTATTATGTGTGTCAGTCTTTTTAGCATCTGTTTTTAACCGATTAATCCAATTGGTCTATTTTATACAAAACAAGATAAATCTTACTTTTGTTTAAAAACGTACATACTTATCGATGCTACAAATGTATAAGTTATATAGAGTATATGAAATACCACAAATATGGTATTTTTAGCTCTCTTGCTTTATTCCTTATGCTGGATATTTCTACCTGCTTGCAACAATACATTTTATCTTTAAGCGAAGTTGGTTACTTCTATCATATACTGTTGAAGTACATCTTAAAGTTGAAAAAAGTGTGCGGCATAATCTGGAAAATACAAACCTATATTCTATATATATTAAATTGTTTAGCAACTAATAACAGGTACGTACGTTATTTCTATATCCTGTTATAGTTCATTTTAAATTGGTGTTGAGCTGCTTGTTTTGCATAACTATCTATTGATTAAGAATGAAGTAAACCGCCTAAAAAGGTGGAGCTGCACGTTTATCACAAGTATCTCCTGATGTATTTGTTTTATCTTTTTAAAAAGCTATAAATTTGAACGATAATAAGTTTTGCAAAGAGAACTGCATCTCTCTTGTTATAACAAAAATAGAGAGAAGGCCGAAGCCCTCTCTCTGGTCTGGTTAGGAAGTTTACTCATTGATTACCAACGAGATTTTATATCTAGAATTGAAAATTCACCGATCCTCCTGTTGTAAGTAAATGCTTGATAGTACAGTTTCCAGGTACAGGAGAGGGCAAAAGATTGTAATCAACAAAGAATCTTACACCAAAGTTTTGTTTCACCAGATAATTCATTGAAATTCCGGTTCCAAAGGTTAAACCTCCTTTTTTCCCAATTTCAGCTGTAGAAGAAGAGAGGGTATATTTTGAAAAGTGGCTATATCCGGCTAGTAGCTTACTTCCAGCCGACCATCTGGATGAAACGGGGTATGAGAAATAAGGACCTACAGAACCTGTAAAGATATCCAGGTTATCGTTTTGTGCTACGTCATCTACCAATACACCCATGCTGGCAACAGAAAATCGTCCACCAAAGCCTAGATATGGATTCATAAACCAGGCACCTTCCAGTCCGGCATTACTACCTGCTGAGAGTGATAGGCTGCTTCCATTATGCATACTAAACTCACCGGGTAAAAGGTTTACACCCAGATACAGTCCAAAGAAAGATGGGTTATGGAAACGGTCGAACTGTTCCTCTTCAAGATAGGAGTGGGTAATACCTTTATCCTTGAATAGCACATCAGCCAGGAAGTATCCGAATTCTGTAGACAAGATACCAATTCCGGCACCAACCATAATATCGCTTAACCAATGCTTGTTGTTCAGCTGACGGGTAACTCCGGTAATTGTGGCCAAAGAATATGCTCCGATGCTGTCATGGGCTGCGGGTTAGTCCGTATTCCTTGTGCATCATGGTAGCAGCCATAAATGCTGTAGCTGTGTGTCCCGACGGAAACGAATGATTGTTTGAGCCATCCGGGCGCATTACATTAGTAGTAGTCTTCAAGGTATTTACCGCAGCAGCCATAATAGCGGCCGAAAAAGCATCCGATGCTAACATCCTTGACCATGAGCTTCGTCCTTCTACGCCACCTATCTTCATGCCAATCATTGCCACTGCAGGTGCAAACTGAAGGTAGTCATCATAATGCTGTCTGAAAGTTGGTATGTATTCATTTCTGAGACTGCGGAAATGGTCGTCTCCATACTTTACGATTAGTCCTCCTGCAATAAGCGGAGCACCAATATAAACCAGCTGGAATGTGCGTGACGAAGTAACTCTATCGAGCTTTATTTTAAAGCTCTCTCTTGCTGCAGATAGGTTTATACTATCATCTTGTATATTTAGAATCTGATTATTGTTTGCAGATGATTTCTGAACATTATCTCTAACAGTATTGATATCTTTAAGAGACAACATTCCTTTTTGCATAGTAGTTTCACCAATCTTTTCTGGTGTGTTTGCCTGTGCTAATTCTCCAAAAGATAGAAATAACAGCAAACAGATAAAAAATAACTTCATAAGCATCTCTGTTGAATGTTACGAAGTTAACAAGTGAAATCTGTATAAAATTTGAATTTATGGTTTATGGATAGAATAAATAATATAAAATATATTAATAAAAAAGGAGTACATCATTCTGTTTTTATTCTAGTTAATAAAACTGACAATAAACTTATGTCTGTTTTCATTATACTGATATTCAATATTCCATCCGTGAAAATTACAGATAGCCTTTACTATGGCTAATCCCAGACCATTTCCTTTTATTTTCTCGGAAGATCGGCTGAAGCGTTCGAATACTAAATCCTTGTTGAGCATACCTTCTGCAGAGGTATTGGCTATAATTAGTTTATCCGGTTTTATGGTAATAAAGATTTCTCCGTTGGCAATATTATGTCTTACAGCATTAACTACCAAATTATTAATCAGGCTTTCCAGCAGAGTTTTGTTTGCCTCTACAGTGAGAGATTTCACCTGGATATCTTCGTTGATTGATGTACCCTGAGTAAATCCATTTAAAAGAGGTAACATGTTCTCTGTAAGCTGAACAACATCTACAATCTCCATTTGTGTGTACTGTCTGTTATCTATCTTGGCAAGTAAGAGGAGGTCTTTATTCAGGCGTGCCAAGCGTCCGGATACTTCATACAGACTTTGTACAATGTCGGCTTGTTGCTCGGACAAGTCGGGCTGTTGCAGCAGTAAATCAAGTTTAGTCTGAAAAATAGCCAGAGGAGTTTGTAGCTCATGCGATGCATTTTCAGTAAACTCCTTTTGCATTTTGTAACTACGCAGGTTTTTCTCAATCAGTTTGGTAAGTACCGAATTTAGTCGGTTAAATTCTTTAATATTGCTTCTTAAAAACAGGGGAAGTGATTCTTGTTCAAGCGAAAAATGTTCAATACGTCTCAGCGTATCATCAAAAGGAGCCCATATTTGCTTTGAGATTACTTTCAGCATCACACTTAAAGAAACCAATAAAACTCCCATTATTATTCCGAACTGCAATAATATACCTTCGAACATATCTCGTTCAAAGTCTGTATGAGGTATAGGAGTTCCCAATTTCGCAGCTTCAATAACTTCTCTTAAATCTTCTGCATAGTAGTATTTGGTGAGCAGGTAAAAAAGAGGAGTGGTGAGTATAAATATAATCGCTGTACAAATTGTAAACCTGGTAAGACTCTTTTGAAGTAGACTTTTCATTCAATCCATTTATATCCGGTTCCATAAACATTTTTAATACAATCCTGGCAACCAGCTTCTGCCAGTTTAGCTTTTAGGTTCTTGATATGCGCATAAATAAAATCCTGACTATCGAGCATGTCTGCCATGTCGCCACTAAGATGTTCTGCCAAAGCATTTTTAGAAACTACTCTGTTTTTGTTTCCTATAAGAAATAAAAGAAGTTCATATTCGGTTTTTGTCAGAGCTATAAGCTGTTCGTTCACCTTGACTTCCTTGTTTAGAATATCGATCGTAAGGTTGTTGATGGTGAGCATATTACTGCTTGAAAACAATCTGCGACGAATGATTGCATAGATACGTACACTCAGCTCGGGAAGATGGAAAGGCTTGGGAAGATAATCATCGGCTCCAATCTTTAGTCCGCGTATTTTGTCGTCTAGTGAATCTTTTGCAGAAATGATGATAACTCCTGCAGGATTATTCTGCCGCTTTATTTCGGTAAGAATATCCAGTCCGTTTCCTCCGGGTAGCATTAAGTCGAGTAAAATGCAATCATAAGAGTAAAGGCCAATCTTCTCCATGGCTTCATTATACGTAAAAGCCTGTTCGCAAAGATAGTTCTCTGCGGAAAGATAGGTTGCTATCCCGCGCGATAGTTCGCGTTCATCTTCAATAATTAATAGCTTCATAGGAACAAATATAAATGAAATAAATAAGATAATTATGACTAAGATGGTTTTATAAATAAAAAAGATAAAAGCACAACTAACAAATTTAAGGTTTACATTTTGTAGAAATTCTGAATATAAGGCTGTTATTAAGAAAAAAACTCAGCATTTAGATTATTTATTTCTGTTAAATAGATTAATCCTGCAGAATTTCTTCAAATTTTCTACAAAATTGAGCGCTTAATTTGCAAAATCTGCTATCTTTGATTTTCTGAAAAGCAGACACAAATTTAAACCACATAAACAGTTTGTCAAATGAATAAATCTGCAAACTATAAGTTTACCATAATTGTTCCCGTTTATAACGAGGAAGACAATATATACGCTCTAGAAGAGAAACTAGGCAAGTTCTTACCACAATCTATTTATCCGGCATGTGTACTTTTTGTAAACGACGGATCGAAAGATAACAGCAAAATGCTTCTTACTGAAATATGTAACAGAAACGAACATTTCTATTATATGGATTTAGTTCAGAATTCGGGATTGAGTGCTGCCATTAAAGCCGGAATTGACTCCGTTTGTTCTGAATACCTAGGATATATGGATGCCGATTTGCAAACTACTCCTGATGATTTCAATTTGTTGCTTGAGCACATCAAGGATTATGAGATGGTGATGGGAATAAGAGCCAATCGTAAAGATACCTTTTCCAAAAAGATTCAGTCGAAAATTGCCAATGGCTTCCGTAATATGATGACTCATGACGGAGTTTCCGATACCGGATGCCCGCTTAAAGTATTGCATACGGATTATGCAAGGAGAGTACCATTCTTTACTGGTATGCACCGTTTCCTGCCTGCTTTGATTCAGTTGCAGAATGGAAAGGTAAAACAGATTCCGGTTCGCCATTTTCCTCGTGTGGCCGGTGTTTCAAAATATAATTTATGGAACAGACTTATTTCTCCATTCATTGACTGCTTTGCATACCGATGGATGAAAAAGAGATATATCAACTACAATATTGGCGAAAATAATCTGCAGTAAACAATGATAATGTATGCTATAGGTTTTTTAGCCCAGGCATTCTTTTCGGCACGTATCTTATTTCAATGGATATTATCTGAAAGGGCCAAGAAAGTATTGTCTCCTTCTATTTTTTGGATTCTAAGTATTCTGGGATCATATCTGCTGGTTATCTATGGATGGATGAGAAACGATTTCTCCATCTTGCTGGGGCAGTTTATTTCCTATTATATTTATATATGGAACCTGCATGAAAAAGGAGACTGGAAGCGGGTTCATGCTGTGCTGCGCACCATTATGTTGTTAACTCCCGTTGTAGCCGTAATCTTTGTATGCAACAATGCCGATGAGTTTATAGCTTCCTTCCTGAAAAACGATAAAGTGCCTTTGTGGCTGCTTATATTTGGCTCCATGGGACAAGTGATATTCACCCTTCGGTTTGTATATCAGATGGTTTATTCGGCCAGAAGAAATGAATCTATTCTACCAATTGGCTTCTGGGTAATTAGTCTAATAGGTTCGTTTGTAATCATAGCTTATGGAATGTTCCGTTTAGATCCGGTCTTGATATTAGGTCAGGCAGTAGGTTTTGTAGCTTACTTCCGTAATATAATAATAGCACGAAAAGACTACAAATACCGATTAAATGAAAGCGAATAAATATTTACTGTTATTGCTGGCGTTTCTGCCCCTGTTATTCTTTCGTGATTTCACACCGGATAATGAACTGAAATACCTCAGTATTGCAGATGAAGCCATTCGCTATGGCAACTTCTTCACCTTTACTAACCATGGAATAGCGTATGCCGACAAACCACCGCTCTATCTGTGGATTGTAATATTGGGTAAGCTCTTATTTGGTACCCATAGTATGCTCTTTCTGGGCCTGCTCTCCATAATTCCCGCTTTGGTAGTGCTCTATGTAATGGATAAATGGATTGCAACGGAAGCTGATCAAAATAGCCGTCTATCTGCACAATTAATGCTGATAACAAGTGGATATTTTATTGGAGCAGGTATCGTATTGCGAATGGATATGCTGATGTGTATGTTTATTGTGCTGGCTTTGTACACCTTTTACCAGATGTATACAGGGAAAGACACAAAATGGAGCAGCTATCTGTTTCCATTTTATACCTTTATGGCGCTTTTCACCAAAGGTCCTTTCGGATTATTAATTCCCATCTTGTCCGTTATCGCTTTCCTGATAGTAAAAGGCGAACTGAAAACCTTTGGACGGTACTGGGGTGTTAAGGCGTGGTGCATTCTGCTGGCAGGCTCAGCAATCTGGTTTACTGGAGTCTTTATGGAAGGCGGATATACCTATCTGCACAATCTTTTGTTTAACCAAACGGTAAACAGAGCGGTAGATTCATTTCACCATAAGAAACCGTTTTATTTCTATTTTGAAGCTATATGGTATAGTCTGGCTCCCTGGTCATTACTTTATATCGGAGTTCTATTTGCCGGAATAAAAGCCCGACTGATCAATACAGATCTGGAGAAATTCTTTCTAACCATTATCACCCTTACATTCGTGGGGCTTTCTCTGGTTAGTTCAAAGGTGGAAGTTTACATGCTTCCGGCGTTTCCTTTCTTTGCCTATCTGGCAGTGCTGTTATTGCAAAAAGTAAATCAAAGCAAGTTCGTCTCTGCACTCGTAGCCATTCCGTTGGTTATTATAGGAGCTGCATTTCCAGCAATAATTTTATTGAGTAGAATAAAACCAATAGCCCTTTTAAATACCCCGCTTATTTACGTTTTAACTGCGTTTTTACTGGTTATAGCCGTTCTGGCTTTTTACTATTTGTACAAGCAAAGGAATTTGAATAAGTCAATCTATACACTTGCTGCAGGATTACTCATTACCATTTTTGCCGGATCGTTTTTCCTTCCTTCCTACAATGAATATATAGGTTATGGAGAAATGTGTAAAACAGGAGAGGAGATTGCCCGCCAGAAAGGAATAGATTCATTCTACTTTTATAATTCCGGTAGAATGGAAAATATAGATGCTTATCTGAAACGAGATTTAAAGGAGCTTAAAGAGACTGATTTGAACAAAAAACAATGCGGCAAAGCTATATTGTTTGTCCGTATAAAAGATGTAAACAGAACCCCTTCTCTGAAGAAAATGGTAGAAGGTAAACAGAAAATAGTTAAAGGTGATTGTTTCATCATAATTCTATAAAATAGATTTTATGAAGAAGATATTAGTAACAGGTGCAGCCGGATTTATAGGCTATCATATAGTTAAGAGATTACTGGAACGTGGAGATGAGGTCGTGGGAATTGATAATATTAATAGTTACTACGACGTTAGATTGAAGTACAGTCGTTTGAAAGAAACCGGCATAAACCAAGCAGAGATAGCCGACAAAGAACTGGTTCCTAGTGCTACATATTCTCATTATCGCTTCATTAAGTTAAATCTCACGGAAAGAGATGAGCTAAATAAACTGTTCGAGACCGAGAAGTTCGATGTAGTTTGTAATCTGGCAGCTCAGGCCGGAGTGCGTTATTCCATAGATCACCCGTTTACGTATATTGAATCGAATATTGTTGGTTTCGCTAATGTGCTCGAAGCTTGTAGGCAGAACCAGGTAGAGCACTTTGTTTATGCCAGTTCCAGCAGCATATACGGACTTAATGAGAAGGTTCCGTATTCAGAAGACGATCAGGTAGACAGGCCCGAAAGCTTATATGCTGCAACAAAGAAAGCAGACGAACTGATGGCTCATGCCTATAGTCACTTGTATCAGTTGCCCACTACTGGTGTACGCTTCTTTACCGTTTATGGTCCTTGGGGAAGACCAGACATGGCTCCCTTTCTTTTCATGAAAGCTACCATGAATGGAACGCCAATCAAAGTGTTTAATCACGGAGATATGGAACGAGATTTTACCTATATCGACGATGTAATTCAAGGACTGGAAAAGATCATTGATAAACCAACTACCGGACAGACTCCTTATAAAATCTACAATATAGGAGATTCGAGCCCTGTGAAACTGATGGATTTTATTCATACCATTGAAGCTGTTACAGGTAAAGAGGCTGTGAAGGAATATGTAGGCATGCAACCCGGTGATGTTTATCGCACTTATGCAGACGTATCGCTGCTTGAAAAGGATTTTGGATACAAGCCTCAAACGTCTATTCAGGAAGGTATAGAGAGGTTTTATGACTGGATTGTATCTTACGGTGCTTCTTTTGATTAGATGGATATACGTGAAACATTTCAGCGATAAGCATATCGATTTTGAGAGATTCAATTTGCTTTATACAAAGTCTATTTTACAGATTTAAATTCTTGAAATAAGTGTAAAAAAGCATCCACTTTTGAAACAAAATTTATTGGTGAATAATTAAAATTCATTGGTGAATAGTTATTCAGTCACTGGTGAATGGATTTTTTTTATTGGTGAATGAAAAAAATAATTTCATAGAGATAGCTTGGAGTTAAAATAATTAACCTATCTTCGCGCCTCAATTTTAATATTACTCTTAAAACTAAATTTATGAATAAAGAAACAAAAAGATTATCCCAACTAATGGAGGCCGGAATTGAATCTCTTGATATTACTATTACAATTGAAGATATAGTGAATCAGGATATATCGGCCCAAATGGCTATTCTTTCTGCACTTCTTGATAATGAGGACTTTGCTATATATTTTAGAGAAAAAGTAAACATCGTTTTTACAGGTATAAATCCTGGAGATAAGAATCTTTGGGAAATACCTGAGGTGAGAAAATACATTCAAAAACTTGATGATGAGTTTCCATATTGGCTCTATTTTTTATCAAAAGAAGGAGATGGCTTAAACTTGATTTATGAGTGTCGGATGATACCTTTTTTGAATCCTGAAGATGAATTCGACTTGAATTTTGCTGAATTTAAAGATAGCGTTCAAAATAGATGGATACCGGCGATGAGCGAGGTTTGTGCGTTTACTGATATGTCTGACGAGGAAACACAACAACTGTGCATGAGTTTTTATCGTTATATGTTAGCTAAGTGAATTGCATAGCTCTTGAAACTTTATTTTAGTTTCGAATACTCGTAGAAAAATAAAAATCCACTTAAAAAGGTTGATAATCCAAAATCAACTTTTCTAAGTGGATTTTTACTGAAAAGTAATATCCTTTTAAAACTAACAATATCTTATTTACATATTCAAGGAGTTATTACTGATGATATTAAAAACTTAAATATTGAAACCGGATAACCCACAAGGTATAACAATCTTGTTATTCCTTGTGATATTTAAAGTTTATACGGTTATTGTTTAAAGCTAAGTGCATTATTCCTAAAGTTGTTTCTGGCGATATTTAAAACTCAGACTGCATCTTCTACGCTCGGTATTATAATCTCTTCCTCTTGTCAATTAAGAACTAGTGATCCTCATTCTGTGACAGATTTTTAAAAGTATCAACTCTGCAGCTTCTATACTTGCTTCAGGTTCTCCGCTCAGTAGAAGAAATTCATCTTCTCCGTTCGGTTCCTGTATTTCTTTCCGGCTTTGAGGTTTCCTGCCTTTTAGTTTCCTGCCTCTCTGTTGTTCTTGACTGCCTTGCAGGAGCATCGCTTCGCCTTGGTGTAACCGTACGGTTCTGTGTAGGTTCGGTTCTTCTTTGAGGTGTTGCATCTTGTTGCCTCACGGGCCTATTTACATCTGTGGGCGTGGTTCGAGGAACCCTTTCAGGCTGATCCATATCACGACGAGGAACTGTTGGAACATCTATTTTTTGAGGTATATCCTTCTTCTCTGGTTGCTTGATTGGACCGTTTATCGGGTTTACTCTCAGATTCTGATTCGGAATCTCTCTGTCAGGAGTTCGTATTACATCATCTCTTTTGATAACTCGTGACGGAGCTGTTTCTCTGGTATTTCTGTCTCTGTCAATCTGAGGTCGGTAAATTCGTAATTCATTATTTCTGATTTCCTGTCCGGGCCTATTGCTTTCACGAACAGAATATCGGTTAACAGTAGTGCCCGATGCCCTTTGAACAGACTCTCTGTCGGGTCCATAGATGTAGGTGGTATTCCTTTTTCTGTCATTATAAGTCCGGTCAATAACTGTAGAAGTTCTCATAATTTTTTCGTGACCCGATTGATCAACATAATAGCGATATATGTTTCGTCTTCCAAAGTCTCTATCCTTTACAAAGCACCAATGGTCATTGTATCTGTCATATCGTCCGTCGAAGATGAAGTTTATACCCATTCCCGGACCCATTGGCGACCAGCCATAGTAGCCATTCCCATGAAGCCAGTAAACCCATGACGGACCCCATTCATAACCGGGCACCCAAAACCATCCTAATGCATTGTTGAATCCCCAGCGGCCATAATGGAATACAGCCCATCCCCAGTTATAATCGGACATCCACGACCAGCCATATTCTGTTAGCACCCAGTAACCGTTGGTGGAATAGGGGGCAAAGGTTTCGCGTACATAAGGAATCCATATATAACCATAGTTTGAATAATCAACCCACTGACCGTAAGAGCCCAACTGGTCATAGAAAATCTGGAAGCTTACAGGTGTCTCATCATAATAGGTGTCTCTAGATAATGTTGCACATGAAGTGGTCAATACAAATATTAGAGCGCAGATTGTAGTATTTGTTTTCATGAATAGTTGTTTTTATAAGAGTTAGTCTCTTAATAAATAACAAAGTATGATGAGCAAAGGTTTTATTTCGATAAGTTGATTACCTGCTTTTTTTACTGAGATAAAAATAAAAACAAAAGGCTGAACCCATTGTGTGAGCTCAGCCTTTACTTTTATAATTTAGTGAAACGTATTATTTCAACCATTTATCCAGCCATGCAGCAAAAGTTCTTTGCCATAGGATACCGTTTTGTGGTTTAAGTACCCAGTGGTTTTCGTCAGGATAGATAAGCAGCTGCGCAGGAACGCCTCTTAGTTTGGCTGCATTGAAAGCAGACATGCCCTGAGAAGCAAGGATTCTGTAATCCTTTTCTCCGTGGATGCAAAGGATAGGAGTATCCCACTTGTCTACAAACTTATGAGGTGAATTGGCAAATGTGCGCTGTGCTGTGGCATTGTTCTTATCCCAGTATGCACCACCCATATCCCAGTTGGCAAACCACATTTCTTCTGTTTCCAGATATTGCTGTTCCATGTTAAAGATACCATCGTGAGCAATAAATGCCTTGAAACGCTTGTTGTGATGTCCGGCAAGCCAGTAAACAGAGAAGCCACCGAAGCTGGCACCAACACATCCTAATTTGTCGGCATTTACATAAGGTTCCTTTGCCATCTCGTCGATAGCAGATAGGTAATCTTTCATGCACTGACCACCGTAGTCGCCACTAATCTCTTCGTTCCATTCCTTACCAAAGCCAGGTAAACCGCGACGGTTAGGAGCTACAACAATATAATCGTTTGTTGCCATCATCTGGAAGTTCCAACGGTATGACCAGAACTGGCTTACAGGTGACTGTGGTCCACCTTCACAATAAAGCAGGGTAGGATATTTCTTGTTAGGATCGAACTTAGGAGGATAGATAATCCAGGTTAGCATATCTTTGCCATCAGTAGTCTTAATCCAGCGTTCTTCCACCTTTCCCATCTCTACCTGATCGTAGATATGCTTGTTCTCGAAAGTAAGCTGTTTAGCCTCACCTTTCATTGATACAGCATATATTTCATCGCCCATGCTCATGGAGTGACGAGTAGCAATCAGTTGTTTGCCGTTAAGTTTAATAGCAGCATAGTCGTGAACACCTTCAGTTAGTTTTTGTTGCTTTTTACCTTCAACATCTACTTTGTAGATCTGTGAAGTAGCATGCCATACACCAGTGAAGAAAAGACTCTTGCTATCGCTGTTCCAGATAAATCCTTCCACACTAGAATCGAATGCTTTGCTTACGAATGTTTTTACTCCGGTAGCCAGATTCATTACGAATAAACGATTCTGATCGCTTTCATATCCATCGTGCTCCATGCTTTGCCATGCAATATATTTTCCGTCCGGAGAATATTGAGGGTTTGTATCGTAACCCATCATACCTTCGGTTATGTTCTTTGTCTGCTTGGAAGCCAGATTATATACATAGATATCTGAGTTGGTAGAAACGGCATATTCTATACCTGTCTTCTTGCGTGAAGTATATGCAATGTTCTCGCCTTTAGCATCCCATGCTAGTTGCTCAATGCCACCAAAAGGTTTCATTGGCGATTCGTATGGTTGGCCAGCCATTATGTCTGTAATGTTTGTAAGTGCAGAACCATCAAAATCGGCTACAAAAGGGTGGGGAACAGTAGTTACCCATTCGTCCCAGTGTTTGTACATAAGGTCCTCAACAACAAGTCCGCTAGCCTTTGGAAGGTCGGGGTATCTGTCGGCTGTAGTTGTGCCATATTTTACTTGCGAAATGAAAAGCACTTTTTTTCCGTCTGGAGAAAAAGAAAAACCTTCAATGTCTTTGTCGAAGTTGGAAAGTTGTTTGCGATCTGTACCGTCCGGATTCATTTCCCAAAGCTGACTACTTCCGCTCTCTGAACTTATAAAGGCAATTTTGCTACCGCCTTTAATCCAGATAGCTTCGTTCTCACCAAATGTAGTGTGAGTAATTTGCTTGTTGTCCGTACCGTCTGCGTTCATCACAAAGACTTCTCTGTTGCTCTTGTTTTGTGGTACACTGTAGTAAGCAACCGTATAGACGATTTTCTTTCCGTCTGGTGAAACATTAAATCCGCCGATTCTTCCCATAGCCCAAAGAGCCTCAGGAGTCATTCGTCCGCCTTTGATTACTATATCGGACTTTCCGATAAGCGGCTCGCTCTTGTCTCCTGCAGCTTCTGCCGAAAGTGTTCCGGCAAGCATTAGTGCTGCTGACATCGTTACTAATTTTGATTTTTTCATATAATTAAATGAATTATTTATTCGTAGTGCGAAATTAATCATTCTGGGGTGATTATTTATTCTTTCGGATAATCTTTTTCACGAGATTCGCAAATAGATGTTGGCAATCTGCAGAACTCGTCATAGAGGACAGCTCATGTCTTGGAAAGGATTTAACCATATGTTTTAAATGTATACACAGAATAACAAAAAAGGCGAAGATGTTATAAATCTCCGCCTTTTAATCTATTATATTTTCTATCTTTTCTATTATGTCCTCGTCTGAAATATTCTTATTTTTATGTTTCTATTTCTACTTAGATTTTTTCTGAATACTTTAATTTCTACAAGAAGCTTATTAATTGCAGCAGTAATATAACTTAATATACTAATTATTATGAGAATTATTAATAACCAACAAACAATATTAATAAATAATCCCATAAAAGGAGAATAATCAATCAAATTATTCTTAAAAACATTACAAATCCAAGCAAATGACCATCCCAATGACATGAATGACATAAGTTTACTTTTGTTGATTCGATTTTTAACAAAAGTTTTTTGTTCAATATTATTTAGAGTCGTTGAATATTCTGATTCATTATACTCTATCAGATTAATAATACAATAATGATTATCTTTTGGCAACTTTTTTAAAATGTTTCCAAAAGACTTTTTTACTGCATCTTTGTTAATCCAAACCCTTGAAATAAGCTCGTCTTCTTTGAAATATTGTAAAGATGATTCAAAAGCTTCTTCTTCATGAGAATTTTTTTTCTTCTCCATGATGTTTACTGATTATATTATTATTAATAAAAAAAGTTAGTAGAGGTTTCTTATTAATAAAATAAATAGTATTGATTTTGGTTTTGCAAATCTATGAATGTTTTTTGTTATATCAAAATAAAATAGGGGAATAAATTATTTTTAATGTATTGTTTTTACTTATTGTATTGTATTTTTTTTGATTATTAAACAATTGTGTTATTCTATGATGATGTATGTTTTCAAAAAAAGATTCGCTAATTATATTATTATATTCCATAATCTAAATCTTTACAAATATGGAATTAAAAAAAAAGAGGCGGAGATAAAACCATCTCTGCCTCTTACTATATTGATTTTATTACGAATTATTTTCCGCGTTTCAAACGTTCAGCTTTTAAACGATCACGTTCCTTTGCCATACGTTCCTGTTGCTCTTGCATATCAGCCATTTTAGCCATTAAGCCTGTTTTTTTCTTAGGCTTATCGCTACTCTTATAAGCTTCTAGTTTTGCTAGTATCTTATCGTCGCTAACAACCTTTTTAAGTACAACCATTGTTATAATACTGATCAGGGTAGAAAGTAAATAGTAGTAGTTCAATCCTGAGGCATAATCGTTCAAAATAAAGATGAACATGATTGGCATTACATACATCATAGCTTTCATACCTGGCATTTGTTGCTGACCTGTATCTTGCTGGTTCATTGTATACTTAGTGTTCAGAATGTTTGCCAATGACATTAACAAACAGAACAAACTGATGTGATTTCCTACAAACGGAATATGCTGATTCCATTGAATAAATGCATCGAATGTTGAAAGGTCGTCTGCCCAAAGGAAGCTCTGCTGACGCAATTCAATAGCACTAGGCACGAACATGAACAGCGCGATAACAATAGGCATCTGAAGCACCATTGGTAAGCATCCACTCATAGGACTAACACCATATTTGCTGTAAAGAGACATTGTTTCCTGTTGTTTCTTCAATGCGTCTTCTTTCTTAGGATACTTCTGATTAATTAAGTCGATCTGAGGTTTCAGAACTCTCATTCTGGCAGATGACATGTATGACTTGAATGTAAAGTAGAAAATAACAGCTTTAACAATTACAGTCATAAAGAATAGTACCCATCCCATGCTCAATCCAAGGCCTGTAAGCCAGTCGAATACATTAATGGTAAATACTTTGTTGATCCAGCGAAGGAATGACCATCCTAGTGGAACCAGTTTATCAAGTTCAAGCTTATTTGCATCGTCTTTACCTGCATCGAATGCCTTCAATGTTTTGTAATGGTTAGGACCAAAGTAGAAATGCATGTTAGTAGCCTTAGAACCTTTAGCATCAAAGTAAGTAGTCATTGTTGATGAGTAATTCTTCAGATAACCACTACCTTCAGTTTCTAAGCTAGATTTCAAAACATTCTTTTCGAAATCCTGATCGGCAATAAATACAGAAGAGAAGTATTGAGTTTTGTAACCAATCCATTTTAATCTTCCAGTAATAGAAGCATCAGCATTCTTAGCTTCAGAAAGGTGATCAGTGTCTGCACCGTCATACTTATACATTAGGTAAGCATAACGACCTTCGTTTTTGTATCCACGTTCTGCCTGACGAAGTTTCTGATTCCATTCAATATCTACGTAATTAACGCTTGGAGACAACTTATCAAGCATGCCGTTAGCTTTAATACTGAAATCAACCATGTAGTTTCCTTTGTGCATGGTGTAAGTGAAATCGATATAGCTATCGTTGCTGGCAGCCAGACGCATTGTAACCGAAGAGTCGCTCTTGTTTACAGCCTGGAAATAATAATCCTTAGTTTCAATTTTTTCTTTCTTGTTATAGAAGAAGAAATTCATACTAACATCTTCTTTGTCGAATAAAACCAAAGGCTTTTTGTCTTGTCCATTGTATTTCTTCAACATGGCAGAGTAAACTCGTCCGCCTTTGTTAGAGAATGTTAGTTTTACTAAATCATTTTCAATAGTAGTAAAGCTTTCTGTTCCTTTTGCTGCATTGTAGAAAGTAGCTGCCGTATCAACAGCCTGAGCTGCAACAGAATCTGTAAAAGCAGCAGCTTTAGCTTTGTTGGCAGTATCTTTCTTAGCCAGAGCTTGAATGGAATCCTGAAAGTGTTTCTGGGCAATAAGTTGTTTCTCGCTAGGGCGTTGTAAAAAGGTAAATCCTATTAAAACAGCTCCTATCAGTACGAATCCCACTAAGGTGTTTTTGTCCATAATTACAAGTTATACATTTATATTTTTAAAGTCTTATTTATTAATAGCGGCCTTAATAAAGGATACAAACAGTGGATGAGGATTAAGCACTGTACTGCTGTATTCAGGGTGGAATTGTGTACCTATATACCAACGTAGATTAGGTATTTCTACAATTTCTACCAAGTCCGACTCCGGATTAACTCCCACACACTTCATTCCAGCCTTTTCGTATTCAGCTTTATATAAGTTGTTGAATTCATAACGGTGACGGTGACGTTCCTGGATATGTTCTTTCTTATAAGCTTCGTAAGTCTTTGATTTTTTGTCTATAACACATTCAAAAGCACCAAGACGCATGGTTCCACCCATGTTGGTAATAGCTTTTTGTTCTTCCATAATGTCAATTACAGGGAACTTAGTGCTTTCATCCATCTCTACAGAGTTTGCATCTGCATAGCCTAACACGTTTCTTGCAAATTCAATACAGATTGATTGCATACCAAGACAGATACCAAATGTAGGAATATCATTTTCACGAGTATATTTTGCTGCTACAAACTTACCTTCGATACCTCTAGGACCAAATCCCGGACAGATAACAACACCATCTACAGCACTTAACTTCTCAGCAACATTAGCTTCTGTAAGTTTTTCGCTCTGTACATATTCAATCTTAACCTTACGATCGTTGTAAGTAGCTGCCTGTGAAAGAGCTTCGAGAATAGATTTGTAAGCATCCTGCAATTCTACGTATTTACCAACAAGGGCAATCTTAACTTCTTTGGTTGCCTTGTTTCTTCTTTCAATAAATGCTTTCCATGAATCCAGGTTTGGTTTGTTACCAACAGGTAATCCCATTTTACTAAGGATTGTTTCATCAAGTCCTTGTTCCTGCATTTTTAATGGAACTTCGTAGATACTTGGTACGTCTGTTGACTGAACTACAGCTCTATCTTCTACATTACAGAATAGTGCAACTTTCTTTCTTAAACCGTCACTCAAATTATGTTCACTGCGAAGTACCAGAATATCAGGTTGTACTCCTAATTCCTGTAATTGCTTAACAGAGTGTTGAGTTGGTTTAGTCTTCAACTCTTTAGCAGCAGCAAGATAAGGTACATAAGTTAAGTGTACGCAAAGCGCATTATTACCAAGTTCCCAACGAAGCTGGCGCATGCTTTCGATAAATGGAAGAGATTCAATGTCACCAACAGTACCACCAATTTCTGTAATTACAAAGTCGTACTTGTATTTACTACCTAGGAATTTAACGTTTCGTTTAATTTCGTCTGTAATATGAGGTATAACCTGAATAGTTTTACCTAAGAAATCGCCACGGCGTTCTTTGTCAATTACACTTTTATAAATACGTCCTGTTGTGATATTATTGGCCTTAGTAGTCTGAATATCCAACATTCTTTCGTAATGTCCCAAGTCAAGGTCGCATTCATGACCATCAACTGTGACGTAACATTCCCCATGTTCGTAAGGGTTAAGTGTTCCTGAGTCAATATTGATATAAGGATCGAACTTCTGTATAGTTACCTTATAGCCTCTTGCTTGAAGTAACTTACCAATTGATGATGCAATAATTCCTTTACCTAATGAAGAGGCAACCCCTCCTGTGACGAAGATGTACTTTGTTTCTCCCACGACAATACTATTTTATTATAATTAATTAAGCGGTTTTTATAGACCTTTTAAACCGCAAAAATACTAAAAAAAGAGGACGTAGTTAAATTTTCAACTTAAAATTATTATAAAAAACAATATTTGGGGATTCTTTATGCAATTTAAATATTTAATTGTAGCTTTGTGATTTATTAGTTTTTAAATACGGTATGAAAAAAGAATTTACTTTAATTTTATTATTGTTTTTTACGCTTACTTCGTTTGCTAATAATAAGAAAAGTCAGCGTTCTTCCTTGGAGAAAATAGAGCAGGATACGGTATTCCTGAAAAAGTACAGTGACGCACTTACTACATTGTATAATCGTCATCTGGGAGTGTTGGATTCATTGAATAATGATTCTGTTCAGGCTAGAAATATAGAGCTTGAGCCAAGATTCTACAGATTATTTGTGCCTCTTGCATATTATTATTCTCCAATTGCAGATGCTTATAATCCAAAGTGGAAACCGCTTGGAATACAAAAACAAGGATATCCTCTTGATGAGCTATTTCCTATTGATAAAAATGCATTCAATCAGACAGAAAGGATAAACCATATTGTAAATAAAGCTTTACTATATACATATCTTAGATATCCAGATTTGGTTGTTAATTTTGAAGATAATATAACCAAACAATCAATATATAGAGTTGAAGAAACAGAAGAGTTAAAACCAAAGACTTCTGTTATAAAGCTCTTTAAACCAGAGCCTATGAGTAACCATGTAGAAAAGGTTCAAGTAACAATTCAGAAACCTAATTTCTGGGTTAATTATGGAACCGGGTCTATGCAATTTACTCAGAACTATATTTCGGATAACTGGTATAATGGTGGTGAAAGTACAAACTCTGTATTGATGAATCTTCAATTATTTGCAAATTATAATGATCAGCAAAAGATCCAGTTTGATAATACTTTTGAAGCTAAAATAGGATTCAATACAGTGTCTTCAGACACGATTCGTCCTTATAGAATAAACACCGACCTGCTTCGTTTGTCTAGTAAACTAGGATTAAAAGCAGCTTCTAACTGGTATTATACAATATCTGGTGAGTTCACTACTCAGTTCTTTAAAAATTATTCTACTAATAGCAGAAATCTTAAATCGTCTTTCCTTGCTCCGGCCAACTTTAACTTAAGTATTGGTATGGACTACAAGATAAACAAAAAGAAGCTTACTTTGTCTGTAGTTATGTCTCCTGCTGCATATAATATGAAATATGTAGGAAACGATAAGGTGAATGAAACAAGCTATGGATTGAAGGAAGGAGAAACATTCCTGCATGATGTCGGTTCTAAGTTACTGACTAATATGAAATGGACTATGTTCCCATCGGTAACCTGGGAGTCTCGTTTATACTATTTCACCAGCTACAAAAAGGTAGAAGCAGAATGGGAAAATACGTTCAACTTTGTGCTAAATCGTTATTTATCGACCAAACTATTCTTCCACGGACGATTTGATGATGGTGTTACTCGTCGCCCGGGAAAATCTTACTTCCAGTTTAAGGAATTGCTTAGCTTTGGTATAAATTACGCCTGGTAAACTGCTTCTAAATTAATAAATAACATTCCCCGTATGTTTAAATCAACATACGGGGAATGTTTGTTTTATACAGATTATTATTTATTAAACTATCAAATAATCCGTAGCTTATTTACTTGAATTTAATGGCGAATAATATCTAGAAATCGATTCATTCTTTTTTATAATGTAACAGATTCTTTTACAGCATATTCAAGTGATTAACATCAAATAACTGAAATTCTGCACAACAATATAGTTCCATTTACATTAATAATCTGTACATTTGATTCAATAAAATCAAATAGGTATGCTAGATTTAGAAAAAATTACAGAAAAAGTACGTCAGCTGGCTATTGAAACCGGTGCCTTTCTTCGGGAAGAACGTATCAACTTTAACAAGGATAGGGTAGAAGAAAAGAATTCTCACGATTATGTATCATACGTAGATAAAGAGTCGGAACGCAGAGTCGTTGCCCGTTTGTCGGAACTGATTCCGGAAGCAGGATTTATTGCAGAAGAGGGATCTGGTTCTCATGGAGAAGAGGAGTATTTCTGGTTGGTTGATCCTCTTGACGGAACTACAAACTATATTCATAACAATGCTCCTTATTGCGTTAGTATAGCATTGAGAAGTAAAACAGAACTATTGATTGGAGTTGTGTATGAAGTGTGCAGAGATGAATGTTTCTGGGCATGGAAAGGCAGCAAGGCGTATTTAAACGGCAATGAAATTCATGTTTCGGATGTTGAGGTTATGGATAGTGCATTTATAGCTTTGGGATTTCCTTATAATTCTAAAGAGTACAAACCAATGGCTCTTCACATTATACAAGAATTGTATGGTAAAGCAGGAGGTTTGCGCCTGCAGGGAGCTGCAGCAGCCGAAATTTGTTATATTGCTGCGGGGCGGTTTGAAGCACGTATAGAAGCATTTCTTGGTCCATGGGATATAGCAGCAGGAACATTAATCTTAATGCAGGCCGGAGGTAAGGTTACTGATTTTGATGGAGGAGATACTTTCTATTCAGGACATCAGGTTCTTGCTTCAAATGGAAAACTTCATAATCAGCTACTTGAGGTTGTAAGAATGAGTAAAGAGTCGTGCTAATCTCATTTTTGCATTAAAATATACGGTAATACAATATTATTTTAGTACGTTTGTAGTGGTAAAAAGATAAATGTAATAATGAATATACCTATTATATTTCAGTTCTTGAAAGAACTATCTTTAAATAATAATCGCGAATGGTTTAATGACCACAAGGAGGATTATCTGAAAGCTCAGACTGAATTCGAAAACTTACTGACTGCCATTATTCAACGGATATCTCTGTTTGATGATGAAATTGTTGGAATTCAGGCAAAAGACTGCACATACCGCATTTATCGAGATGTTCGTTTCTCTCAGGATAAATCGCCGTACAAGCTCCATTTTGGTGGATATATTAATGGAAAAGGCAAGAAGTCAGAGCATTGTGGCTACTATGTTCATCTGCAGTTGGGCTATTGCTTACTTGCTGGAGGTAGTCTGTGCCCTCCACCTGATATTCTGAAGGCCTTAAGGCAATCTGTCTATGATAATATAGACGAATATCGTTCTATAGTTGAAGATCCTGCTTTCAAGAAATATTTTCCGGTAATTGGAGAAAACTTTCTGAAGACAGCTCCTAAAGGCTTTCCTAAAGATTTTAAATACATTGATTACCTTAAACCAAAGGAGTTTATATGTTCTTATCAGGTTCCTGATGAGTTCTTTTTGGATGAAAAGATGCTCGATAATGTATCTGATGTATTTAAGCAACTAAAACGCTTTAGCGACTTCACTAATTATACAATTGATGAATTTGAATAAAATTAAAATTAGTAATTATTAATCTAAAAAATTAAAAAGTTATGGTAGTAGATAAAATTGAAAATTTGGACAAATATGTTTCTTTGAATCCTCTTTTTGCTCAGGCTATTGAATTTCTGAAATCAAATAATCTTTCGGAAATGGAAGTAGGCAAAACTGAACTTAAAGGTGCCGATCTAGTTGTTAATGTAGCGCAGACTAGCCCAAAAACAAAGGAACAAGCCAAATTGGAAACACACAATAAGTTTATTGATATTCAGATTCCATTGTCGGGTGTAGAAGTTATGGGATACACTGCTGGTGCAGACTGTAAACCTGCTGATGCTGCTTATAATGCAGAAAAAGATATTACTTTTTTTGAAGGTTTGGCAGAGAGTTATATAGCTGTAAAACCTGGAATGTTTGCTATATTCTTCCCTGAAGACGGTCACGCTCCTGGCATTACTGAAACAGGAGTTAAGAAAGTAATTGTTAAAGTATTAGCTTAAGTTATACTGACCACACACACCTATGAATAAGACACTGAATTTAATTAAGAGAGACTCATGGCTTGAACCCTATAAGGAAGCAATAACAGGACGCTATGAACATGCGCTCTTTAAAGAGTCTGAATTAACCGAACATGGTAAAATAACGCTTTCAGACTTTGCTTCCGGATATCTTTATTTCGGTTTACATCGAACCAACGATGGATGGATATTCCGTGAAAGTGCTCCTAATGCCACTTGTATTTATATGATTGGTACATTCAGTGACTGGCAGGAAAAAGAATCTTATAAATTACAACGCATTGGTAATGGTAATTGGGAATTGAAATTACCAGCCGATGCGTTGAAACATGGTGAATTATATAAACTGAAAATCTATTGGCAGGGAGGACAAGGTGAACGTATTCCTGCATGGGCAACGCGTGTAGTGCAGGATGATATTACCAAAATATTTTCTGCTCAGGTATGGTTTCCTGAAGAAGCGTTTCAGTTTAGTAAGACACCATTTATTCCTAAAAAAGATCCACTTTTAATCTATGAGTGCCATATCGGTATGGCTCAGCAAGAGGAGAAGGTAGGAACTTACAATGAATTCCGTGAAAAAACACTTCCACGAATTGCAAAGGCCGGATACAACTGTATTCAAATTATGGCAATTCAAGAGCATCCTTATTATGGAAGTTTTGGCTATCACGTATCTAATTTCTTTGCAGCATCTTCGCGTTTCGGTACTCCTGAAGAACTGAAACGACTGATTGACACAGCTCACGGATTAGGTATTGCTGTGATTATGGATATTGTTCATTCTCATGCAGCTAAGAATGAAATAGAAGGATTAGGAAATTTTGCCGGAGATCCTTATCAATATTTCTATCAAGGTTCTAAAAGAGAACATCCAGCATGGGATTCACTTTGCTTTGATTACGGCAAGAACGAAGTTATTCATTTCTTACTATCTAACTGTAAATTCTGGATGGATGAATACAAGTTTGATGGATTTCGTTTCGATGGCGTAACTTCAATGCTTTATTACAGCCATGGTTTAGGAGAAGCATTTGTTGGCTATGGTGATTATTTCAATGGCCATCAGGATGACAATGCTATATGTTACCTTACTTTGGCAAACAAGCTTATACATCAGGTTAATCCAGAGGCTATAACAATTGCCGAAGAAGTTTCTGGTATGCCGGGATTAGCTGCTAAAACAGAAGATGGTGGCTATGGATTTGATTACCGCATGGCAATGAATATTCCGGATTACTGGATAAAGACAATAAAGGAAAAAATAGACGAGGACTGGAAACCTTCATCTATATTCTGGGAAGTAACCAATCGTCGTAAAGACGAAAAAACTATTTCGTATGCAGAAAGTCATGATCAGGCTTTAGTGGGCGATAAGACACTTATATTCCGCTTAATTGATGCTGATATGTACTGGCACATGCAGAAAGGTAGCGAAAACTATACTGTGCATCGTGGAATGGCTCTTCATAAAATGATCCGCTTGGTTACTGCTACTACAATCAATGGAGGATATCTCAACTTCATGGGAAATGAATTTGGTCACCCAGAATGGATTGATTTTCCGCGTGAAGGTAATGCTTGGTCATGTAAATATGCACGTCGTCAATGGGATCTTGTAGATCGTAAAACGTTGGTTTATCATTATTTGGCCGATTTTGATCAACAAATGATTGAATTGGTTGAAGGTGTTAAAGATTTCCAGAATATTCCTATAGAGGAAATATGGCATAATGATGGTGATCAGATTTTAGCATATAAACGTGAGGATTTAGTTTTCGTATTTAACTTTAATCCGGCTAAATCATTTACCGATTATGGCTTCCTTGTTGCTCCAGGCTCGTATAGTGTTGTACTGAATACCGATGCTAAGGAATTTGGCGGAAATGGATTGGCAGATGACACTATTAAGCATTTAACTAATTTCGATCCGCTATATAAAGGTGAAAATAAAGAGTGGTTAAAACTATATATTCCAGCCCGCTCTGCAGTAGTTTTGCGTAAAACAGAATAGGTTATGTATAGTTATAACTCTCATTTAGAAAAAAAAGCCACTCGTACAATCTCTTGTGTGAGTGGATTTCTTTTTATTTTATTTAGCTTTGTTTATCTGGCTGTAAGTTTCCGATATTTATTATATATAACAGAGGACTTATCTCTTTTTACTTATGACTTTCCTTTCTTTCTGGAAAAAGTAAGTAAACCGGGAGGTATACTTCTTTATGTAGCTTCTTTTTTCACTCAGTTCCTGTGTTATCCCTGGATAGGAGCACTTATTATTATTGCATTTTTGCAACTAATTCAGTGGCTCATTCACAGATCGTTTTACTTTAACAGGAAGTATTTTATAGTCTCCTATATTCCGTCGTTCCTTCTTTTGGTTATTATAACAGATGCAGGGCGTTCGCTTTATCTGATGACCCATCTGGAGTCTATTTTTACTTATGTGCTTAGCCTGTTTTTTCTGCTGCTAAGCTATTTTTCTTTTATAAAAATACAAGATACCCGAAAAAGTCTTATAACTCTGTGTTGGTTAATTCCATTATTGTTTTTTTGCCTTTCGGGTAGTGCTGCAATTTTCTTTTTCGGGCTAATCCTCTTATGCGGAACATTATCAAAAAGAAATAGCAATATTTTCTCTATTTGTATATTGTCTTTGGGGTTAATGGGACTTTCATTCGTCCTTGCTAAATATTTATTATATCCACATTTCACTACCAATCAAGTTTTGTTTGGCATTCATCCAATAACCCCGGTAGATTATAAAACAGAGAAACTGCTGCCGCATCTGTTGCTTTTACTCTTTTTCGTGTTAATTGCAATCAGGCAAATGTTTCCTCCTATGGGAAATAGAATTACTTCTTATGCCCGATGGACGTACACAAATATTATCGGCTTACTCATCTTATCTGCACTTACTGCTACGCTGGCCAATAGTAATGATGACTTCAGATACGAGATGGTTATAGATCGTAGCATACAAAACAGAAACTATAAAAAAGCTTTACGGGCAGGGAAAGATGCTCCTCATCCTACAAGAGAGATGACTGTGCTTCGTAATACAGCTTTAGTTCTTTCTGGACATGCAGGAGATAAAATGTTTGAATATGCACAGAATTATAAATCAGATGGCCTGTTCTTTGATTATAATAAAGATAAACCATCATATCCGGGTGGTGCTATGATTTATTTCTATTTAGGAGCCAAACATCTTGCAACGGAGTGGGCAAACAATGATTATCTTAAAAATAGAAATTCATTCAGAATGCTAAAGGATTATGTACTTATAGCTACTGCAAACGGACACTTAAATACAACAAAGCAAACTGCACAAATACTGGATAAGACACTATTTCATCGCGATTTCGCAAAAGAACTTTATGAAATAATAGCAGATTCTACTATTCTTATGAATAAGGATCAGGTGTTTGGAGGTATTAAGCAAAGATTGTCTGATAACTATTATCCATTTCCAACTAAAGGAAATTATGATAAGTTTATCTGCAAATTCTATCGCGATAATCAGGATAATAAAGTGGCATACGAATATTACTTAATGTCTGCTCTGCTCGACAAGAGTGTTGATAAAATAAGCTGGGGTCTGAAGCGTTACTGGAATTATTATAAAAGTCCAATGCCAAAGCATTATTCAGAAGCTGCCGCATTGTGCAATTATTTGTATAAAGCTCCCGTGGTATATGTAAATAAGGTCACTTTGGAGAAGTTTAGAGAGTTTCTTAAAATGAAGAAAGTACAAAATAATCCTGCAACCGAAGCAAATGTAATGCGTAAAAAGTACGGAGATACATACTGGTGGTATTATTTTTATAAATGAGTTCGCAGATTTTATAACTGCTAAATTATAATGTTATGAATAAAATTAATATTCTTTGGACAACTGATAATAAGGATACCGTGTTTAATATGTTGTCAATGTATGCTATAAACTCAAAGAAAAGAGAATGGTGGCAGGAAGTCAATGTTATTATATGGGGAGCCTCTGTGAAATTAGTAGGAAATGATACTCAGATACAAACAGAAGTTCTTGAAATGTTAGGTCAGGGACTACATGTTGAAGCTTGTAAAGACTGTTGTGATAAGTTTGGAGTTACAAGCACATTAATAAAACTAGGAATTGATGTTCGATATATGGGAGAACCCTTAACCGAATATTTAAAAAATGGTGAAACAATTCTGACTATATAATTTATATCAGATATTTTTAAATATATTTCCTCTATAAATAAGAGCCATATTTTTTTTAGCGTGCTTATATATAGAGATTTTTATGTAAGTTAGCATAAAGCAAAATGCAAAAAAGAGAGGATAGCAAACCATAATTTACTATCCTCTTTCTATTTTTTGATTAACTTATCTAATCGAAAGTTTCATATCTTGTGGTGAGCAATTTACGATCTCCCAGAGTATTGTCCACACGGGCTACGTTTAACCAGAACTTATTATCGCGTACTGATTGGATAGGATAAGCAGCCTTTTCACGAGAATATGCGTGCGACCAATTATCAGCCACCACTTCATATTCGGGGTGAGGAGCATTTACAAGAACATTATCTGCTTTGTCGGCAGTACCATCCTTCACTTCCTGAATTTCATTGTAGATAGAAAGCATCACATCTACAAAGTTATCCAGTTCGGCAAGGCTTTCGCTTTCTGTAGGTTCAACCATTAATGTTCCGTGAACAGGGAATGAGAGAGTAGGAGCATGGTATCCGTAATCCATCAATCGCTTGGCAATATCATTTTCTGTAATGCCTGTCTCGTTAGAAATGTTACGGCATTCAAGAATCATTTCATGTCCTACGAAGCCATTGGCACCTCTATAAACAATGCCATAAGTATCTTTAAGACGTGCAGCCAAATAGTTTGCATTTAGAATAGCAATGGCCGTTGCTTGCTTTAAGCCTTCAATTCCCATCATTCGTATATACCCGTAAGTGATTGGTAAAACACCGGCACTTCCATACGGAGCAGATGAAACTGTATTCTGAGAAGATCCAAAGAATGGATGTTCAGGCAAGAACGGAACAAGATGCTTGGCTACGCAAATTGGGCCTACACCAGGACCACCACCACCATGAGGAATAGCAAATGTTTTATGTAGATTAAGATGGCAGACATCTGCACCAATTGTTCCCGGGTTGGTAAATCCTACCTGAGCGTTCATGTTTGCTCCGTCCATGTAAACTTGTGCACCGTAGGAATGAATAATGGCACATATTTCTTTAATTTCAGTTTCAAAAATACCGTGAGTAGAAGGATAGGTAATCATCAATGCAGCTAGGTCATCCTTATTCTCTTCTGCTTTAGTGCGAAGATCGTTCATATCAACGTTACCAAATTCATCGCAGGCACATATAATTGGAGTGAATCCCGCCTGAACTGCCGATGCCGGATTGGTTCCGTGAGCTGATGCCGGAATTAAAACCTTACTACGGTTGCCTTTCCCTCTGCTGATAAGATAAGTACGAATAACACGGAGGCCTGCATATTCTCCTGCAGCACCTGAATTTGGCTGGAAACTTACACCTGCAAAGCCAGTAATCTGTTTCAGATATTCGCCAAGGTTATAAATAAGTTCGCTGTAACCTTCCACCTGATCTTCCGGAGCAAAAGGATGTATGCCCGAGAATGCAGGGTTCGACAATGGGAACAACTCGGCAGCAGCATTCAGTTTCATGGTGCATGAACCAAGAGAAATCATGGAATGAGCCAATGAGATATCCTTTCTGTCCAGACGCTTAATATATCTCATCATCTCCGTCTCAGTATGATACTGATTGAAAACCGGATGAGTGAGGAATGTACTTTTACGTTTAAACGATTCTTTCAGTGAACCATTTTCAGGAATAGCCGTAACTTCTGCAAACTCTTTTTCTGCTGCAATAGAGAAAATGGTCAGCAGAACATTTACGTCGTGAATATCTGTGGTTTCGTCAACACTGATTCCCACATCTCCATTATCAAAATAGCGCAGGTTAACTTTCTTGCTTTGAGCGATTGTACGCATCTGACTGGCAGAAACCTGATCGGTAAGTGATAAGCGGATTGTGTCGAAGTATTGTTCGTTTTGTTGCTTATATCCTAACTTCTTTAATATTTTGTTTATATAGGTAGTTGTCTGATGTATGCGGTTGGCAATATTCTTTAAGCCCTCAGCACCGTGGTAAACAGCGTAGAATCCGGCCATGGTTGCAAGCAATGCCTGAGAAGTACAAATGTTGGATGTAGCTTTCTCTCGCTTAATGTGTTGCTCACGTGTCTGCAATGCCATGCGGTAACAAAGTTTACCATATTTATCTTTCGACCATCCAATGATTCGTCCGGGCATACTTCTTTTAAAATCGTCGCGAGTGGCAAAGTAAGCAGCCGATGGTCCACCATAATACATTGGGATACCTAATCGCTGAGTTGAGCCGAAAACTATATCTGCTCCCCATTCTCCAGGAGGAACAAGCAGTGCCAGACTAAGTATGTCGGCAGCTACGGAAACCTTACATCCCGCTGCATGGGCTTTTTCGGTGAAACCGCGATAGTCTTCCACATTACCGTCTGAATTAGGATATTGAATAATACAGCCAAATACATCGGGTGTAAATTCAAATTGCTTATAATCTCCGGTAAGTACTACTATTCCCTGAGGAACTGCACGGGTATTAATTACAGCAAGTGTTTGCGGAAAAACCTTTTCATCAACAAAAAGAATATTAGAGCCATTCTTTTGCTGCTCGCGAGAACGCAGTCCGTACATCATGTTTGCAGCTTCTGCAGCAGCAGTTGCCTCGTCGAGCAATGAACAGTTTGCCAAAGGCATAGCCGTTAAATCAGAAATAACGGTCTGGAAATTCATTAATGCTTCCAGACGTCCTTGTGAAACTTCGGACTGATAAGGCGTATAGGAAGTGTACCAAACAGGATTTTCAAGTACATTACGTTGAATAACAGCAGGAGTAATAGTATCATACCACCCCATGCCGATATAAGTAGTAAAAATCTTATTCTTTGCTCCTAGTCTGCAGATGTGTTCTGTAAAAAGACGTTCCGTCATCGGAGCAGGAAGACTTACTTGTTTCTTCAATCGAATATTTGAAGGAATTGTTTGGTTAATCAGTTCATCCAGGCTTTTTACACCAATGGTATTGAGCATGTGTTCCATATCTTTCTCTTCAATGCCGATATGTCGGTTAGATAATAGATCTGTTTTCATAGTGTTATATTTTTCTTAAAGTATAGTTATATTTTGGTTCTTTACCTATCTGAAAAAAGGATTCTCGGTTTTCTCAATTCCTATTGTTGTAGGAGCTCCGTGACCGGGATAAACAACTGTATCATTTGGCAAAACAAAGAGACGGCTACAAATGTTTTCCAGCAATTCGTCGAAGTTACCTCGAGCAAGATCGGCACGCCCTATGCTTCCCTGAAACAATACATCACCGGAGAACATACAGTTTTCCTGCTTGCAGTAGTAAACCAGACTTCCAGGTGAATGGCCCGGAACATGAATGGCTTCCAGAGTTAAATTACCAAACGAAATAATGTCTCCATCGCATATATATTTGCCAAGTGGCACCGGTTCTTCTTTAAGCTCAAAGCCAAACATGCGCGACTGTTTAGGTGCCTGTTCAAGCCAGAACTCGTCCGCTTTATTTGCTTCCGCTTTAATTCCATATTCCTTTAGCATAAAAGGATTGCCGAATATGTGATCCAAATGCAAATGAGTATTCAGAAGATGCTTTATTGTGAGTCCATTGCTATCTATATATTTTTTCAAAGCCATCTTTTCTTCTTCGTAGAAGCATCCCGGGTCAATCACAACCGCTTCGTTGTTATCATCACTCAGAACGTAACAGTTCACGGGAAACATATTGAATTCAAATTTCTTTATCTTCATAAAAATATATTCTTAAACTAATGGAACATACACAACCTTCTTTGTTTCGAAGAATTCTTCCTCAAAGTAGTCGCTGATGCTATTAATAACTGTTTTATTTTTAAATGGCAATGTTTCGTGTTGAAGCTCACCACCTTTTAAACAAATAAGGCCGTTTGGCAACGCATTGATTTGTTTCTTTGAAATATTCTTCTTAATAATATCAATTAAATCGGAAAGAGGCATTACGGCTCGGCTTACTACAAAGTCGAACAGTTGCTTTTCTTCCTGTGCACGGGCATGACGGAAGGTTACATTCTTCAGTCCTATGGCATTTGACACCTCTGTTGCCACTCTCACTTTCTTCCCAATGCTGTCCACAAGGTGAAACTTAGTTTCCGGAAAAAGAATAGCCAGTGGAATACCGGGGAAACCTCCTCCGGTACCAAGATCCATTATTGAAGTTCCGGGCTTGAAATCGATAACCTTTGCAATAGCAAGAGAGTGGAGCACGTGATGCTCGTACAGGTTTTCTATATCTTTTCTGGAAATAACATTTATTTTGGCATTCCAGTCTATATATAAATCATAAAGAGCTGCAAACTGACGGTGCTGCTCTTCGGTTAGGTTGGGGAAATATTTAAGAATAATCTCCATTGTCTTTAGTTCGTATTTATTATTCGTAATTTATAATGCTAATATAATCCGCTTGCAGGGTTTTCATCCTTCATCAGAGATTCTACGTCCGAAAACGAAATCTCTATTTTTGTTGGCCCCATTACATAAGGAGCAATCTCATAAACATTGTAATAGAAGGTAAATCCATCATCATTCAGATAGAAATTTTCTGTAGGTGAAAGCGGTTCAGTAATGAAATATCCAATCTCTTCCAGCTCGGCTTCCGAGGTTACTTTATTCTGTTTTTCGAGTTTTGAAAGCAGTAATCTGGTTAACTCTTTTTCGTATCCATCTTTGAAAAGATCGGCAAGACGAATTTGTTTGCCGGTTAGCAGGTCGAAGTTAATAAAGGTAGATGCATAGCTTCCGTGAGCACCTCCGGTATAATCGTAAGTATCAATCTGACAAACTAATACTCCATCTTGGTTAAATGTAAACTTGCTCTTCAGGTCTTTGCTGTAATTATACCATCCGGCATTAAGATCTTCCTCAGAATTCTTCTTTTGGTCTTCCAGATAGAACTGTTGCACATCATTCTTATATCCTTTTATATAAGCAATTTTATATGCTGCAACGGCAACCTTTGGATCCTGACCAACGTATTCGTTCCCAAAACAAACAGAAAGAAGCTTGTTGTTAATACTATCCTGCAAAGTTTTATTTGATGCGCTTTTAATATAAGCAAAACTAATATCAAGTGAACAACCGGGTTTTTTAGGATCATCGAATAGATGAGAAGTTTCTTTTAACAAAACACTGTCGGTTGTGAGTTTATCAGATTCTTTTTGCTTCTTTCCTCCACAGGACGGAAATAATATTCCTGTCAATAAAAGTGCAGAAAGAATTATCTTTAAGTTTATTTTCATCTTACTATTATAGTTTATAGGGTTGTAAAACTATCCTTTTGTCACCGACAAATATAAAACTTATTAAGGAATAGAGCTAATAAATAAGGAAATTTAATTGCCAAAATCTCTATAATATTTATATATTTGCAGCCAGAATGAAAGGATTGAAGTTCATAATAGCTTGTATTCTCTCTCTTACAATTATTTATGTAGGAGCAGGAGCTAGCATGTCATTTTGCAGATGTGGCCATAACATGGCATCAACATCCGAATCTTTGTGCAAATGTCATTGCAATGAACTTAAAGGTAAAGCAGGGCACAAGGTTTGCTGCATGAATAATGAGCATAAACAGCCCGGTAAATGTACATCTCAGAACAAAGGAAAATGCTGCAAAACTGTTATTTATAAAGTAGATTTGCAGAAAGATGTGCCTTGTTTGGTGTTTCATATGCCTGCTTATGCTATACTATCCCAGCATTCTCTTTTGTGTTTCAATGATTTGCCTACAGCAATTCATGAAACAAACTTGAAAGCCGACCCACCAGGTGCTTTCTCTTCAAGGTTTTATCTAAACCTTTATTCAACACTTCTTATTTAGTATTAGGTTTCTTCAGGTTATCTTAGGGATTACGTCCTTAAGTGTTCTGATTTTGCAGTACACTTTTTTAATTTAAGGTGTAGAGTGAATTCTAAAAAGGTGTACACCTTTTCTTTAAATGCTGTACGTTAGAATTAGCAGATAACCTGATAAATTTATTAATGTTACGTTATATTTGTAGTTAATCGATTAGGCAGATTAGGTTATTCCGTGTTTCTATATACTGAGTAGCCAAATAATGTTTATCGAACAAAGTTGAATAATGACAATTTACTTATGAAGAAGATAGAAAATAAAACATATCCGGTACTAAATATGCATTGTGCAGGTTGTGCCAGCAACGTTGAAAAAACCGTAAATGGCCTTCCCGGAGTTGAGAAAGGAGCAGTTAATCTGGCAGCAAATACCCTTTCCATAGAGTTCGACCGCTTAGTCTTATCGCCCGAGTCTTTACAGAAAGCTATACAAGAGGCGGGGTACGATCTGATTATTGAGGAAGATAATGCCTTGGAATTGCAGGAAGAGGAGCAAAGAAAAAGATACAATAGATTAAAGATAAAGACAATTGGGGCATGGGTTTTTGCAATTCCAATGATGTTAATCTCAATGGCGTTTATGCACATGCCGTATGCGCACCAAATAATGCTGATTCTGGCCCTGCCGGTTCTTTTATTGTTTGGTAATTCCTTTTATATAAATGCCTGGAAACAGCTGAAGATTGGTCGAAGCAATATGGATACGCTGGTAGCACTAAGTACTTCCATTGCTTTTTCGTTCAGTGTGTTTAATACTTTTTATCCGGAGTTCTGGACTTCGAGAGGCCTGGAAGCTCATGTATATTACGAAGCTGCAACTGTTATCATTGCATTTGTGCTGCTGGGTAAGCTTTTGGAAGAAAGAGCTAAAGGAAACACCTCATCGGCTATCAGGAAACTCATGGGATTACAGCCGAAGACTGCTTCGGTAATAAGGGATGGTAAAGAAGAAACATTGCTTATTTCTCAATTGCAGGTAAATGACTTGGTAAGTGTTCACCCAGGAGAGAAAATACCTGTTGATGGAACCGTTAGTGAAGGCAGTTCTTTTGTGGACGAAAGCATGATTACCGGAGAGCCTGTTGCCGCAGAGAAGAATGTTGGCGATATGGTTCTGGCAGGAACAATTAATCAGAAGGGTGCATTTGTGATGAAAACCTCTAAAGTGGGAAAAGAAACTCTGCTGGCTAATATAATCAGAATGGTACAAGAAGCCCAGGGAAGTAAGGCTCCGGTGCAAAAGATTGTCGATCGTATTACCGGAATATTTGTCCCTGTAGTGCTTGGCTTGTCTGTTATAACGTTCATTGTATGGATGCTTCTCGGAGGAATAAATATGTTCTCTTACGCATTGTTATCGGCAGTATCGGTACTTGTAATTGCATGCCCATGTGCGCTTGGACTTGCTACTCCAACTGCACTAATGGTGGGCATAGGTAAGGGAGCCTCTAACCATATTCTTATTAAAGATGCTCTGGCATTGGAGCAGATGAGAAAGGTAAACACGGTAGTATTGGATAAAACCGGAACATTAACCGAAGGACATCCTACGGTTTCTCAGTGGTTCTGGGAAAATGGAGAAGAACCTCAGGCTAAGGAAATTCTTCTGGCTGCCGAGTTAAAGTCGGAACATCCATTGGCAGATGCTATTGTGAACGAACTTCAGTCACAAGGCATTACACCAACAGCTTTATCTTCTTTCGAAAGCATTACCGGTAAAGGAATAAAAGTGGTTTACCAGGGCGAAACATACTGGGCCGGAAACCAGAGATTATTAAATGACTTCGGAGCTGTAGTATCTGTCTATTTGAAAGGTATGATAGAAAAATCTCAGAGCGAAGGAAAAAGTATTGTTTTCTTTGGGCAAAATAAGAGCCTTTTATCAGTCATTTCAATCAGCGATAAAGTAAAACCTTCATCGAAAGAAGCGATTAAGATGCTGCGTAATCTGGGAATAAAAGTCTGCATGCTTACCGGCGATGGAGAAGCTACTGCCTCTTCTGTAGCATCGGAACTAGGCATCGGACATTACAAAGCCGAAGCATTGCCAAGTGATAAAGAAGACTTTGTGAAAGAGCTCCAGAACGAGGGTAGTGTAGTAGCAATGGTTGGCGACGGAATCAATGATTCTCAGGCACTGGCACGTGCAGATGTTAGTATTGCCATGGGAAAAGGTACGGATATTGCTATGGATGTGGCTATGATTACGTTAATGACATCTGATCTACAGCTATTGTCGAAAGCATTTAAGCTGTCCAGACAAACAGTGAAACTTATTCATCAAAACCTTTTCTGGGCATTCATCTATAACCTAATAGGCATACCAATTGCTGCAGGATTGCTTTTTCCGTTTAATGGTTTGCTTCTAAATCCTATGATTGCAAGCGCAGCCATGGCATTTAGTTCTGTATCTGTTATGCTCTATACTATATTTTATGGGAAATTTGTAATGAGATTCTGATCTTCGTAAGTTGTATAGATACACTTAAATAAATAAAGCCGGTTTTAGATAAAATCGGCTTTTGTTTATTTAGTGACCAATGCAATTCTGCATTATGGAGTAGTCTCTCCGGTTGCCATATTAATGCTGACAGTATTATCAGCAACACCCAGATCCGTCCAAAGAGAATACCAAACATTAGCTAAATCAGGACTTACAGCACTTATTTCAGAATACTGATACAATATGCTTGGAGACAAAACTTCATCGCCTGCAAAGTGAGCTTTTGCTGCATCTCCGAAATAAGGTGAAAAGACTGAAGCAAAATCATAAGGCGGAGTACTCGGAACTCCTTTAAGTATTAACAGATTACGGAAATATGCCTGTATATAACTTGAAAAGAATGCATTTGCATAATCGGTGAATCCTGGCTCCATATAGTCGGTAATAGTTTGCGGAGCAAAGCTATAATTATTACCTGCAATGGTAAGCATCCGGTAAGTAAACGGATAAGAAACAGTTGAACCGGTCTCTACATCAAAGATAAAATTCGTGCCATTGCTCTTCTTTGTGATATCATTGGCATGATAGTGCCCGGTAAAAATTATCTTCAGTCCGGCATTCATTAGTTCATTAACATCAGTTGTCCAGTTATCAATTACATAACCAGGATCAATAAGTTGTTGACCTTGATAATGTTCTACTAAACCATGATGCATCATTCCAATAACAGACTTTCCTTTGTCTTTGGCATCAGTAAGCTGTTCCTTTATCCAGGTCATTGTTGTTGACTTAATAACACCGCTACCTATACTTGTGGTAGTGTTTTCGTAATACTTATTTGCATCAATTGCTATTATCCGTAGTCCTTCAATAGGTTCACTGACGTAACTTAATGAGTTCGGATCTCTCGAAATAGCATCTTTATAGCCAAAATGAGCGTAAATAGATTGAATCTTATCAGCCTGAATAGTTGGTACACTGAATGATCTATCTTTATTATACCGCGCGGCTTCCGGATTGTTCACATCGTGGTTTCCCGGAGTTATTACAACTTTAATTCCATTTAAAGTTAATTGCCTTAGAACTCTGGCTACCTCTTCATGACTTATCCTTTCGCCATCTTTAGTCAAATCACCGCAAATTAATACTAAATCAGGTTTTTGTGAAATAATCTTTTTAACAGCTGCCTGCAGTATTTCTGAACTGAATTCCAATAGTTTCGGATCCTTAGCCAAGTAAGCCTGAAAAGCTGCTCCATCTTTTATCAAGAGTGACTGATCCATTACATGGGTGTCTGATAAAATAGCAATCTTAATCCCGCTATCAAGGCCTTTGGTTGTTACCCCAAGCGAATTATCAGAAGTTGTATTCAAATCTAAATCATCGTTCTGACAAGAATAAACCATGGCCATGAAAAGCAAGGATATAATAAGACGTAATGATTTCATATAAAGTAGTTTTAAGTTTGATGATTTAAAACTCAGAAACAATAAAACACAGAGGCTTAAATCATATAAAAAACTAATAATATTTTTTTGGATAGGATGTATGTGCATATTGCTTTTGCAATATTGCAGAAGTAATGGTATAAACAAAACGGATTACATGCCATATTAATGGATGCTACCGTTTAAAAACATCTGGCGGCATCATTTTCAGCAGCTTTTGTTATATGAATGATTGAAAAATATAGTCTTTAAATAAAAACAAATATCCTGATTAAATGTTTTTGACCGATTATTATTATGAATTCTGACAAATGCTTTTTAACTTTGTGATGTTACAAACAAAAACACAAATATGAAAAGCACTTATTATCTTATCTCCGGACTATTATTTATGTCGGCGGCTATTCATGCCCAAAGCTCCTGCTTTCCACAACAGAATGCGGTAAATGTAAATCCCGATACTCATCTTGTTTTGAAATTTGATAGTGCACCAACTATCGGCAATAAAGGTTTCATACGTGTTTTCGAGGAAGGAAGCAATCGGCAGGTGGATTGTCTGGATTTAAGCATCCCAGCCGGACCAACAACCAGTCAAGGCAATACAGGTGTTTACACTTCGGTGCCTTATGAATACAAAGCAACCAATTACACAAATGCAAATACAGTTCCAGGTACTCCTTCGGGTGTAAACAAACGAGATACTTCCAACTATCAGCTGAATATCATCGGTCATTTTACGGATGCCTTTCATTTTTATCCGGTTATAGTTCATGGAAACACAGCAACTATTTATTTGCATAATAATCTCTTGGAATACGGAAAGAAATATTATGTTACCATTGATAAAGGAGTTATCAATGCCCGTAAGTTTAATGGTTTCTCAAAGAAGAATGCATGGAGGTTTTCTACCAAAGAATCCGGTCCGAAAGTCGATGTACATAAGTTTGTGGTAAGTGCCGATGGTTCCGGCGACTTCAATACCGTTCAAGGAGCTCTGGATTATATTCCTGACTTTACTCCTGCAATGATAAATCCGTTAGAGCCTGAAGACGGTAGTTGGAAAATCTTCGTTAAGAATGGCGATTATGAGGAGATCGTCTATTTCCGCAACAAACGATATGTAACGATTGAAGGTGAAAGCCGTGAAGGAGTTCATATTCATTATGCAAACAATGAAGTCTTTAATCCTCATCCGGCAGATATTAAAACCAATGAACAGAAGGGAACTTTCCCTTCTCGCAGGGCAGCATTTATGTCCGACAATGGTTTTTGTATAAGTTTGGTAAACCTTACTGTTCAGACCAATCTTCAAGGGCAAGCCGAAGGCTTGTTAATGATGGGAGAGGGTAATATGCTTAAGAATGTTCATATAATCGGTTCTGGAGATGCCTTGCAGATAAATGGAAGTACATACCTTGAAAATTGCACTATTGATGGCGGAGGAGACACTGTTCTTGGCCGCGGACCAGCATTCTTTAAAGACTGTACTCTATCCAGCTATGGAGCTTTTATGTGGATTCGTAATACAAATAAAAATCATGGAAATGTATTTGTAAACTGTACCTTTGTGGGTAAAGAAAAAGATGCTCTCATTGCTCGTTCTCCTATAAATAAAGGCAAAGGTTATCCTTATGCGGAATCTGTCCTCATTAACTGCAAACTGGATAGTATTCCGGCTGTAGGCTGGGCTGTGGAAGGAGATACTACAAATGTTCATTTCTGGGAATACAATAGTCAAAATATGAACGGTAAGCCAATTGACAATAGTTTGCGTCATCCGGCCTCCCGACAACTTGATAAAGAGAAAGACGCTAAAATAATAGAATTATATAGTAATCCGACCTATGTTCTAGGTTTTGGATTTTAAGCTTACAAGAGTATGAATAAACTTGAATATTCCGATTGGCAATTAATATCGTATGCCGAAGCATGGCAAAGGCAGACGGATCTTTTTAATGAAATAGTCCATGAAAAACTGGAAGGTAAGCAACATACTAATTATTTAATTACCTGCGAACACCCGCATGTCTACACGCTTGGTAGAAGTGGTAAAGACCAAAATATGCTTATAGGAGAAGAACAGCTCAAAAGGATAGGAGCTACTCTCTATCATATTGATCGTGGCGGAGATATTACATATCATGGTCCGGGACAGATTGTCTGTTACCCGATTCTTAATCTTGAAGACTACAGTCTGGGATTAAAGGAATATGTTCATGTATTGGAACAAGCTGTTATAAATGTTTGCTCTCATTACGGAATAACTGCCGGCAGATTGGCTGGTGCTACCGGAGTGTGGCTGGATATAGATTCACCTCGTACTCGAAAGATATGCGCTATTGGAGTTCGTAGTAGTCATTTTGTAACAATGCACGGACTAGCTTTCAATGTAAACACAGACCTGAATTACTTCCATTACATCAATCCTTGCGGGTTTATTGATAAAGGTGTGACTTCTATTGAAAAAGAGCTCAATCAAAAGATTGATATAGAAGAAACAAAATCTTTGCTTCGTTTTGAATTAGAACATCTTCTAACAAGAGGAAATAAATAAAATAGCAAGCATAAGGTGAGCTTTTGCCAATCTTATGCTTGCATTATTAATATTCCTTGCTTATTCTTTATGGAACAAATTAGATATTTTCCCTCTCTACTTTTTTATAAATTTACTAATTGTAACCCCTTTCTCTGTTTCAATTCGAAGGGTATACATTCCGGAACTGAATCTTTCTACTGAAATTTCTATCTCTCCACGAATCATCGGTTTAAGCAATAATAATTGTTTCCCTGATAGATCTATAACCTGAATGCTTTCTACAACATTGTCCGACTGAAGAAACAGCACGTCAGTGGCCGGGTTCGGATACAGATTAATCTTGTCGGTCTTAATCTGCTCAGCTCCAACAATATTGTCAACCAGTGTAAATGTAAGCCATCCAAAATCTCGCGGTGTAATTTCTTTCCATTCATAATTTTCAGAATCCCAAAAATAAGGAACAGTTAAGTATTCTCCGGGATCTAAATCGAGAGATCCTTGGAAGGTAACTTCCTTTTCCTCATTTTTATCGAGAATAATAGATTGAAAACCATAATTGCTCAGAGAAATGCCACCTAATTTAGGGAACACTACAGCAGCAATATAACTATTCAGGAAGCCACCTATATTTTTTATTGAAGCTTTAAGAATAACGTTATCTTTGCTAACCTTTGTTGAATCCTGAAAATTAATTTTAGAGGTAAGTGCAATAACAGGCAATTCTGTAGGTTCCGGTAAAAGACTTACTACCATACTATTTCCCAAAAGACTGTAATTTTCACTATTCAAACGGTCATTAGAAAGATCATACAATGCAGATAAATAATATGTGCCTGGATTCAACAATACGTCTCCTACTAATTCTACATTCTTACTTTTCCCCGCCGGAATATTAACCGGTTCGGAACAGACCTTTTGAATAACAGTATCATTAGAGGTCTGTTGCAATCGGATAATTATGTTCGAGTTATATTCTTCTCCATTATTTGTAATGCTCAGATTAAATCGTCCTGTTTTGTTCTGATAAAGATTTCCGGTAACATTAAATGAATTGAGTATTAGTTTCGGCTGTAAATCCGGAATGGCTACGCTGATATTTGAATTTGTTACAGATATATTCAGATAATTAGGCGTACCAACTTTTCCTCTCATTATTTGCCAGTTAGAATCTCCTGCAGGTTGAAATACATAATACATTTTATAATTTCCATTTGAAATAGAAACCGGAATTTGAGTATTAAAAGAAAAACCTGCATATCCGTAATTTGTTTCAAGGAATGATACTGTTTGGCTTTGTAGTAAATAAACTATTCCTTTATCATTGTATAGTGCTATTCCAACAGATCCATTGAATGTATTTATTCCCATGTTATAAAAATCTGTCGTTACAATAAAAGAGCCATTACGACTAACTGAATTAGACAAAGTTGCTATTGGTGAATATAAATGCAGCTGATAAGGGGCAATTGCAGACGAACTGCTCGCTTTTTTGATACCAATAACAATTTTCTGATTATAATTAAATCCGCCGCTGGTTCCTCCACTTAAACCTAATGAATTAGGATTAAGAACTGATAATTCAAAATAACCATTGGAATCACCACTCCATCCCCAATTAAAATGGAATAGCCCATTTTTATCGTATCCGTCACATACAAATTCATGTCCGTAACCATCGGACCTGCCAAAGTATAATACCGGTCGACCTTCATTTAACTCACTTTTTAATAAACCAACCCATTCTGGCTGTGAATAATAATCTCTGCTATACATTTGTATCCTTGAATCGTAACCAAAATTTTTAATTAAAGCTTTTGCCATGTCTGTTGGATATGCAGAACTTGATAAAATGCCATAATTCATATTAACTGCAACTCCGGCATGGTACATAAGTTTAGCAACTGCATCGATCTGGGCTTTCGTACTAAACTTATTATAAACATCAGCCATATTCTCCCAATCATAAGTTGCCTGTGAGAAATCAACAGTAATTGAATCTGTAAACCCAGAGGGAATGTATGTGTTAGACCCCGTTCCTCTTAATGGCCATCTATGATATTTCATCACTTGCGACATTGAAGTAGCCACGCATCCTGTTACAGCCCTTATTGAATCTGTCATAACAGGACAAAAATTATTGTAAGGATAGCCTTGGTCCCATCTATTTTCTCCTAAAAGAGGAGTCACAAAAGCTGCATAAGTTGCTAGCGCATTATCAGATGTATAATAAGATTTCAGGAGTGATGTGTTATTCTGTTCTGGCTGCTTAATGATGTATTGTAGTTCAATTTTATAGAACTTCAGCCAGTCAGAGAAATTAGGTGGCAAAGAATCAATATTGAAACTGCCAACATCTGAATAGCCCAAAATATCTTTTGCCCGATCATCACCTGAAATAATAATAAATCCATTATTATTTCCGATATTGAATACATAATAATATCCATTATTATCCGATGAGCGGGTTGTAACATCTGAACATGTATAAGCCAGCTGTAAAGTTGAAGTTCCTTGAAGTATACTTTTTGTAGAAACTGGATTCTTTTTATAAAAAGACATGGCAATTCTTAATGCCTCACGGCTATTTCTCGGTGTTGCAATTATATTTGAAACAAATAGAAACAAAAGAGGAACTAGATGTATTATCCTTTTTAATTGAGTGTTCATAGAAATAAAGTTTTAAACTATTTCGGTACAAACAATTAAATAAGTACAACTTGACTTTCTTTTCCCAACAAACTATTCTGGCTAAAGAATTATTTACGGGCGAAAAGTCCGTTGATAATAAAGAGAATGAATTAGCTCTGAATTAAAGAAGTGTTTTATATGTTCTATTTTTTAGATAATAATAACACGTCATTTAGCTGATAGCTAATACTTTGCGATCTGTCATGCTTACAGATGTTTTTTATAGTTTTACTAATCTATTTATGTATTTATTATTTAAACAATATATATTGAATATAAGTTTCTGACATTCTTTATATTTAGTAGTTCTTAATTTTTAAAAATAAAAAAGGACATAAGTGATGATTTACTTATGTCCTTAGTTGCCTTTATACATTCTATATTATTCCAGATAGATTGAATGCGGTTTTATGATAACCTTTTTACACCCTGGAAAGTTTGCGTCAATAAGTGCATTTAGCTCTTTTATTTCATCTTTATATTGATAACGAAGACCACAATCAATGATTTCTACAATTGGATTCTTTTCAGCAACTCGCAAAATCATTTCTTGTAATGATGGAGCCTCAGTTAAACGGCTGTATTCTTCATAAGTGTAATTAAGAAAAACAGTATTTTCATTAATTCCACGATTGTCTAATAAATAACCATTCTTTAATGGAGTAGGCTTAGCCAGTTTCCCTTTATAGAATACATCTGTTGGAGCAGGATAGGAGATTATTTTTGTTTTCTCGCTATTCATTGTAACCGGAACAAGATTTGAATAATCTCTGTTTGTTCTATAAACTATAGCCTTAGCTCCACGAGTAACCTGATTGATATTGTCCGTTGAGGGAACGGATTCCGCAGCAGATGTTGTTGTATTCTTGCTACAATGGCATGAAAACAAAATTAGTGAACCAATAAATGTCAAGCAACGACATATTTTCATTATTCCTTCTATTTTATGGTTAAAGACTTATTTCTTAAAGAATTTCTCAGTATAACTTCCTTCTTCCGTCTCTATTTTAATTAAATAAACACCTTTGCCTAGTTCGCTTACCGAAATTGGAATATTACCTGTAGTCATAGGTTTCTTTAATAAAGCCGACTTTCCCGATATATCAAAAATTATAATAGATTTAACTATAGAAGGCGATTGAATATAAATTATATCGTTCTCCGTATTAGAATAAACACTCAATTTATCAATTGATGCTTCTTCAATACCGGTTGCATAGTTTTCAATAAGAACACTTCTTGAATTATTTTCGTTCGGGGTTAGAAGAACCATTGATGGGCTATCCTGATTATTATTAGCATCATAATTAAGAGTAAGAACATAAGTACCCGGAGTAAGAGTTATGTCTTCTGAAATCTCTATTGTTTTAGTAGCTCCTGAAGGAATATTTATCGGATCATAATTAATTTGTTTGCTTGTACTATTTGTTTCTGTTGAAGTCAGATAAAAAGATAGATAAGAATTAAATTCTCCACCAGTATTACGAATAGTAGCACTAAATGTTCCTGCTTTTCCGTAATAAAGATTACCGATAGTACTCAAAGCTCCAGTCAGAGCAAGTTTAGGATAAACATCCGGGGTAGCAAAAGTAACATTAGTTGAGGTAACAGTAACATCTAAAGAATTAGGTGTACCAACCCTTCCTCTTAATATAGACCAGTTACTCTGATCGGAAGCTTTGTAAATACAATATAACTGATAGGTGCCATTAGCTACTGTAGTAGGAATTTCTAATCTTGATACTGTAAGATTATCATTTCCCTCAAATGTGTCTGTAGTAACGCTGTATTGTTTAATTACAGAGACTAAAGTTGAACCCTGATAAAGTCCAAATGCAATGTTCCCACTAAATAGATTACCCCCATAATTGGCATATCCAAAATTAAGACTGAATGCCTGACTCCTTGTTATGCTTTCGGACCCAACCTTTATTTTTTTTATTAAATAGATTTCGTATGATTTACTAGATTGAGTAGTTGGCTTTTGAATTCCAGTTACCATATCTTGCCAGACAGTAAATCCGTCCGTAACAGATCCTCCAATTCCGGGAGTCTCATAATTTAATGAAGATAGTTCAAAATATCCGTTATAGTAACCACCCCATCCCCAGTTAAAGTGAAAAAGATTATTCGTGTCATAACCGTCACAGATGAATTGGTGTCCACCTTCGCTAGTGGAGGAACCACCATATAATATAGGACGACCAGCATTTAATTCAGTCTTTATCATCTGAATCCACTCAGTTTCTGTATAAAAATCGCGTGAGAAGATCTGTACATTCGAGTCATAACCAAAATATGTGTTTAATGCTGCCGGAATATAGTTACTGTAAGCAGCGGATGAATAAGCTGTATAGTCCATGCTTACTGCTACACCACAGTGATACATTAGAGTAGCAACAGCTGTATCTTGAATAGCAGTACTATTACCACTATATGTATTTTTCATGTTGGACCAATTATAGGCTGTTTTCGAGAAATCCACATAAAGAGAATCGCTCATACTATCTGGCTTGTATTTCTTTGACCCGGCTCCTTGTACTGGCCACTGATAATACTTCATAATTTGAGCCATGGCTGTAGCAACACAACCCGTAGGAGCACGTGATGTTCCTACTTTTGGACAAAGAATATTATATGGAGAAAGCTGATTCCAGGCTATTGTTCCAAGCAACGGACTAATTGAAGTTGAAAAGGAAGTTGCCTTTGTTGTAGCTGATAATATGGACGATGATTGTACTGTTGATGTTGCATCATCTATTGCTGCTAACGCCTTGAGTTCTTTCTGGTATAAACTAATCCAGTTCTTGAAATTCTCGGGCATTACTTTTGCTGAGAAACTTCCACAGTCTGAATATCCTAAAACTGATTTCGCCCGATCATCACCCGAAATTATAATAAAGCCGTTATTCTCTCCTCTATTAAATATATAATAATACGCATTTTCGTTAGAAGAACGAGTTGCTATACCGTCAGTACAGCTATAAGCCAAAGTTAAACCTACATTTTCCGTGGAGGATTTTGTAATTATACTTTTTGTCGTGATAGAATTTTGATAAAATGAATTTGCAATAGAAAGCGCTTCAGCACTAGATCTTGATTTTGCATAGATACTAATATTTGATATTAGCAAAAGAGAAAAGAAGATGCGTGTTTTCAGTGTTTGTTTGTTCATTTCTTATAAAATTTTAGCTGTACAAATAGAATATAGCAATATGTTTAAACATATACATTGATTCTATCTTTTAATAAATTTGCAAACCTCAATACCTGTTTCAGATTCACATTGAAGAACATAAGTTCCAGAACTTAGTCCGTTTACAGAAACTGAAATCAAACCACTCTTCTCTGGTCTCAAAAATAATATTTGTTTTCCGGAAATATCCATAATCCTGATTATTTTTATAATCTTTTCAGATTGCAGAAATAAGTTATCTACTACAGGATTTGGATAGATAAGCAATTTAGAAGATGAATTTCTTTCAATATCAGTACTACTATCCACAAGAGTAAACGCTAAGACAGAATTATCTCTCGGAGGAATAAGATTCCAATCATTTATTGTTGTATCCCAATATGTTACAGCTGTTAAATATGAACCAAGGTCTAAATCTATATTGCCACTGAATGTTACTTCCTTTTCTTCATCTGTATCTAAAACTAAGGTCTGATATCCGTAATAAGTAAGCGAGTTTCCAGCTGTTGAAGGATATACAAATGCTATTACATGGTTATTAAAGTATCCTCCGGTGTTCTTTATTTTGGCCGTAAGTACTGCATTGTTTTTATTAACTTTGTTAGAGTCAGGGAAAGATACTTTAGATGTTAGTGTAAGAATTGGGTTTCCAGGTTCCTGTAATACTGTAACAGCTATAGAGTCGCCAAGAGTTACATAACTCTGTGATGCTCGATTATTATAATAATCATACATCACATATAAATAGTATTTTCCGGGAACTAATTTAACATTTCCAGTAATATCAAAACTCTTAGTACTGCCTGATGCAATATTTATTGGATCATTAGAAACATATTGTTCTGTTGCATTATCCTCTGCCGATTTTAAATAAAGAATTAATGATGAATTATATTCTCCTCCATTATTTGCTATACTTACATTGAATTTGCCTGTTTTGTTTTGATATAAGTTTCCATTAACCGTTAATGAATTTAAGGCTAGTTTAGGTCGAATATCTGGAACTGAAAATAAAATATTAGTTGACGCTACATTTACATTTATATAATTGGGTGTTCCTACTTTTCCTCTCATAATCTGCCAGTCAGAATCATCGGTTGGCTGAAATACACTGTAGAGCATGTAATTACCATTAACAACATCAGAAGGGACAGTAATATTGGTTGCATAAGAAGGATTATAATATCCAGAATAGGTGTCGAGCGATGAAGAACGACTGCTGAGTAACTTTACAAATCCGTTATCATTATATAAAGCTAATCCAACCTTACCATTAAATGTATTTATGCCTAAATTTGTTATTCTAATTGGTAAAGTAAAAGCGCTTGTACGGTCTATTGAAGCCGGAACATTATTAAACGGCGAATATAAGTATAACTGGTAAGGATGTAATGTGGATGATGCATTTGGCTTTTGAACTCCAATAACAATAAGTTGATCATAATTAAATCCTCCACTTGTTCCTCCGCCAATTCCTAAGGAAGATGGATTTAGAACAGACAATTCAAAATAACCATCTGAACTTCCACTCCATCCCCAATTAAAATGGAATAACCCATTATTATCGTATCCGTCACACACAAACTGATGTCCTGTATCTTTTGAATATCCGGCATAAAAAACCGGACGACCAGCATTTAATTCTGCCTTAATCAGACCTTCCCATTCTGGTTTAGAATAATAATCTCTATAATAACTTTGGATATTTGAATCATAATTAAAATATCCGATTAGAGCTTTAGCCATATTTAAAGAGGATGCAGAACTATATTCTCCATACATCATGTTTACTGAAACTCCCGCATGATACATTAGTGTAGCCACAGCATCCTTTTGAATAGCGGTGCTTGAACTATTATATGTATCAGTCATATTTGCCCAGTCGTATGTAGTTTTAGAAAAATCAACGCTTAAAGATGTAGTAAATCCAGTAGGAGTATAAGTGTTTGACCCGGTTCCACTAACAGGCCAGCTATAATATTTCATAACCTGAGCCATTGCTGTGGCAACACATCCGGTAGCTGCTCTTTCGGATGTTGAATCATTAATTATAGGACAAAGATTATTGAATGGTGATCCTTGATCCCATTTAATACCACCTAATAACGGAGCTACAGAAGTTGAATAAGTAGACTGGCGAACATCAGTACCGATTGACTCACTTAGCTGAACTGAAGAAGTATTTGTTGATTCTGGCTGCTCTATCAAATACTTCAATTCTTCTTTGTAAAAGTTAAGCCAGGCCGAAAAATTAGGTGGTAAAGAGTTTATATCAAACTTTCCGCTATCGGAATATCCTAAAATATCTTTTGCTCTATCATCTCCGGATACAATAATAAAACCATTATTCTCACCTCTGTTAAATACATAATAATATGCTTTATCAGAAGTTGATCTGGTAGATATGCCATCGATACAAGTATAGGCTAATTTCAAAGTCGATAAATCTGCAGACATCATTTTTATTGAAACCTGCGTTTTATGATAGAAAGAGTTTGCTATTATTAATGCTTCACTGCTAGTCCGCGATATTGCCAGAATCTTTGTTGCAAAGAATAATAGGAATCCTATAAGTAGTAGTGCCTTTTTCATTTGTTATTTGTGTTAAATAATCCACAGCAGTTATATAAAAATAGATCTGCTTAAACTTTCTTGAGATTTAGATTTTGAAATTTTGTATTAGAAATAGATTAGAATCAACTTCTTTTTGTTATAAAAGTTTATAATCATGTTATAACAGTGGTAAATATAAGAAAAAAGAGCATAGGCAAATAAATACATATACTCTTTTTTATTTAACAAATATTGTAAAAATCATTTTTTTATAAATTTGCACACCTTTTCTTCTGTTTCGGTTATCGATTGAAGAATGTATGCACCTGCTTTGAGGGTATTTATAGGTATAGGAATTTCTCCATTTCTTAAAGGATTAATTTTTAAAACCAACTTTCCGGAAAGATCCGTTATATTGATTGCTTTTACAACATCATCAGATTTTAGATAAAGAATATCTGTTGCTGGGATAGGGTAAAGATGTGGTTTTGCTTCTTCCGTTTTTTCTATATCTGTAGCTTTAGTAGCATTATCGGTTATAGTAAAAACAATTTTACTATAATCATTAGGATCCATAAATGAATAACTATTTCCTAATGTAGTACTATAAGCCAGTGCTGTTAAATACGATCCCGGTTCAAGACCAATATTCCCGCTGAGGATTATTGTCTTTTCTTCATCTTTATCTAAAATAATTTTCTGAAATCCAAAAAATGAAAGTGCAATATAACTGTTAACAGGATATACGAATGCTACTACATAATCCTCAAAATATCCTCCGTTATTTTTAATGCGAGCAGTTAGAATTGCATCATTTCCATTTACTTGAGATGGATCAGGAAATGAAATCTTAGAAGTCAGTGTTAGAGCCGGCGTCTCTATTGAAGTATTCAAGATCTCTACAATTAAAGAAGAACCTATATTATTAAATGTATCTGCATTTGATCTGTCATTTTGTGGATCATACATTACATATAAATAATATTTTCCTGCTGTTAATGTAACATTTCCCATAAAGTCGAGACTTTTTGTCTCACCAGTACCAATATTTACAGGATCCATACAAACTACTTGAGAGATAGAGTCGTTAACAGCAGACTTTAATAAAATAACTAAGTTTGAATTATATTCACCTCCAGTATTTGTAAGGTTTACGTTAAATCGACCAGTGCTGTTTTGATAAAGATTGCCTATAGTAGATAAGGTGTTCAGAGTTAAGTTTGGAAGTACGTTTGGAACACTGAACGTTATATTTGAAGAAGTAACTGCTACATTTAAGTAATTGGCTGTACCTACTTTTCCTCTCATTATTTGCCATTCTGTTTTTCCGGAAGGTAGAAATACGCTATAAAGCTTATAGTTGCCATTTATTACATCAGTTGGTATGCTTGAAGAATATGCTAAATTAGACCATCCACTATATGTATCAAGAGACGATACAGAATAACTTTTAATCAGTTTTACAAAACCATTTTCATTGAATAATGCCAGCCCAATAGAACCACTGAAATTTGTTATTCCCATATTATAGATATCTGCATTAATTGAAAAAGTATTTGTACGACTTATTGAGTTTGCAGAGATTTTTAGTGGTGAATATAAATGTAATTGATAAGGTGCTGCAATCGATGCTTCATTAGGTTTTTGTACTCCGATAACAAAAAGCTGATCAGAATTAAACCCTCCACTGGTTCCGCCACCAATACCAAGAACAGACGGATTTAGTGCTGATAATTCAAAATAACCATCAGATTCACCACTCCATCCCCAGTTAAAATGAAAGAGATCATTGCTATCATATCCATCACAAACAAATTGATGTCCTATATCAGTAGAATTTCCAGCATAAAGGACAGGGCGTTTAGCATTTAATTCTGTTTTAAGCATATTCATCCACTCTGATCTGTTATAATAATCTCTGTGATAAGTCTGAATATTGGGATCGTAGTTAAAATACTTTATTAAAGCTTTGGCCATATTAGTCGGACTAGCAGAGCTGGAAAAACCATAATCCATATTCACAGCTACTCCACAATGATACATTAACGTGGCTACAGCATTTTTTTCAGTAGCAGTACTTAAGCTACTATATGTTTCTGTCATATTTTTCCAGTCGTATGTTGTTTTTGAAAAGTCAACTGTAAGAGCTTGAAAATATCCATCCGGAGTATATGTATTAGATCCTTTACCTGTAACGGGCCATTGATGATATCTCATTACTTGAGCCATAGCAGTGGCTACGCAGCCAGTAACAGTTCTTTCAGTAGATTTTGTACTTATTGTAGGACAGAGTTCATTGTATGGAGTTCCCTGATCCCATTTTATTCCTCCAAGAAGTGGAGTAACAGATGTTGCATATATTGTTTTATTAGCAGTGGTATTATCAGTTGTACTGAGTAAAACATTTGAGGTATAACTTAATTCTTCAGGTTGATTCAATAATGCTTTTATTTCCTTTTGATAGAAATTTAGCCATGAAGAAAAGTTTGTAGGCAAAGAATCTGAATTGAATTTACCATTATGAGAATATCCAAGAATATCTTTAGCTCTATCATCTCCAGAAACGATTATAAAACCATTATTATCGCCAATATTAAATACGTAATAGTATGCTTTTTCGGTTGAAGAACGTGTAACAATGCTATCTTTACAAGTGTAAGCTAATGTTAGTGTGGAATTTGGCAAACCAATAGTTTTAGTTAGGACTTGTGATTTCTGAGAAAAGTTACTAGCAATAATTAGAGCTTCATTACTGGTACGTGATTTAGCAAAACCTGGCAAAATTGAACAAGAAAAAATAAATATCAATATCAGTTTTTTTAGTAAAAAAACATTCACGTAAAGTTTAGTCATTTGTGTTTTATATAAAGTGTATGTGCAAAATATTATGTAGACACATGAATTTTAGGCATACTAGTTGTGTCTGATCGTGTAAATAATAAAATTAAGCTATAGATGGAACCCTGATTTTGTTATATATTCATAGCTAACAATGATCTGTATAGAAAGATATTTAATAAAATAAGAGGAGTGCAGTGCTCTTCTCATAACAATTTGAAGATTTAATTAAACTTATTATTTAAAACTATACAAAATTAAATAATATATAGACGGAAATGTTTCAATATATAAATCAGGAATGATTATTAGTATGATTTAAGGAAGAGAGAATCACCTAAATATAGAAAATTATTAAGGTTAATATTTAAAATTTAATTCTCAAGATGTATTGCTGAAACTTACTAGATATTAGCAAAATATAAATTTAGGGTTATCATAATTATATATTTACTGTAAACAATAATATTCAATATTTCTAATTTGGAATTAGGTTTTATTAGCAAATACAGATAAAAAGAAAGTCGGAGATGCAGTACCAATTTATACTACATCTCCGACCTAAAAAGCTTTATTGATATCTTATAAAGTTACACCAGTTTTGAATATTGCAATTTCACGATAGTTTTTCTTTTCGTTATTTACAGGCTCACCACTTGCAACTTTGATTATATAATCAGTAAATCTTTCACAAGTTTTTTCCATTGGTTCATTTTCCAAAATAACCCCTGCATTAAAATCAATCCATCCTGGTTTGTTATTTGCCAGATTTGAATTTGTTGAAATCTTCATGGTTGGTACAAATGTTCCAAATGGAGTTCCGCGTCCGGTTGTGAAAAGAACCATATGACAACCTGATGCCGCAAGAGTTGTTGCTGCAACAAGATCATTACCTGGTGCACTCAATAAGTTCAAACCTTTAGTTTGAATTCTTTCTCCGTATTTCATAACACCTTTAACTACACTTTTTCCACATTTTTGAGTGCAGCCTAATGACTTTTCTTCCAATGTTGAAATACCACCAGCTTTATTTCCCGGAGATGGGTTTTCATAAATTGGTTGTTCATTACGGATAAAGTAATCCTTAAAATCGTTAATCAAATGAACTGTCTGCTCAAATAATTCTTTGTTCTCACAACGGTTCATCAAGATTGTCTCAGCACCAAACATTTCAGGAACTTCGGTAAGAACCGATGTACCACCTTGAGCAATCAAGAAGTCGGAGAACATACCAAGTAATGGATTAGCTGTAATTCCTGAGAATCCGTCTGATCCACCACATTTTAATCCTACACGTAATTCAGAAAGAGGAACATCAACACGTACATCTTTGCTTGCTTTTGAATAAAGATCGCGAAGAATAGCCATACCTTCTTCAAATTCATCACCGACTTTCTGAGTTTCCATGAATGCTACACGGTCTGCATCATATTCGCCAAGGAATTCGCGGAAAGCAGGAAGCTGATTGTTTTCACAACCCAAACCTACTACAAATACTGCACCGGCATTTGGATGAAGAACCATGTCGCGTAATATTTTACGAGTATTTTCGTGGTCATCGCCTAATTGAGAACAACCATAGTTATGTGGGAATGATACAATAGCATCAACTCCTTTTCCTTCAGTTTCACGACGTAGTTGATCTGCCAATTGATTAACGATACCATTTACACAACCAACTGTTGGGATAATCCATATTTCATTTCTTACACCAACATCACCGTTTTTACGCTTGTAACCTTTGAAAGTCAGGTTTTTATTTGCAATCTCGAGAGTTTCATGAGCTGGATTGTATGTATATTCAAGTAAACCAGACAAGTTTGTCTTGATCTTCTTCTCGTTTACCCAGTCACCTTGTTTGATAGGAGTTATAGCATGACCAATAGCATAACCATATTTGACTATATGATCGTCAACAGCGAAGTCTTTCAAAGCAAATTTGTGACCAGCTGGAACATCTTCATTTAGTTTAATATCCAATCCATTTACGGAAATGGTTTCACCTGCAGACAAATTTAAGATAGCTACAGCTACGTTATCTGCTGGATTAATTTTTAAATACTTAGTTTCCATATATTTTCTATTATGATAAGTTTATTTTTGAAAATCAAGATAAAAGTCTACCGTTTCTACAGTTAATAGATCTATTGGCATATAGTTTATGCAATTTATCTCTTTCTTAAATATCAATTGATCGCATAATGCTTTTATACTATTATATCCCTGAATTTCAGGTTGCTGAGCTATTAACATAGAAACAGAACCATTTTTAAGACAGGTAACGTTTCTTTTCAGTAAATCATAACCTACCAGATTAAAGTCCTTGATTCCTCTTTTCTCAAGATATTCGCCTATAATGTGAACTTTTGAATTGAATGTTATTCCACATGTAACCTCTGGATGTTCAGCAAAATAAGCATCTAGTAATTGTTCATCTTCAATAGGATACTTTGGATGAAGGTTAAGCTCAGTAATACGACAAGAAGGGAAATGCTCTTTCATATAAATTCTAAAGCCTTTATCTCTGTTTTCCTGTTGATTTGATCCTATAATACCTTCTTTAATCTGACGGAAAATAACTATTTCATCAGCTTTATCAGACATTAACATTAACATCTTTGCTGCAAAATATCCACTTCTTTCTGAGTTTTGTCCATAAAAAGCCAATGGATGCAGGTCAGGAATATTTGAGTCTATAAATATATAAGGTATAGAAAACTCATTTAGATGATCTGTAAAATTGCGAGTAATCTGAGGTATAGTAGGAGAGACTATTACGCCATCAGGATGCTCAGCTATTATAGCATTTCCTGCAGATGTGAATGATGTATAATCATATGCATCATAGTAGCACATCTTTATAGAAATATTAAAATCCGAAAAAGCAGCTACCGCATCAGTTATACCTTTTTCTACAGCAGTCCAATATTCCCCTTCTACATGCTGAGGAAGCAAACTAACAAACAGGTATTTTTTATTTGAGGCCAGAGCACTAGCATACATGTTAGGTTGATAGTTTAATTGCTCTAGAATCTCTTCAACCCGCTTTTTGCTTTTTTCAGATACACCGCTTCTCCCATGGATTACTCTATCAACAGTTCCAACTGACACATCGGCTAAGCGTGCTATGTCTTTTATTCGTATTCTTTCCGGCAGTTCATCCATAGCTTGTTTTGTTCTTAACAATTGATTATTCGTGTTCGAACACAATAATAATTTATTTTTTTTCATCGCAAATATATAACAATTTTTGTAATTACAAAAATATTCGTATCTTTGTGCACGTACACGAGTTGACTGTTTTGGTTGATTATTTATTATTAATATACTCATTTATAGTCAATTGGTTTAACAAACGTAGATTATTATAAATTGAAACATAGAAATACTAATCATTTATTTTAAATAGAAAATAGAATTATGGGAAAGAAAGTTGTTACTTTTGGGGAAATTATGTTGCGTTTGGCAACTCCTGGTTATTTAAGATTTTCACAAGCAAAGGAATTTAATGCTACATTTGGTGGTGGTGAAGCTAATGTTGCAGTCTCTTTGGCAAACTATGGCTTGGAAACTGAATTTGTGACTCGCCTACCTAAAAATGACATCGCAGAATCTTGCATTATGGACTTACGTTCTCACAACGTTGGAACTAAAGAAATTATCTTCGGTGGTGATCGTGTAGGTATTTATTTCCTTGAAACAGGTGCTGTAGCTCGTGCTTCAAAAGTAGTTTATGACCGCGCAAACTCCTCAATATCAACTATTCAGCCAGGCATGATTAACTGGAAAGAAGTATTCAAAGATGCTCAATGGTTCCACTGGACTGGTATTACTCCAGCTTTATCACAAGGTGCTGCTGATGCTTGTCTTGAAGCTATCAAAGTTGCTAATGAAATGGGTGTAACTGTTTCTACCGACCTTAACTACCGTAAAAACCTTTGGAAGTATGGTAAAACTGCTGCAGAAGTTATGCCTGCATTAGTTGAAGGTTGTGATGTAATTCTTGGTAATGAAGAAGATTGCGAAAAAGTATTTGGTGTTAAACCTGAAGGATTTGATGTTGCTGCGACTCACGGTGAAGTTAATGCTGCTGAATTTGAATCAGTATGTACTCAGATGATGGCTAAATTCCCACGTGCTAAGAAAGTAATTATCACTCTTCGTGGTTCTATCAACGCTAACCACAATACTTGGGGTGGTGTTCTTTACTCTGATGGATCATTGAAACAATCTAAGAGATATGATATCACTCACATTGTAGACCGTGTGGGTGGTGGTGACTCATTCATGGGTGGTCTTGTCTACGGTTTGATTTCTTATCCAAATGATGATCAGAAAGCTTTGGAATTTGCAGTTGCTGCATCTTGTCTGAAACATACAATTTATGGTGACTTTAACCTTGTAACTGTTTCTGAAGTAGAAAACTTAATGAAAGGTGACGGTTCAGGTCGTGTTTCTCGTTAATAACATTATAATATAAAAGTAAGATGGCAAGATTTTCAAAAATACAAGTGCTTAATGCAATGGCAAGCACAGGGATGGTTCCCGTTTTCTATAATAAGGATGTTGAATTAGCAAAGAATGTTGTAAAAGCATGCTATGAAGGTGGTGTTCGTGCATTCGAATTCACTAACCGTGGCGATTTTGCACAGGAAGTATTTGCAGAATTAGTAAAATGGGCTGCAAAAGAATGTCCTGATATGATTCTGGGAATTGGTTCTATCGTTGATCCAGCTACTGCGGCAATGTATATTCAATTAGGTGCTAACTTTATTGTTGGTCCATTGTTCAACCCAGAAATTGCTAAAGTTTGTAACCGTCGTTTAATTCCATACACTCCAGGTTGTGGCTCTGTATCAGAAATCGGTTTCGCCCAAGAAGTAGGATGCGATCTTTGCAAAGTATTCCCTGCAGGTAACGTTGGTGGTCCTTCATTCGTTAAGAATGTAAAAGCTCCAATGCCTTGGTCAATGTTAATGGTTACTGGTGGTGTTGAACCAACAAAAGATAACCTTACTGCATGGATTAAAGCTGGCGTAACTTGTGTAGGTATGGGTTCAAACCTTTTCCCAAAAGATGTAGTTGCTGCTAATGATTGGGCATGGGTAACAGCTAAGTGTAAAGAAGCTTTCGGATATATTGAAGAAGCTCGCAAATAAAAAAACAGATTGTAAATCAATCTGTTTGATTTATAAAAGAATGCCCTTATAAAGGTTGGTTAGAAGGGCATCTTTATTTTGTTTAAATTGTTTAAAGGGGGGCTTGGCCATCGGGAATATTCATTTAATGAATCCCGATGGCTTGCTTTTTTTATCTATCTTTCTTAACTAACTTCAAAATACGTGTTACAGCAAATGATTGTTTGTGGAAGATAAACATAGGTACTGCAACACCAACCACCAAAGCAAACATAACAAAAGTAGCAGTTAAACCATTTCTGAATATTGCTACTATTATATCCACTGATGCCGAATCATCTTTGCATTGAATAAATTTCACTAAGGCAAGAATTGTTTTATATGCAAACATTCCTGGGATCATAGGTAATAAAGAAGGGAAAGAGAATACTTCTGCCGGACAATGAATTTTCTTTGCAAAGAAAATGCTTAGCATACCAATAGAAAATGCTGCAAGAAATGATGCCGAAGCAATATCCAAGGAAGTACTATGCAACAAACAATAACGAAGTCCGTGTCCAATAGCTGCTAAAAATGCAGAAACAAGAATAGCTTTGCGTGGAGGATTAGAGATTACTGCAAATCCAATAGATGCAATTGCTGCAAAAAAACCATCAAATATAATGGCTTCAATAAAATCATAATTTATCATAATGCATTTACTCCTAACAATAATAAAGTTAATGACAAACCTATAGAAAGGCAAATAATAAGTAATGCTGCGTTAATTAATCGTGAAACGCCAGCTAAAACATGGCCTTCAATAACATCAATAACACCATTAATGAGAGGTACACCTGGAACGAGATAAAGAACACTTGTTCCAAGAGCAATATCAGGAGTATTTCCTATATTGTATAGTACTGCTGTACAACCTATCATGGAAGCGGTAAAAGCAGAAACAATGAATACAAATAAATGATTGAGATGCATTTCTGTTAATTTCTGACGAATGAAGAAACCTGCCAATGTTGCAACGAAAACTATACCCATCGCTTGAATATCACCAGTAAAGAGACGGCAAAAAGATGCATTTGCGCATGCAACCAGAAAAAGAACCATCCATTTACTCATGCGAGGGTTACTGATAATCTCCTGATATTTTGCTTTTAATTCATCCATAGACAAATGCTCATCATAAGCTTCCCAGCTTAATGTGCTGAGTCGGGCATTTAATTCAAAATTCAGGGCCATAGGCTTGATTTTATTCACAGTGCTGTAAGAATGTGAATTGTCTTTGTCTCTCAAAGTCATAATAATGGTTTTCTGAAAGATCGTCATGTCAACGAAATAGCCAAAAGACTCAGCTATTCGAGAGGTGTTACGTACAATACGCGATGTGTGTACGCCTACAGCCATTAGACTGGTAGAGTAGTCGGATAAAAACTTCGATAACTCTTTAAGTTCTGCATGAATGTCCATGAGGTAAAATTATTGTTTATTTAGTAAATTAGCGCCTCATATTAAGCACTTTAATTTATATGTAATCAACTATAAAAGACGAATAAATGTTCAATCTATCAAATGCGCGGCATTTCGCACAATTCATGTATCAAGGTAATCGTGAAAGATAACCCGATAATGCAGCATAGCAGTATCAATAGTAAATTTAGAATTTTAGCTTTTGGCTTTCTTGATATATGCAGATTTGAATTGATGTATTCTTTATAGAAAAGATATAAAGCCGGAACAGCTGAGCTGGCCAAAAGAAAATCTTCAGGTATCTGAAAGAAATAGACCTTTGTAAAACCAATTAAAGCCCAGTGAGTTAAAAACATAACTAAAAAGATATTTATTTTTTTAGAATGAGCAAGTAATAATCCAATTGTGAAAATAGCAACCGAACAAGGCATAACAGGTGAAGTCATCATTGGAAATCGAAGGCCGCGTACCAAAGAAATTATCGGATAAATAAACGGCAATATACAAAGTATTATAGCTAACTTATCATATTTGTAAGATCGTTCAAAAGATGTATGTCCAAAAAACAAATCATACAGCCAGAACAACGCCATTATTGTCCAATATACAACAAACATGTTATTATAACTTCTTGGCTCACAATAAATAGAATAGTAGACAATTGCAATCCATGCATTTAGAAATGCCAGGAATAGTTTCATTCCCGATTTTACAATTTGAGTAGGATGTTTAAATAAGAAGTAAGTTAGTATAATTGCAATAACTGATATAAATATCTGATATATCCAGGTTCCTGCATTATACTGAGCAATTGTATTCCAAAAAATATCCATTTCCTTAATTTGTTTTATAATTTCGTGACAATAAAATTTAAGGTGCTTTTTTAGTAATAGATATGAATCGTGAAATTTCATATCTTTCCAGGAATGAATGCTCACGAAATATTAGTTTTAGAGCATAATCAGGATAAAATAGACTCTAAATGCGGGGTTACCAAATCGGCCGCGAAATTACTAAAAAAAACTTAGCGATACCATTAATAGATGTTTTTTATGCTGTAATTAAGTTACATTTCTTTGTATTAGTAAGAAACCTATAATGAATTAATTATTGTACAAATATAATCCTGAAAGAAATAAAAAACTCTCTCAACGAATCACTTCGGCGAGAGAGAACCCACTATTCTTAAAATTATGGCTACGATAAAATAATGACTAATTCAAGAAAATTCTTTTGCAAATATAGATGGATTGTCGATGGTGCACAATCCCTTTCAAGTGGTATTTTTATGTCTTATCATATACCTAAATATTGGTATGTATATACTTTTTAAAGATGTAAAAGTCATAAGACTGAAATTTGTTTCATAAGATTTAACTAGCATTAAATAAGATATCGGATAAATATTACTTTAAATCTATTTATATTTGTAATAAATATGGGATATGAATGAATAAACTCCGTAATATACTTTACTTCCTAACGGTAATACTGGCGCTTTCAGTATTCTTTTCTTGCACGGGAACACCTTCTGCACAGGAAGTCCGTTTACTGGATTCTCTTAACCAACGTTCCTACGATTTGCGTTATAAGCAACTTGATTCATCTTATAAAGAGGCTCTTCTGGCAATAAATTATGCAGACGAATACGATCAGGGTAAAGCTGAAGCTTACAATAATCTGGGATTTTGTGCTTTCATGCGGATGGATTTTGATGCGGCAGAGAACTACTATAAGAAGGTATATAAATTAACTCAGAATGAGCTGGAATTAGTTATTGCCGATATAGGACTAATGAAAATATACCAACGGACATCCATGAATAAGGAATATTACGACTGTCGGAACAGTGCGGTTCGGAGAATGAAACGTATTGATGAAGATCAGTCTGTATTTGTTGATGTGCACGATAAGAAACGGTTGAATTATGCTCGCTCTGAATTTTTCATTGTATCGTCAATCTACTATTTCTATTTGCAGCAGCAAAGCGAAGCTATTCAATCTATTAATCAGGTTCAGGACTCAGACCTGGCCTCTGATACGGCACAAATTCTTTACTATGATTATATAAAAGGTTCTGCAGAACTGTTTGAAAAGAAAGATGCTGAGCAGAATAATATTACAGAATTTGATGAACTCTTCAAGTGCTGGAATATGAGTCGCAATCAATATATTTATTTTGAAGCGAACAGCTTACAAGGAATCTCGTCTTTATTTGAAAACAAAGATATCTTTAATCTTATTTATCATGAACGCCCTAAGGCTATTCAAACCTTAAATTCGTATTATCACTTTACGAAAAATGAAGTTGCAGAAAGCGATACCATTTTGCCGTTAAACCTGGCACGAGTTGCTCTCGAAAAGTTTAAGAAGTATAAGGATATTTACCAGATTGCCGGAGCATACGTAACCATCGGACGTTATTATAATATGCATGGTCGTTATAGTGTGGCGCTGGATACTTTAAGTAAAGCGCTGGATTGCGTAAATAAGCACCATAAGCTTTACTATAAAAACGGAAAAAGCACAGTCGACCAGCTAAAACCTTTCTCCGAACAAGATACAATTTATACAGAACTTAGCTGGATTTCGAAGAATAACGTTAAGACTGTGCCCGAATGGATTGCCCGTATCCGCGAACAGTTAAGCGTAACTTATGCCGGATTGGGAATGAAAGTCCCTTCAAACTATAACCGGAATATTTATCTTGATATTCTTGATTATACTCGTCAGGATAAAGAGCTGGAAAGCCGTTCGCAGGAACTGGAAAAAGAAGACAGACAATTGAACATTCTTTCTCTATTTGTCTTTAGTGGTTTCGTTCTATTGATTTTCCTTTTCTGGGTATTGAATTCACGTTCAAAAACACGTAACAGAAAGCATTCTGAACGATTAAGAACCACGCTCGAGGTATGCCAGCGCATAACTGCTTCTATTCCTATAGATATAGGAAGTACAGACGAAATAGTTTCAGCCGTTGGTACAGCCATTCAGGCCGATTTAAAAAAGCTTTTTCATGCTTATTCATTACGAATTGGCATTTTCGATCCGGAGTCTGAAGAATTTATTTATCCGTCTATTGATGAAGATATCATTGAGGATGAACTTGTTGAGAACGATTTAATTAAGTCTTCATTCAATCTCTTTTTACCGAAAGAAGAGACTCCGATTGGAGTTATTGAGCTTTACACCCGTCACAAAATTACCAAAGACGAAAAGGCTCTGATGAATGTTATCACACCTTATATTGCCTGGACTCTAGGCAACGGACTTACATTTATTTCGCTTGGTGATGAAAGAATTAAACTTGAGAAACAACGCTATGTATATGAACAGCATATTGCCGATAATAAGCGACAAAACTTGATTAAGAAGTCTTGTATGGCTATTGTTTATGGTATTACTCCGTTTATGGACCGCATCATTAACGAAGTGCATAAGCTTACTTCCAAAGGTTATATACAGGACGAAGCTATTAAGCTCGAGAAATATCAGTATATTGACGAGTTAGTTTCCAAGATTAATGAGTACAATGATATTCTGGCGCTTTGGATAAAAATGAAGCAAGGTTCATTAAACCTGAATATCGAGAACTTTGAATTGAATGAACTTTTCGATGTTTTGGCAAAAGGTAGAAAAACCTTTGAAATGAAGCATCAGGTTTTCAAAGTAGAACCTACAAAGGCTATTGTTAAAGCAGATAAGGCCCTGACAATGTTCATGATTAATACTCTTACTGAAAACGCACGAAAATATACTCCTGAAGGTGGAACTATTCAGGTTAGCGCTAAAACGGAAGATGATTACGTGGAAATCTCGGTTTCAGATACCGGTCGGGGAATATCTCAGGAAGATGTTGCGCGAATATTGGGTGAAAAGGTCTACGACTCAAGTCAGATAGGAATGGAATCTACCGACAAGGAGGAACTTCTGAAGAATAAAGGCCACGGATTTGGATTGATGAACTGCAAAGGTATTATTGAAAAATATCGTAAGACAAACGATCTTTTCAAAGTCTGTATGTTTAGTATTGAGAGTACTCCGGGTAAGGGTAGCAAGTTTTATTTCCGCTTGCCTACAGGTATTCGCAAAACACTGGGTATATTACTCTGCTTATTTATAACTACGGGACTTTTTTCTTGCAGCAAATTGGAAAGGCCTGTAACTAAAGAATATCATCCGGCAGATTCTACTTCAGTAACATCTGATAAAACCTATGACAAATTGCTGAATGAAGCTTCGCTTTTCGCAGACACCGTTTATTATTGCAATGTAATAGAGAACTATCCACTTGCATTGCAGTATGCCGACTCTGCTATTGACCGATTAAACAAGCATTATTTAAAAAATTATCGAAAAAAACGCAATGTAATGACCTTAACGGGGAATGGTATTTCTACCGAAATTAATTGGTGGAACGGACTGGTCGATACTGATTATTATGTTATTCTGGATATTAGAAATGAAGCTGCTGTAGCTTTTCTGGCATTAAAGCAATGGGATAATTATCAATATAACAATACTGCTTACTCACGGCTTTATAAATTGGTAAGTGAGGATTATTCCCTTGAGGAATATTGCCGTAATCTGGAACATTCTACCAACAATAAAGTGGTGGCTGTTATTTTGTTTATATTGATTCTGATTGTCTTTTTTATAGGATATTATCTGCTCTATATCCGTAAACGATTAATAAACAGATGGAACCTTGAACAAGTGCTCGAGATTAACAAACAAGTACTGAATTCAACCTTAACGTCAAACGATATTCCCCGTAGCATTGTAGATAATTGCTTTGACGGAATAAACGAATTGCTTACTATTGATATGCTGAGTATCGGGGTTTATAATGAAGATAGTCATAGACTAGAATTTGCTTATTATCCGCATCAAATGGAGTGGAACGATACTTCTGTTGAAATTCAGGGAGAGCATGAAACACTGACCGAAGTAATGCAACGTTGCTTCGATTCGCAGCAATATGCTGCCGGTAAATTACAGTCAATACCGTTTTATGATAATAATCTGTATGAAATATATGTGCAAGCACTTCCGTTGATGGTTGAAGTAGGAGAGACTTCCCGTTGTGTTGGTGTCCTTGCCTTCTCCAGACAAAACGATGAAGAGCGCGAAAGCAACCGTTTGCTTATTGAATTGATAACCAATTATGTGGCTATTGTGGTGTTTAATGCTGTTGTGAAACTTGCTACAAAGTACAGAGATATTGAATCGGCCGAAGAAGATACTTACAGGGCTTCGTGGGAAGATAGCTTATTGCACGTGCAGAATATGGTGCTCGACAACTGCCTCTCTACAATAAAACACGAAACTATTTATTACCCAAGCAAAATAAAGAATATAATAGATAAGCTAGCTAAGAAATCATTCACTCCTGAGGAGGAAAAAGAAAATATTCAAACCATCAGTGAACTGATTGATTACTATAAAGGTATATTTAATATTCTAAGTTCCTGTGCTGCAAAGCAGTTGGAGGAAGTAACATTCCGCCGTGGAAATGTAGAAGTGGATGAATTGGTAACACATGCGCAGAAATATTTCCGAAAAATGAGTAAACGACTGCAAAGTTCCGTAACTTTCCACGCAGAAAGCTGTAGTGAAAAGGTTATCGGAGATGTAATTCAATTAAAATTCCTGTTAGAGAACTTAATTGAGGAGTGCCTTACTGTTCCTGAAGATGGAGAAGTAATCCTTGAAGCCAAGGCAGATGGCGAATATGTTCGTTTCTTGTTTACAGACAGGAGAAGAGAGAAAACTGTAGAAGAACTTAATCAGCTTTTTTATCCCGATTTGGCCCGCATGACAGCTTCTGAGGATGGTACTTTAAAAGGAACCGAATATTTGATATGCAAACAGATTATCCGCGACCATGACGAGTTTGCAGGTTTACGTGGTTGTAGAATAAATGCGGAGCCATCACCGGAGGGAGGGTTTACCGTCTACTTTACTATACCAAAACGTAAAGTAAGCTTAGGTAAAACAAAAGGAATAAATAAAGAAAAGCAATAGAGCTTTTTATAAAATAGTGTAGAGTAAAACAAAATAAGGTGTACACCTTTTATATATAAAGTGTAGGCCATTTTAAAAAGAAATAAAGAACAAACGTATTAAATATAGTATAAAGAAACAATGGAAGATAAGAAATTTAAAGTTATCATTGTAGAAGATGTAAAGCTGGAGCTTAAAGGAACTGAAGAGATATTTCGTCACGAAATACCCAATGCCGAAGTAATTGGTACAGCGATGACCGAAAAAGAATTCTGGCCGCTGATAGAGGTTCAGGTGCCCGACATGGTTTTGCTCGATCTTGGGTTAGGAGGTTCAACAACCATTGGTGTAGATATCTGCAAAAACCTACGTAAAAAGTACAAAGATGTAAGGGTCTTGATTTTTACAGGCGAAGTGCTCAACGAAAAACTGTGGGTGGATGTACTTAATGCGGGAGCGGACGGAATAATTCTGAAGACAGGAGAACTGCTTACCAAGACAGATGTTCAGGCTGTAATGGATGGAAAAAAACTGGTCTTCAATTATCCTATTCTGGAAAAGATTGTAGATCGTTTCAAGAAGTCAGTAACCAACGATGCTTTGCGTCAGGAAGCTGTAATAGACTATGATATTGACGAATATGATGAGCGTTTCCTTCGCCACCTTGCCTTAGGATATACCAAAGATATGATTGCCAATCTGAAAGGTATGCCTTTCGGAGTAAAATCTTTGGAGAAACGACAAAATGACTTGGTTGCACGTCTGTTTGGCCCCGGTGAACGGGTAGGAGTGAATGCCACTCGTTTGGTGGTTCGTGCACTTGAACTTCGTATCATAGATCTTGATAATCTTGAAGCAGATGAAGAATAAATTGCGAATGCCTCACCCGGCTACCATGTTTTTACTGCTCACCGTAGCAGTTGTCATGCTTTCGTGGATATTTGATATCTACGGACTTCGCGTGATTAATCCTCAGACGGGTGAAGTTATCCGCGCACAAAGTCTTTTAGGTCCCGAAGGAATCCGCTGGTTACTGCGTCATGTGGTGACAAACTTTACAGGATTTGCTCCTTTGGGTATGGTAATGGTGGCCATGTTTGGTGTAGGTGTGGCAGAGCATTCAGGTTTTATAGGGGCTTGTATAAGAAGAAGTCTAAGGAAACACCCCAGTCAAGAGGGAGTAATCCTAATCGTAATTTTACTTGGAGTTATTTCCAATATTGTAGGTGATGCAGGATATATTATTCTTATACCAATTGCTGCAACCTTGTTCCAGTCGGTCAAACTACATCCCGTAGCAGGAATAGTAACCGCATACGTATCCGTAGCATGCGGATTTAGTGCAAATCTGTTTGTTAGTACACTCGATCCTATTCTGGCTCGAATAACCCAGGAAGCAGCTGCAAACATGACTACTTATCAAGGAAACATAGGTGCACTGTCGAACTACTATTTCATGTTTGTCTCTACGTTTGTTGTTACAGCAGTAATTTACTTTATTACAAAAAAGAGTCTTTTACCAAAGTTAGGCGAATACACTGGGCATGCACCTTATGATAATTATAAATCGCTCACAAAAAAAGAGCAGCGTGCATTAATGATATCTCTCGGAGCCGGATTTATTTATACGCTGATCATTGTTTTGGCAACCTTTTCTCCATGGGGAATTTTGAGAGGGATAACTGGTAGTTTAACTCGCTCTCCATTTATTTTTGGAGTATTATTCCTTATATCCTTTGGCATTGGCTTAATGGGAACCATCTATGGTTTTGCATCCGGACGCTACCGCAGAGATTCTGACGTAATAACCGGACTATCGCACCCTATGCAGTTGCTGGGGGTGTATTTTGTTATTGCCTTTTTTGCGGCACAGATGTTTGCTTGTTTCGAATACTCCCGTCTGGACAAATGTCTGGCTATTATGGGAGCAAACCTTCTGACATCAATACACACAAATAGCTTTGTTACTTTGCTGTTATTTATTCTATTTACAACAATAATAAACCTCATCATGGTTTCTGCAACGGCAAAGTGGACCTTTATGGCCTTTATATTTGTTCCGATGTTCGCCGCAATGGGAATAAACCCCGACTTAACCCAGTGTGCTTTCCGTATTGGAGACAGTGCCACTAATGCGATTACACCGTTCTTATTCTATATGCCTTTAATTCTGGCATATATGCAGCAATACGATAAACAGGCTAATTACAGTTCCTTACTGAAATATACCTGGCGCTATTCGCTTGCTATATTAGTATTCTGGACAGCCTTTTTTGTTGTTTGGTATTTACTAAATATTCCGTTGGGAATATAATAATATGGAAGAGAATAGTATTAATATAATCGTCGGCATTATAAATATAATTCCAATAATAGTATTCGTGATCTTTCCTCTTTTGAGAAAAGATCAATGTGAAAATTCAATATTTAGCCGCAATCCGTTAATATTATTTATAGAAGGATTAATTTTTTCTTTCTTCTTTTTTGTTCTGTGTTTATATATGGAACAATTTTTTCCTAGCAATGTTAGAGATCGGTGGCTATTAATGATATTTTCTGAAATAATATTATTTCCAATAGCAGCTATAGTTCTGTTTTTGGTATGCCTTGGTTGTAATATTGCCTGGACAAAGCATTACTGGTATTGGGCAACGATTATATTATTATTTATGTTGTTTTTTCTTTTCTATTTATTCATTGTTGCTTCAACAGGAATCTGATAAAACTTTCTTCCTTTCTGAAAATCAAGCATAAGCTGATCAACAATAACTTCCGGGTCGAGTGCACTGATACGAATGGTGTGCTTTCCCGGAATGTTTATTTTATGAAGAGTAGTGTTCAGCGATTGATTTCTCAGTACATTTATTTTCCAAGGCTCTGTGCGGAATCCGGTTTTGTAAGAAACAACCTGCGGCTTTTCATCGTCTATGGAAACAGCATAACGAATATCACCACCATTTACCGGATGACCGGGTATTAATGCAACTTTTAAAGACACTTCTCCGGTAGAAGTTGTGTAAACATCATAAGTAATTTCACCATTCTGTGGAAGAGAAACAGCTTTAGCACTGTGACCCAATCCCTGAATAACCTGAGTTCCCTTTGATGCCGATTTATAATCTGCCGCATTACAGGCAATCATTCCGTTTGCTTCGGTCATTATGCCGGGAGCTAGATTCTGCGTGCATACGTTTAACTGGTACATTTTATCGTCTACAGTCAACAAGCAAATACCTAGGAAATCGTCAGTAATTTGTTTCCAGTCGGCACTGACTACTAATTTTTTCTCAAACTTTAGCGTTGTATCTACCTCCTTAATCTTTAACCATTCCGGAGCCTTTTCCACTTTCCATTCAGTTGGTTTATCACTTCTGTTGAATAACGATATAAACGTTTGATTATTCGCACCACGTACCAAAGAAATAAGATTAACCGGACATTCCATTTCCAATGGGATACTGTCGCCCTCTATCCAAACCAAAGCCGGAGCAGATGACTGGGAAAGTATTTTATCAGGTAATACAGAAGGTTGGAAAACCGGCAGATTACGAGGCTTCATATCTATCATCCTGTTCCACTTAGCGTCCTGAATATCCGTATTGTAAGTCTGCGCCATTTGAGCAATCTCATTAAACGCTTTGGTGCTTAAGTTAGCATATTCATTAGCTGCAAGCAATTTATAGCGGGCAAAAAGGCGGGCTTTTTGTGCATACAAAAGTTTATGATTCATAGCAGCGGCACTACAAACGGGATATTGAACAAGTTCGAAATATGCTTCGCGTTGTTCAACCGGGATCTTCTCACCAATTTCTTTCACTCTATTTGCCAGAACAGAGTATTCATTTGCACGTTTCTGTAACTCATCACCAAAAACAAACGGATTGAATTCCGTATCAATTACCGGAGTTTTATTTCCTGGAACGGATGGTTCTTCCACTCTGCTCCAGCCCATGTGTTCCGGTTTACGAATATCGGCCAACTGATAATATTTATCCATCAATGGAGTCAGTTCACTTCCAGCTTCAGAACCGAATTCTCTTGTAAGCCAGTTCTCTAAATGCTGGGAAATATTGTTTGGATGAACATTATTAATGTTCCATGCCAAATCCATAAAGAATTCAGTATCATATTCACCCGGTTTAATATCGCCTACATTTAGAATCCATAGTTTTTGTGCGCCATAATCCCAGGCACGTTTCATTTCTGTATAAATCTGAGCCGGTGAAGTAGTACAAAGCCACAAATAATCGTGCGGACGTCCCCAATAAGAGATATGATAATAAACACCTGATCCACCTTTTCTCTTTCTTTCCTGCTCATTACTAAGTCGGGTTATGTAACCATAGTTATCGTCGCACCATATCAATGTTACATCATCCGGCACTTGTAATCCGTTATCGTATACGCTCAATACCTCTTTATATGGCACAAATACCTGAGGCACTTTAGTTACATCGGCATTAACGTAACGAGATAATAAATTTCTCTGATCCTGAATTATCAGATTTAAAGCTTTGGTATGCTCATCCAGTGTTTTTACTCCCTGCATCTGACCGTCGTGAACCCCTCTCATTCCAATCGTATAGATGTTCTCTGACTGGCCAACCTTTTTTAGTCGTTCTGTCCAGTAAGATATAATAGAATCTTTATTAGTAAGATAATTATATTGACCGTATTTCTTAGCATCCCATTCTCCGGCACTATTTCTCATCAATGGTTCACAATGAGAAGTTGCCATGACAATTCCATATTTATCGGCCATTTCTTTTGTACCATTTACAAAATAAAACGGAACAGTACATTCGTGCATAGCCGGCCAGATGGTATTTGCACGAAGGCGCAACAATAATTCAAATATTTTAGCGTAGGTTTTTGGGCCAATCTCACCTTTTACAAGAGTTGCTTCAAAGTTCTTGCTACTCCATGGCATTAATCCCCAATCTTCATCATTCAGGAAAATTCCCCTGAATTGTACAGATGGTTGCTGTACATTCACATAACCTTCGGGAAGACTAAGGCTTTTTTTCTTAGCAGGTGCAGAATCAGCCCACCAGCACCATGGAGAAACACCTATTATACGTGAGAGTTCCAATATTCCGTAAGCAGTTCCACGTTCATCACTGCCCAATACTAAAAGACAAGAACGATTATTCTTCTGAAGAACTTCTATTTTGAAAGCTTCCCACTTGTTCTTAATATCTGCAGTAGAAATATTTTGTTTCTTCAGCCATTCATCTATCTCAATTGATTTTCCGATTGTTGCAACAATTATTGAAGCATTATCAAGTGAATTTCCAGTTACGGGTTTCTTATCTGATACCTCTTGCATATCCGATAAAAACATATCCATAGCTGTTTTTACTACCGGCTTCTCGTTCTTATTTAAGTAAACAGTGTTTGTTTTGCCTTGCATAATTAAAGGAAAATCTTCGGCAAAGACAGGAGAAAAGGTAGCTTCACAACAAATAAATAGTAAGAATGGGCGAAATATGTGTTTCATAGCGTATTAATGCTTTATTTTAACAAAGGGATATAGTAGTTTTCAAGAAACAAATATAGTTGTTTCTTTGCTAGATATGTGACTTTTATCCTATGCAATTTGATGTAAAATCAGCTTTTAGTAAACTTATTACAAAAAGAGATTCTTTCAAACTAGTTCTCTGTTCCAACAGAACCAGATCAATAAAAACAGAAATCTAACCATAAGCGAATGTAATTCGGATTATTTACTATACTTTTGTTCTTTATATATCAAATAAAAATGTATCAGCTATGGAACCTATGCATAAAATAAGCAAAGTAAAAATACGTTCTCTGCAGCTGGACGATTATGCCCAACTCTCACAATCATTTACCAGAACATATTCAGATGGAAGCGACGTCTTTTGGTCGCGTGAACAAATAGAAAAGTTAATCACAATTTTTCCGGAAGGACAGATTGTGGTGGTTGCAGACAACAAAATAGTGGGGTGTGCGCTTTCCATTATCGTTGATTACGATATGGTGAAAAACGATCATACTTATGCTTCTGTTACAGGACAGGAAACGTTTAACACACATAATCCGGAGGGAAACATTCTCTATGGTATAGAGGTCTTTATTCATCCTGAATTCCGTGGCCTCAGACTGGCCAGAAGAATGTATGATTACCGCAAAGAGCTTTGTGAAACGCTGAATCTGAAGGCTATCATGTTCGGTGGTAGAATTCCGAATTATCACAAATATGCTCAGGATTTGCGTCCTAAGGAGTATATACATAAAGTCAGTAAGAAAGAGATCTTCGATCCGGTGCTTACCTTTCAGCTATCAAACGATTTTCACGTGCGTAAGGTGATGACTAACTATCTGCCTAATGACGAAGAATCTTGCCACTATGCCTGCCTTTTGCAATGGGATAATATTTATTATCAACCACCAACACAAGAGTTTGTTCCTCAGAAAACCACTATCAGACTGGGATTGGTGCAATGGCAGATGCGCTCTTACAAAACTATTGACGATGTATTCGAACAAGTAGAATTCTTTGTGGATGCAGTTTCCGATTATAAAAGTGATTTTATTCTTTTCCCGGAATATTTCAATGCACCACTGATGGCAAAATTCAATCATCTGGGTGAATCTCAGGCCATTCGTGAGCTTGCTAAATATACCAATGAAATGAGGAAGCGCTTTATAAACCTGGCAATCAGCTACAACATAAATATTATTACCGGAAGTATGCCGCAGCTTCGTGGAAATGACCTCTATAATGTGGGATTCCTTTGCCGCAGAGACGGTACTTATGAGACTTACGAGAAAATTCATGTAACTCCCGATGAAACTAAAAGCTGGGGACTCTCGGGCGGAAAGGTAATTAAAACTTTTGATACCGATTGTGCGAAGATAGGAATATTGATTTGCTATGACGTGGAATATCCCGAACTGACCCGCATCATGGCCGATCAGGGAATGCAGGTACTCTTTGTTCCTTTTCTTACCGATACACAAAACGGTTATTCCCGCGTAAGAATCTGTGCTCAGGCCCGTGCTATTGAGAATGAATGCTTTGTAGTTATAGCAGGAAGTGTGGGTAATTTGCCACGCGTGCACAATATGGATATACAATACGCGCAATCCGGGGTATTCACTCCTTGCGATTTTGCATTCCCTACTGATGGGAAATGTGCCGAAGCCACACCAAACACCGAAATGATCCTGGTGTCTGATGTGGATTTGAACTTGCTTAACGAGCTCCATACCTACGGCAGTGTAAGAAACCTGAAGGATAGAAGGAATGACCTTTACGAGCTCAGATTAAAGAAGTGATATAAATGAAGTTAAACATAAGAGTCTCTATTTAATGAACCGGGAAGTATCAACAGCTTTGCGTGATTTTTCCTTGTAATTGCCAAACTTATAACTGAATGAAAGGGTTAAAGCGCGATTATTCATAAGAGTCTTCATTGTGCTGAACTGATCGGCATAATCTATACTGGTTTTGATAAGATTCGTATTGAATAAATCGTCTCCTTTCAAGGTTATTTGTGCGTGTTGATTTGCGAATGTCCACCTCAACGCCGTATTTACATTGTAAGAACGACTCAAATCGTATATTCCCTGAATAGTTCCGTTCTGATAGAATCCGGTAAGCATAAATTTGATATCAGGCTTTGAAGAAACTGTAAAAGTATTATTCATGTTTACCATAAATGAATATTTGCTGCGGTCAAAAGGAATATTGTAGAAATCATTATCCTTTTCACGTTTGTAATAACCTACAACCGTAAGTCGTGAATTAAGAAACTCCTTCACCTTAAACGGAATAACAGTCTGTAATCCGGCTTGCTGCTGATAATTAAAGTTATGATATTTATAAACCAGCGTCAATCTGTCGGGTGACTGATAGGGGAGTTGTATAAAGTAATCGGGTACATGATTGAAGAATGCAGAAAATATATACTTACTTTTCAGAATATATGAAAGATTTGCCTCGTATTCACGTGAAGGTTTTAAATAAGGATTACCTTGCACTTCGACATAACTACTCACATAACTTATTGTATTATTCGTACTCCAGTAAGAGGGATATTGCTTATTACCGGAGAATGATAATTGTAAAATCTGTCCCGGTTTAAGAGTATAGGTAGCATTAAAAGTGGGATAAAGTGTCCACTCATTCCAGACTACAGTTTTATAATGTTCAGCAGCCAGAGAAGCATCAATGGATAGTTTTTCTCCAAAATTCTTATTTAATCCGGCAAAGCCATTGAACGTATGTTCTTTATGTCTGCTGTTCATGGAATTTGTAGGTATATAATCTCCTGTAACGTCATCAAAGTAATACTGGTAACTATTATCGGTAGATGTAGTGTATTGCACACCATAATTTATCCCCCAGCCGGCAGGTAATTTGTGGTTTTGATTAATATAGAGCATCCATTTATTGATCCTTTGCTGGTCTTCAGATAAGAAATGAGTGCTTGTGTTATTCATTATACCTGAAAATAGCTGTGAACATGGATTTTTATAGTAAGTGAACTCCGAACCCAGCTTCATTCCAAATGATGACTGGTAATCTAATTTCAGATTATGAAGCTGACTGTCATCGTATTTATTAGCTTTACTTACCTCTGAGCCCGTAGTAGCATTATGATAAGATCCGTTTGAGAACTGCCCGGAATAGACAAAGCTTAAAATATTATCCTTAGTAAATGAATAGTCCATACCTAATCGCACATTATTATCCTCACTACTTGAATTTCCATTGGTAATCTGTCTCAGATTATATTCAGTACCATTGAACAGATGCTTATTAAATCTGTCGTTACCAGAGTATTCACGTTCGTTTTTATAATTGTAAAGAATATCTGCCGAAAGCTTTTCAGAGGAGAAAAGTGCACTACCTCTTTCTTCAAAATTCTCATAATGCCTCTGAGTCCATGCAGAATAAAGTTCTCCCACAAGCGAAGTAGCCTGTCCCATGCCCGATTTCAAGATCAGATTAATCACAGCTCCACGCACGTTATACCTTGCCGGTGCAGCATACATAACTTCAGCTTTTTCTATCCTCGACACAGGAATGCTTCTTAGTAATGCTGTAAGTTGTTCAGCACTCATGGTACTAACCTTGCCATTGATTATTATATTAACAGATGATCCGGCCAAGGTTAATGAGCCTTGTTGATCCATCACTCCGGGAAGTTCTTTAATAGCATCATAAGCATTCTCAACTGGTAGATTACTTACTATACGTGGCAAGTCATAAATGAGTTTACCTTCGGAAGCCTTAACCATTGGACGTTCTCCTTTGACCATAACCTCTGGCAAATTATGCAGAACACTGTCAATAGTAACGGATGTTGTATCACTAACCTGAGCTTTCATCCCCAAGCAAAAATAAAATAAAAATGTTATCACAAATAATCTTTTCATATTGTGTTTATTTTGTTTACGCAGCAAAAGTCAGCAAAAAATGAAGACATCTATGTTATCAATTGATTATATAGTGTTATTTAGTCTTATCAAAATGAAGATTGTATATAAGTAATATCTATTTTTGTGAACATGAAATTACCTTTTAAAATAATAGCGTTGTTAATTATCCTGTCACTTACAGGAGTTTTCATTTATCAGGCATATTGGCTGGTAAGCTTTTATCATACTGCAAGCAGGCAAACTGATACAAATTTTGAAAATGCAATAAAGAATGCTGATCACATTGAACTATTCATGCGTGCCGATCGGTTAAGTACAAAAGAGAATAAACAACGAGTAACGGGTGTAAAAGCCGATGTTCACGGTGAAGTATCTTATTCCACATCATTTAAGAAAGGGGAAGTCAATAAAACTAGCCATATTGTTATAAAAAAAACAATGAGGAGAGACAACGCTATATATGAAAACGAAAGAATTCTTCAAGGTAATAATCTTGTAAATGACAGCATTAATATTGGAAAAGATCAGAATTCTATTGATGCCATGTTAAGACAAATGCAGCAAGGTTTACATTCGGCTATTGATATTAATGTTGAAGGAATAAATCTTCACGACTTTGATAGTATAATGAATGTTGAACTGAAGAAATATAATCTTAATATTCATCACTATACTCAGATTGTAAATACAAAAACTCATAAAGTACAAGCTTCATCTTTGCCGGCCTATATGGATAAAAAAAAGCTAAAGATGTACGAGCTAAAGTATGATGTTATGGGAGCGCACGCTTATCAGGTTTACACCGAACCTACGGATGGCATGATTCTTAAGCAGATGACGGGTATACTTCTTACTTCATTTATAATCCTTGTTATTCTTTCTTTTTCATTCTGGTATCTCATCAAAACAATTCTGATGCAGAAAACAGTAGATGAAATGAAATCGGATTTCACTAATAACATTACGCATGAACTTAAAACTCCCATAGCCATAACTTATGCGGCAACAGACGCATTGCTTAATTTCAATATTATAGACAATAAGAATAAACGCGAAAAGTATCTCCGAATATGTATGGAACAGTTACAAAGACTCAGCGGACTGGTTGAACAGATTCTTTCCATGAGCATGGAGCAGCGGAAAACATTCCGTCTGAATCCAGAAACTATACAGATGAAAGAGCTTGCCGACAATCTGATAGAACAACATAAAATAAAAGCAGATAAACCGGTTAGTTTTACTTTGTCGGTAGAACCGGAAGAGCTCACTATCAATGCCGACCGTGCACATACCTATAATATTCTTAGCAATCTGCTGGATAATGCTGTGAAATATTCTCCAGATAAAGCTGATGTTTCTATTTTTATAGAAGATGAAGGAAATGAACTTTCTGTGAAAGTAACCGATAAAGGAATTGGTATTGCTCCAGAAAAACAGACACATATATTTGATAAATTCTACAGAGTGCCAACTGGCAATCTTCATAATGTGAAAGGCTTTGGTCTTGGCCTTTTCTATGTAAGAACGCTTACCGAAAGAATGGGAGGGAGCATTGAGGTGAAGAGTGCTTTGGGAAAAGGATCTACTTTTATATTAAAACTGCCGCAACATGAAAACAACTGAGAAAATAAAGGTCTTACTGGTTGAAGATGAGCAAACGCTTTCAATGATTATTAAAGATACGCTCGAGGAAAAGGAGTTTCTTATCACCACAGCCAAGGACGGAGAGGAGGGATTGCGTCTATTTATGCAGATTAATCCAGATGTATTGGTGGCAGATGTTATGATGCCAAAAATGGATGGATTTGAGATGGTACGTCGTATCCGCCAAACAGACAAGACTACACCAGTACTATTTCTCACAGCTCGTTCAGCCATTAATGATGTTGTTGAAGGGTTTGAATTAGGTGCCAATGATTATCTGAAAAAGCCTTTTGGAATGCAGGAACTCATTGTCAGAATAAAGGCTTTAGTGCGCAGGTCTTTCGTTGAAGAGAAGAAAAATACAATCTTTTCTATTGGTAATTATTCGTTCAATTCTGTCACTCAACAACTTTCATTCTCAGGATCTTCTATTGAATTATCTCATCGGGAATCAGAAATATTAAAACGCTTTTGTGATAATATAGATGAAGTAGTAAGCACACAGAGCTTGCTTATTGAACTTTGGGGCGATGATAGCTTCTTTAATTCTCGTAGCTTACAAGTTTTTATTACCAAACTGCGCCATAAACTATCCAAAGACGAAAGAATTCGTATAATAAATATTCGAGGAATTGGATATAAGTTTATTGTAAACTAATAAAAAAGGATGAACTGATTTTTTAAGATCTATCATCCTTTAATATTATATACTTGATATGAATAGTTTATCCATTCACTTTCTTGTAATCGGCCAGAAATTGGGCCAGTCCGCTATCTGTCAACGGATGCTTTAACAAGCCTTTTATAGCACTAAGCGGACATGTTGCAACGTCTGCTCCAACTTCAATACATTGAATAATATGTTGAGTGTGTCTTATTGAGGCAGCAAGTACTTGAGTTTTGAATCCGTATAGCGAATACATTTCAACTATTTTGCGTACAACATCAATTCCATCGCTACAGATGTCGTCCAATCGGCCAACAAAAGGAGATACGTATGTGGCGCCGGCCTTTGCAGCCAACAGAGCTTGTCCGGGAGAGAAAACAAGCGTGCAATTTGTACGGATTCCCTTACCTGAAAAGTGCTTAATAGCTTTTATTCCATCTGCAATGCATGGAACTTTCACTACAATATGTGGATGAAGAGCTGCTAATTCTTCACCTTCCCTAATCATACCTTCGTAATCTGTAGCAATAACTTCTGCACTAACATCACCATCTACTATATTGCAAATCTCAATATAGTGTTTTTGCTGATTCTCTTTTCCTTTAATACCTTCTTTTGCCATCAGTGAAGGGTTAGTCGTCACTCCATCGAGTACTCCAAGATCATTGGCTTCTCTGATTTGATCCAAATTTGCTGTGTCAATAAAAAACTTCATAGTACAATGCTTTTTTATGGTTTAAGTAACTAATAAGCAAAGCTACAAAACAATACTAAACAGACAAGTGTTTTAATATAATATTTTGGTTATGAATAATATAATTGAGCATTAATTCGTGTAATAGGTTTTGTCTATAATCCCATAGAAAGTATCAATTGGATTTATTTGGATGTAAATAATTTATATAATAGATTTGCTCACAGAAAAATAAAACGTTAAATATTAAAATAAAAATTATGAGATCACTAATTGGAAAAAAGGCACCTAAGTTTACTGCTTCAGCAGTTGTAGACGGAAATAAGATAGTAAATGATTTTTCATTGGCACAATATGAAGGAAATAAATACGTAGTATTCTTCTTCTACCCAATGGACTTTACATTTGTTTGTCCTACTGAATTACATGCATTCCAAGAGAAACTGGAAGAATTTGAAAAAAGAGGTGTAGCGGTAGTAGGTTGTTCGGTAGACTCTGAGTACTCACACCTTGCATGGTTAAATACACCTAAAAAGAATGGTGGAATACAGGGCGTAAAATACCCTATTGTTTCTGACTTCTCAAAATCAATATCAGAAAAGTTCGGAGTACTGGCCGGAGGATATTCTCCTGACGAGGATGGTAATTGGGTATGTAATGGACTACCTGTAGCATATAGAGGATTATTCCTAATTGATAAAAATGGAGTGGTAAGACATTGTGTAATAAATGATCTTCCATTAGGAAGAAGTGTTGACGAAGCATTAAGAGTAGTAGATGCTCTACAACATTTTGAAGAATTTGGTGAAGTTTGTCCTGCAAATTGGTGCAAAGGAAAAGATGCACTAAAAGCCACAGATGAAGGCGTTTCAGATTATTTGAGTAATCATTAATTAAAACAATAAATTGCTATAATGATAATGACATGAATGATTAGGTGAGGGGAAGGCTTGTGAAAGTCTTCCCTTTTTGATCAGCAATCACAATCTGCCTTTAAGTGACTTTTATAGCAAAAAAATAAATTGTATTATAGATCAGATGGAACATAAGGTTAAGGCTGTAAAAGGAGAATAATTTCCATTGCGGGAATTTATGAAAAGCAAACCAGAGTTTAGCAAAACTCTGGTTTGCTTTTTTAAAAAGTACTAGACTAGTTTATGTATCCTTGTACAAAAGATTGCATTCTTCTGTACAAAACAATTAATTCTTTTGTACAGAAGAATTAATTGTCTTGTACAACATCGCATTAATATCCCGCCTGAAGAATAAAAAACTACTCGGGAGATTAAATAAACTCCCGTCGCCTCTTTCCAGAGAGCCGGAGCGGCATTTAATAAACAGCAAAATCACTACATAAATTTTAATTTTGCGAATTTGATCTAGCAATCTAGCAGTAGACTTTAAGTTGTTGTATATAAGCGTTGTATAAGTGCTAGATCAAATTAATTTGATCTAGCGTTGATCTGACAATCTAGCACCTTGTTCCGTTCAGATTTTAATTCTGATATTGGTTGCTTAAAGTGTTGGTTACCGGTTGTGATTCTGTTATTACTCGCAAAAGCGCTTGATCGCTAGATCACTGCTAGATCAAATAGAATTGATCCAGCAGTGGTAACTTGTTTATAATTAGTTTGTTATATGTGTAGCGCTAGATTGCTAGATATAATACGATTTTTTTATTTTCTCCCGCTTTTCTTGAAAACAGATATCGTAATTGGAAGAATCTCTATGATTGCATTTTATTTAGATCAAGCATCTAAGAAAAACTAATCACAATTATAATATTCTGTTTAGTTAATAATTGTTCGCCTAAAAATGTTATATAAAAGTTTCTATATAGCCTTTTTTTTGTAAATTTGCACCTTAATTTTTAGGACGAATAGAAATAACATAAAATATGAGTAAGAGATTTACTGAATATTCTCAGTTTGACCTCTCGCAGGTAAACAAAGATGTACTAAAGAAATGGGATGAAAACGGTGTTTTCGCCAAAAGTATGACAGAACGTGAAGGCTGTCCTTCGTTTGTGTTTTTCGAAGGACCTCCATCGGCTAATGGTATGCCGGGTATTCACCACGTAATGGCTCGCTCCATTAAGGATATTTTCTGTCGCTATAAAACAATGAAAGGTTTTCAGGTTAAGCGTAAAGCCGGATGGGATACTCACGGACTTCCTGTAGAGCTTGGTGTTGAAAAGGCTTTAGGCATTACAAAGGAGGATATTGGAAAATCTATTTCTGTAGCAGAATATAATGCTGCTTGTCGTAAGGACGTGATGAAGTTTACCAAAGAATGGGAAGACTTGACTCACAAAATGGGATATTGGGTGGATATGAAAGACCCATACATCACTTATGATAACCGCTACATCGAAACTCTTTGGTGGCTATTGAAGCAACTATACAAAAAAGACTTATTATATAAAGGATATACTATTCAGCCATATTCACCGGCTGCAGGTACTGGTTTAAGTTCTCACGAATTGAACCAACCAGGTTGTTATCGCGATGTAAAAGATACAACTGTGGTTGCTCAGTTTAAGATGAAGAATCCTAAAGCAGAAATGGCCGCATGGGGAACTCCTTATTTTATGGCATGGACTACAACTCCATGGACTTTGCCTTCAAATACTGCACTTTGCGTAGGACCAAATATCTCTTACGTGGCTGTTCAGTCATATAATTCTTATACAGGCGAACCTATCACTGTAGTTTTAGCTAAAGACTTGATTAGTGCACACTTTAATTCTAAAGCTGCCGATCTGAATCTTGAAGATTACAAAGCAGGAGATAAGCTGATACCATTTAAGGTTATTGCTGAATACAAAGGTGCTGATCTTGTTGGCATGGAGTACGAACAGCTTATGCCTTGGGTAAATCCGGGTGAAGGTGCTTTCCGTGTAATCCCTGGAGATTATGTTACTACAGAAGATGGTACAGGTATCGTTCACATTGCTCCAACATTTGGTGCCGACGATGCTCGCGTTGCGAAAGCAGCAGGTATTCCTCCATTGCAACTGATTAACAAGAAAGGTGAGCTTCGCCCAATGGTTGATCTTACCGGTAAATTCTATACTTTAGATGAACTTGACGAAACTTTTGTAAAAGAGAAAGTTAACGTTGAACTATATAGCGAATATGCAGGCCGTTTCGTTAAGAATGACTATGATCCTAATCTTACAGAAAAAGATGAAACACTGGATGTAAGTCTCTGTATGATGATGAAGGCTGCCAATCTTGCATTCAAGATTGAAAAGCATGTTCACAACTATCCTCACTGCTGGCGTACAGACAAACCTGTACTTTATTATCCTCTTGACAGCTGGTTTATCAAGTCTACAGCATGCAAAGAACGCATGATGGAGCTTAACAAAACTATTAACTGGAAACCGGAATCAACAGGAACAGGACGTTTTGGAAAATGGTTGGAAAACCTTAATGACTGGAACCTTAGCCGTTCTCGTTACTGGGGAACTCCGCTTCCAATCTGGCGTTCAGAAGATAACTCGGCAGAGATCTGTATTGAATCTGTAGAGCAATTATATAACGAGATAGAGAAATCTATCAAGGCTGGCTTTATGAAGGAAAATCCTTATAAGGGATTCGAAGCAGGCGTTTATACAAAGGAAAATTACGAAAAGATTGATTTGCACCGTCCGTACGTAGATGATATTATCCTCGTATCAGAAGATGGCAAACCAATGAAACGTGAAAGCGACCTTATCGACGTTTGGTTCGATTCTGGTGCTATGCCTTATGCACAGATTCACTATCCTTTTGAGAATAAGGAAATTTTGGATAATCGTGAAGTATACCCTGCTGATTTCATTGCAGAAGGTGTTGACCAGACTCGTGGATGGTTCTTTACTCTTCATGCAATTGCTTCAATGATATTTGATAATGTAGCTTATAAAGCTGTAATATCAAACGGATTGGTACTCGATAAGAATGGTAATAAGATGTCTAAACGTTTAGGCAATGCTGTAGATCCATTCTCAACAATAGAGAAATATGGTTCAGATCCTTTGCGTTGGTACATGATTACTAATTCATCTCCATGGGACAACCTGAAATTCGACGTAGAAGGAATTGAAGAAGTGCGCCGTAAGTTCTTCGGTACATTATACAACACTTATTCATTCTTCTCATTATATGCAAATGTAGATAACTTTGCATATCAGGAAGCTGATATTCCGGTAAATGAACGTCCGGAAATTGACCGTTGGATATTGTCTGTACTTAACTCTCTGATCAAGGAAGTTGATACTTGCTACAATGAATACGAACCAACAAAGGCAGGACGTTTGATCTCTGACTTTGTAAACGATAACTTATCTAACTGGTACGTTCGCCTTAATCGTAAACGTTTCTGGGGAGGTGAATATACTCAGGATAAACTTTCTGCATATCAAACTCTTTATACTTGTCTTGAAGCAGTAGCTAAATTAATGGCGCCAATCGCTCCATTCTACGCTGACAGATTATACACAGACTTGATCAATGCTACAGGTCGTGATAATGTTGTTTCTGTTCACCTTGCTAAGTTCCCCGAATTTAATGCAAATCTTATAGATAAAGATTTGGAAGCAAGAATGCAGATGGCTCAGGATGTAACTTCTATGGTTTTGGCTTTACGTCGTAAGGTAAGCATCAAAGTACGTCAGCCACTTCAATGTATCATGATTCCTGTTATAGACGAAAAGCAGAAAGCACACATTGAAGCTGTAAAGTCACTTATCATGAGCGAAGTTAACGTGAAAGAGCTTAATTTTGTTGATGGAACAGCCGGTATTCTTGTGAAGAAAGTGAAATGCGACTTCAAGAAACTTGGACCAAAATTCGGTAAACAAATGAAAGCCGTTGCTGTTCTGGTTGCAGAAATGTCTCAGGATGCAATTGCCGAACTGGAAAGAAATGGTAAATATACTTTGATGATTGACGGTAATGAAGCCATTCTTGACGCAACAGACGTAGAAATCTTCAGTGAAGACATCCCAGGTTGGTTGGTTGCTAATGAAGGAAAACTAACTGTAGCACTTGAAGTTACTATAACCGAAGATCTACGTAAAGAGGGTATTGCTCGTGAATTAGTAAACCGTATTCAGAATATTCGAAAATCTAGTGGGTTTGAAATTACTGATAAAATAAAAATTACATTATCTAAAAATGAACAGACAGATGATGCGGTAAATGAATATAATTCTTATATTTGTAACCAAGTATTGTCTAATTCTCTCATTTTAGCTGATAATGTAACAGACGCGACAGAATTGAATTTTGACGATTTCTCTCTATTTGTAAATGTAGTAAAAGAATAAATAAAACTTTAAAGCAATATAACTATGGCAGAAAAGACGAGATACTCTGATGCGGAATTGGATGAATTCCGCGCTATAATCAAGGAAAAACTTGAAAAAGCTCAACTTGATTACGATCAGCTTAAATTAAGTATAATGAATCAGGATGGTAATGATATAATTGATACATCACCAACATACAAAGTTCTGGAAGAAGGAGCAAATACCTTGTCTAAAGAAGAAGTAGGCCGTTTGGCTTTAAGACAGCAAAAATTTATTCAAAGTCTTCAGGCTGCTTTGGTGCGTATTGAAAATAAAACATATGGTATCTGTCGTGAAACAGGAAAATTGATTCCTGCAGAACGATTACGCGCTGTGCCTCATGCAACATTGAGCATTGAAGCTAAAAATGACGGAAAAAAATAAATGAAAATAAAAATTACGAAAGGACAGATATCTGTTCTGATTATAATTTCTGTACTTGTAATTGACCAAATAATAAAGATCCTCGTAAAAACAGGAATGTATTTACATGAAAATATTCGTGTTTGCGGGGATTGGTTTTACATTTATTTTACTGAAAATAATGGAATGGCTTTCGGAATGGAAATATTCGGAAAGCTATTTCTTACATCATTCAGAATCATTGCTGTATCATTAATTGGTTATTATATAGTTAAGGTTGTTAAGAAGAATTATAAAACTGGCTATATAGTATGTCTTTCAATGATACTTGCCGGAGCATTAGGTAATATCATTGACAGCATATTTTACGGAGTAATTTTTAGTGCAAGTGTTCCTGAAAATTATATCAATGCTTCTTTGGCTACATTTATGCCTGATGGTGGAGGTTATTCTTCATTGCTTTACGGTAAGGTAGTAGACATGTTTTATTTCCCAATAATTGATACAACATGGCCTAGCTGGATTCCGTTTGTTGGTGGCGAACATTTCATATTTTTCAGTCCTATATTCAATTTTGCCGATGCTTCAATTAGTTGCGGTATAGTAGCTCTTCTTCTCTTTTATAGTAAATATCTGAATGAAGGTCATTCTACTAAAAAAGAAGTAATTAATAATGATGAACCACAAACTAAATAATTTTTTTGTAGGGTTTGTTCTTCTTTCTTGCATTGGATTATCCTCTTGTAAAAAGAAAATGCCTGCTGATGTGCTTTCAAAAGGTGAAATGGAAGATGTTTTGGTAGATTATCATTTAGCCAAATCAATGGCTGCAAATTTGCCACCTGAAGAACATTATAAGCAAGCGCTGTATATGAATTATGTTTTTGAAAAATATGGCATAACAGAAGAAGCTTTTGACCATTCACTTGAATGGTATTCTCGAAATACAGAGGACTTTGTGAAAATTTACGATGAAGTTACTAAAAGACTGACTTCTCAAAAAGAGGATATCACTAATTTAATTGCTTCAAGCGGTGAAAGTGAACAACAACAGTCGCAGACCGGAGATACTGTAAACGTTTGGCACAAACAAAAACTTTATAAGTTAACTCAATCTAAAGCTACAAATAAGTTTTTCTTTACCATCTATCCAGATAGTAATTACAAAGAGAAAGATATTATTTTGTGGAGCATCAGGTGTTTATTTGTTTCGGCAAAACAACATCCTCAGGATGCTGTTATGTCATTGAATATTAAATATAACACAGATTCTATTATTTCTGAAACAAGAAATATCAGATATTCTGGTATGTATGACATACGAATTCAAAATGATTCAGCTTGCAAAATAAAGGAGATTAAAGGATTTGTTTATTACGATCAGCTTAGCCATTTCTCTAAAGATGCTTTAATAGTAGATAAGATAGCATTAACAAGGTATCATGTAAAGAAGGATACCAAACCGATGACTAAGATGTCTCCTGTTAATAAAGTTGATTCATTGAAGAAGGATACAGCTAACAAGCATGAAGTAATACAGAATACGCAACCTGTGGTTATTGATACTGTTAACAAAACAGATTTCAGGACATCAGGACCTCGTCGTAAAAGCAAGAAAAATGCAAGTAACGATATGCGTAATATAAATAATCAACCTACTCAGCAACCGAGAATTAGATAATGAAACGAATAGCTTCTCATTATCTAATTCTTTCTCCTGATAACTTGTATAAGAAACAAGTAATAGAAATAGACCAACAACGCTTGGTCCGTTTCTTTACTTTGGAAGAAGAAATTGAATCCGTAATTTGGTTATCAGGAGTACTATTTTTATCAAAAAAAGAAATAAATCTCAGCGAGATTAGAAAGGAGCTTAAAAACTCAATAGGAGAGAAGCTGCTAGATTTCATATCTGAATATTCTACGAATACTAAGTTAGGAGACCCTGTTTTTGTATACTTAATTGGCTCTGTAGATTTATTTAATCTCGCAATTGTGAATGAAACTTATATCGAAAAGATATAATCTTCTTCTAAAAAAAAAGTGACAATACCTTTATATATTGCCACTTAATATTGTTTTATACTGAAATAAAGCTGATTATTTTTCTTTTCTCTTTCCTGAAAACTTTTTCTTGCCTTTGAAATTACTTTTTCTATTATGTGAACGTGGGTTGTATTCAGGAGCCTCACCTAAGTTTTCAGGAACAGGAATTTTATAAATTGTCTTTTCTAAGAAATCTTCAATTGATTTAAACGCTGTTTGTTCCTTCTCATTGACAAAAGTAATAGCAACTCCATCATTATTAGCACGGGCAGTACGACCAATACGATGTACATAATCTTCTGAATCGTTAGGCACATCATAGTTTATGACCAATCTTATATCGTCAATATCAATACCTCGGGATACAATATCAGTAGCTACTAAAATATTTATTCGACCATTTTTAAACTCACGCATAATAAATTCGCGTTGAGATTGGTCTAAGTCTGAATGCATTTCGCCTACATTCAGCTTTAATCTTTTCAACGATTTTGTAACTTCTTTAACTTTAAGCTTTGAGGATGCGAAAATAATAGCCTTTTCAGGCACTTCATCTATAAACAGACTTTGTATAATATCTAATTTCTGATTTTCATAGCATACATAAGCCGCCTGAATAATTTTCTCAGCTGGTTTTGAAACAGCAAGTTTAATTTCAACAGGATCTCTTAAGATATTGTTTGCCAATTTTTGAATATTAGCTGGCATAGTAGCAGAAAACATAATTGTTTGTCGCTCTTTTGGCATTAACTTTACCACTTGCATAATGTCATCGTAAAATCCCATATCGAGCATACGATCTGCTTCATCAAGAACAAAATAAGAAACACGTGATAAATCTACATAACCTAAACTTAAATGACTCAGAAGACGTCCGGGAGTTGCAATTACAACATCAGCACCTAATGTTAGTCCTTTTTTTTGCTGCTCAAACTGAATACCATCACTTCCTCCATATACAGCAACACTGGAAACCGGCATAAAATAAGAAAAGCCTTCCATTTGCTGATCTATTTGCTGAGCTAACTCTCGCGTTGGAGACATTATGATACAATTTATAGAATCATCAGGATGTTTTTCACGTGAAAGTTTATCTAATATAGGAAGTAAAAATGCAGCAGTTTTACCTGTACCAGTCTGCGCAACAGCAATTAGGTCTTTACCTTCAAGAATAACGGGGATAGCGTTTTCTTGCACAGGTGTGCACTCATCAAAGTTCATGGCATCAAGCGCCTGAAGCACTGTGTCATTTAAATTAAGTTCCGAAAATTTCATTCATCAAATTATTAATATACAAAGATAGAAAAAAGAATGCACGATTTGTATTCTGCACTAAGAATTGTTAGTAACTACAATCATAAGCATTACAATTTTCCTTGTTCATCCAGATAGGAATCTTTAAAACCTAAGAAATACAAAACTCCATCCAGCCCAATCGTGTTAATTGACTGTTTAGCATTCTGTTTCACTTTTGGTTTTGCATGATAAGCAATTCCTAACCCGGCAATTCCAAGCATTGGAAGGTCATTTGCACCATCACCAACAGCTATAGTTTGTGCTATATCTACATTTTCTACCTGAGCTATCAATCTTAATAATTCTGCTTTTCGTTTACCATCAACAACATCTCCTAAATATTTTCCTGTAAGTTTTCCATCGATTATCTCTAATTCGTTAGCATAAACATAATCAATACCATATTTTTGTTTCAGGTAATTTCCAAAATAGGTAAATCCTCCTGAAAGGATTGCTATTTTATATCCGTAGCGTTTTAAAACAAACATGAGACGATCAACACCTTCGGTAATAGGTAATTTCTCAGCAATTTCTTTCATTACCGATTCATCAAGGCCTTTCAGTAAAGCAACTCTTCTACGAAAACTTTCAGTAAAGTCAATTTCACCACGCATTGCACTTTCCGTAATAGCTTTAACTTCATCGCCAACACCAGCTCTCACCGCTAGTTCGTCAATAACTTCTGTTTCTATCAATGTTGAATCCATATCAAAGCATATTAAGCGGCGCATTCTACGATACATGTTATCTAACTGAAGCGAATAGTCCATATCAAGTTCACCTGATAACTTCAAGAGCTTAGCTTGCATCTCTTCGTGATTTTTTGGATTTCCACGAACAGACAACTCAATACATGATCGTATATTTGCCTTTTGCTCGTCAAGAGGAATACGGCCAGTCAATCTCTTTATTGCATCAATATTCATTCCTTGATCCGCTACAATCCTTGTAACTGCAGATATTTGAGTCGCCGAAAGCTTCCTCCCTAAAAGAGTCAATATATATCTGTTTTTTCCTTGCATACCTACCCAGTTCTCATACTCCTCAACTGAAATAGGATAGAAACGAATTGTTATGCCTAAAGAAGAGGCTTTAAATAAAAGCTCTTTCATAATAAAGCCGGAATGATGTTCCTCTGTTTTAAAAAGAATTCCTAAAGATAGTGTATTGTGGATATCGGCTTGACCAATATCTAGAATGGTTACGTCGTATTTAGCTAATATTTCTGTAACAGAAGCTGTAAGTCCAGGGCGGTCTTCGCCAGTAATACGTATTAATATCAATTCTGTTGCTGATTCATTCATATTTTACTCGTTAATTTGGCTGCAAAAGTAGTCAATTTTTGTATGTTTTATCATAAAAAATATGAAAAGTAGCCGCTTAATAGATACAATATTTGGATTTATAAATTATATATGCTTATATTTGCCTTAGGCTTCTAAAAAATAATGTTTTGATTTTCAGACAATTCGCTTCTGAAAGCACACAAAACCAGATAATGTTCCGGGTAGAAGCTGCTGTTTAGGGCAGTCCTGGATAGTATTAACTAAAACCTAATTACATGAAGTATGTAAAATGGCTTTTTGTTGTATTATTAATCACTTCCTTGACTTCTTTTGTTGGAAAAGACAAACCCACTGGCGGTTTGAACATTGGAGATGTAGCTCCCGATTTTAGTTTCAGAACTACTCTCAAAAATCATCAACTTAATTTGAAAGACCTGAAAGGTCAGTATGTGCTAATTAACTTTTGGGCTAGTTATGATGCGCAATCCAGAATGCAAAATGTTAGTTTAAACAATGCAATCAGGGATTCTTTCAAGAAAGTTAAATTTGTTTCCATCTCGTTTGATGAATATCAGTCGGTTTTTAAGGAAACAGTACGTAAAGATCAAATAGCATCACTTGTTTGTTTCGTTGATACAAAAGGTGAAACCTCTGAAATCTTTAAAGAATATAGCTTAGATAGAGGTTTTAGTAGCTATTTATTAGATGAAAATGGTGTAATTATAGCCAAAAACATCTCTGCATCTGAACTCTCTTCTTTTATAAATTAAGAGAGGACAATTACTTAAGGGAAAAGAATACAACAAAAACAAAGTTCCGCAACTATTGTCATATAACAATGTTGCGGAACTTTCATTTTTATCAAATTTTAAATCCTACTCCCCCTTTTATTTAGGAGCATTATGATAAAGAGCTATCGCTATAATAGTAAATACCATATTGGGGATCCATACTGCTATCATCGGCGGAACATTTCCATTAATTGCAAATGTAGAAGATACTGTTTGAAACATGATATAAGTAAAACTTAAGCCGATACCGAGTCCTAAATGCAATCCCATTCCCCCTTTAATTTTACGGGAGGAAAGAGCCAGCCCTATAGTTGTTAAAATGAACGAGGCAAATGACATTGCAATTCGTCTTTCATACTCAATCTCAAACTCTTTTATATTTGCAAATCCACGTTGCTTTTGCTTAATAATGTATTCGCGTAAAGCCGGACTGGTCATTGTTTCTTGCTGATTCTTCATAATAAGGAAATCAGATGGTTCCATTACTATCGTCGTATCTTTTTTGTCTCCACGATAAAGCTTCTCTTTTAGTCCATTTAACTCTCGCACCATATAATCATGAAGAGTCCATTTATACAAAGAGGTAGAATCGTATGAAATTGATTGCGCAGTAAGGTGTGAAACTAATTTCTTATCCTTGAATTTATCTAAGGAAAAATGATATCCTGTTTTATCGTAATCTTGATACCTTTCAATATAGGCTATAACACCAGTATCTACTTCCAATTGGACATTCCGAACAAAATCTTGCTTTTTCTTCTTAACGTATTTATCTTCAAAATTTAGCTTAGTAACATTACCTTTAGGAATTACGTAAGAACCTAAACCATAAGTAAAAATAGAAATAATAGCGGCAGAAATCATATATGGACGCATCAGTCGTTTAAAACTAATTCCCCCAGCAAACATTGCAATAATCTCTGAATTCTCAGCTAGTTTTGATGTGAAAAATATAACAGAAACAAAAACAAAAAGAGAACTGAATAAGTTAGCAAAATATGGAATGAAATTTATATAATATTGGAAAATGATAGCTTTTAGAGGTGCCTCATTTTCCATGAACTTATCCATCTTTTCATTGATGTCAAATACTACGGCTATAGAAATAATCAAAGCAATTGAGAACACATATGTTCCCAAAAATTTCTTGATTATATACCAATCCAGCCGTTTAAGAATTCTTCTGCTCATCCTTTTATTTGTTATAATCTTGTCGAAATCCGATTAACCATCATAGGCTTCCATGTAGAAAAATCACCCGCAATAATATGTTTACGAGCTTCACCAACCAACCATAAATAAAATGCCAGGTTATGAATCGATGCAATCTGCATAGCTAACAATTCTTGTGCATGAAATAAGTGACGTAGATATGCCCTTGAATATAGCGTATCTACATATGAAGCTCCATCGGCTTCAATAGGAGAGAAGTCTGTTTCCCATTTCTTATTACGCATATTCATAATACCGTTTTTAGTAAATAACATACCATTACGGCCATTACGGGTAGGCATAACGCAGTCGAACATATCAACACCTCTTTCTATTCCTTCCAGAATATTCACAGGAGTTCCTACACCCATGAGATATCGAGGTTTTTCTTTTGGCAAAATTTCATTTACCAATTCAATCATCTCGTACATTTTCTCTACTGGTTCTCCAACTGCCAGACCACCAATAGCATTTCCATCGCATTCTTTCGAAGCAATAAACTCTGCAGACTGTTTACGCAGATCAGGATAAACACATCCCTGAACGATAGGAAATAATGATTGATTATATCCGTATTTAGGTTCCGTCTCATTGAATCGCTTCAAACAACGATCTAACCACCGATGTGTCAAGCCAAGAGATTTTTTAGCATAGGCATAATCAGAATCTCCAGGAGGACACTCATCAAAAGCCATCATTATATCCGCCCCAATTATACGTTCTATATCCATAACCTTTTCGGGGGTAAATATATGCTTGCTGCCATCAATATGTGAACGGAATTCAGCACCTTCTTCTCTTAACTTTCTAATGCCAGATAACGAGAAAACCTGAAATCCGCCACTATCTGTAAGCATAGGACGGTCAAAACTATTAAATTTGTGCAACCCACCTGCTTTTTCCAGAACATCCAATCCCGGACGCAAATACAGATGATAAGTATTACCTAGAATTATCTGCGCTTTAATATCCTGGATTAATTCTGTTTGATGCACAGCTTTTACAGAACCTATTGTTCCAACAGGCATAAAAATCGGAGTCTCAATCTGCCCGTGATCAGTAGTTATTAATCCGGCACGAGCATTTGATTTAGAATCCGTGTATTGTAGGTCAAATGTCATTTACTTTTTGGTTTCATGGAGAAATCAATCGCATCAGCAACTTTTTCATTAGTTAGTGCCAGTGCAAATACTTCTTTAATATCACTTACATAGTGGAACGTCAATCCTTTAAGATAAACTTCCTGAATTTCGTCTATGTTCTTTTTGTTCTCAGTACTTAAAATAATCTCTTTTATTCCGGCACGCTTAGCTGCTAAAATCTTTTCTTTAATGCCACCAACAGGAAGCACCTTTCCACGCAAGGTAATTTCACCTGTCATTGCCAGATTGCTTTTTACTTTTCTCTGGGTTAAAGCAGAAGCTAATGAAGTTGCCATAGTGATACCAGCAGATGGACCATCTTTTGGAATTGCACCTTCCGGAACGTGGATGTGAATATTCCAGTTTTCGAATATTTCATCATCAATAGCCAAAATAGAAGAGTGAGCTTTAATATACTCTAATGCAAGCATGGCAGATTCTTTCATTACATCTCCCAAGTTTCCAGTTAAAGTAAGTTTTCCACCTTTACCTTTGCTTAAGCTTGTTTCAACAAAAAGAATTTCGCCACCAACTGCAGTCCAGGCTAGTCCGGTTACAACTCCTGCATATTCATTTCCCTGATATTTGTCCTTCGAATATTCTTCAGCTCCAAGCAAATCATATAAATCTTCGGATTTAATATCCTTCTTGTTGAAAAAGCCATCAGTTGCATATTGGCGAGCTAACTTCCTCAGAATCTTACCAATCTTCTTTTCAAGTTCACGAACACCACTTTCACGAGTGTATGATTCTATAATTGTTTCTAATGTATCTTTCGGAATTTTGATATCATTCTTCGAAATGCCGGTAGCCTCCATCTCTTTAGGTACAAGATGTCGGCGAGCTATTTCTATTTTTTCTTCTGTGATATATCCACTTACCTCAATCAATTCCATACGATCCAATAATGGTTGAGGAATTGTATTAAGATTATTTGCTGTTGCAATAAACATCACTTTTGATAAATCATAATCAACATCCAGATAATTATCGTGGAATGCTCCATTCTGCTCAGGATCAAGCACCTCGAGCAATGCAGATGATGGATCCCCCTGGCGGTCAGCTCCAACTTTATCTATTTCATCCAGAATGAAAACCGGATTAGATGAACCTGCTTTAATTAAGCCTTTGATTATACGTCCGGGCATTGCACCAATATATGTCTTTCTGTGACCTCTGATTTCAGCTTCATCATGAATTCCACCTAAAGACATTCTGATATACTTTCTTTTCAATGCAGCAGCAATTGATTTACCCAAAGAGGTTTTACCTACTCCCGGAGGGCCATAAAGACATATAATAGGAGATTTTAAATCACCTTTTAATTTTAATACAGCCAAATGTTCAAGAATTCTTTCTTTTACCTTTTCAAGTCCGTAATGGTCTTTATTCAGCGTTTTTTCAGCATTCTTTAAATTGAAATTATCTGTAGAATAGACATTCCAAGGCAAACTTAGCATTGTTTGCAAGTAGTTTAGCTGAACACTATAATCTGGTGATTGCGAATGAGTACGTTCCAGTTTAGCCAATTCTTTATTGAAAATTTCATTGACTTCTTTGCTCCACTGCATTTTAGTTGCTTTCAGGCGCAACTCTTCAACCTCCTGATCTTGTCCGCCACCAAGTTCATCTTGAATTGTTTTTATCTGTTGCTGTAGAAAATATTCTCTTTGTTGCTGATCAATATCTTCTCTGGCGCGCATTTGAATAGATGCCTTTATTTCAGCTAGCTGTACTTCTCTATTTAGAATTTCCAAAAGATGATAAGCTCTTTCCTGCAAAGAATTAATCTGCAGTAATTCAACCTTTTCATCTTTCTTTAAAGGCATATTTGTGCATATAAAGTTAATCAGGAACATTTTGTTACTGATATTTTTTATTGCAAAAGCTGAATCCTGATGTAAGGTTCCTGAAACTTTTATGTATCTAATAGTCAAATCTTTGCAAGCATCAACCAGGGCATCAAATTCTTTATTTTCTTTTGCTGGTAATGCTTCTTCCAGTAACTTAACTTTGCCTAACAAATAAGGGAATGTTTCTGATAGACTTTCTAGCTCAAAACGTTTCATTCCCTGAAGAATTACAGTTGTGGACTGATCGGGCATTTCAAGAACACGAACTATTTTTGCAATAGTTCCGATTGTATGCAAATCTTCAAAATCAGGGTTTTCAGTTTCAGCTGCTTTCTGACAAACAACTGCTATATATGCATTATTTTTATATGCATCATTTACAAGTTTCAGTGATGATTTTCTTCCTACAGATATTGGTAATACAACGCCTGGGAATAAAACCATATTCCGCAGAGGTAAGACAGGAAGGCTGTCATCCACTTTAATATCAAACATCTGTTCCTCATTACCTTCAAAATCTGCTATAAATGAGAAACCATTATCATTTGAGTCTTCCATTTCACTTAAATATCCTTTTTTTATCATTTTATTTGTTATTCGAGGTTATATCTTTCGATAGTTAAAACCGACTGCAAAGGTAATCTATTCTTTATTAAAAATAAAACTCCAATGAAAGAAAAGAACAGTATAAATGCTAAATATTATTTCAAAAATGCACAAAAACTATTTAAAATATTTATTTTTGGCGAAAATTCAATAATCTGTAATGCCTAATCCATATTTTAGTTTTAAACAATTCACCGTATGGCACGATAAATGCGCCATGAAAGTTGGAACAGACGGAGTTCTTTTAGGTGCCTGGACAGATGTATCTAATGCAAATTCAGTTTTAGATATTGGCACAGGAACCGGATTAGTGGCTTTAATGATTGCGCAACGTTGTAATGCTGATATTTTTGCTATTGAGATTGATAATAATGCTGTAATTCAGGCTACTGACAATAAAAACAGATCACCTTGGAGCGAGCGGATTTCAATTATCCAAGGAGATTTTAAAACCTTTGAAAGCAATACTAAATTTGATGTTATTGTTTCAAATCCTCCTTACTTCTCAAATTCCTTATTACCTCCAGATATTAAGCGAAGCACAGCCCGGCATACAAATGAACTTTCATATTATGAACTTATTGAAGGTGCTGCAGAGCTATTATCTCCCAGAGGAAAGTTTTCATTAATTATTCCGGCGGATGTTATCGATAAAATTATAGAAATTGCAGCTAATTTTGATTTATATCCAATTAGACAAACGAATATTCTGCCCAAACAAGATAGTTTGTCTAAAAGAGTATTAATATCCCTTTCAAACAAAAAAAATGCATTTTTTGTTAAGCCAAATGATTTAATAATTGAATTAGCAAGGCATCAATATACTCCGGAATATATTGACCTAACCAAAGAATATTATCTGAATATGTAGTAAATTAATTTACCACACAGCTCACTGTTTCTTTGTTAATCTCTTAAAGAATTCAATATTCCTATCTATAATTTGCTTATTTCTTTGCGTTAAATCTTCCACAAGATTTTCTCCCTTAGGCTTCAATCCTACGAAATAGTCAGATGCTTTTTTTAATACATTCTGCTCTCTATTACTTTTTTCAGGAGTTATTACTAATAAACCTTTAGCGATAATCTCTACATCTATTTCTTCATTCATCATAACAGGGTCACCATCATAATGAACTACTCCCGGACGAGTTCTATGAATATGTATTTTTTTGCTTTTAAATGTTCTGATTCTACTATTCTGGTCTAATGTCTTATTAAATAACTGAAAAGCAAGAGATGGAATATCTATTACCGTAAAAGGCTCTAATATAGTAACATTCATCAATCCATCTTGAAGTGAAGCTTTAGGAGCAATATAAGCATTGTTACCATATTGAGAAGCATTACCACATGCAATTAAGAAAGCTTTATACTTAGTTTTAGTCTCCTCACTTTCAACTTCATAAGTTTCCGGTTTATAATTCAAACATTCCAACAGAGTTTTTTCCAAATACGTAAGAATACCTCGTCTTCCGGCAGCAGAAAACTTGAGACTTACAAAAGCATCGAAACCAACGCCACAAGTACAAAAGAATGGTTTATTGTTTATTTTTCCATAATCAATTGCAGAGATGTTCCCTTTATTGATTATATTAATAGCCTTACGACTATCCATCGGTATTCGCAGGTGACGAGCCAATCCATTCCCTGATCCACAAGGAATAATTCCTAAAACTGTATTGGTATGAATAAGAGAACGCGCAATTTCATTAATTGTTCCATCACCTCCAATAGCAGTTACACAATAAACGCCATCCGCGGCAGCCTTTGCAGCAATCTCTTCAGCATGGCCAGCTCTTTCTGTATATCTTATTTCAATCTCATATTTATTTTGATCTATTCTTTCATTTAACTGATTCAAAATTAATTTTTTACTCTGAGTGCCTGAGATCGGATTAACGATAAATAGTATTTTTTTCTTCTCATCCATGCGTTATATGATAAAATATTCAAACGACAAAAGTAATATATTAATCTTAATACAGTAGCTTTTTACACATTCTTTTATAATGAAAGTTACTTTTTTTATATAAAACAGACTAATAAATCACATAAATTGCTATCTTTGCGACCGTCTTTGCAAAAATGGCCGAAAAACAAGCAAAATTAAATAACTGATAATATAATATTAATGTAGGGGAGACCTACGAAGCATTATTATGGGATTATTACAAGATAAATTAGAGAAATATGATATACCACAGCAAGTTAAAGCTAAAGGTGTATATCCTTATTTCCGTTGCATTGAAAGTGAACAGAACACTGAAGTGATAATGAGTGGCAAGAAAGTGCTAATGTTTGGTTCTAACTCATATTTAGGACTTACTAACCACCCAAAAGTAATTGAAGCAGCAGTTGAAGCTACTCGTAAATATGGTACAGGATGTGCTGGTTCACGTTTCCTAAACGGAACTCTAGACATTCACCTGGAACTAGAAAAAGAACTTGCCGAATTCGTAGGAAAAGAAGATGCAATTATCTATTCTACCGGATTCCAGGTTAACTTAGGAGTTGTTTCATGTGTTACAGGTCGTGAAGATTATATTATCTGTGATGAACGAGATCATGCCTCAATTGTTGATGGAAGACGTTTATCTTTCTCTCAGACATTAAAGTTCAAACACAATGACATGGCTTCTTTGGAAAAAGAACTTCAAAAATGTAAGCCAGATAAAATAAAACTGATTGTTGTAGACGGTGTTTTCAGTATGGAAGGCGATGTTGCAAACTTACCTGAGATTGTACGTTTAGCAAAACAATATGATGCAAACATCATGGTTGATGAAGCTCATGGACTTGGAGTACTTGGAAATCATGGACGTGGTACTTGTGATCACTTTGGTTTGACTAAAGATGTTGATTTAATAATGGGAACTTTCAGTAAGTCTCTTGCTGCAATTGGCGGTTTTATTGCTGCTGATGAATCTATAATCAATTATCTGAGACACAACTCACGTTCTTATATGTTTAGTGCAAGTAACACACCAGCTGCAACTGCAGCTGCACGCGCTGCTTTGCAGATTATGAAAGCTGAACCAGAACGTATTGATTATTTATGGGATATTACAAATTACTCTCTTAAATGTTTCCGTGATTTAGGTTTCGAGATAGGAAATACTTCAACTCCAATTATACCTTTATATGTGCGTGATATGGAGAAAACATTTATGGTTACAAAAATGTTGTTTGATGAAGGTGTATTTGTTAATCCAGTAATTCCACCTGCATGTGCTCCTGAAGACACGCTAATTCGCTTCTCTTTAATGGCAACACATACGAAAGAACAAATTGATGTTGCTGTTGAAAAATTAGCAAAATGTTTTAGAGCGTTAGATATTATTAAATAATATACTCAAATTCCATAATAAAAAGTCTTCTTCAATTAATATGAAGAAGACTTTTTTGTATTTATAGCTTTCTTATAATCAACAAGATAGAAGTGATTAATTAAAATAACAAAAAAATAAGCAAAATAAACTTGCATATTTGATATAAAGAGCCTATCTTTGCATCGCTTTTGAAAGGAAATACTTACAGAAGTTATCGGGGTGTAGCGCAGTCCGGTTAGCGCACCTGCTTTGGGAGCAGGGGGTCGTGGGTTCGAATCCCGCTACCCCGACAAAGAGTCTGAATAATCATTCAGACTCTTTTTTTTGATATATATTGATTAAAACTGTATTTTATAGAGACTATTATAATTATTGGTCAATAATTATAATAGCAAAGCCCAATAAATAATATCCATTCACCAATAATAAATAATCAAACTTGAATAATTTTGAAAGAAGGATTATACAATTAAAACACTAAGTTACTTTGAGTAAAGCATAATCCAAACTTTTTAAATTATTGAAGCCACCCACATTTCACTAACAATTTGCATAAATATAGATTTACCTATTTACAGCAGAATCTAAACAAAGAATATTAATATTTATTTTGAAGGTTAACTACTAGATAATCAGCAAAGAAGAAGATCAATGGAGTTTTTGTTTAAAAATTAAAGCCTTAAAAGCTTGGATAATTCACATAGAACACCTATCTTTGCATCGCTTTTGAAAAGAAACACTTATCAGAAGTTATCGGGGTGTAGCGCAGTCCGGTTAGCGCACCTGCTTTGGGAGCAGGGGGTCGTGGGTTCGAATCCCGCTACCCCGACAATTAAGAGTCTGAATAATTATTCAGACTCTTTTTTTATATCTATAATTCAAGTCTCCATTCAAAGAGAATAAGAAATTGTGGCTCATTAGCTATAATAACAAACTCCAATAAACAACATCCATTTTTCAATTATAAAAAATCAAACTTGAATAATTCTGAAAGAAAGATTATATTTTCGATATGCAAAATCATATTTAGCAGAACGCATATCGAACTTATAAAATTTATCGGCCAACCTACAACTACTTAAATAAGCACAAAGAATAGATTGAACAGTAATAACAGAATTAAAACTAAAAATATTGAAATTTATTTTTTATGTTAACTACTAGATAATCAACAGAAAAGAAGATCTTTAGAGTTTTTGCTTAAAAATAAAAGCCTTAAAAGCTTGGATTATTCATACAGAACATCTATCTTTGCATCGCTTTTGAAAAGAAACACTTATCAGAAGTTATCGGGGTGTAGCGCAGTCCGGTTAGCGCACCTGCTTTGGGAGCAGGGGGTCGTGGGTTCGAATCCCGCTACCCCGACAATCAAGAGAGCTAGTTACAATTTATTTGTAATTAGCTCTCTTTTTTTATTGAATATAATTCTCCCTAAACATCGATAAATTAAGATTTTTATATAATTTTGCATCCAATATACAAAACAGAAAATCTAAGAATAAAAGAATATGTATAGAACGCATACTTGTGGGGAACTTCGGATCTCCGACGTAAATAAAGTAGTAACACTTTCAGGATGGGTGCAACGCTCCAGAAAAATGGGGGGAATGACATTTGTTGACCTCCGTGACCGCTATGGTATTACCCAGCTTGTTTTTAACGATGCTGTTAATGCTGAGTTATGTGATGCAGCAAACAAACTTGGACGTGAATTTGTAATACAAGTTAAAGGTGAAGTTAATGAACGTTCAAATAAGAATGCAAACCTTTCTACAGGAGATATTGAGATTATTGTTTCAGAACTAGATGTTCTTAACACTGCAGCAACACCTCCTTTCACTATAGAAGATAATTCAGATGGTGGCGATGATATTCGTATGAAGTATCGTTACCTTGATCTTCGCCGCAACGCTGTTAGATCAAATCTAGAACTTCGTCATAAAATGACTATTGAGGTACGTAGCTATCTTGATAAACTTGGATTCTTAGAAGTAGAAACTCCAATTCTTATCGGTTCTACACCTGAAGGTGCACGCGACTTCGTGGTTCCTTCACGCATGAATCCGGGACAATTTTATGCATTGCCTCAGTCACCACAACTTTTCAAACAGTTGTTGATGGTATCAGGTTTTGACCGTTATTTCCAGATAGCTAAATGTTTCCGCGACGAGGACCTTCGTGCCGACCGCCAACCTGAGTTTACTCAGATAGACTGCGAGATGAGTTTTGTTGAGCAAGAAGATGTAATCAGCACGTTTGAAGGAATGGCAAAGCATTTATTCAAAGCAATTCGTGGCATAGAGATTACTGAATCATTTCCACGCATGACATGGCATAATGCTATGAAGCTTTACGGAAGTGATAAACCAGATATTCGCTTTGGAATGGAATTCGTTGAATTAATGGACATTCTTCAAGGCAAAGGTTTTTCTGTATTCGATAGCGCAGCTTACGTTGGTGGTATTTGCGCAGAAGGAGCAGCATCATATACTCGTAAACAATTAGATGGCCTGACTGAATTCGTTAAGCGTCCTCAGATTGGAGCAAAAGGTATGGTTTATGCTCGCGTAGAAGCTGACGGAAACGTAAAATCAAGCGTTGATAAATTCTATACTCAGGAAACTCTTCAGGAACTTAAAGCTGCCTTTGGTGCAAAACCTGGCGATTTAATCCTGATCCTTTCAGGCGATGATGCTAACAAAACCCGCAAACAACTTTGCGAACTTCGTCTTGAAATGGGTAATCAATTAGGCCTAAGAGATAAAGATACGTTTGCTTGCCTTTGGGTTATCGATTTCCCTCTGTTTGAATGGGATGAAGAAAGTGGTCGTTACATGGCAATGCACCACCCATTTACCTCTCCAAAACTAGAAGACGTTCCATTGCTTGATACTAATCCTGGTGAAGTTCGCGCTAATGCTTACGATATGGTAATTAATGGCGTAGAAGTAGGAGGTGGTTCTATTCGTATTCACGATAGTGCTTTACAGAAAAAAATGTTCGAACTTCTTGGTTTTACAGAAGAAAGAGCTCAGGAACAATTTGGTTTCTTAATGAATGCCTTCAAGTTTGGTGCTCCTCCTCACGGTGGATTGGCCTATGGTCTTGATCGTTGGGTATCTCTGTTTGCCGGACTTGATTCTATCCGCGACTGTATTGCATTCCCTAAAAATAATTCTGGCCGCGATGTAATGACTGATGCTCCAGGATATTTGGAACAATCACAGTTGGATGAATTGAATCTTGTAATAGATATAAAAGAAGAAAAGTAATTTAATTACATTATAAAATAAAGGAAGTAATGGGAATGCTCAAATCATCTCGTTACTTCCTTTTTTATTTGTGTATATTGGCATATAAGAATTAAAAAATAATAGCCTGAACAGATTTATTTCTGAACAGGCTATTATTTTAGAACTTAAAGATATTTTCAGCTATGCGTTAATTGATCAAAGCTTTATCTTTGAAAAAAGATTAATCAATAAAACGTTTTGCTATTTCTCCATATTCGTCGATTCTACGATCGCGAAGGAATGGCCACCAGCGGCGCACATTCTCTGAACGGGTTAAGCTAACCTCAACGACCATGTTCGTTGCTTCGTTATTTCCTGCTTGAGCAAGAAATTCCCCTTGCGGACCGGCAACAAAACTATTTCCCCAAAACTGAATACCATTGGTGTTTCCGGAAGGATCTTCTTCATGTCCAACACGGTTTACGGAAACAACCGGAAGTCCGTTGGCAACGGCATGCGCTCTTTGAGAGATAATCCAGGCATTCAGCTGACGGCCCTTTTCATCTTCAGTATCGGAGCTTTCCCATCCAATTGCTGTAGGGTAGATTAATATTTCGGCTCCACGAAGCGCCATTAAGCGGGCAGCTTCAGGATACCACTGATCCCAGCAAACCAATACTCCAAGTTTTCCAAGAGATGTTTGAATGGGTTGAAATCCTATATCGCCAGGGGTAAAATAAAACTTTTCATAATATGCAGGATCATCCGGAATATGCATTTTCCGATACTTTCCGGCAATAGATCCATCGGTATCAAATACTACTGCTGTGTTATGATACAGCCCCGGAGCACGTTTCTCGAATAAAGAGGTAACCAGCACAATTCCATGTGCGGCAGCCAATTCTCCATAAAATCCGGTAGACGGGCCAGGTATAGGTTCAGCAAGATCAAAGTTATTTGTATCTTCTACTTGACAAAAGTAAAGAGAGTTGTGTAACTCCTGAAGCACAACCAGTTGAGCACCTTGAGATACACAAGCTTCAATGTTATCCGCCAGTTTTTTAAGATTCTCTTTTAAATCAGCCGTATTTGATTGCTGCACTAAACCTATCTTTATAGTTCTGTTATCCATTGTTCTTCGTTTTTAATTTGTTTTCCCCGCATTCTATTTAATAACACCCTCAGGATATTGCATAGTTACACAATGAAGAGAGCCATGCTGCTTAATTAATGCACGACAATCAATTCCGACAATCTCTTTATCCGGGAAAGCTTCTGTAAGTATTTCTGCCGCTTCAGCATCATTCTTAGGTTGATTATAGGTAGGATAAAGAATTGATTCATTGAGAATTAAAAAGTTTGCATACGTAGCAGGCAAACGTTCAGTATCTTCTATTATACAGTCGGCCATTGGCAGAGCGAGTAAACGATAAGGTTCTCCTGCCAAAGTACGGAACGTACGAAGTTGATCCTCCATTTTCGTCAACTCCTCATAATGTTCATCTTCCGTATCTGTACACTTTACATAAACAATCGTATTATTGGGGCAAAGACGAGCCAAGGTATCTACATGACTATCAGTATCATCACCAGCCAGATAACCATAATCAAGCCACAACACCTGTTGCAGATGAAATACAGAACGCAAATATTCTTCAATTTCCACCTTATTCATTGTATCGTTCCGGTTGGGTGCAAGTAGGCAAGTAGATGTAGTAAGCAGAGTTCCTAATCCATCACTTTCTATAGAGCCGCCTTCGAGTACAAAATTTAAGTGATTTTCATATTCACCATTGAAACATTTTGCATTGTAAGCCTTATGCGTAATTTGATTATCAAGACCGGCACCAAATTTTTGTCCCCAACCATTAAAACAAAAGTCGAGAAGGCGAGGGGCAGAGCCGTCTATCATCGTAATAGCACCATGATCACGAGCCCACGTATCATTTGTTTCGCATTCAAAGAAACGAACATTTTCCATGTTTACCCTATTGGAAAGCTGCGCCTTAACTGCATTTACATCCGGAGCCACGATTAGGAGCAATTCTTTCTTTGCAATTTCCCGGGCAATGGCAACAAAACATTCCTGCACTTCGGTAAGCATATGAGCCCAATCTGTACCGGCATGTGGCCATGTAAGCTGTACACCGCTTTGTTTGTACCATTCGGCAGGAAGAAAAGGTTCACGCTTTTCAACTTGAATACCAAAAGGATCTCCCCAATTTATCTGATAATCTTTTTCTTCGTCTCCATTTTTTGGAAGACCAACTAATATACCCATCTTGGTTTATTTCTTTTCTTTAGGTTTACGATCAAAGAACGGATTTTTACTTGAACAGCTAATTGGAATAGCCATCACGGTTTTACAACCAGGAAGCCAGTCGAGTGACTGAGCAGCAAGTCCGGCAGAAAACATAACGCGCGAATCTACACGTAAGTCCGATGCCGTAGCACATGCCGAACCAATAGCGATACCCACATCAATAGTATTCAGAGCGCATGGAGTTTCACTCGGTTTGGAAGCACAAGTGGGAAATCCACAATGACCACAATTTAACCCTTGCAATTTCTCATGTGTACCAATTAAAACAATTGCATCAGCCGAAAGAATATTTTCTGCATCACGAAGAAAGAACATCATTCCATTTTCTCCGTTCAGTCTGATCATCTCATCGGAAAGTAATTTTATATCATTTTCAGTAACAACAGCCGTTTCAATCACATCAACACCCTTTCCTTTAGGAGCTGTACGCGCAGCAGTCATCATCTGTTTAGCCACATTAAGCATATGCTCATGTCTGGCATCACGTTCATTTAATATCATCCCGGTTTCTTTTTATACTTATTAAGGGTACAAATATAAATCATTGAAGTCATTTGTCAAAACATAACCGAACGTTATTATTTCCCTGTACAAAAGAATTAATTCTCTTGTACAGAACAATATATTCTTTTGTACAGAAGAAAACAATCTTTTGTACAAAAAATATTTGTTTTAACGAGTATAATTTTTATCTTTACGGCATAATAATTTAAATAACAACGATATGGCTATAGATTTTAAGGCTACGAAAGTTAACAATAACATGAAGCCCGAAGAAAAACCTCGTTATTACGCTAAAGCAGTAACTAAAGGAACCGTAACACTAAACCGCATTATTGAAGATATGTGCGAAGAAAGCACACTTTCAAAAGCTGATGTAGTTGCCGTTGTTGCCGGACTTAGCAAGCATTTATTAAAGAATCTGCAGGAAGGTTATACTGTGAAAATTGATTCGTTAGGAACATTTTCCACTTCAGTAAAGAGCCCAACAGTAGATAATGCAGAAGCTGTTCACTCAAAAGATGTTTCATTCAGCAAGATTAATTATCTTCCAGAAGTACGAATGCTGGAAAGCTTCCGTGCTGTATCGTTCCAGAAAGTGGAAACAAAAGAAGAAGCAAAAGTTTCAAAGCCTAGAGGACGCAAGCCTATTCGCAGAAAATAACTAAAGAATGCTCAAAATAGAAGATGCCTGTATTGCGTATGGAGAGCAAGAACTCTTTACGGGACTTTGCGTGCATATAAAAAGAGGTGAGATGGTCTGCATTTCCGGTGAATCCGGAAGTGGAAAGACTTCACTTCTTAATGCAATCCTGGGGTTTGTTCCCTTAACAAGCGGTAGCATAACAATAGATGATCTTTTACTTTGCGAAGAAAACATTGACCAGATTAGAAGAAAAATTGCATGGATACCTCAGGAACTTGCTTTGCCATGCGAATGGGTAAGCGAAATGGTAAAGCTTCCTTTTGAGCTAAAGGCAAATAAAGGAATTCATTTTTCTAAGAAAAAGCTTTTCGAGGTATTTAAAGAACTGAATCTGGAAGAAGAACTCTTTACAAAGCGCGTCAGTGAAATTTCAGGCGGCCAGCGACAAAGAATTATGATTGCTGTAGCTTCTCTTTTAGAGAAACCTTTGCTAATTATTGACGAACCAACTTCGGCGCTTGATGCTGGATCTGTAGAAAGAGTATTGAACTTTTTCAACACGCTATCTCAAAAAGGAATGACTATTCTTGCTGTTTCTCACGACCGTGCATTTAAACTAGGCTGCGATAATGTAATATACTTATAGCCACATGGGAACAATAGATATTAGTTATGAAAACTTACTAATTGGTTTGCTAATGATGGGCATTCCAATGTTTTACCTGTGGAAATTTAAGACAGGACTGGTAAAATCCACGTTGATAGCTGTACTGAGAATGTTAGTCCAACTCTTCCTTATTGGAGTCTATTTAAAGTATCTTTTTTTCTTAAATCATCCGCTGGTAAATTTTCTTTGGGTATTCGTAATGATAATCGTTGCATCAGAAACAGCAATAGTCAGAACCAGGCTGCAACGAAAGATTCTTTTGATACCAATTTCCATTGGTTTTTTTATTTCTGTAGTCCTTATAGGTACCTATTTTTTAGGTTTGGTTCTACAACTAAATAATATTTTTAATGCACAATATTTCATTCCAATATTTGGCATTTTGATGGGTAATATGCTGTCTGTTAATGTAATAGGATTGAATACATTTTATAGTGGGCTTCAGCGGGAACAACAAGAATATTACTACTTATTAGGAAATGGAGCAACCCGACAGGAAGCTCAGGCACCATTTATCAGACAAGCTTTAATAAAAGCATTTAGTCCTTGTATCGCAAATATGGCAGTAATGGGGCTCGTTGCTCTTCCCGGAACTATGATAGGGCAGATACTTGGAGGAAGTAGTCCTAATGTAGCAATAAAATATCAAATGATGATAGTTGTCATCACCTTTACAGCATCTATGCTCTCTATCATGATCACAATCTCAATTGCATCCAGGCGTTCCTTTGATAAATTCGGCAGATTAATTCGCGTCTTTAAAGAAAGTAAGAAAAATGGATGAAGATATTTTAAAACTGGTTAGCCAAATTTCTACTCCTGGATTCTTTGTTACTACAGAAATTATTCAATCTTCGACAGAAAATCCTAAGGGAATAGAAGCATTTATATTACAAAAAATTAGCAACATAAAAGCTGGATCTACCGGGAGAAAATTTGCTTTTAGAGAAAATGGCTGGCAGATAAATTTTACATTCTTTCCCACAAACCAGGTTGTAGACAAGCGCTATGGATTAATGAATAAAATGATAAAAGAGAAAAAAAAGGTTCATTAAGTTTTTGCGAATTAGAAAGAAAGTATTACTTTTGTTGTATCAAATAATAGACATGGCGGTTTAGTGTAGTGGCCTAGCACGCAACTCTCTCACGGTTGAGACTCGGGTTCGATTCCCGGATCCGCTACAAAATAAGGTGTAAGAAATTGAAGTTCTATTTGTTGCACCTTTTATTTTTTATTACTAGTCAAACCTCAAATTTATTTTTTCACAAATTTAAGTGCTTATGATAAATATAAACGCTTAAAAAACACCTAAAAATTCGACTAAAATAATAACTCGCACGCAAAGCACAATTTGTTTATATCACCAAACTTATTAAATTTGCTTCCGATGGTGAAATTCATCACAAATGTATTAAATAATAATTCTCAACAAATTTATTGAGAAGATCAATCAAACATCTAAAATAATAAAATTGTCCCAATCAATGTTTTAAAGTTGATTTGTTTCAGTCTGAAAAATTAAAAAAGTATGTCTTTTCTGAGTATACTTATTCTCACTCGTCAATTGAACTCAATTGCGAATTTACAAAACAACGATAGAGTATACACTCAGTTAGGAAGACATTTGTCAATCACTCTATTGTGAATTTAGCCAAAGCATAAAGTAAGCAATTCATTTACTTCGAGAAGAAATAAAATGAATTTTGCTTTTACCAAGTTTGACTAAACGAATTCTTCAATAGATTTAATTTCGGATGGGTTGGTAATAGCAATGGGGCAGGAAAATTGAAGAGAATTAAATTTTCATTTTTATCATTGAGATTCTCACACCCTTGGAAGAGAAAATATAGAGAAAAACCCCAAAAAGTAATATTAACTATTTATTAATGTCAAAATTTCCCAGATGAATAACAATTCCTAAAACTAAAATTTAAATATAACTAACTAAATTACAGCAAGTTTAATGGATTTTGACCCATTTCTAATGCAATTTCCTTGCGATATTTATTTTTTCATTGGTATTTGGTCGGAATTTATAATTCTCAGCATTCTAGACAGACTAGATTTCGCAAAGCAAATTTACTCTTCAGTGCAACGGAGTATAAATGTGGTTGCGCCAATTGTAATAATCGCACCATCTTTTAAAACGACCCGATCTTTGTCTCCTAAAATTTCATTCATATGAAAAGTGCCAGTCACACTTGGGAAATCTCTCAAAGTATAAATCAATTCATCTTTCTTATTTCGTCTGACATTTATTACACAATGTTGACGATCCATACTCATGTCGCCGGTTTCGATAGGAGTGTTGATTTTAGTTCCAACGCATCTACGCCCAATAACATTATCTCCAAGAGAAAGTGGGAGAATTTGTTTAAAGCCAAAAACATTTTCAATAACAACAATACTTCCAAAAGTACTTTTGTCGCTTTCTTGATCTAAAGCTTCCTCATTTCTGTTCTTTGATTTAAGTTTAGTTTTACCAATACGGATGCTAAACTGCTTACCGCAATGTTCACAAACAAATACCAAAGATTGTCCTTCGGTGTACTTTGTTTCGTCAAATGTAAGATAATTCTCACACTTTGGACACAATATTCTTTTCATATAATGGGGAATCTTTTACTTGTCAGTCAGCAACCAAGCATCCTTAAAGTTCTTATTTTTCTTTAACTGAAGTAGTTTGTTGTTAGCTTCATCATTATTTGATAATGACATAATGCTTACTCTAATCCATTTGTTACCTTCAATAACGCTCGCTTTAGAATAACCTTTTGATATTAATCTATCTACAATCTCTTGAGCATCAGCACGATTATTTACGCTTGCAATAATTATGTGGCAAGAATTCTTATTTATAGATTCTGCTGAAGGTTTAGCAGTATTACTTTTATTTTCTGTGTTACTTTTAGGAATAACAACTTCCTTTATTGCTTTTGGCTTTATCTGTTCCTGCACTTTCTGATTGTTCACTTGTTTTTTTGCAGGAATACTTTCTTTCATGCTGTTATCAAATGGTTCTAACAACTCAGATGGAATTAATTGAGCATAATTACCTTTTTCTACATAAGTATTTTCAACCGGAGTAGACATTAAAAAGAAAATTATAATTGCCGCAGCAACTGCAACAGCTGTACGAATAAATGAACGATTAACTCTAATCTCGTAAACTTTTGGATTGGACGTTTCTAGTACTACCTCTTCATCTATTGTTTTTGCAACCTCATCAATCTTATTTATTCCAAAAGAACTTAATCCATATAAATAAGGTGTAAGTAATCCATCTTCATAAGGTTGGAATTGAAGCCTACCATGAATTGTAAAAAACATATCTCCAATTCCATGCATTTCAACTTTTCCTTCGATATGTAAAGTATTAATAAGCTCATCAACAGCTTTATTAATAAGTCTAGAAGCATCGGAGAAGTCTGTACAATAAGATGTCATATACGATTGAACCAATAGTCCATCATTCATTTTGAGCTGAGGATTAAAACCTATAGAACGAGTAGGAGGAAGGAATATACCTTCTTCTTCTATCCATCTTGCTGGAGTATAGTGAGATACGAATCCGCCAAACGACGGGATAATAACACAATCGTTCTCTAATAGTAACGTTTCTATATGTTTTAGCAATTCAATCATGATGCAAATGTACGTTTTTTTATTGATTTTGCCTATAAAATCGGGATTTTATTATCAATAAAAACACAATAAAGAAAGTGTAATGGCGTTTTTAATCTATGCTAATGAAGAAATATTTAGTACTTTTGTTTTAAACATATATAGATTAATTTGCCGAATGAAAAATAAGGGACTTATCTTATTGGGTGCAATACTCTCAATGTATTCTTGCAGTACACCTCAAAAAATATCATATTTTCAAGATTTACAGCAAATTGAAAGTAAAGACTATTCTGTAGATATGAATAGCGCCAGTTATGAAGTTAAAATACTTCCTTCTGATCTTCTTTCTATTATAGTAACTGGTAAAGATCCTGTTGCTGTTGCTATGTTTAATTTACCTGTGTCATCTACAATAAATCCTGGTGAAACAGAACTTTCAACAACTCCTGTATTGCAATCATATTTAGTAGATGTAAATGGGGACATAGATTTTCCAACATTAGGCAGAATAAAAGTTGCAGGGTTATCTCGCCGGAAAATTAGCGATTTATTAAAAGATAAAATATCTAAATATGCTAAAGATCCTATTGTAAATGTTCAGTTACTTAACTTTAAAGTTTCAGTCCTTGGCGAAGTAAATAATCCCGGAACTAAAGCTACATCAAATGAACGAATGACTATTATGGATGCAATCAGTCTAAGTGGCGACTTGAGTATTTATGGAAATAGAGAAAATGTGCTTCTAGTCCGTGAAAATAATGGTAAAAAGGAGTTTCATAGATTCAACCTTACTTCAACAGATATATTTAAATCACCCTATTTTTATCTGAAACAGAATGATGTAATTTATGTACAACCAAATCAAGCAAAGCAGAACAGTTCAAGAATGGATTCAGCTAAACAATTTAATCTTTCAGTTGCATCTACTGTAACAGCTGCCATATCTGTAATAGCATCTTTATGTATTGCTTTATTTTTGAAATAAAAATACAACTATGAAATATAATAATAATCCTATACAACAAGATGAAAATATTGATATTGCAAAACTATTTTCCAGATTTTATGCATATTGGAAATATTTCTTCTCTATTGGATTCATTTGCATAATAATCGCAATAATTTTTATACTTGTAACACCTTCACAATACAAAATAAAATCAAGTTTACAGTTGATTTCTGAAAGTTCAGGGATGACTTCAGAACTAAAAATGTTAAAAGCAACAGCTCTTGGTTCTATGTTTAGTGCTTCAGGAGCTGGTGTAAATGCAAATGATGAAGTACTTCTTATTCAGTCCAAGGTAATTACTGGAGAAATGATTTCCAAACTTGGTTTACAGGTTGACATCAAAAATAAAGAAGGACTTAAAATGATTTCTGCCTACAAGAAATCGCCTATAGCATTAGAATTCCCAACAAATTTCTTAGATACATTATCAAAACCAATTTCTGTAAAGCTTTCAATAAATAATCAAAAAGCAGATATCAAGTTGAAGTCAGCTTTATTTGAGGAAAAGAATTTAAATGATGTTTCTTTACCATATATAATACAATCTGGAATAGGAAACATAAAAATATCCAAGACAGTCAACTTTAAGTTGGAAAATGATAAAGATCTTGAAATAAATATATATCCATTAAATTATATTTATGAATTGTATTTAGAAAAACTTGTAATAGCTCCTGCCGATGCTGGATCTGACATTATAGAATTAAGTTTGAAAGATGAAAATAAGGAAAGAGGAACTGATATTCTTAATACTACGATGGAGATATATAATGATTATTCTAAATCAGTAAAAGTTATAAAATCAGCAGTAAACGCTTCATTTGTTAAAGAAAAGTTGGCCTTAGTAACATCGGAACTTGACAGTCTTGAAAAGAAAATAGAAATATATAAAAAACAAAATAAAATTCCAGACCTCGAGGCTTATGGAAGTGTTGTTTATATGGGTTCTGAGGAATCGAATAAGAAAATACTTGATTTGCAAACTCAATTAAAGTCAATGAACTATGTACTTAGTTATATAAAGAATCCTAATAACCAATATGCAATTGTTCCTAATATAAGCTACGGAGATGAAGCTTTGACTTCTGCCTATAATAAATTAATGTTCGAACGATTTAGGTTATTAAAAAGCACAGAACCTTCTAATCCTGCAATAGTTCTAATTAATGATCAATTGAAAGAACAACGAAAAGTCCTTATTGAAACAATAAATTCAGCAATAAAAGGTCTTGAAATTACAATTAATGAAGTAAATAGAAAGGATTTATCTCTTAATTCTCAACTTAACAAGTTGCCTGCACAAGAAAAAGAATTCATAGAAATGAAAAGAGCGCAGAAGGTAAAAGAAACACTTTATCTTTTCCTTCTCCAAAAGATTCAAGAAAAAGAGATTTCAAATGCTCCCGATGAAATGGCATCACGTATTGTTGATCATGCATATTGTTCTTTTAAGCCAGTCTTTCCTAAAAAAATAATAGTATTTGCAGTTGCTTTTTTGGCCTCAATTATACTTTCAATAATTATTATCTCGATTCGACTATTTTTTATAAAAAAGACAGCGTCAAAAGAGGACTTTGATGATAATTTGTCATATCCAATTTGGGGAAAATTCACTGATTACGAATCGTTCAGAATACTAAGAAAATTCGTATATTCAAAAGATAAACAGAGCCAAATTTTTATTGTTACTTCAAACATAGAAGGAGAAGGAAAAACATATTTTTCTTCAAATTTAGCTAAAAGTTTATCTATGACAGATAAAAAAGTTGCACTCGTAAATATGGATTTTACAAAGCAACCAGATTCATTTAAAGATAAAAAAAATCAATTTACTCTTAATCAGTATATTTATAGCAACATAGATTTAGATAGGATATTAATTAAAGAAACACCAAATTTAACTATCATTCAATCAGAACAGTCTCATGAAGATTGTGGAAATCTAGTGTACAGTTCCAAAATGGAATTGCTAATAAACTATCTGAAAACTAATTACGACTATGTAATCATCGATAGCACTTCATTGTCTATCTCATCGTCAGCATATGATATTGCCCATCTAGTAGACTATACATTTTTTGTTATACGTAAAGAATTTACACCAAAAAGCAAATTGAAGAATATAAATAATATAATAAAATCCGGTTTATTACCAAATGTATGCATTGTTATGAATTCTAATATTTCTAAATAAATGGTTTCAATTAAGATATCCAAAAACAATCTATTCTTTGTCTTTCTTATATTTGGATACATATTAGGAGTCATGCTTTATGACTTTATAGATTTCAAATATACAGATGAACTTATGGCTGCATTTTTAGTTCTATTCACAGGTTTGATTCTTTGGGAAAGACGAAGGTGGAGCCAAGCAAAGCCATTATATATACTAGGAGGTATTTTTCTTTTTTATATTATTTATTCATTTATGATTAAATCAAATGTACCTAAAGCTATATTAATGGATGCCACAATTCAGATAAAACCATTTTTAGGCTTTTACTGCACTTATTTATTAATGCCTGTTTTATCAAAAAAATATAAGTTATTTATTACTATTATGTGTCTATCATTCGCTTTTATTTTATTAATTATAGCTTTATTAGGGCATATAGATACTATTTTTGGACATCCTTCGCGCTATGCCACAGCTGCTGTTGCAACCGCCTTTCTATATCTGTACTGTAGTTCATACACATGGAAAGATCTTATAACTTTCATTTTAATTTTGTCGGTTGGAATTCTATCAACTCGTTCAAAGTTCTATGGTTTTTTTATGTTTGCGTTATTTTTTTCTATTATGCTAAAATCAGGATATAGATTTAAAACGACTTACCATTCTGTACTATTAGCTTTTTTTCTTCTTTTTATTGTATTGATTGTAGCATGGGATAAAATAGATTTATATTTTATAGTTGGGACAATGAATAACACTGGCGAAAAGTGGGCTCGTCCAGCTTTATATGGGGTCTCATTTTTAATATTCATTGATTATTTACCATTCGGTAGCGGATTAGGTAGTTTTGCAACATATACTTCGGCCCAATATTATTCAAAAACTTATGCGGAATATCATATTGATAGACTTTGGGGATTATCTAAAGACTATCCAGATTTTATATCTGATACATACTATCCCTCATTAGCACAATTCGGAATTGTTGGACTTTTTCTTTTCGTTTATTTTTGGATAAGAATTCTGAAAGCAATGTTTGCTTATAAGAAAAAATATGGAATGGATAAGCTTTTTCTAATTACAACTCTAATTATTGCTTTTTTTGGAATAGAATGTATTGCTGACTCAACATTTACTCACAATCGAGGTTTTTTTATATTAGTAATATTAGGCCTTACATTATCTGAAATGCATTCTATGCAGAAAGAATAATTAGTCATTATATGAAAAGCTCTAGAAATAAAAAATTTATTACCGATATATTAATTTACGGGATTGGTAACTTAGGATCAAAAATGATAACTTTCTTATTAGTCCCTCTATATACTTACTTTATTGATAGAAAAGATTTTGGATATTATGATTTAATATTAAATATTATTTTCTTAGCAATACCTTTTGTGACTGTCCAATTACGTGATGGAGTCTTTAGATTTTTAATTGACAATGAAAAAAATGAGTTTAGGACAAAAGTTATATCTTTTACTTATTCTATGATTTTAAAATCAATCCTTATAACATTAGTTCTTTGCCTATTTTTATCATTTTATATATCCATTCCACATTTTTGCTTAATTCTAGGGACCTTAATAGTAATGTCATATTATGAAGTTCAAATACAAATAGTACGTGGCTTAGGTGAAAACAAATATTTTGTTATAGCAGGTATTATAACATCTTTATTCATTGGTTTATTTAGCATTTTATTTGTAGTTGAATTATCAATGGGAATTACTGGAATTTTTGTTGCAAATATTAGTGCAAGAATCATTTCACTATTCGTTATTGAACTTAAACTTTGTACTTGGAAGAAATATTTTAGATATAGATTTCAAGATAAAGAATTAAATAAGCAACTGATAAATTACACACTACCTCTTTTACCTAATATAATTTGTTGGTGGTTGATTGGAAGCTCTAATCGCTTTTTCATTGCAAATTTTCTTGGCTTTGATGCAAATGGGATATATGCTGTAGCCATGAAATTTTCAACTATATTAGAGACATTAACAGTTATCATCTATCAAGCATGGCAAGAAACAGCTATTAAGCAATATAATTCACATGATAAAAATGAGTTTTACTCAAAAGTCTTTAATTTGTATCTTTTATTATTAGTAACAACAGGAACTTATTTTGCCTTTATTTTAAAATTTTGTTTTAAATGGATTATAGATATAAAGTATGGAGAAGGGATAATTTATCTATTCCCAATGTTCATTTCAGTAATTTCTTATGCACTTTCTTCTTTTTTTGATATAGGATATCAATGCTCTAAACAAACAAATCGTATTTTACCATCAATTATATTTACTGCGATTTTAAATTTATTATTAAACTATCTTTCAATTCAGCTATGGGGAATAATGGGAATAGTTGTGTCATCTATTATTTCATATACATTTTTACTAATTTACCGTTTTATAGATACTAAAAGGTATTTTAAAATAGTTATTTCAAAGAAATCTATATATTTACTTTTAATTCTAGCAATTAATTGTACAATCTATTATTTTATTAAGCCAGTATTATTACAAATTATTTATTTAATATTCTTAATATTACCTTTATATTATCTTATAGACCAAGGATTGAAATTAAAACTATATGGTATCTGTATTACATTAAAAGGCAAATTAAAATTGAGAAATAAACTTTAATAACTACTTGGTAGATTAAGATTATAAATTAAATGCCGCAATAGTTGTATAAATTAAAATTAAAGGAAATGAAAATATTAATACTTAATTCAATTCTTTATACACCAAAAAAAAGTATTATTGAACGTAGAAAATCGATAAATGATACGATGATTTATAATTTTGCCAATTCTTTTGTCCAACAAGGACATGAAGTAACTCTTATTGCATCAAATAATTTTAGGCCTGAATTTATTGATATCTATCCATTCAAGATTATATTTTTAAAAAGTAATTTTCCAAAAATATTTTTACCAAGTGTATTACCTCTGCATATAAAATTACTAAGTTACTTAAGTAAAAATAGAAAATATTACGATCTAATAATTTCGAGTGAAATATTTTCATTCAATTCACTTTTTGCCTCATTTATTGCGCCACAAAAAACTATTATTTGGCATGAATTAGGACAACACAATAATAAATTTCATCAAATACCTTCTAAAATATGGTATAACATTGTGGCACGTATTTTTATGAGTAATACACTTATTGTGCCACGTTCATTGATAGCTCTAAATTTTTTAAAACAATTCGGGTTAAAATTAGCTAAAAATCATATTGATCACGGCGTTAATATGCAGAATTTTATTCCTATATCAAATAAGAAAAAACAATTTATTGTTGCTGCATGTTTAATACAAAGAAAAAGAATTGATACCATTATCGATAAATTTAATAAATTTCTTAATAAGTATAAATTATATGATTACAAGCTTATTATTGCAGGTGATGGCCCGTGTAAAAAACAACTTCAAGAACAAATTCTAAAATTAGATATTCAAAACAACGTTCTATTAATGGGAATGCTTTCCCACAATGTTCTAGGAAAATTTATTTCTGAATCATGTGGCATGTTGTGCAACTCAGAAATGGATTTAAACATGATTTCTATTGGTGAATCCCTATCAGTAGGAACACCTGTATTAACTAATACTGTGCCATACAGTCACGAATGGATAAAGCTAAGGAAGCTGGGAATTGCAAAAGATGAATGGGATGAAGATGATATATTTTCACTAATTCAAAACAATGATGAATATGTTCATAATGCACTTAATTATGGAAAATCATTAACAAATGATGCTGTTGCCAAACAATTTATCTCTGTTTATAATCAATTTATTAAGAAACAGAACTAATAATGAAAAAAAAAATTATAATTGTAAATAAATTCTTTTACGAGAGAGGTGGTGATTGTATTTATACTATAAACTTAAAACATCTATTAGAACAACAAAATCATAAGGTTGCTATTTTCGCTATGCAATATGCAGATAATATTAATTCTGAATGGGAAGTATATTATCCTTCAGAAGTTTCTTTTACCGGAAGTTTAAAAAACAAAATACTTGCTGCATCTCGTACATTGGGATTTAATGGTGTTAAAAAATCATTTATTAATTTACTTGAAAATTTTAAGCCTGATATAGTACATTTAAATAATATTCATTCATATATTTCCCCGCTAGTTGCTAAGCTAGCACATGATAGAGGGATTAAAGTAGTTTGGACACTTCATGATTATAAACTTCTTTGTCCATCATATACATTTCTACGTAATAATAAAATTTGCGAATTATGTTTTCATAGCCCATTGTCAGTACTAACAAATAAATGCATGAAAAAAAGTTGGAGTGCTAGTACTATTGCTTACATAGAAGCTAAACGTTGGAGAAAAGAATGGATAGAAGCTTATGTAGATGCCTTTATTTGTCCGAGCAAATTTATATCAGATAAGATGAGATTAGGCGGTTATAATAAAAAGAAACTGTATGTATTATGTAATTTTATTGAAATTAATAAAAACTTTACATATTATCATAAAACTAGTAGTCGTGAGCAAGCATATTGCTATATAGGTAGAATCTCTAAAGAGAAAGGTGTAAATCAACTATTAAAAATAGCTTCAACATTGCCATATAAATTATATGTTGCTGGAGATGGCCCACTAAAAGAATCATTAGAAAGAAAATACGCAAACGAAAACATTGTTTTCCTCGGAAAAATTAATTCAGAAGAAGTAAACATACTATTGCGAAGCGTTCGTTTTTCTGTTACTCCATCTATCTGGTATGAAAATAATCCATTATGCGTAATCGAATCGCTATGTATGGGTACTCCCGTACTCAGTGCAAATATAGGAGGGTTACCCGAATTGGTTAATAATAAAAATGGATTACTATTTAATCCAAATAATCCTGAAGATTTAAAAGAAAAAATAATATTTTTCTTTAAGGAATATCCATTTGACAATGATATAATTCAAAATAATTCAATCAAAAGATTTTCGCCGAAAAATTATTATAGTAAACTAATAGATATATACAACTTTACTTTTAAACAATAACAATCGATGAATAAAATACTTTATATATGCACCGAATCATCACCAGGGATGATACATTTTGCTACATCTATTATAAATACAATGAGTAAATCTAATTATAAAATTTACGTACTCTATCTCTGTGATAAAAATGACGAATATAAATATTACTTATCTTCCAATATTACTATTTATAAGATAAATATCCCTCAAAGAAAATTAAAACGTATCATATTTAAAATTATTCCTATAGATTTATTAAATATAATTGAACTAATTTGCAAAAAAAACAGCATAAAAAACATCCACCTATTAACTATTGATTATATTTTAACATGGCAACTACCTAAATTAGTTAAATCATATAAATTAATTTACACTGTGCATGATTTATTCCCTCATGAATGTTATACACATAATTTAAAAAATAAACTATTTGATATATACATGAATTTTGCCACAAAACGAAATATAAAAAAATCTCACATTTTAGTTACTAGCAGTACATTCCAATTTAAAATATTGAATCAAAATTTTGCAAATAGAAAAAAAGTTCTGTTTCATAACTTTCCCACATTAATAAATACCCACATAAAAGAGGGAAATAAAGTTTGTCCAGAACTTTTGGGTATAAAGAATTATATCTTATTTTTTGGAAATATAGATTTATACAAAGGCATTGAGAGTTTATATAATGCATTTATCAATACTGATTTGTATAAAAATCAAACATTGGTTATTGCTGGTAAAGGTAATATTTATTTTAAACGTGATAAATGCAAAGAGCAAAATTTAATATTCATAAATAGATATATTCTGGATGATGAACTAAAAAGCTTGTACAAAAATGCAAAATGTGTTATCTATCCTTATATTTCAGCCACCCAGTCAGGAGTTTTATCGCTGGCATATTACTTTCAAACATGTCTAATTGCTAGCGACGTCTCTTTTTTTAAAGAAAATATAATAAATATGAAAACTGGAGTATTATATAAAAAAAATAATGTTGAAGAATTATACAAAGCCATATCTATTATATTTAATGGAATAATAGATATTGATAAAATGAAAGAAGAACAGCTAAAACTATACAAACTTTATTTTGATGAAGAACAGCTCAAAAAAGAGTTAGTAAATATATATTCTTAAATTAACAACTAAATATTGAGTAATTATACGTTCTGAAATAAACTTAAACAATATATCTATATAAAAAAACGTTCATAAGAAATGATCTTTAATTCAAAATCAGAAGCGTTTAGCTAAGTTATATTAGAATCATTGTCAGCAGGAACACCAGTACTTATAGATTTAGATTTCTTAAGACGAATGGATATTCTTGATTCTAATTCTAATTTTGATCTATATATCAAAGAACTATTAAAGCAAACTTACAATGACAAATAATAGAATTCCTCCTCCCACAGAAATGTGCATTATTACAACTTATCGTTGCCCCATGCAATGTAAAATGTGTGATATATGGAATAATCCGACTGAAAAAAGTAAAGAAATTACTCCTGAAGAAATAGAAATGCTCCCAAAAGTTAAGTTTATTAATATAACAGGAGGTGAGCCGTTTATAAGAGAAGACTTGGAAGATATCGTAGAAGTTGCATTTCGCAAATCACACAGAGTTGTCATTTCAACTTCAGGTTGGTTCGAAGACAGAGTTATTAAACTTGCAAAGCGTTTTCCTAAAATTGGAATTAGAATTAGTATTGAAGGACTATCGTGTAAGAACGATGAATTACGTGGTCGTATTGGCAGTTTTGACAAAGGATTAAGAACTTTGCTTATACTTAAAGAGATGGGAATTAAAGATATAGGATTTGGATGTACTGTATCCAATAATAATTCAGAAGATATGCTTTCGCTATATCGGCTATCAAAATCGTTGGGCATGGAATTTGCAACTGCTGCATTTCATAACTCGTATTACTTTCATAAAAATGATAATGTAATTTCAAATAAAAACGAAGTATGCAACAATTTTGAAAAACTTATCGAAATGCAACTAAATGAGAATCATCCCAAATCATGGTTTAGAGCATTTTTTAACATGGGATTGATCAATTATATAGAAGGTAACCGAAGAATGCTCCCGTGTGAAGCAGGAATTGTTAACTTCTTTATTGACCCATACGGCGAAATTTATCCATGTAATGGATTGGAAGAAAAATACTGGAAAGAAAGTATGGGAAATATACGAAAAGTAAGCTCTTTTGATGAAATATGGCAAAGTGCTCAAGCTCAGGAAGTCCGTCGAAAGGTTATTGAATGCCCTAAGAACTGTTGGATGGTAGGAACAGCTTCCCCTGTTATGAAAAAATATATTAAGCATCCACTCCAATGGGTTATTAAAAACAAATGCCGTAGTATTTTGGGAAAACAAGCATGTATTGATAAAAAATGGTACAATGTTGGTCAATCACCATTACAAGGAGACTTAAATGAAAATAGATTCGAATGAAAATAGTAGTTATTGGCACACGTGGTATACCTGATATTCAAGGTGGTGTAGAAACACATTGCCAAGAACTATATCCACGAATAGTAAAATTAGGTTGCGATGTTACTGTTGTAAGACGTTCATCATACATAGCACCATCTAATCGTATTTCTGATTTTGATGGAGTTAAGCTACATGATATTTATGCCCCAAGAAAAAAAAGCATAGAAGCTATAATACATACATTCTTATCCGTCTGCTATGCAAAAAAAGAGCATGCTGATATCCTTCATATTCATGCTGTTGGGCCTTCTTTACTAGTTCCATTTGCTAAATTCCTGGGATTAACCGTTATTATGACTCATCATGGTCCTGATTATGAACGTAAAAAATGGGGAAAATTAGCTAAAGTAGTTATAAATTTCGGTGAAAGAGTAGGCATTAAATATGCTAATCAAGTTATTGTTATATCTGATGTAATCAATAATATTATTAAAGCTAAATATAAATATAGCAAAGCAAATCTTATCTATAATGGAGTTAACATTCCTATAAAGTCAAAGAAAATAGATTATTTGGAAAGACTTGGCCTTGAATCTGGTAAATACATATTTACTTTAGGACGGTTTGTTGAAGAAAAAGGTTTTGATGGACTAATTAAAGGTTTTCTAAATGCTAAATTAGTAGATTATAAATTAGTAATAGCTGGAGCTGCTGATCATGAAGACGAATATTCATCAAAGCTTAAACATCTTGCATACACAAACAATATTATTCTTACTGGATTTATAAAAGGAGAAAAACTAAATCAGCTATTTACAAATGCTCGATTATTTGTCCTTCCATCTTTTCATGAGGGACTACCTATTTCATTACTCGAGGCTATGAGTTATAATCTAGATGTCTTAGTCAGTGATATTCCCGCGAATCTAGAAATAAAACTAGATAAAAACAATTACTTTAATTGTGGCAATTGGGAAGATTTAACAAGTAAATTATTACAAAAAATTAATAATCAAGCTATATCAATACAATACAATATGGAAAAATATAATTGGAATCATATAGCAAAGCAGGTGTATTCTATATATCAATCAGCAATAAAAAAATAGATCGATTATTTTTTATAAAATTATATCTATATATTCATTTATCTCCTTTCAAAATCCATCAAAATAGTTTAAATTTGCTTCTCAAACAGATTATATATCTATGAAGCAGCAAACTAGATTTTCACATCTATTGAAGTCACTAATAGTATTGGGAGATTATTTAGTTCTCAATGCAACTTTTTTGTTAGTGTTTCTTCTTTTTAAATCTTATTTAAGAGAAGATGTGATTTCTGAATTTCACTCATTGCTTGTTGCTTTGAATATATGTTATATACCTGGTTTGTTGATATTTAAAATAGCAATTCATTCCAGGGTTATTTATGCTGATAAGATTGTACAAAATATTTTTTATGTAATACTACTTCATTTTGTACTTTTCACTACTGCTTTAACAATCTTCAAAATTCAGGAAGTTTCCAGGCTTTTTACTATTTCGCTGTATTCTTTATTATTTATCTCTCTTGCAGCATGGAGATTAAGCTTACGATTTTGTATTAAGCTTTATCGGAAAAAAGGATTCAATTTCAAACTGGTCGTTATTATTGGAGCTGGACAAAACGGGAATGCTTTGTATCAGGAAATGATGGATGACCCAGGTTATGGTTTTCGAATCTTAGGTTTTTTTGAAGATAATCCGGTAAACATTCCATCTGAATCTAAATTATTAGGAAGTACTGATGATATTGAAGACTTTATTAGAGATAACGAAGTCGATGAAGTTTATTGTACTCTTCCAGAATCAGCTGAAAAAGTAATTGTTCGAGCACTAAATTTTTGTGAGAATAATATGATCCGTTTTCACATTGTTCCCGAATTCAGGAGATATGTAAAAAAGCAAATGGAATTAAATGTATTAGGGAATATGCCGGTTTTATCATTAAGGAACGAGCCGCTGCAAAATCCTTTGAACAGATTTTCAAAACGGACTTTTGATGTAATATCCTCATTATTATTTATTTCTACGATATTCCCAATAATCTATATAATTGTGGCAACAGGTATAAAAATTACCTCTCGTGGTCCAGTCTTTTTTAAGCAGCGTCGCACTGGTAAACGAGGACATGAGTTTTATTGTTACAAATTTCGAACTATGAGAATTAATGAGGAAGCGGATTTAAAACAAGCCATAGAAAATGATCCAAGAATAACACGTTTTGGAGATTTTTTACGTAAAAGTAGTATTGATGAACTACCTCAGCTATTTAATGTCTTAAAAGGAGATATGTCAATTGTTGGCCCTCGTCCACACATGCTTAAGCACACAAAACAATACAATGAACTAATAGACAAATATATGTTACGCCATTTAGTTAAACCTGGAATTACCGGATGGGCTCAAGTAACTGGATTTAGGGGTGAAACGAAAGATGTCTCACAAATGGAGGAACGTGTAATAAGAGATGTTTGGTATCTTGAAAACTGGTCTTTTTTCCTCGATATAAAAATAATTTATATAACTATAATTAATATATTTCGTGGTGAAAAAAACGCTTATTAAATTAATTCCCAAAGGCTTTCTATTATTCTGTTTTTTACCAGGAATAGTTATTGGTCAATCAAAATATAAATCATTTGCTGAATTTGGGACAACCATTCATTCTGGCGATAATACACCATTATGGCAAGTAAGCAATCAACACGGACTATCATCTATTGATAACAATGCATACCTGCGTGGTGGAACATTTTATTCTGATTCTTGTTCAAACCTGATGTTTAAGACAGGATTGGATCTTGCAGTTGCTAAAGGATTCACATCCACTTTTGTTGTTCAACAAGCTTATGTAGATATAAACTATAGGTGCTTTGGATTATCTATTGGAAGTAAAGAACTTAATTCCGAGTTATTAAATCAGCAGTTGAGTAGTGGAGGATTAACCTGGAGTGGAAATGCCCGACCTATTCCTCAAATAAAAGTAGGTATTCTTGATTATGTAAGAATAGCTCCATGGGCGCAAGTAAAAGCTGAAATGTCCTATGGAAAATGGACCGATAATAATTACCAGAAGGAACATGTCGGTACAAACTATTGGTATACAAAGGATATTCTATACCATCATAAAAGTTTCTTTTTTAGACTAGGAAAAACAACTTCACTTTGGCAAATTGATTTAGGGATGAGCCTTGATGCTCAGTTTGGCGGGAATACAGTAAATCACCCATATATTCATGAACAAGACTTGGGAAACAAGATTAAAGATTACTTTAAAATATTCTTTCCGATAAAACAGTCTGAAACTAAGTATTACGAAGGTAATCTGATGGGTAGCGAACACTTAAAATTAACCTTCAAACAATCTGATTTTCACTTAAGTGCTTATTTAGAAAATTACTACGATGATTTTTCCGGAATGGGGAAAAAGAATGGCTTTGACGGATTATGGGGTATTGAATATAAATCAAAAAACAAACAAGCTATAAATGGATTAGTTTTAGAGTATTATCAAACAACTAATCAAAGTGGACCATTGCATGGAGTGGACGAATCAATTGTGAAAAAAACAGGAGGAGCCGATGATTACTATAACCATGATGTGTATCCAGGATGGGTACATTGGGGAATGACAATGGCAAATCCACTGATTGCGTCACCTATTTACAATAAAGATGGCAATATGACTTTTAAATATAATAGAGTAAAGGCTGTACATATTGGATGGAGTGGAGATATTCTTAATGATTTATCTTACAGAGCAAAGCTATCTTTTAATAGAACCTGGGGAACTCCTTTTAAACCAATACCCGAAATATTGGAGAATTTTTCTACATTTGCAGAATGTACTTATTGCCCGGAAAAATTAAAAGGGTGGAACTTTACAATATCAGGTGCTTTTGACACAGGAAACATTTATGGAGATAATCTTGGTATGCAGCTGAAAATAAGGAAATTTTTTAAATAATAATATGAATTATATACAAACAGAAATTGATGGAGTTTGGGTGATAGAGCCCAAAGTATTCAATGATGATAGAGGGTATTTTATGGAAGCCTTTAAAAAGGAAGAGTTTGAAAAGAATATTGGACAGATAAACTTTATTCAGGACAATGAATCAAAATCTACTTTTGGAGTTCTTAGAGGTCTACATTACCAAAAAGGAGAATTTAGTCAGGCAAAACTAGTTAGAGTTATTAAAGGTAAAGTACTTGATGTAGCAGTAGATTTACGTCAGTCTTCACCAACATTCGGGAAATATGTAAGTGTAGAGCTTAGTGAGGATAATAAGCGCCAGTTTTTTATCCCAAGGGGCTTTGCTCACGGTTTTCTGGTATTGAGTGAAGAGGCCATTTTTACATATAAAGTAGACAATGGATATGCACCTCAGTCAGAAGCATCAATTGTATATAATGACAAAGATATTAATATCAATTGGCCAATTGCCGAAGAACAAATAATAATGTCGGCCAAAGACAAAGAAGCTGTTAATTTAAAAGATGCCATAGCTTACAAATAATAACACAAATATGAAAATAGCGATTGTAGGAACCGGTTATGTTGGTTTGGTTTCCGGAACATGTTTTGCAGAAACAGGAGTTGATGTTACTTGTGTAGACGTTAACCAAAAGAAAATTGAAGGTTTAAAAAATGGTATAATACCTATTTACGAACCAGGATTAGAAGAAATGGTTATTCGTAACATAAAAGAAAATCGCTTAAACTTTACTACATCTCTGGAAAGTTGCCTAGACGATGTTGAAGTAGTGTTCAGCGCTGTAGGAACTCCACCAGATGAAGACGGAAGTGCCGACCTTAAGTATGTACTTGAAGTTGCCAGAACCATCGGAAAACACATGAACAAATATGTTTTAGTGGTTACTAAAAGTACAGTTCCCGTAGGTACTGCTAAAAAAGTAAGAGCTACTATTCAGGAAGAATTGGATAAAAGAGGTGTGAATATAGAATTCGATGTAGCTTCTAATCCTGAATTCCTAAAAGAAGGTAATGCAATCAATGACTTTATGAGCCCCGACAGAGTAGTTGTTGGTGTGGAGTCAGAACGTGCCAAGGAAGTTATGACAAAGTTATACAAACCATTCTTACTGAATAATTTCCGTGTGATATTTATGGATATCCCGTCTGCTGAGATGACAAAGTATGCTGCAAACTCAATGCTGGCTACACGAATCAGCTTTATGAATGATATTGCAAATCTTTGCGAATTAGTAGGAGCTGATGTAAATATGGTACGTAGCGGTATAGGTTCGGATACTCGTATCGGACGTAAATTTCTGTATGCAGGCTGTGGTTACGGCGGTTCATGCTTTCCTAAAGATGTAAAAGCCTTAATCAAAACTGCAGAAAAAAACGGATATCCTATGCGTGTGCTAAAAGCTGTAGAAGAAGTTAATCAAGCTCAAAAAAGTATTCTTTTTAATAAATTAAATAAGCATTTTAATGGGAATTTAGAAGGAAAAATTATAGCTTTGTGGGGATTAGCTTTCAAACCCGAAACAGACGATATGCGTGAGGCTCCAGCACTGATCTTAATAGATCTTCTGCTTAAAGCCGGATGTACTGTTCGTGTATACGATCCAGCGGCAATGAATGAAGCGAAGAGAAGGATAGGAGATTGTGTTTATTATGCACAAGATATGTATGATGCTTTACTCGACGCAGACGCATTGTTAATGGTTACAGAATGGAAACAATTCCGTTTGCCAGCCTGGGGAGTAATAAAGAAGACTATGCGAACTCCTGTCGTAATTGACGGAAGAAATATATACGATATAGATGAACTGAAAGCAATGGATGTTACATACTATTGTATCGGTAAATAATTAGATAAATTAACTTTTATGAAGAACTGTGTCATGCTTTTGCTCTTTCTTTTGTCCCTTGCTTCATGTAGCGGGAATAAGAAAGAGAATTCAGATAATGTCACTGAAGACTTGAAGGCAAAAAAAATGCTTCAGGGGATTTGGCTGGATGATGAAAGCGATGAGATCCTTTTCAAGATTCAGGGTGATACAATTTATTATCCTGATGCTGAAAACGCTCCTGTCTACTTTAAAATCAAGAAAGATACGTTTTATACCTATGGAAAAGAAGTTTCCCGTTATAAGATTGACAAGCAAGCAGATCATGCATTCTGGTTTCACTCTTTGTCAGATAATGTTGTGAAACTACATAAATCTGAAGACGATAGTGATTCCCTGTTGATGATGAGCCATAGAACAACAGAGGTTATACCAACATATTCTGAGGTTACTAAACGAGATTCAGTAGTAATGTATAATGGAAAACGTTACAGAGCCTATGTGTATGTTAACCCTTCTAAGAAAAAGGTTATAAAAACATCTTATTCAGACGAAGGTATTAGCGTAGACAATGTATACTATGACAATGTTATGCACATTTGTGTATACGAAGGGCGAAAAATGATCTATGGACACGATATAACTAAAGATACATTTTTAGGTGTTATCCCGAATGAATTTTTAAAAAATGCAATTCTTTCTGACATGGAATTCTATGGAGTAGGAAAGATTGGATTTCGTTATCAGGCAACAGTATGTATACCTGAAAGTTCTGTCTGCAATTTAGTGAATCTGATTATTGGTTTCGACGGAAAACTATCAATTAAGATTGCTCAATAATTCCTGAAATAATTATATTTCCTTGTACAAAACAATTCATTCTTCTGTACAGAAGAATGAATTGTTTTGTACAGAAGATTACATTCTTTTGTACAAGCAACAAATATTTATTCTAGAATACTTTAAAGTATCCGGCGTCTGAACTCAGCACAGACTATTGAAGTGGCAATAGCAACATTTAAAGATTCCGAAGTAGCCCTGTTTTGAGGGTAGTTTGGTATATAAAGTCTTTGATTTATTAATCGCTCAACTTCCGGACTAATTCCATTCCCTTCATTTCCCATAACAATCAATCCAACAGGAGACAGTTCCTTTGAATAAATATTATCCCCATTAAGAAATGTTCCATAAACAGGATAATTATCTAATTGAGTAATTAATTCAAGTAATGATCCATAGTGTAACTTAACGCGGGCAATACCTCCCATAGTTGCCTGAATTGCTTTTGGATTATAAACATCTACAGTATTAGGAGAACAGAAGATGTGCTCAATACCAAACCAATCGGCCAGTCTGATTATTGTACCAAGATTTCCAGGATCCTGAATATCGTCGAGTGCCAGGCAAAGGGAATTACGAATTATAGACAAATCCACAGGAGAATTATCTTGTTCAAAAATGGCCAAAACGCTTTGTGGAGTTTTAAGAAAGCTCGCTTTTGATAACTCCTCATTAGTTACAATTGCCATCTCATCGGCTTTTGCAGATGGATTTTCATTCCACCATTCTTGCGTAGCAGCTAAATACTTGCATGAAAAATTACCTAATAAATCGCCCACCAACTTATGTCCTTCAGCAACAAAAACATTATCTTCCTTACGATTTTTCTTAAGTTCTAATGAATGAATGTATTTAATTTTATTCTTGCTAATCATTAATAATGTAGTTAATTTATAAATATTTTGAAGCAAAGCTAAAAAGATATTTTTAATAAAGCTATATTTGTAAGTCCAATAATTGTAGTTAGACAACTTTATATGAAAAGAAACTCCCAAATTTATATATTTTCTCTTGCATTATTAGCTTTAGGTTCATGTTCACTTACTAAGTTCGTACCCGACGGATCTTATTTGCTAAACGAAGTAAATATTGTTTCTGAACAAAGTGAAGTGAAGCCAGCGCCATTTAAAAGCTATGTTCGCCAGAATCCTAATTCCAAATGGTTTAGTTTAATCAAAGTGCCTCTTTATACCTATAACTTATCAGGAAGAGATTCTTCCAAATGGATAAACAGAATGTGGCGCAGGTTAGGAGATGGGCCCGTTTTGTATGATGAAGGATTGGATATAAGATCTCAGCAAGAAATTAAAAAAGCACTTAATAATCAAGGATATATGAGTGCTACAGTAAAATCGAGCAAGAAAATTTCGAAAAAGAAACTTAATCTTACTTACACAATTGTTCCGGGAAAACCTTATATCGTAAAAAGCTTAAAATATGATATAAGAGACAAAGGCATCGAAGCTATTCTGAAAAAAGACTCTGCCGAGACAAAACTAAGTAAGGGGATGTTGTTTGATATCAATGTACTTGATGCCGAACGCCAACGAATCGCTAATAACCTGATTAATCAAGGATATTATAAGTTCAACAAAGATTACATTACTTTTACAGCCGACACTGTTCGTAATACATATCAGGTAAACTTAACCATGCATTTGCTTCTTTATAAAGCAAGTGCTTCAGACGAACTCAGAAATCATAATCAATACCGGATAAATAAAGTTAACTTTATTACGGATTATGATGTTCTTCAATCATCTGCTTTAAGCAGCATTGAAATAAACGACTCTATTCATTATAAAGGTTATCCAATTTATTATAAAGATAAATTGTACTTACGTCCTAAAGTTCTTACAGAGAATACATATATTCATCCAGGCAGATTGTTTAGTGAACGTGCTGTTCAGAATACTTATTCATCCTTAGGGAGATTATCTGCCATAAAGTATTCCAATATTCGTTTTTTCGAAACTCAAATAGCAGATAGTTCAAAACTTGATTGTTATGTACTGCTGACTAAAAGCAAGCATAAGTCTGTTGCATTTGAATTGGAAGGAACTAATTCCGCAGGAGATTTAGGAGCTGCAGCTTCTATTTCATTCAACCACAGAAACTTATTTAAAGGATCGGAGTCGTTTATGTTTAAGGTTCGTGGCGCCTATGAAGCTATTTCCGGACTCCAGGGAGCTTACGGTAATAATGATAACTATACTGAATACGGTGCAGAAAGCAGTATTAATTTTCCAAGTTTCTTATTTCCATTTCTTTCGGAGAACTTTACCCGAAGCATTCGTGCCACAACAGAATTTGGTATGCAATATAGTTACCAGTTACGACCGGAGTTTTCACGTACCATTGCTTCGGCTTCTTGGAGTTATAAATGGGCTCAACGCAGACAAAAGGTTCAGCATCGTATTGATTTGTTGGATATTAGTTATATTTACCTTCCATGGATATCGCCTAAGTTTAGAGCAGATTATCTGGATAAAGCCAATTCAATTTTTCAATATAATTATGATAATCACTTAATTGTACGTAGCGGATATAGCTATTATTACAATAGTATTGGGGGGACAATGCAGAATAACACTACAGCGTCTAATTCATATTCAGTACGTATCAATCTGGAATCTGCAGGCAATCTGTTATATGCCATATCTAAGCTTGTTAATCAGCAAAAAACAGATAATGGAGATTACTCTATTCTGAATATAGCCTATGCTCAATATGTAAAAGGTGATTTTGATTTCGCCAAAAATGTTGAAATAGATAAAAGAAATTCATTAGCCTTCCATGCAGCATTTGGAGTTGCTTATCCTTATGGAAATACTGCAGTGCTCCCTCTCGAAAAAAGATACTTCTCGGGTGGAGCCAATAGCGTACGTGGATGGTCAGTAAGAACTCTTGGTCCCGGTAGCTATAAAGGAGCGGATAATAACATTAATTATCTAACCCAGTCCGGAGATTTGAAATTAGATTTAAGCATGGAGTATCGCAGTAAATTGTTCTGGAAAGTTCAAGGAGCAGCATTCATTGATGCAGGGAATATATGGACAATCAGGGATTATGAAAATCAGCCGGGAGGTGCTTTTAAGATCAACAAATTTTATAAAGAGATTGCATTTGCTTATGGCTTGGGATTACGTTTAGACTTTGACTATTTTGTACTTCGTTTCGACGGAGGTATGAAGGCTGTCAACCCGGCATATTCTTCCGGAAAGGAAAGATATCCAATATTTAGTCCGGATTTTAGCCGTGATTTTGCCTTCCACTTTGCTGTGGGTTATCCATTCTAATGAACGTTCTGAACGATCTTGAAATAAACAGAATCCGTAAATATCGAGAAAAGAATAAATTGATCTTTCATTTCAAAGGTTATTTTACAACGATTTTTTTAATATGAAGAGGAAAAAGTCCGGTGCAAAAAAAATGCCGAACTATCGGCTATATTAAATTTAATCTCAAAAGGAGATTTCATTTTGAGATTAAATTTGGCAGCATCAACAATAAGAAAACCGGCATTATCTATTTTACATCGCACCTCATTGCTAGTTGTGTAAATCTACCAGCCATTTATCATTAATTCTCACTAAATCTACCTTTTCTACTTTTTCCTTTTCAATAGTAGGCTTACTACCCATCATGTTTAACTCAACGTAGTTAGAGATTTTGAGTTTAACAGTAGCCGTTGAATCTCCTGGATAAACAGTACTTTCAATAACCGAAACCTTCACATCTCCTGCTTTTTTCAATGTATTCAGATCTTCATCATTCGTATTAGAGGCTATAAAAACAAGGATTTTTTCTGCATCTGGAGTACAAAACTCTTTAGCTTCATCAAAATTCAAACCATACATAGCCTTTGAGAATCTTACGGCTGCATCCTCAGCCTTATCTTGAGGTGTCTGACTACATGCTGAAACAAAAGAAACTAGAATTAAAAGAATAAGTTGTTTTACCTTTTTCATGAAAGAATAATTATGGTTTATTGAATCGCTAAATTGCGAATTTAAGAATATTCAGAGAATAAATAAAAAGATCTAAAATGTTATTAAACAGAAAGATGGAGCTGACTTTAAGCCAACTCCATCTTTTAATATATCATATCTATAAATATATTTATCTTGCTGCAAAATATGCATTACTCATTGTAGCCTGACGAGCAGCGGTTAATCCTTGAGCATCAAGAGTTACATTCATTGAACCGCCATTTGGCAAATATAGTTGAACTGTTCCATCCTTTTTCATTTTCATCAATTCAGTGCTAACACCTTCAGACACCACATTCCAAGTCTGAGATTCTTCGTTAAACAATAAATCCATGCTTTTTCCATCTTTAGTGATAGAATAACCATTCTTTAATGTTTCAACAGTGTAGTCACCATTTTCGCCTTTTACTTTCTTTATATCACCAACTTTTGCCATTGGGTTTGAACCAGACCAAAATTCTATAGAATTAATTACCAAAGCATCTGCTAAATAACAAACACCATATACCGGCACAATATTTAATGCAAGAAATACTACTTCGTTAACGAACTTATCGCTTACATTCTGATTCCATGAAACTAATCTATTAAATAGAGTAAAAGAACCAACACATGAACTAAACATAAAGCTACCGCTAAGAATTATAGCTAAAGCCAAAGTCATTTTACTTTTTCTCATCGTTCTATTTTTTTTAGTTAATACTATAATAAGAAAACGCAAATATATATATTTTTTAATTTAAAATTGATTAGTAAAAACAAAATTTTACTTACTATTTTTTCTTTAAAAATAGAAAACGATCAATAGTATATTTACCAGGGCCAGTAATATACATTATTAAATACACCAGTAAATAATTAAAAGAAAGTTCTTTAATAACAAAAGGGTCTTGTCTGTGAAAAACAAAAAAAGCTATTCCCATAGTAAAAATCATGGGAATCATTGTTAACCTGTATAACAGTCCAAAAATAAATCCCAAAGAACAAACTAACTCCCCAAAAATTACTAAACTAAGAGATAGCTGGTTTCCTAAGCCTAATGGATCAGGAAATGAAGATGAAAGTTCAGAGAACGAGCCCAATTTTTGAATTCCATGATAAAGGAGCAATGAACCAAAAATAATTCTGGCAATCAACAATAAAACTGAGCTTTTCGTATCTCGAGGTTCCGATGAGAATAAAAAATTATATATCATAGTTGCTCCATTTAATTATCTTATGCAATTTTTATTAAAAACAACTTTAAACCAATTTAGTTCATTCCTCAAATAAATGCTATTACTATTCGGACTCTTTTACTTAATAAACTATATTCAACTTCTCTTCAAACATGTGTCTTGACATAAAAATACCCCAAAAAGTAAAATTAAAACTTTTTGGGGCACTTTATTTTTTACAAGCTCAGCCTATCGATCCATCTTGTCTTATTTTATAATTTATAGCCCTTTAAAGCATAAAAAAGTATATAAATAAAACTAATTAGAGGAACAACAAATCCAATAGCCATATTTGCTTCACCAATATACCCCATTAAAATAGGACTAAATGCACCACCAGCAACACCCATAACTATAAAAGAGGATGCTTTTTTTGTTAAAGTACCCATTCCTCTTAATCCTAGTGCAAATATTGTAGGAAACATGATTGACATAAAAAAGAAAGAGCAATAAAGTGCTATAAGTGACAACTGTCCTAATGACATCATAACTAAAGTCATACATACAGTATTTACCAAAGCATATAAAGCTAACAACTTATTTGGCGCCGCCCATTTCATAATAAAACTGCCCGATAAACGTCCAATCATTAAGGATGCCATTCCTCCAAGCGATAACATTTGCGATGCTGTTTGCTTAGTTAGGTTTGAATCAAGTTCCATCACATAATTAATGAAGAAAGCAAAAATACCAGTTTGCGCAGCACAGTATAAAAATTGTGCTATAACTGCTAAAACAAAATGACGATGACTCCATATAGAACGGGATTCAACTGAAGTTGTCTCTGTTTCTTTCTTTACTTCTTCTTCACTTTTCTCTTGAATATTTGGTAGCTTAACGATCAAAAATAATATAGCAACCACTACCACAATAGATCCAACTAATATATAAGGTAAAGTAGGAGCAAACTTATCTTTTTCATCAGCTCCAAAAATTAATGCACCTCCAACAAGTGGTCCTAATACCCAACCTAAACCATTAAAAGATTGAGATAGATTAAGTCTTTGAGCACTCGACTCCTGTGGGCCAAGCACTGCAGAGTAGGGGTTAGCTGCAGTTTCCAAAAAACAAAGTCCACAAGCTATTACAAAAAGAGCTATCAAAAATGGAACAGCAGAATCAACAAATGCTGCAGGAATAAATGCAAAGGCACCTAAAGCAAATAGAAATAAACCAAGAATGATTCCCCATTTATAACCAAACTTTTTCATAAATAAACCGGCAGGAAGTGCCATAACAAAATAAGCAATATAAGTTGAGAACTGAACCAGTCCTGATTCAGCTTTTGTCATATTAAAAGTTCCTTGAAAATGCTTATTTAGTACGTCTAATAACCCATGAGCAAATCCCCATAATAAAAACAAACTAGTGACAAGAATAAAAGGTATTAAATATGATTTCCCGTTTGGTGCGCTAAAAATAGAATCTTTTGTCTTCATTTCATTTTGTATTTTTCAATTTAGTTTAAAACAGGCCCAAAAATCGTGACTATTTCTTTATAAAACAAGAAAAAAAACAATATTATCTACGAAACATTCAATGTTATTCTCACTTTTTTATTGATAATAGATGAAGTATGTTATATAACATGCGAAAAATAAGTGTACTGTTTACACTAATTATTATTTTTGTCTCATGAACTAATATTAATGATGAACCGATATTTTGAAGCGTTAAAATCAGTATGTCTTTATCGATAACTACAAGTTTATTTTTTAACTCGTCGTTTATGTATTATTAATATTAAGAAAATTATTTGAAGAATTTAAATAAAACAAATTTTATATAATATAATATTTACTTTAAACACGTAATAACATTATGGCATTTTTAGATTGGACTATTATTGCCTTATTTATCGTGGCCCTTATTGGTATTTGTATTTGGGTTATGAAAAATAAAACAGGCAACACAAGTGACTTTTTTCTTTCAGGACGTAGTGAAACTTGGCTAACGGTTGGCGCCGCAATATTTGCAGCAAACATCGGATCTGAGCACTTAGTTGGTTTAGCAGGTGCAGGTGCACAAAACGGCATGGCAATGGCACACTGGGAAATGCAAGGTTGGATGATTCTTATCTTAGGATGGGTATTTGTTCCATTTTATGCTCACAGTAAAGTATTTACAATGCCGGAATTCTTATCAAGACGTTTTAATCAAAACACAAGTTCAACCTTGTCTATTATTACTCTTATCAGTTATGTGCTTACCAAAGTATCTGTAACAGCTTTCACTGGAGGTATTTTCCTTGAAACTATTATGGGTATCGACTTCTGGTACGGCGCTATTGGTTTAGTACTTCTTACTGGTATTTTCAGTGTTCTTGGAGGTATGAAAGGTATTATGATGATATCTGTTATTCAAACACCTATCTTGATTATTGGTGCTTTCTCTATTCTGTTCTTAGGAATGTATAAACTAGGTGATGGTGGAATTATTGACGGATGGAACGCCATCTGGACTTTCATGGGAGAAAAAAGACACTTAATCCATTCAGATCCAGCAGATCCTTTCTATAGCCAATTCCCTGGTGTTGGAGTTATCGTTGGTGCAGCTATCATTGGATTCTGGTACTGGTGTACTGACCAACATATTGTACAACGTGTTCTTGCTGCAAAAGACTTAAAAAATGCACGTAGAGGTACAATATTTGCAGGATACTTAAAAGTGCTTCCTGTTTTCATGTTTCTTATTCCAGGTATGATTGCAGCAGCATTAAAAGCTAAAGGTGTAGATGGATTTAATTTTGATTCTAATGATAAAGCATTTGGTAGCATGGTAGTTAACTTATTACCAATTGGTGCTAAAGGACTTGTAACTGTAGGATTCATCGCAGCGCTAGTAACATCATTAGCTGCTCACTTTAATTCATCAGCAACTCTATTTACTATTGACTTCTACAAGATTAAACATCCTAATGCAAGTGAAAAACGTCTTGTTTGGGTAGGTCGTATTGCAACTATTACTGTAGTACTTTTAGGATTAGTTTGGATTCCAATCATGAGAGGTTTAGGAAATGTTCTTTATGAATATCTTCAGAATGTACAATCGCTTATTGCTCCTGCAATTGCAGCTGTATTTACCTTGGGTGTATTCACTAAGAGAGTAACTCCTAAGGCCGGAGAATGGGGATTACTTATTGGTTTCTTAATCGGTTTATCTCGTCTAACTCTTATGGTATTCTCTAGCAGCATACCAGCAGACAGTATCTTCGGACAGATCCTTGCAATTAACTGGTTACACTTTAGTATTTTCTTGTTCTTATTCACTATGGTTCTTATGTACGTAATTAGTTACTTTACACCTAGTGCGACTGAAGAACAACTTAAAGGAATTACTTTCTTAACTCAGAGTCCTGAACAGATTGCTGAAACACGTTCAAGCTGGAGTACTGCAGATGTTCTGACTTCACTCGGCGTAGTTGCAATTTGTGTATTGTTCTACATTTACTTCTGGTAATTTACTAGTTCTAAACCATTATAGGTTTAGATGAAAAAATATAAATAATAGCAGATCGTTACAAGTTTTCTTGTAACGATCTGTTTTTTTTATAGAATTCTGTTTGATGATTACATAAAAAATGGATAGGAGTATCCTTAACAAATAGTTATGAGACCTTTTATTTGATTACTCGTATTGGGCAAAACTGATTATTCATGCTTAAAAGATTTATTGAACTACCATCAAACAAATATTTTTCAAAAAATATCTTCCACCTGCTACTAAAAATCATGAAACCTTTTATCAAAAGGCTTTTGGGGCAGTAGTAGATAAAAAATATAGTCAATTAATCTGCTACTAATTATGCTGGATCAGTCCATAATTTTGTGGGAATGTTAAAAGTTTCCTCCATTTATGCATAAATTTTAGTCACTCTATAAAGAAAGAATTTCATATCACTCACTCCTCTAAAAGATGCTCTAAAAGCCTTTAGTT